>ERZ870052.98-NODE-98-length-30387-cov-20.979710_pt1 | contig 30387 bp, 19 predicted proteins | sample MGYA00520889_ERZ870052 | MGnify/ENA primary metagenome ERZ870052 (study PRJEB32232, sample SAMN07284988) | human gut metagenome | biome: human-associated habitat; material: feces | host: Homo sapiens | place: Tanzania | collected 2014-08-14 ...
ATTAAAATATAATTAGTAAGAAAGTTCTTACTAAAAAGCTTATTACTAAGAATATAAAGTTTGCAATTCGATATAGTTCAAACAATTATATAATACAAGAAGGGTATTACCAGTAATATTTGTTAATATATATCCATAATTATCATTCAATTATATATACATATTTATAGATTGTATAATTGATTAAATATATATGGCTATAGCTTAAATATAAAAAGAGGGAGTATTTCGACTCCCCCTCATTAGTTATAAAATTCAAATTATATGTGGTAACAAGTTCCGCTTTATTCTTGGACACAGCGAACACTAAATCCGTAAGCCCGACCCCATAGGGCGTTGTAATCAACTCCAATTCCATTAGCATACTTTGCAATCGAAAATGCTCGACCGTAAGAGGTAGAGTTTATGAAAGAAGTCCAAGAAATGTAATAATAACTAATTGCCATACTGCCGTACTGTGAATCACGTCTGCCGTTTATAGGAAACCAATTGCCTTCATAGATCCACCCCTTATTTAAATCATCCCAAGGTAATCTAGATTCGGAAAATGTTTCCAATTCATTGCTGTTAGCCAATCTCCATCCTTTTGGACTTGGATCAAAGAGTGATTTGCCGGCTGCGTCGGTAATGTCGTTCCACTTCTTGGAAGTATAATTATTAGGCGAAGCCCAATCGTAAGGAGAAGAATCACCATAAGTATAGAACACCGCAGGAGTCTGCATTGCTTTGGCAAAAGTAACCTTACCGGAAGTAATGGTAGTCTTCCCTACAGAATTACCATTGATATCATATCTATCGATATCCCCTGTAAATGGATCTTTTCGTCCGAACTGATAGTAAAGACCATAGGTCTTGACACCATCTGAAGGAGTAGCCGACATAGCACCAAGATTTCTGTCCATGAATCCACCAACAAGCTGCGGTTCTTCAGTAATCCAAAGATGCCAGCTCCAGAGATATGCATCATTACCAGCCCCCTTCTTCTTCACACCGACAACAACATTTCCTTTCTTACCACCAACGGCCCTGATATAAAGTGACTGATTACCTTTACCCTCATAGGTATCACCGGAAACTACATCACCAGCAGCATTACAGAAGTTGATTGCACGAGAATCGATATCCTGCCAGATAACCTCTGCTACCCATTCAGACTTCTTGTCGAGCACATTAGCGGCATCACCTACATCAGGATTAGACCAGAAGATGTTGATGTTGTTTGCAACATCAATCTTGCCTACATTAGCACTGGTAGGATCCAGGATGAGACAGTTGGCAGTAGGTGGAATAAGAGAAATCCGTTTTCCGTTTTTATCCTGTCCAGCTCCTAAAGAAAAGTCAAAGGTAAAATCATACCGCTTACCCATCTGCCAGTCGGTATCGATAGCAATATACGCCCAGTCATTATACATTACCTTTTCACCATATTTTGCCTTAATGAGCAAAGCAAAGTAAGTACCATCAATAGCCTTATCCTTTGGCTGCATCTTCTGTGGGATGAGCATGAAAGGCATATTGGAAACATCAAGAGAAGACCGTTCCGGTCCTAACGTAACAGGAGTACTCCAAGTGATTTCATAATCCGCCTTATCCTCAGTTGTTATCCAGGAAGCATCATTCCCATCCCCATCGCAGGAAGGAAACGTGAAAGTGCCCTTGTTTTTGATGTTGCCGAGTTTTACTCCGGAAACCTCGATGGTATAACCGGTATTTTCGTTCTTGGCAGCAACGGTTATCTCAGAAAGAGCATGTTTGAATGTAATGTCCATCCCATCAGTACCATTTCCTTTCAAGTTTCCCTTGGCATAGGCATAGATGAAATCCTTCTGTTCTGCAGCAGAGGCACAAGGAGAGAAGTTTGTGAACTTCTGGGAAGAACTTGTAATCTCGTAAGAACCAGAAGCACCAGGAGCATCCGGTGCATAGGCGTAGAAATGCAAGTCACCCTTGTTGGGCCAAAAGAAGTTACCATCATTAGTACTCCAAGCCCCATCAGCCTTGGTGTAAGTTACATTCTCCATATAGTTAGCCAAGTCTTTCTGAAAGGCCGTAACCTTGAAAGAGCCAAAATTTGCCAATCCTGTCTCTACGGCACGAGAGGAAGAAGAACCTGTTATGTGAGGATGAAGACGTATGGAGTTATCAGAAAGCCCCCCCCATAACCGTCCGCTCCTCTGAGCAGGAAGAGGCAACCATTAAGGCTGCCACCCCTGCAAGATAAAGAAAACGAAGCTTTTTCATTTCAAGTAAATTTATTAATAAGTTACTACTATTCTCCTTCTCCACAGGAGACTTTTAAAATCTTATAGAAGTCACGGAGATAGAAGCTGCACAGACAAGGAACAGCGTCATGTACCGTTGAAGAAAAAGAGATAAAGAGACGGAACGTTCTGTCACCAATAAAGAAATCCGTCATCGGGTTCTCGATAGAAGGAATCGTCTTGAAGTAAACATAACTGAAGAGCTTTCTGAATTTCTCCATATCGGCATTTCCGGGATAATCCTTTGGAGAGAAGGTCTGTCCTTCCTTAATTCCCTTTCTTCTTATCAGTTCGACAATATTCTGGAGAATAGAACAAGCCTTATCAACATCAGTTTTCTGGTAACCCAGGTCGCTGATTTCGTCCAGTGTATAACCAAAAATCACATTATTCATCATTACAATATTTAATCATTAATTAATAATCATTCCTGCACAGAATCAGGTTGAATCTCCTCAATACTCTTTTTCCACCACAGGTAAAGCCTGTTTTTGAGAAAAGCCTTCAGAAGAATGATAACCATTACAAAGGTAATAGTCATTACAGCCCATGTTGTCTTCGGATCCCCCTGCTGTATTCCCAATACAAAAAGAGATACAAATATAACGGCAAGACCATAAAGTGATAAAGAAACACTAAAGAGAATGACCCACATTCTTCGCTCAACCTGCATCAGTAAGGATGTAACCCTGGATTTTTTACCTTCCTTACTGGAAATAATCCTCATCCTGCCCTTGTTGACTGTCTTCTGCTTTGTCCAAAGAAATGTCTGAATGGCAAGCATAAGACAGGCCAGAAAACAGATGACAGTACCGGCAGCAGTGTGCACGGTATCCAGCTTGATGAAGTTCTGAGGCAGGAAACATAGGCAAATGCAGGGTATTGCTATGAAAGCATAGAGCAGCATTTCAGAAAAATGTTCGAGTTGCTTTACCAAGCAATCGATATACTCATTGGTGTATATTGCAGTTTCATTATTCATAATCATATTATTTTAATCGTTATTGTATTTGGCTGTAAAAGGATTCTTGCCTTGCAGCAGCAGATTAAGGCATTCCCTTGCCTTGTCATTGACTACAAGAAGAGGAAGCTTAGTAATCTCTTCCTGTACCATTTGCGCTGCCTGGAATTTGGTTATACCATGTAACTTGGAAATGCAGAATATCATATCCCTCAGTCTGACCTTGTTTATTTCTTCAATAAGAACAGACTGCTCAACATTACCCATCTTCAAGGTTCCGTGATTATCTTTGGCAACGATAATCTTAACGGAATCAGAATGGCAATCATAGTAGAACAAAAGATATTCCCCAAAGAGATATATGGTATTACTATTTTTATCTCTGAAACAACCAACATACTTGTTGTTTGGAAGGATTTGCTTGATAATCGAGTTTTCCTTCACAAGTGTGAGTTCTTTCTTTAGCTTATCTATACTCTCATTCCTGGTAAAGATTTCCTGTTGCAGATTCTTACAGACACTTGTGAGTATAGGATCAGAGTTCTTGACGACATCTTTGATATCCTCAGCCAGCTTCTTGGTACGAATTGATAGGAGATATACCAGAACAGTCATTGAGAGAACGATTAGAACCACGTAAGAAACAACAACCGCAAAGGGCTGCGAGATATCAGCAAAACCCAACAGCCATTTACCGAGATACCAAGAGAGAGCGATGCATGACAGTTGAAGCAAGACGAAAGCCAGAAAATGACCTGCAAGGGTATTAGCCGGCCAGAGCAGCTGCTCTGTTTTCTTCTGCAAGTCATCCAGATCCCTGGTATATATATCGACCTGTTTACGCATAAAAAATATATTCTCTATGTAATAGGTAAATATCAGACCTACAAGAGAAACGGCAGCTAAGCCAAAGCAGCATTTGACGATAGTCATACTGGCATATTCCGGCAGTCCCCATATTCCATTAGACAACCATGTAATGAAGGCAAAAAAGAATACCAGAAAAAGACAAATGATCAGACTGCCAGCAAGTGAGTAAGAAAAGCCTTTGATGAAGTCCGTTCTATTCATAATACATATATTAATTGTTATCGTTATTGTTAAATTTCATAAGAACCTGAGTGAATCTGTTCTTCTCCTTGTCAAAGCCGGTAGATACGAATGTCTTGGGCTTCGAATCGAATGACTCCAGGGCATAGTCTAGGAGATCAAAATCCATCGTGTCATAGAAACGAACACAGTAAGTAGCTGTACCGAGCAGTTTTTCTATGGTAAGCCGCTGAGAGTCGAATCCGAAAGAAACAAGAATATTCCGTATCACTTCTGAATATGGCATGGAATCTTCGGTATATATTCTCTTGCCCGACTTCTCCAGTTTATCAACTTCTTCCCTGGTAATTGGAACCCCATCGCTATCAATGCTGTGAGATTGAGTTCTGGTTTCAATGAAAGCCCCGGAAAGAACACACTCTTCTGCTATTCTCCTGGCTTCTTCCTTATCTCCGGCAAGAACATATACGTTTGTCTCCCGAAAAACCGGAACCGTGAATAATAAATTTTTCTTTTCCATATTTATTGCTTATTAGTAAAATCAAATAAATGCGTCTAACTTTCCATGACATCCTTAAGATTGTATTGTAAAGGAGTCAAATTAACCTTACCCATGAAGTATGTAAGGGAATATTCTCCCTTTTTCATCCACAGAGGTAACACCTTCCCTTCCTCTACCTTGAAAGTGATGAAGTCCGCCAAACAGGAAGTGACCACCTCCTTCATTTCATCAAAGGAAGATGCAGAGAACAGAACCTTGCCAAGTTCCTTGTTATCTACCATCCCACGAAATCCATAACCATTGCGGTCAACGGTAACTACTATATTATGCATATCAAATTAAATTAAAGGAGCGGATGGAAACAAAGTCCACCCAGCTCCAGAGAGTTATATGAAAATGAACCAACTAAGTCAATCTAAGCTTCCTCAACTTCAATCACTTTGAAAAAGCGAGAAGCTTTTTTCTCTTTTTTATTGCGAAATGTCACATTATCAATAGGAAGCACGACATAATCTTCACCTTGAATGAAGATTGGTTTCATGGTCTCGGAAGCACAATATTCATAATCAAACATAGAATCACCTTCGTCACCATATATAATATCATGCAATATATCCCTATCAGAAAGAGTCTTGTTATAATTAGGCCAGCTTCTCATTTCTTCAACTACACATTTAATAGGAGAATCAACACCTAGAAGCCATTCATCTTCCATAACAACAACCCAGTCTTTGTAAATCTTGTCAAGATCCAAATTAGGAAGGTAGATAGGGTCACCAGGACCAGGAATGCAAGGAAAAACAGCGTCAATCGTTGCACCCATATATTTGACATCATCGCAGGAATAATATGTATTATCAACACTGATACAGTCATAAAACTGCATTGGTAAAAGCTTAACCTTAATCATATTAATAGAATTTTATATTGTTATCTAAAAGTTTTGTTTATTATGAAACTAATTCAAAGTCCTTCTGACTGAATTTTCTGATAATGAAAGATTGTCAATAGTCTCGGGAGATTTCCATACATTGCAGTCTGTCCCAAGAATTTCGGAGTTCCTTACCAACACCTTCTTCAATCTGTACCACTCTGAGAAGAGTTTCTTGTTTTTGGCATCAACACTTCTGCATTTGGAGTATATGAAAGGAATCAGTTCCACTCCATCCATAACATATTTGATACAAGCCTTGGAAACGTCGGAACTGTTAAGCAGACAGAAACGAAACGTAAACCGAGGATTATTCCTTGCAAGAAGCCAGAAGACGTGCAGCTTCAAAAAATACTTGTAGGCTCCAGATACTTGAATGGAACTATGTTCCAAAAAGGATAATCCATCAGGTCTGAAAGGCATAGCAACCAAGGCATAGTCGTACAAGTACTTCAAATCACAGAGCCTGGTTTTATTGTCTTGAACCGTCTTTTTAAACAGGGAGAAGAAGTTGTTGTTCTGACTCCATCTGTCCAGGAAGACTTTCAAGGCTTCCATTTTAACGTTGCACATAGGCTTACATCTTGATAGGAACATCTACCCCTTGCCAGTCGTCCACATCTGGTTTCATTCCGGAAGCATTGATGGCGTTAGGAACCGGAAGTTCCTTCAGTACAATTTCTACGTTATATGGGTCTGCAGCATTCAAAATCTGCTCCGTGACATCGTAGTCAAAGGAAAACTTCTCTCCGTTGCAAAGAGTAGTATAAATGGTGAGAATATTCTTCACAGAAGCATCATCCACCCTTCCAAAGCAGGTCATCGAACCATTGATGGTAGCCTTGTCTGCATCAAGACTGGCGGCAAAAGGAACCATTACAGCTTCTGTGTTCTTTTTTCCACTCCATGCAAATATTCCGGAAGAGAGTCCGGAAATGGAAGCAGCAATACCCGAAGCAACCTTTGTAGGATTCAACACCTTATTAATTATTATATGATAAGTGCAGTATTCCTTTTTGGGAGCAAACGATCTATGTATTTCCGTTTTCTCATTACCAGGAGAATCAACGTAGATTTTCTCATCAGATCTGTCGATGAAAAGATATTCCGGCTCAGAAAGGAAACGCTGGCTACCAACCTTCTTACTTACAGGAAGCTCAGAAACTCTCAAACCCAGCTTGTCTATGACCGTTGCCTCGCACGTTGTTATAAGGAGAGAGTCACGGTTATTGGCATTCTTCACGACGATGTTACGTATGTCAGAGTTGAATGTCATTGCATCATACCCCACTCTGGCAGAGATATTACACCTACCCTTCTCGTTACCGGCAAATTCCCTTTTGAGAACATTCTTGCCCGGGGTGTCCGGAAAGAGATAGAGAAACATAGAAGCTGGACTTTCTTCATAGACTTCTTCCCAAGTAAAGTAAACGATAAGTTCGTTGGGATGATTGTGGTCATAGCAAAGCTTGTCCTGCTCACAGGAAGAGAGAACCCAGCAAAGCAAAGCAGAGAAAACGGCAAGGGAAGTAATACGTCTTGCCCACACAAATTTATGATATGTTGTCATTGCATTCAGAGTTTATTGATGTTGTTTTTTTCCAAGAAGGCAGGAAAAGGAAATCTCCAGTTTGATGGGACCGAAAAAATTCCTTTGTCGGGTGTATTGCCATACATAGTGGCTTCTGTCCTGTATGTAGGACTTGTATCTACCACCTCTGTATCCCAGACCAATACCTAGATCCAGGTTGAGTCTTTTGTCAACAGGAAAGGAATATCCATATTCAATACCTGCAGCATACGTTAAATCAGACATCTGCCCTTTCTTACCTCTAGGATTATAGTCATACATATAGCCTTGCGTGAAGACCCCGACGTGGTGACCGGAGAGAGGATTGATTCTCGATGCATATCCAAGGTACTTACGTAATTCGATTTCGCCACCGTAGGATCTCCATTTACGGTAGTTAGATTTGGTATAGGTGCTTGTCTTCCACCATGTGTACCAGTAAGTAGCTCCCAAGGAGTAACCATTACCCAGATATCTTTCGATTCCAATATTGGGAACAATCATTGCATCGTGGACAATATTTGTTTTGAGAATTGTCCGAGGAAACGTAACGTCCTTGGCAAGGCAACAGGAATCCTTGCTGACCTTTATATCATAAAAATCCGTTTGCGCATATCCTGCATTACCCAGGCTAATGGCAGTACAGAATGCTAGTAAATACTTTTTCACCTTCTTAAATATCATTTATATTATACTTTACGATTATATTTCCATATACCACTGCAAAAGTACATAAAAAAACAGTAAGAGCCAAACAAATCAGTTAAAACCTTTTATTTTAACACTTTCAAAACCTTTCGAGAGCAAAGAAGCAAAAAGCTAATAAACCAAAACAAATATTAATATTAAGTTAAATATAATAATATTCTTCATTTTAAGCTATGATAGTGTTAAAATAAAAAGTAGTGTTTTTGTAATTCATTTATTTCAGAAAAAAGCCGTTACTTTGCAGTAGAATAAGAAATTAAACTTCAACACTATGGCAAAAAAGAAAATGTCCGAGGGACTTGAAAATGCCCTTCAAAAACTGGTTGACAGACTTGTCGAGCGCATGGAAGATGCTTCGCAAAGTTTGGAATGGAATAAAGGCTGGATCCAGACCGGTCACGGTTGGGGTCTTCCCAGAAACATCAGCGGTTCTCCATATATGGGTATGAACGCTTTCCTTCTGAGTCTGCATGCAGCAGAAAACAGTTATAAGATGCCGATCTATATGACCCACCTTCAGGCAAAAAAAGAGAAAGTACATATTCTTCCAGGTTCGAAAAGCGTTCCTGTCTTCAAGTGGGGAATGAACATCAAAGACAAGGAAGGAAAGTTTGTTTCGGAAGAAGACTACCGTAAGATGAGTGAGGAGCAGCAGAAGGAATGTACCGTATTTCCTTATCTGAAATACTTCAACGAGTTTAACATTGACCAGACGAACTACAAGGAGAAGTACCCGGATAAATACGAGAAGCTACTTTCAAACTTTGTAGATCCTGACAGAAACAAGGCCGATACCAACGGTATGTATAACAATGAAGCCCTCAACAAGGTCATCGAGGAAAAGGACGGATGGATCTGTCCTATTGTTTTGGACCCATCCAAGGGAGCTGCCTATAGTCCTGGATTCAACTCCATTCATATTCCACCGAAGGAGAACTATCGTCTCCATGAGGGCAATGCCGAGGAAACCTTCAAGGATGGGCAGGAGTACTATTCGACTGCCCTTCATGAAATGGCCCACTCTACAGGTCACGAGTCAGTTCTGAAAAGAGACGGCATAGTCAAATTTGACGGATTCGGCAGTCCTTCCTATGCAAAGGAAGAGCTTGTAGCAGAGCTGACAGCAGCAATGGTATCAAGTACCCTTGGCTTCGACAAGCGTATTACTGAGAATAGTGCAGCTTATCTGAAAGGCTGGGCCGCTGCCCTTCGAAAGGAGCCAAAATACATCATTTCTGTTATGAGCGATGTCAACAAGGCCTCACGAATCGAATTGGAGCATATTGACAAGCAGCGCAAGGCACTGGGACAGAAATCCCTTCTTGAAGGAACGCTTGACGGCCTTGATGAGAAAGTAGATAACGAGAAACAGTTTGAAGCCATCCAGAATGGCGAAACTGAAAAAGAACAAAACAATAACAAGATGGACAAAAAGATATTTTATTCCAACCTTAATGACAACTCAGATATAGAGTTGAAAGAAGATCCACAGCAGCTTGCAGCTTTCTATGAGAATGGTGATAAGCAAGGTCTTTTTGACGCATTGAAACAGGCACAGAAAGAATCAGGAGCCTCTTGGAATCTTGCTACTCTTCAAAGTACAATTGGAGAAAATGCAGAGATCATCGCAGAAGATGAGAAGCATATTGCAGTGAAGTACCCTTATTACATCCCCGGCACCTTCTTCATGTTCGAGAAGGTTACTGAGCAGCAGATTCTTCATGAGATCAATCAATATGGTCTCTCTGAGGATGACAGTGATATCGCCAAGAAAATCGGTAATGAGGCCGTCAAGAAGCAGTTTGACGGCATGCGAAGCCATGCCCTTGAAATGCCAAACGGCACAGTACTAGGCGTAGATTACGACCCTAGCACCAATGAAATGATGGCAGGAGGCGTAACCAACGCAGGTTTGGCACCCGAGCACCGTTCAAACTACGATCATTCCATTACCCTTGATGAGAATATTCAAAACTTCTCCGAAGAACTCATGTCTATGGAAGAATACCAGGTGCAGGAGGAAGACATTGAGGAGGAAGTTTCTGAAAGCCAAGAAGAGACTCTGGAAAAAGTGCAGGATGTTGACAAGAAAGAACTTGTTGCAAAGGAATGGTCTATGTTTGACAACAAGCTTGAAATGCCTTCCGGTGATGTCCTTACTGTTAACTATAATAAGGAAAAGGACACTCTTGATGTCCTTATTACCAATGCAGAAGGTAAGCAGGAAGTATATAGCACCAGCTACGACCATGACCATACAATTCAGGAGAATCAAGGTTATGTCTGGGAAGAATTGTCAAACAAGAAGCAGTATCAGGAGAAAGAGGCAGAAAAGGTAGTACAGGCTCAGTCTGTTGATCCTAAGGATGAGAAGAAATATTATTCTTCATTTGCATTCATGCAGGACCAGGAAGATACTGAGCAATTTGACAATCTCCAGAAAGAAGGTAAATATGACGAAATACTTAATCTTGCTTCCGAGTACGACCAGGAGCAGGAAATAGAGCTTGAATATGTCAGCAACACACCTTCTTCTCATCCAGGTGATGACCTTCTTGCAGAGAATGAAGACTATGCTGTAGTTTACAATAACCGTGTTGGTGGAACATACGATCTGTTGAAAAAATACAGTGAGAACGAACTTCGTGAGGAAATCGAGCGTCTTGGCGGTATCGGTTCAAATCCTAGTGATGCTGTCAAGGAGATAGCTTATAATATGACAGCTGACGAGTTTGCCGCTATCCAGAAGGAACCAGTATTTGAAATGCCGAACGGAGAAGCCTTGTACTTTCAATATAACAAGGAGACCGACAAGATTGAAGTGGGTACTGCCACTAATAACGGCCTTGCGGTATCCGATACTTTCATGTTCGAAAGAGATAAGAGTGTGGAAGCCAACCTAGCGAATGTCTATGAGGAAATGTCGCAGAGGGAGCAGTATCGTGAACAGGAGCCAGAAGAGGAACAATCCTTGGAAGAAGAGAAGGATATAAAAGGTGAAAACACCGCAAGCATCTCGCAGGGACGAGCTGCTGCTTCGGAAAGATCAAATGACGAGAGTTACTGTTACTCTTTTGCCCGATTTGAGTCTTCTGAGCGTACCAAGGCATTTGATAGTTACCGTGAAAGCGGTGACCATGAAGCACTGCTTCATCTGGCAGAAATTATGGATGTGAGCAACCTCATTGAATTGAACAAAGTGAGAAAGAATGCACCAAAGACTTCTGACGACAAGGTTCTTGTAGAAAACAGTTCCTACGCTGTAACCTTCAATCAGCAGAATAGTACATACGATCTTTTGCGTAAGATTGAAAAGGAAGAGGTTCTGGAACTGATTGGCGATATCAACGACAACGATGAAATCAAAGCATCTTCTGTTGACGTGCAGAAGTTGGCTTACGAGGATGCAGCTCAGCAGATCGCAGATTCAGAGATACCAAATGTCCTGACAATGCCAAATGGAGAAAAACTTGATTTCCAGTACAGCGAAGAAAGAAATCAGGTTGATATCGGAAAGATGACTCCTAAAGGTATGGACGTACAGTATATATTTGATTATGATATTTCAAGAAGTCCTCAACGCAATATTTCAACCATTCAAGATGAACTTTCTCATTATGATGAGTTCAGATTATTGAGCGATAAAGAAGTTGCGCAGAGAAGAAGAGCAGCTCTCATATGGCGAATCACAGACAATAAGCTGGAGATGCCTTCTGGTGATGTCCTCACGGTGGAATACGACCAGAAGAAGGACACCCTTAACGTTGCTTACATTAACGAATACGGGTATCCGAATACCTTCAGTACAAAGTACCGTCACGAAAACAGTACTACAAAGAATGTCGGCGATCTTTGGGAGAAATTTGCCGGAATGAAGCAATACCAGGCCAAGCAGGAGGAAAAGACCTCTAAGGATGGTCAGAAAACCGAGGTTCCTCACGAGGACAGCCTCAGTGATACCAATGTCGTAGCCGAGGCAAAGCATATCGCCGCCACCGGAGTACCTATTGACAAGGCCGAGAAGATGGCAAAGGAGAAGTTCGAAGATATCAATCACGAGAATATGCATAAGGAAGAAGAAAGAAAGTCTGCCGAGCAGGAAAAGAAGGAAGTCCAGCAGAAAGAGCAGCAGAAGAAAAAGGAAGAAGAGCAAAAGAAGGAGAATAAGAACAGCAATGCTGTCACTTCTCACGCCGCACTTCTTGTTGCCGCACTCGTTTCTGCCAAGAACAACAACGGAGTCTGGTTGAACCCAGGTTTCCGCAAGGATGCCCAGTTCCTGTTTGGCAACTCTCCGATTACCGGTTATAACGCCTTGATGATGAACCTTCATGGCGAGCAGAATGGCTACCGTAGCAATATCTACACCCAATATAATCCAGCAAAGGATAATGGCATGCCTATAAAAGAAGGAGAAAAGACATTCTATCTCAGTTGGACCAATTGGAGATATGTAAAGGGAGCTGAGGATAAGCAGGGTATTTCCCCTAAGGAGTACCACGCCCTTGATTCAAAGGAAAAGAAGATTTACCAGCCACGTCCTGAACGTAAGGTTATGAACGTGTGGAATATCGACCAGACTACTTTTGCCGGCAAGGACTATGATGCTTATGTGAAGGTGATTAAGGAAAACGGAGACCAGGTGGAATCCCTCAACACCATCAAGGAAGAGAATATTGCACGAGCATATTCCGAAGTGGTGAAAAAGCATCCGGATTTTGTTGTTTTGCAGCTGGAAGACGATGTTTTCAAGGCATACAAGAAGGGAGCAGAGAAGATTTCCAAGGCTACCGGAATACCAATGACCAAGGTAGATTACCTGGGCAAGAAGGTAAACAGCGTGGAGATTAGCAAGGATAAGCTCGACGGCTATCTGAGTAAAATCGTCAATTCCGGCAACCAGGTAGTTATCTGTGACAAGCCAGAATCACCAAAACTCATCAAGACTCTGACGAACCCGGAAGAAGTCTTGCAGAAAGCCAATTCCCTGGCAAAATCAGTAGCCAAGACAGAGGGGCTGGATTATGAACGAGTAATGGTCGTGCAAGATGCCCAGTATCTTCCAGGTGAAAAGAAGATCGTTGTCAGCGGAATGAGTGACCCAGGTATGGACGCTCGAAGTTCTGCCATTGCCAAGGCAAACGACATTTACCGAGTACTGGCAGCGATGACAGGAACCTCAGACCGTTTAGACCGAGGTGGACACGTCAACCTCACTCCTATCGATGATGTAAAGTACGAGAAACTCGTGAGGGAGTTGACCGCCGGAGTGTTTATGGCACGCCAAGGTTTACCTGCAACTTTCAGCAAGGAAAGTATGGAGCTTGTTCCATACTGGGAGAGAGAAATCAAGGAATCTCCTCGTATGGTGAGCATCATTGAAAAGGACGTGAACAATGCCGTAGAAGTTCTGGACAGACTTGAAAAGAACATCAAGCCAGACTACAAGAAAATAGTAGGTATGAAGGCTGAGAAGCAGATGCTCAACAAGTCAGACTATACCATCATCAAGAAGATCAACGAGTTTCCAAATATTGACACAAAGGAGATCGTCGTGGTGAAGGATACCGTCAATAAGAAGGCATCAGTTATTCTTCCGCAGGGAGCCTCTCTGGAAAAAGACAACGAAGTACCAGGAATGCGCAAGGACAGAATCAAGAACGCTCTCAGCAAGGAAGGCTTTGAGGTTGAGAAGTTCTATAATGCAGGTGGTCGCCTTGGCTTGAAACAGCCAAATAACTATTTCGCTGATAAGGAAATCTCCGTAGTCCGTCTTCATCAATATGAATTGGTTAGTAATGAGAAGGTTGACCTCTCAGACCTTAAGAAAGAGGTGAAGTTCAAGATCAAGGATTTCCAGGTGTTGCCAGACAAGGAGCAGGGCAGATACTTCTTCCATATCCAGGCAGAAGGTGAAAAGGCTTTCGACATCGTGCCAGAAAAGAAATATGTCAATTCCTTCTTTAAGGCAATCAAATCCCCAGATCCCGAGGATAAGAGCAAGATGATAAAGGCTCTGTCTGAACAGTTCTACAAGTTAGGTAAAGCCCATCCGGAAATGACCGAAGACCTGGTTAGTCCACGAAAGGTAGATGTTGACATGAGTAGAATCAGTTCTTCCCATATTTACAAGGACAGTGAGAACCATAACATCAAGTACATCAAGGCGGTCATCGACGGTCAGGAGCATGTGAAGGTAATCCCTGCAGACCAATACAACAAGCTGTTTGCTGCAGAGGATAAGCCAGCATACGCCAAAGCTCTGGCAGCAGTGACGTTTGAGTCACTCTTGAAGAAGGGTAATACAGAGAGTGTTGACAATTCTCAGAAAGAAGCGAACGAAAAAGCTGTATCAAAAGCGACACCCATCGAGCAGTCCGCAGTGAACAAGACTGTTGGACAGCAAGAAGATAACGAACATCATCAATCTATGAAGTTCGGTCGTAGATAAATATTCTGTAACATAAGGGTAGGAGAAGCACTCTCCTACCCTTTAAAAAGGAAAACAATGAATCAAACCAAACAAGAGTTCATCGATAAATACAAGGAAATAGCCATCCAGCAGCAGCTTAAGTATGGTGTTCCTGCTTCCATCACGCTCGCCCAAGCCATTTTGGAGAGTGGTTATGGAACATCGAAACAGGCGAAAGAATGCAATAACTTCTTTGGTATTCAAGCTGGTGATAGCTGGAAGGGAGAAACAAAAAATTACTTAGATAACGAAAAATACCATCCTTTCCGCAAATATTCAAATCCAGAGCACTGCTTTGAAGACCATTCTAAGATTTTGACTGTCAATGATGGTAAAGTAGCCCAAAAATGCAAGAAAATCTCTGCAACTGATTATCAAGGTTGGGCAAAGGCTCTAGCTTACAGTCCCTACCACGAGTCTAACCCTAAGAAATATCAGCAAAGCCTTCTAAGAGAAATCAGTGATTATAATCTCCATGACATTGACCTGGAAGCAGAAAATCGCAGAAAGAACGGTGAGGTAGCTAAGCAGGTTGACAATCGGCACGTCCTTCAGCCAATGTCCGGTAACTTTGCCATGCCAATAGATTTTTCAAAGGATATAGAAGTTTCAAGTGAATTTGGAATGCGCAAACATCCTACCAAAGGCAAGATGATGAAGCATAATGGAATAGATATATCAACTAAGGATCAACATCTTCCTGTCTTTGCTACAGAAGACAAAGGTAAGGTAGTGAAAGTAGGCTATCAAGAAAAAGGTGCCGGAAACTATGTTACAGTAGAATATAACCGTCCTGACGGAAATAAATTCCGAACAACATATATGCACCTCAGTGAGGTAAAAGTCAAGGAAGATGATATTGTTAATGCAAACCAGCAACTTGGAGTAACAGGTTCAACAGGAGCTAGTACTGGTGTACACTTACACTTTGAAGTTCGTGAGTTTGATGGAAAATCGTTCAAGGCAGTTTCCCCGGTCAACTATCTAGCAGAGTTGCAGCTTCGTTCCGGCGAGCCATGTTCTTTGGATAAAGGCGGTAAGGATTATCTTGCCGAAGCCAAAAGTAATATGGTCATCGGACAAAGTCCTACTCCGGAGAGCAATCTCCTGGCAGACAAGACAAATTCCAATGACCCTACCAAATGGCTGGCAAAGCTGATGGAGCAAAATGGAGAAATGCCTGGCGACAAACAGGACATGATTTCTTCTCTTATAAGTATGTATTTTACAAAAGCATTATGTCTTGTGGCAGGTTTGACACAAAGAGAAATAGAAGAAAATCTCAAAAAAGAGCAGGAACAGCAACAAGCTGCAGAAAACTCTTCACAGACCACAGGTAAGAAGGATGAGACCGTCAGCGCAAAAGACATGAAGCAGGCGGCAAGTAATAATTTTGAGGCAGAGATGCAACAGGGCGACCAGGGTCAAAGCCAAGGTCGCAGAATCGGATAAATTATTTTTAATATATTGAATTATGATTAAATGTAATGTCACTTTATGCGGAAAGATTTTCATTTCCGCACAGGAAAAGACCTCTAAAGATGGTCAAAAGTTTTTAAGTTTTGGTGTATCCATTCCTATGAAGGGAAAGGATGAAAGCGTAACAGAGCTTCGCATCAACGTATCAACGCAAGGAACTCAGGCAGAAGCCGGCAACTATATTTCCGGTCGCAGAGTCACGGTAGTCGGTGTCATGTATGTCAAGAAGATTGAGAACAACGTCTATTACAATCTACGTGCTACTTCTCCTATTCAGTTCAACGAGACTACTGATCCGGACAATCTCAGTGGTTCCATTGAGTTTACCGGAAAGATCGGTCCAAAAGGAGTCAAGGATCTCAAAAGTAAGAAAGGTAACGATTTCCAGGTCTTCGATGCCTTCACCCATGACTCAGAGGGCGAGAAGCAGGGCTTCTATTGGGTACACTTCACCAATTTCTCCCCTATCCATGAAGATTTCTTCAAGGCAGGAGAATATGTTGAAGTAAACGGTGAAATGGAACTGGACGTTTTTCGTAGCGAGGCAAGAATTAACTGTCGAGCAATAAACATCAAGAAGCATGAGTTTGCACAAACAGGCAATGGTGCTCAGCAGCAAGGTCAGGCATAGCATCCTGCACGGTTTGTTTACTGTAGTCATAGTCTTCCTTGGGGGTGTTATGGCTACATACATTATGCTATCTAAAAATAACAATAATGGAGAGTGCAGGTAGGCACTCTCCTTTTAAAAATAATAAGAGTATGGCAAATGACAATATGAATGTGGTAGATAGAATCCGTTCCGGCTGGGGACGATTTTTCAGCAGAGAAAACGGACGTGCCACAGAAACAAAATACATACCACAAAGTCGCTTCTTCTCTCCATCAGATCTAAAAGAGTTGGAGAAAAAGGAAGGGCTGAATCCTATGGAGAAAAGAGCTTTGGAATATGGAAAGATTGCGGCTATGCAATCCAACCGTTCCAATATCGAGTATGTACCAGTCTTATTTGACGGAACAACGCTTATTGCATGGAATGATGGAGAGGAAAGCCCTCTTGCAGACTTTCGTGCAAAAATGATGAATGACGAGCTTAAGAGAGAGGGTTATCAGCTTTCAAAAGAACTTGAACAGTCTATATTGGAAGAACAGGGTAAAGCTCTAGTTGACAAGCTTTTCATACGAGAAGGTGAAGAATATATCAAAGTTGATTCCTATTCAGGCGACAAAGAGCCTTCACTGTCTTTTACATCATATAATATAGATACAATGGAATCTGTCAATATCCCTTATGATGTGCGTCTTTTTCAGGAAATGTTGGGACGCGAAGAGATGAAAGAGGCAGAAACCTATAATATTCTTGATTTTGATAAGAAAGTGCAAACATTACGTGAATCACAGAATCTCCTGCAAGATACCGTTAAATTCATCGAGGAAAGCAAAATATACAAGGGCAAACTGGATATCAGCGAAGGTCATGAGTATTCCAGTCTAGGTGATTACAGTTCCCATTCCTGGAGTTATGGTGCAGGAAATATTGAATTTTATGGTTACTTCGAAGATGACGGTGATGCCATTCAGACAAAGGTTATCGATTCAAAGTCTGCATACCACTACCGTGAGCTATTAAGAGAAGTATCTGATGCCGTTCAAAGAGAAAAAGTTCGGAATGATGTCAATGCAATGAAGCAGGTTTTGGGAAAAGAACCAATTCAGGGAGACCATCAGATAGCATATCTTATCTCTCAGAAAGACAACCTCTTAAAAGAACTCCTTGAAGCAATGGATACAACATCTTCAAAGGCACAAGGACTATCAAATACCGAGTTGGAACATCGTAAAGATGAAGCTGCTTTTCTCAAACTCAACAAGGCTCTCAACGCCGTAACTGGGAGTTACGACAAAAGCGAGAATGTGCTGGAAGACTATGAGAAGTCCAATGACATTCACGACAGCGACATTAGTAATATGGCAAAAAGAATGAATAGTGTAGCGAAATATATCGATACACTAAAGGATACACGTATCCCTATGTCGGGTGACTTCCAGGAACATTTACCTAATTACCATCATCTGAGAGAACTCTACAGTAAGTTTGAGAGTAGTGAAGAAGAGCTACATGGGTATTCACATTCCGTAGGTGCAGGAGAAGGAGAATATGAGCGACTGAAGGTTAACTATAAAAATGCCTCAGATACTTTCAAAAAAGAGTTGACCAATATTCTTGACTATTATGAGAATCTGATGAATCTTAATGGCGAGACCATACATAAAAATGTTCAAGGACTTGAATACTATGACAAGAGAAGCTTAAAGAATTATATCTTGAAAGAAGTCACCGAGAAATTTGTTATAGGCTTCGAAGGTGATGAAATAACAAGAGTCAACGATCTTGAAATCCATGGTTCACGAGGTCGTGGTACAGCTCGCCCAGATAGTGATTTAGATGTTGTTGTAGAGTATGAAGGCTCACTAAGAGAAGACGATGCTTTCAACTTCTTGAATGAAGATCCTTTAATCTATGATGGCATTAAGGTAGATGTTAATCCAATTCGGAAACAGGAAACAGGAACACTTGAAAATTATATGGTCAAATCTCGTAAATATGACCAGCAAATTTTGAAGCAGTTAGGTGTAGATAACGCAAACAAGGCAGAGACAGAAAAGAAGATACGCTTTTCAAGAGTTAGTACAGACATAGAGTCTCTAGACACAGAGTATATCAATGCTGTAAAAAGCGGAGATATGAAGAAAGCGCAACAAATGGTTAATGCTGCAGCTGCCATAGCAGGATATAACTCTTCATCTTCCTACCAGGGTACATCTGCCTTTAACGGAGCTGCGCCTTATGGCAATGGATATTTCAATAGTCCAGAAGAACGTAAGCAAGCATGGGATGCAGACCCGGAGCATCTGGAATATGAAGGAGACCAAACACTAGGCGATTACATCAAGAATGGCATAGATGTAAACAGTCTCAGTTTTATAGCCCTCGATCCTCGTAATCTCAGAGCTGCAGATAATTACCGTCGAGAAGCAATTGAAAATATCCGTCAAGCCATCCAGTCAAAGAGTGACACTATAACAATGTATAGAAGTGTACCTTCTGATGTAAAAGAAGGTTCTTTCAGAAATGGAGACTGGGTTACACCTAGTTATGGCTATGCTGTCGATAATGCCAACGTCCATGGCTGGGGAGAAAGCTATCGTATCATCGAGCAGAAGGTTTCTGTTGATGAAATCTGGTGGGATGGTAATGATATTGCAGAATGGGGATATGGCAACGAACAGGACTACGTTCAAGACAAGGATTACGCTTATAAGAACACAAAAAATAACCGTAAATCCCTGGATGCTGTAACCTATGATAACGATGGTAACATTATTCCGTTGTCAAAGCGTTTTAATGAAGCAGTAGATGATGTACGATATCAGAGATCCGGTCAAACTAACTCTCCTGCAAAGGCGGAAGCTGAACTACGAGAAACTCTCATTGGAAAACTGCGTAGTGCCGGTATCGATGTCATCACCGATATCGATGAAGGACAGCGTGTACTGGATACCTTCAATAAGGATGCTCGTCATCATGTTGCCTATCATGGTTCACAGGCTAGCTTTGATAAGTTCGACCACTCCTTCATGGGTAGTGGTGAGGGTGCTCAGGCTTACGGCTGGGGAACCTATGTAAGCGAGGTGGAAGGTATCGCTAAGGCTTATGCTAAGCAGAATGCAAGAAAGCATAAGGGTGAAGATTTTGCGAAGGCAGAACAGGCTTATGAAAAGGCTAAAAGTAAGTATGATGATACTGTACGCAAAATAGCAGATACGGAATTAGAAATCAAGATGTTTTATGAGCCAACTTTTGAGAGAACCAAGGAGTTGTTGGATAAAGCCATTAGTAATAACTCTACAGATTTGATTAAGCGTTTCACTGAACGTGTGAAAGAAACTGAGAATGATTTGAATGAGGCACAGCAGAAATTGGATAATTTTAAAAGTCATATTGATGAGTATTACAACTCAATGGTAGATGCTAAGAAAAAGTATGATTCAATGGAAAAGCCAAAGCGCAACCTTTATTCTGTTGACATTCCTGATGATACTGGTCGCAACTATATCGGTTGGGATGAGCCTTTAGGTGCAACTAAGATTATGCGTCTGCCAAAGGTTTTCAAGGCTTATGGATGGGAGCATAAAAAGATTGAGGTATATGGCAGAAAGTTTGATAGGTTTACTAAATATGCCAACGGAAAAGAGATAGATGGCATGATTCAGCTAGAACTTTCTACCACTGGAAGTGAACTCTATAAAGAATTGACGAGTGACCTTGGTAGTGACAAGACAGCAAGCGAATTTCTCTCCAAGGCTGGCTTTGTCGGTGTGAAGGTTATCGCCCAGCGTAACACTGGCGGCAACAAGGAAGGCAAGATGAACTACGTCATCTTCAAAGAAGAAGATTTGAAGATAAAGGATCATATCCGTTTCTTCAAGGACAAAGAAGGTACATCGTATGGCTTTACCGTCAATGACAAGATATATATTGACCCACGAATAGCCACAGCTGAGACTCCTATCCATGAATACTCACACCTTTGGGCCACCGCCATACAGAAGGCTAATCCGAAGGAATGGGAGAACATTGTAGGTCTGATGAAGAGTACATCCATCTGGAACGAAGTCAAGGCAAACTATAAAGATTTGCATACCGACAACGAGATTGCCGACGAAGTACTTGCAACGTATTCCGGAAGGGTAGGTGCAGAGAAACTCCGTAAGATGGTAAGTGACAGCAACGGAGAGGGAGTTTCCGCTATAAAGAAGGCAACCATTAAGAGGGATGTCTTTTTCCTGGAGTCTGCGCTGAAGAAATTCTGGCAAGCCATGGCTTCCTTCCTTGGTATTCACTATGAGAGTGCTGAACAGGTAGCCGATCAAGTACTGAAAGATATGCTGAACGAAGTGAGTCCTGCCAAAAAGTTGAAGGAGTTTACCGAGAGCCGTGACAATCTCTATAAGGAATATGTCGAGAATGGTAATATGGAAAAAGCCTTCGAACTTGTCCAGGAAGAAGCATCCATGAAGCTGGCAGAAAATCCAATGCCAGAAGTGACAGATGCCTATAGCGTTAGCCATGAGCAAGAACCAGAGACAACCATCAAGGTATATAAGGTTTTCACTCTAGATAAGGATGGCGACCCTTCTGCCCTATTTGTCAGTGGCAAAGACAAGCTGCCAATGGGAGTTTGGCTGAACGCACAGGACACCTGGCACTTTACTGCGGCCAATGGCAAAGACTATGTGCCTTCAACACGCAATCCAAACGGTAGAGGTAGTAAGACCGGTTCCTCTGTGCTCATACCAAATGAACAGGTACGTCAGGAGTTAATCCAAAGAGGCTTCCTACCAGAAGGTTCAAAGGCCAAGTACATCACTGCCCTCGCCTACCGTCCTGGCTGGCATGCAGCCGACTTACCATATTTTCCACAAGGAGGCAAGCAGGATCCGGAGAGCAACTATGGCAATGTTCATCGTTCCAACCAGGTTGTCTTCGAGTGTGAGCTTTCAGCTAACAAAGATTACACCGAGACAGCTAGGAGCCAAGCAAAGGCATATAACAGTGATGGAAAGTTTGCTGCACGCAATGCCGACCTTCAGTACATGCCAAAGAATGGATACTACCAATATACCACCAACCAGTTCTTGAAGGATGAAGACAAGGGGCATTGGTATATCGGTGGAGCCATGAAGATTAACCGTGCCCTGACGCAGGAAGAGTGCGACACAATCCTGAAAGAGAACGGTAAGGTTGTCCAGGAATGGGAAAATGACATATTGGACTTGAAAAAGCTCAATTATGCCACAATTTCCTCAAAGGTCAAGCCTGTACTAGCACCAGTGATGTATGATGAGACAGGAAAAATGATTCCTCTTTCCAGACGTTTTGAAGACAGCCGTACAACCATCAACGAGCCACGACGCATGTTTATTGGAACTATCGGAGCTGCCAATGTGGACACTGCCAGCAAATCAGTAAATCTGTCTAGTCGTCTTGATTTGTTAAGTCTAGCAAAACAGATGAATACAGCAGGTTCTTCTGCAAAAGACATTAAGCAAATCACTGGCTGGGAGATAGGAGCAGACAACAACTGGAAATACGAAACCGAAGATGTAAAACGCTTCGACTGGAATGGAAATATTCTCTACGAAAAGAATCATCCAGATTTCAAACGTTATATGGAACTTGTTAATAAAGACAACGAACATATTTTTTGTGAAGGAGAAGCTTTACGCCCTAGCGAAGTAGAAGAGTATGACCGTCTTGCAGAGGAATATGGTGGATTAGATGGAAAGCTTGATAATCATACAATGTTGGATGCATATATAGATGCACCTGATGTTTTCGAAGCTTATCCTGAATTGAGGAATGTCAAGGTGGAATTTGAAGCTTTGAAAGGTAATGAAAAAGCTTGTTTCACCTCTGCTCACAATTATTTAGATCGTCTTTTTGATGTAGATGAAAGTTTGAAATTTGGTGGAACCATAACAATTAACACCAATAAGCTAAATCGTTTCCAAGACGAGAAAGATATTCGTGGCATAATAGGACACGAGATTCAGCACGCAGTTCAAGAAATCGAAGGTTTTGCAAGAGGAGGAGCACCTCAAACAATTCGAAAGGAAATCCAGGAAAATGTAGCTAGTCATCAAGCAGAAAAGGATTTCATAGTTGGTAATCTCAAGCAATGGGCTGTATTGACAGAGTTGGCAAACCGTCTTGAATCATCGACAGAAGAACTCCAGCGTGATGGAAAGGTATGGCAGGAAATTGGTTGCCGCCATTATTGGGATGCAATGAATGAGATTGACACATATCCAAACGAAAAGTACGAATTGGAAAATGAGTACGAAAAAGTGTTCGGAAAGGATTTTGATAGCTTGGAAGTTGCAAAAAGCGGATATCATGTGAAGGAGGCAGCTATTGAGCTGCGTCGCCAGGCACAGGTCTGTAAAGACAAGCTAACGACTTCCGACAATATAACATTAAAGCAAATGACTATAATGGAAGAATCTTTAAAGAACAACAGTGACAACCAGATATACTGGAAATTAGCAGGTGAAGTTGAAGCTCGGAATACCAGTAAACGAGTTGGAATGTCACCATTTCAACGCCGTAATACCTTGGCCTCTGAAACCGAAGATGTTGATCGTAAAGAGCAGATTGTAATTAAAGAAAGTCCGCAGAGAAACTACATAACTTTATCTTCACCACCTACTGGTCGTTGGCATACGGCAGACACAGAAAAACGTGAAGCTTGTGAAGGATATGCCGATCTGATAAGCAAGGCGATAAAATGCAATCTTGTGTGGAATGATGATTCGGTGGGTAAGGCATTCAATTTGAATGGACAACCTTTCGATATCGGAGACTCATATATACTTTCTTTGCACTGCAACAAAAAAGGTTACAACACCCCAATCTTTGCAACTGAGCAAGAAGTTAGAATGCTCAACATAAAAGTTTGGGAGAAGGCCGAGCCATTTTCGCTCATAAAAAATGGAGAGGTGAAGAAGTTGTATAATATAGAGGATCTCAGTTCGTTTCCTCAAAGATTCGAAATCATTAAGCAAATTGAGGATAGAGAATCGATGAAGAAAGTTAAGGCAAATGCTTTGTCTGTTTTTCCTGTCGGGAAATATCCGGAACTGGGGATAAATACAGTCAAGGATGATGTACAACTTAATTATAATGAACGCAGAGATTTGGCAAAGAATCTCCTTGATATTTCCCGGGGTACAATGCCGGACTCTTATGAGGCAAAGAGCAAGGAAACTCTCGTCCGTTGTGTAGCTATGGGAATGCTGGGAAATCTCTATGAGTTCCAATATTCGGAGAAGGTTCCAGGAAGTAATGGCTTGATTGCACGTCTAGAAAGAGACCCTGCTTTCAGTAAGGAAATCCTGGATAAAGCATCGGCTTCTGTTGCAAAAGTAAGCACATTCGTAGAAGAGAACGTCCGGTCTTTCGGGGAAGACAAGAAGTTAGACCTTCGCAGTCTCACCCCCATCGATATGGATGTTGACGGGAACGGTATTGTTGAAAGTCAGGAAAATCTTGCAGCAGACAAGAAGCAAGGGGAAGATGAACCTGCTTCACAATCACAAGACACTTCCCATAAACACAAAGGAAGAGTAGTATAATGTAGTTGTTTCCATCTTAGAGTGATATAAGCTCTAAGGTGGAAACTTCATTTTATGAGAGAAAACAGAATATTTTTATCCCCAAAGTGATTTTTTTCATCATAAATGTAGTTTATTAGGAATATTTGCGTAACTTTGCCACCAAAATATAAAATAGTAAATGAGAAATATGAAAAAAGTATTTTTAATGTTATTGGGAGTTGTCGTCTGCATAAACAGTTATGCGGTCGATAACGCAGTGCAGCAGCGTAGAAATGTAAGAAAGGCACCAGTTAAGACGGCAAGTGTCGTCAATGAGAATCAATTGTCTTTCATGGGAGTCTCTTTCAATATGTCATATAGCAATTTTGCGAAGGCATTGAAGGCAAAGAAATACAATGTCGTTGATAAAAGTTCATATTACACCAAGTATGCAATTTCCGGACCTGCCTTTGGTTTATCAAATTGTAAGGTAGATATTTATGCACACGACAAGAATTATATATGCGGCATTATCGCAGATAAAACATTTACTTCATCAGAAGCTTTTCAGAATGCTAGAAGTAGCATATATAACTATTTAAATAAGACATATCCTTATTATAAAGAGTATGATTATAATCTTATAGACGAAAATGGAATCCTTATAAATTATTGTCATCGGTCTATATATAGTAAATCTAATGAATTTATTGGAGATTTCTTCATTTCTTCTAAGTTTATTACTGACGAAAGAAAAATAGAAGTAAGGATAAAAATAATAGACGCCAAAAATATAAAAAAATATTTTGAAAAAGATCCAGATCATGTAGAAAATGGAGAATATGATATAACAAAATTTACATCATCGTTATTTGACAGGTGTATATTAGAAAAATATGAAGATTATCTCCGCTTTATAATAGAGAAAAACAATAAAAAATATACAACATTTGCAATAGGTGCAGATGCTTTTTACATCGTTCACTGTCTTGCAGACAATAATGCAAGCTTAGCAGAAAAGAAAGAGTTGATGAAACGCTATTTTTCTTCATTCAATTTGTCTGACAATTATTTTAAAGACTGCACATATAAGTATTTTAAGGAATTAGATCGAGCATATTACGAAGAACAGCTACACGCTGAGAATATCAAAAAGAAGAATGAAAAGGCTCTTCAAGAAGCCTTAGCAATAAGTTCACCTGGAGAGTATATTTTCCGTGCGATTGAGGGCTTGGACAACATCATAAAGTACAAGAAGGACGGCAGCTATGACAGACGTTATCAGGTGTTCCGCAAAGCCTGGAACAGAGGCGTAGGCGGCAGCAGTAGCAGCGGTACCAACTGGGATGGCCTTAACGACGCCCAGAAGTCCGTGATTCATCAGAACGACAATGCAAGATAGGAAAAAACACGTCTGAAGGTGTACAGAGGGCACTTTCAGACGTGTTTTTTATAGCCAATTCTTCTTCTCCCCCACTAAAGCACAAAAAATAACATAAAGTATTCTGGATTTTCCAGATTCATCTAGCCTTTACAGACTACTCTTCACTTTCGATCCGAGATTTTTTTTGATGCATTCCGGCATAATCCGTCATCACCTGAGCCTTTTTACGTGCAATAAAAGATGGTGGTGTGTTGAGGACAGTAAGCCAAGGAATATGGCGAAATATTTTAGGAAAGCCCAAATCTCAGATTTGTGGAAGGAGTTCCAAAAATATTTCTCCATATAGCGGCTATGCCCGGTCCTTGGAGTCTGTCTGCGCCACCATAACTTTGCTAAGTAAAAAGCCAGTGTTGATGGAACATTCAAGAGAATAGCTAAGAATTGAGGTCGAAAAAGTGAAGGGTATATATAAATAGGTATAAGCCCAAAATGAAAAGAGGGAGTATCTCTACTCCCCCTCTCTAGTTATAATATTCAAATCACTCAATATCGGAAACAAGTTCCGCTTTATTCTTGGACACAGCGAACACTATATCCGTTCGCACGAGGGTTAGAGAGGTCTGTATACAAAAAATCATTACAGAAGACCAAGCGGCAACCATCTTGATGATTTTTGGGAGAAGAATTCCAACAGTTACCTTTTCTGCCAACGTATTCCATTTTGCCATAGTTGATATTACGCTCGCCAGCAGCTGGGAACCAGTTGGCATTATAGGTACTTCCTTTATTGCTGGAATCCCAGATGAACGTTTTGGTATCGAAGTCAGAGTATTCTTCCTTGCTAGGTAATCTCCATCCTTCCGGGCTTGGATCAAAGAGCGATTTGCCAGCTGCGTCGGTAATGTCGTTCCACTTTTTGGTGTTGTAATTGTTAGGCGAAGCCCAATCGTAAGCTAATAAACTATTACCAAAAGTATAGAATACTCCTGGTGTCTGCATAGCCTTGGCAAAAGTAACCTTACCGGAAGTTAAGGTAGTCTTTCCGATAGACGTACCATTGATATCATATCTATCGATATCGCCTGTAAATGGATCCTTTCGTCCGAACTGATAGTAAAGACCATAGGTCTTGTCACCATCTGAAGGATTAGCCGACATAGCACCGAGATTTCTGTCCATAAATCCACTAACAAGCTGCGGCTCTTCGGTAATCCAAAGGTGCCAGCTCCAGAGATAGGCATCATTGCCAGCTCCCTTCTTCTTCACACCAACCACAACATTGCCTTTCTTTCCACCAACGGCCTTGATATAAAGTGGCTGATTACCCTTACCCTCATAGGTATCACCAGGAGCGACATCACCAGCAGCATTACAAAAGTTGATGGCACGAGAATTAATATCCTGCCAGATAACCTCTGCTACCCATTCAGACTTCTTGTCGAGCACGTTAGCAGCATCCCCTACATCCGGATTCGACCAGAAGATATTGATGTTGTTGACAACATCAATCTTGCCAACATTACTACCGGTAGGATCCAGGATGAGACAGTTGGCAGTAGCAGGAAGTTCCGGAAGAGTATTGTTTTCCGGAATATCCACATCTTCAGCTGTCCAATCCCCCATATTTACAGAAAGCTTGATACCCTTTCCGGAAATGATGAGGTTGCCATCAGCATCCTGTCCAGCACCATTTGAGAAGTCAAGAGTATAGTTGTAACGCTTACCCATCTGCCAGGAATCACCAATACCAACATACGCCCACTTGTCAGAGCACAAAACCTTGCCACCCTGCATGGCGATGGAAACCTTCAGTGCGATGTAAGCACCATCTGCAGCCTTATTGGCAGAGGTCAAAGACTGAGGAATAAGCATAAAAGGCACATTACCTTGATCTTTGAAATCCTTGACATCAGAAGAAAGCTCCACAGCACCATTCTCCCACTCAGTGGTATAACTACCGGTCTGAGAATCCTGTGACCAGGAAGCATCATTACCATCCCCACCAGAAGAAGGGAAAGAGAAAGTACTCTTGCTCATGACATTACCAATCTTTACACCCGAAACCTTGACGGTGTAAGCCTTGTTGTCGTTCTTGGCAGCAATGGTAATCTGAGAAAGCGCATGCTTGAACTTGATATCAACGCCGTCCGTACCATTTTCTTCCAGATTACCCTTGGCATAGGCATAGATGAAATCCTTCTGTTCTGCAGCAGCAGCGTTCGGCGAGAAGTTCTCCAACTTCTGGAACTGGTGATTAATGTTGAAAGAGGCTCCATCAGCATCCTCATTCGTAGACATCTTGCAAGGCTCTGCAGGAGCATAGGCATAAAAGTTCAGATACTCAGAAGATGTCGGCCAGAAGAAGTTACCTTCATTGGTACTCCAGGCCCCATCAGCCTTGGTGTAAGCGACATTCTCCATGTAGTTGTCCGCCCCAGGAAGGAAAGCCGTAACCTTGAAAGCATCAAGGTTGTCGATGGTAGTCTCCACGGCACGAGAGGTAGCAGCGTGAGGTACAGTAGGATTAAGCAGGATGGAGCGGTTAGAGATTCGCCCCCCCATAGTGTCCTGCTCGGTTGAACAGGAAGTGGCGAGCATCACCGATGCGAGAGCCACATAAAGACTATATTTCTTTTTCATTATCAATACGTAATAGGTAATTAATTTCTAAATAAATCCTTGATACCACCAATGGAACCAAGGAGATTTGTCGCTTCATAAGGAAGATAGACAACCTTGCTGTCATTTCCATGAGCAACTTCCTGCATCATGGTAATATACTTCTGAGCGAGGAGATAGTTGGCAGGATTACTGCTTTGTCCAACAGCCTCAGTAATCTTCTGGATGGCAATAGCTTCTGCTTCTGCCTTTCTTATACGAGCAGTAGCTTCACCCTCGGCAGCCAGAATAGCCTTCTGCTTAGCCGCTTCCGCCTTGTTGACGATAGCAGCTTTCTCACCTTCAGAAAGCAGCCTTTGTTTCTCCTTCTCACCTTCGGAAGTAAGAATGGTGGCACGTTTGTTACGTTCAGCCTGCATCTGCTTCTCCATGGCCTGAAGAACGCTGCTCGGCGGTGTGATATCCTGCAACTCTACACGATTCACCTTGATACCCCACTTGTTGGTAGCATCATCGAGAACCGAACGCAGCTTTGTGTTGATGGTATCACGAGAAGTAAGCGTCTGATCCAGTTCCATTTCACCGATGATGTTGCGCAGGGTTGTCTGAGTCAACTTTTCAATAGCATTGGGAAGGTTGTTGATTTCATAAACGCTCTTGAAAGGATCCACAATTTGGAAGTAAAGCAGAGCATTGATCTGCATCTGGATATTATCCTTGGTGATAACATTCTGACGGTCAAAATCATAAACCTGCTCCCTTAAATCAATGTTGCTGGTATATCCATACTTACCGTTCCTCATCACGACAATCTCCTTGGCATGGTCAATGAACGGAATGATGACATTGATGCCAGGATTGAGAGTAGCATAATAGCGGCCCAAGCGTTCAATGATTTTCGTCTCACTCTGAGGAATGATGACGACAGACCTCATTACCAGCACAATCGTCATGATGCAAATAAGGAATAATACATAAATTCCCATATCCATAACTGAAAAAAATAAAGGGGAGAAAACCTCCTCAAACAGCGAGAAAGAATCTCCCCATATAAAAACACTTATTATAAGAGAAAAATAACAACTCAACTATGCATTAATAGTCTTGTTATCAGGTGTAAAACCAGAAACAGTAACGTTAAGCTTGATGTTCTTACCGGAAATAATGAGGTTGCCATCAGCATCCTGTCCAGCACCATTGGAGAAGTCAAGAGTATAGTTGTAACGCATACCCATCTGCCAGTCGGTATCGATCGCAACATACGCCCAGCTTTCACCATCAGCACCATAAATCACCTGACCACCCTTTGTAGTAATCTTGACCTTCAATGCGATATAAGAACCGGTAGAAGCCTGTGTCTGAGACATCAGCAGCTGTGGGATGAGCATGAAAGGCACATTACCCTTGGCACTGAAATCTGTAACGTCGGATCCCAGAGTTACGGCTTCACTCAAAGAAGTTGTATAATCACCGGTCTGAGAATCCTGTGTCCAGGAAGCATCAGTACCATCACCATTATAAGAAGGGAATGTGAAAGTACCCTTGTTCTTGATACCGCCGAGCTTTACGCCAGACACCTCAATAGTATAAGCAGTGTTGGTGTTCTTGGCAGAGATGGTAATCTCAGAAAGCGCATGCTTGAAGTCGATGGCAATACCATCATCAGCGTTACCGGTCTTGTTACCCTTGGCAAAGGCATAAACGAAGTCCTGCTGATCAGCGGCAGCATCATTTGGAGAGAAGTTCTCCATCTTCTGAGTTGTACTTGTAATGTCGAAGGTATAACCTTCCTTGCCAGGTTTAGCTGGAGCATAAGCATAGAAGTGGAGATTGCTGTCATCAGCCGGCCAGAAGAAAGTACCAGCATCAGTACCGTAACCATCACCGCTCTTTGAATACTTGACACCAGCCATGTAATTAGCCTCACTTTCCTGGAAGGCAGTAACATAGAAGTCCTGCAAGTTAGCCAGGGTAGTCTCCACGGCACGAGAGTGATTCACTGACGGATAGATGGAAATCTGCTTGGAGTTAGAGGAAGAGGAAGCGAGTCCGTTTTCCTCCTGCGAACACGAAGTGGCGAGCATCACCGATGCCAGAGCCACGAATAATACATTTTTTCTTGTCATATATCTAAATTAAAAGTAATTAAAATACTATCAGTTAAAGCCGCGCTGCTTTCCCAAGTAGCACGGCATCATGGTAAAGATAATAAATATCTTAACTAACATTTCCCTAAAAAATAATCTAAATATAATTAAAACTATAAAATTTGATTAAAAAAAAAACCAAA
>ERZ870052.99-NODE-99-length-30323-cov-7.148879_pt1 | contig 30323 bp, 19 predicted proteins | sample MGYA00520889_ERZ870052 | MGnify/ENA primary metagenome ERZ870052 (study PRJEB32232, sample SAMN07284988) | human gut metagenome | biome: human-associated habitat; material: feces | host: Homo sapiens | place: Tanzania | collected 2014-08-14 ...
CTGCCTCAATTTTGATGGGTAACTATCAATTTGTTACTTTTTGAAATGTTAAAGGAATTTCGTGGACAGTAGTGAAATGCACTATAAAGGTAATCATTTTGATTCAAATCACCAAGTGTTTTCCTAACAGTTTTTATCCAAGTGCAAAATTTCGGCCGATTCTGAAGGATAGACCGGAATTTTGGTGGTATGATTGCGGATAATCATGTTCATCTCCCAGCCACCATTTTTCCGCCATTTTCCGCCGCAACTTATTGAAGCTCAAATACAGCGAAGGCTGGAAGATACGTTTTCTATCTTCCAGCCTTCGCGTTTATCTACCAGCCGGAGAGGGGTATCTACCAGGCGCGACAATTATCCGCTAATTGTAATCTGCATAAGATCTGATTGCACGTTCTCAATCTCGTTATAACCTTCTGTATGTACAGCCTTATCAAGAATATCAGTCTTGAACGCTACATTCTTTCCTTTACAGAGCATAGAGCCTATTTGCATTACAAGTTTATATAGTTGATGACCTTGAATATGCAGATAAGCATTGGCTTCATCAATGTGCTCATTTGTCATATCCTCAGGCTGCTGAAGTTTACTCATTTCCTTATCAAACAATTCAGCGACTCTTCCTATATATCCATTTCCATTGTCTTCCAATTCTTCACGCTTAGGCTGTAATGGCAAGCATGAATTGAACCTAGTAATATTCCATTGCTGATTTAAGTCTGAACAACTGCTGTAATGTACCAAATAAATCAATGGACGATATACTACCACAGAAAGATTATGAAGAAAGACCTTAAAGTCAAAGTCCGAATCTGACACCAATTCAGTAAAACGCTCTTGCAGATGCTCTGCCTCACAGAAATGATTTTCCCATGAGTAAGCGTAGGTTTGAGCAATGCAATTATTTGCCGTAAGTCCTTCTTCGCCTCTCAGCAGTCGCAAATCACTATCTATGCATATAAAGAACCGTTTATTCAGATACGGCTTATAGCGTAGACATTGTTCACATCCTCTTGAATCCGTCCCCTTCTCATTCTTTGAATATGTAAGAAACCGGTATTTGGCAGGATGTGCTTCTTGGAGTTGGTTGCTCCAAAATGGCACATCATCGGTATTTTCCAAGTGTACAACAGCCTTTATGCTTCTGTCACGCAATGGAATGTTACTATAATATAACGCTTGTTGATAGATTCTATTCATATCCTTTACTTAACCGGGGTTGTTACATCCTCCATATAGATAATCTTATCACCCCATCCGTCTCCGAAGATACTCGGTGAATGAGTAGTGATGAAATACTGAGCGTTTGGATTGAGCCTTACAAGCATGTTTATAAGTTCAAACTGCCAACTGATATCCAAAGAATTCTCCGGCTCGTCGAGCAACACATACGCCTCATCCCCATCCAACAGGAAAACACGGAGGAGAATCAGCAGAATCTGCTTTTCGCCAGAAGACAAAGCACTGATAGGAATTGTCTCTTCCCCAGAAACAACATTAAACTTGTTGCCCTCAATCTCAATACGTTTGCCTGTAGTTTCAAAGAGTTGGTTTACTACGGCGCAGAAATTGTCTATATCAGCTTTCATCTCAGCCTGTCTTTCTACAGAAGCGTCAATCATAGACATGCGGTGATACATCATAGACGGACCGGTCTTCATGTCGAACATGTAGAACTCCAAATCCTGCGTCAGAGCATTTGCCACCTTTCGCTTGTCGCGCATCGCTATATTGTCAATGGAAGGTACAAATACAACCCTGTTCTTATCGGCTACATATTTAAGTGCAATCTTATTGATTTCGTTGAGCAATGTCGTCTTGCCACTACCATTTATACCAACAATGATATTTACATCATCGTTAGCGTTTATGTGTACATTGTACTTTCCCCAGAGGCACGTTTCTATTTCTTTAATTTTCGAGTTTGCCATAACATCGTTTGTTTACAGTGCCCACCTTATTCAAGCAAGCACACGTTATTAATGATACGTATGCAAAGTTAATAAATTTTCCTCCCAAAAGCAAGGTTTCTGCCGAACTATGTCCTCCACTTTGTTTCTGACGGCGGAGATTAATTGCAGCGAGGTGCTTTATTATAAAGACATAAAAGGATAATAAAATCCCCTCCGTGCGGCTCGTGGGCTGCGCGGAGGGGATTAAACTTATGTTATATCAGTAGCCCACAAGATACACAAATACAGCGAAGGCTGGAAGATACGTTTGTTATTTTCCAGCCTTCGCTTTTATCTACTAATCGGAGAGGGGTCTCTGCCAGGCAAGGCTTTGTCACTTTACAATCTCTTTCACTCGCTCTTCAATCTTCTGCCACGGCTGATTAAGATTTATGGTTCTTACGTGGATGTGATGATTGGTATCGCCGTAAGTATAAGAGAAGTCGAAATCTTCATTAACGGTAGGATAAACCAGCGTGCCGTCTGCATTCATGGTTTCAGGCTTATGCGGATTCTCTTGATTCATCACATAAGAAAGAATCTGCGAGAGATGTTCTCTTCGTATCTTTTTGTTACCATCATATTTAGACACCAATGCTTCCCGATAATACTTTGCATCAAGTATGTGTTTCTTGTTGGTTGAAGGATTTAAAAGCGTTATATCAGTTTGCATCACTGGCAATACTCTGCGTACTTCCTCCACTTGCTCCTTAAACATCATGCCATACGGAGTGAGTTTGAAGTCTATTTCTTCGCGATGCGCTTCTGGATACTCCTCCTTGCAATGTTGCTTACAGAAGTTCATTAAAAAATGCTCGAAGACGGCATTCATGCAGAATTCGTCCTCTGTGAAGTCAATGAATTCGTACTTACCTTCCTCGTTCTTGTCGGGCAGAGTAGATTGCCAAATCAGCTTGCAGACATTCAGCACCAATGCGTAGAAGCGGTTGTTGCGATTAAGTTTGATACGGTCGAAGGTTCTTGCTGTCACATTCACCTCTTTCAAATGCGGAAACTTACTCGCTGTCTTTCTTACCCTTTGCTTTACTTTTTCGTCAAGGCTATCCAACCTCACAAGACGTTTCAGCGTAGAATAAATGAGCTGATTGATGAGCACATCGTTTGTCAGTTCGTCTATTGTGCAGATAGTTTTGCCTTGTCTGTATCGGTGGCTTTTTAATGTCTCCGCAAGATTCAGTTTTCCTCTTATGCCATCCACCTCCTGCTCTCTGAACAGATACTCCTGCACAAGTCCTCTGCGCAACAGCCGCTCACAGGCATTAGTAAGAACTGAAGCCAATAGGTTTTCGAGCGAATGGCTGTGTTCACCATCCACTTTCACCTTGTTCAGCTGGTCGGTAACATCCCAAGCGTAGCAAAGTAGGTAATAAAGGTTTTCAATCGGTATTTGAGGAACCATTTCAGAATTTCAGTTTGTTACAAATCTGTCCACACTTATCATCATCGTCAAAGCAGACCTCACGAATGTACGGGAAAAGTTCGTATTCGCAAATGTCCTCCCACCATGTATAGAAGTCGTCACATTGGTCGGTATGGCAGAAGTAGCTATGTCCTATCTCCAAACCTCTGTCAATTTCAGCTATCAACAAGTTTGCCGCTTTCACCTTGTCGATTATCTGTTTAGCGTGTTCCATGCTGATGCCTTTTGAGACCATGAAGTCTCTGAACGCATCGTTGAATTCGGGCACAATCGGACAGAATCTGAATCGACGGCGCAGAGCGTAGTCAACAATAGCCAGCGAACGGTCGGCAGTATTCATGCAACCTATCAGATACACGTTGTCGGGAACGTAGAAACGTTCATCGTTTTCGTCGCTATATGTTAGTTTTATGGCGAACTCCTCCTTGCGTTTGTCAGCTTCAATCAGCATCATCAGTTCGCCAAGAATCTTGCTTATGTTGCCTCGGTTTATCTCGTCGATGATGAACACGAAAGGCTCGTCGGGCGAGAGTCTTGCCTTGTCGCAGAAGTTATAGAAAATTCCGTTTCTGCGCTCGAAGCCTCCGTTAGTAGAAGGTCGGATGCCTTGCACAAAGTCCTCGTAGCCATACGACTGATGAAACTGCACCATTTCTATATTCTGGGTTTTCACCGCTCCAATAAGCTGATAAGCCACCTTGCGTGCGAGGAAAGTCTTGCCTACACCAGGTGCGCCTTCAAGAATGATATTCTTCTTCGACTTCAGCAGACTGACTATCTTCTGAAACCGTTCTTCGCTGATGAAAGGCTTGTCTGGGTCAGAACTGAAATCGTACTCCTCAAACGCCTCTTCTTTATATTTATCGTCATCCTGGTCTTCATGTTGCTCAAGCGGGTCTTCAGGATTCATCCACCAATCGAAGAAATCCATGTATTTCTTAAAACATGAAGAAGGGCGATGTCGACCCGTTGCCTCACTCTTTTTCATGAAGCCCTTGTCAGCACGCAAAATAGTTTGCACCTCCTTTGCCGTCTCCGCATCGGGTATTTGATATAAAGAATTGTAGTCCTCAGTAAGTTTTGAAAGGTATTTCGGCAAAATATTGTCTATATCCCCAAGAATGGCTTTCGGGTTGGAGTATCTTTCAACGAAAAAGCCGAAGCCTATTTCGTGTGCCTCTTCAATTGTTAGACTGTCGAGAACACGATAATTCTTGAATGTGCCGAACTTGTCACGGTACTTTCTGATTGTTTCGCAGTTATGTATGTAATTCTCCTTTTTACCAGCTGAGACCAAACGTAATCTCAACGCATCATAAATATCTCGTCCCCAAGAGTTTAAAACAGGAAACGCTGTCGGAAAAAGACAATGCAGAACTTGTGAGATAACACCTGCTTGCAATCCAACAAGAGGCTTGTTCTTTATAGTAGAACCAACCAATGCGTATAATTTATCTTCGGATGTATTCATGGCAGCGACGAGCATCGCAATGAAATCCTTAGCCGTAGCTACATCTTTACAAACGGCTGTAACGGAACGGAATGCGGTGCCGAACATACCCCAGTATCCATCCTTTGTATTTTCCTGCGTATGCTCATATTCTCCGTCTATCGACTTCTGATTCACGACATCCATCAACGAAGCGATTCTTTCCTTTACCGCTACATCAAGGTGCGAAGCGTAGACAAGTTCTTTCTTTTTCTCGTTCTGAACCGCCCACGTACCGATGGGTATCATCAGCACCAAGTCCAAATCTTTCAGATCGAGAAGTGCTGTGTCTACGTTGGCATAAGCCTTCACACACTCGCGCATCACCTCATAGCAGCCGTCATACTTGTCGGCTATTATATCTTTTAGGGTTTCGAGTTTGTTCATATCTGTTTGTGATTATCAGATCTAAAAGGATCTAAATCCCTTTTTCAAGATCTAAGGTTTTATAAATAATTTGCTTGTATCTGTCTGATCTACGACCTTTACAGCCGATAAATCGTATTGTATAATTTCAATTTGAATCGCTTATGGTAAAAGAATGGATTACAACCTCCGAACTGCTTGGTTTTCTTAAGTCGCACCCCAACGACGAGTTCACCTGTCGGATCTATCTAGGTTATCGGCTCGGCTCTACCCACTATTGGTATTGGGACTCGCAAGAGCGTATGTTCATGCACACTCGCGACTGGCCGTTTTCTCCCGTCAGCGAGAGCGAGGTTCTTAAGTGGTATGGCAAAAATCGTTGGAGAATTGAGCTATGAACCACCCCGTAACTATGGCGCTGCTGCTTGTAAAGGAGCTGCGCAAGCTCGACTTGCTCGAAGAAGTGATTCTTGCAAACGATATTGGCTGCCTGCGCGTCTGCGCTCATTGCGGCAAACTGATGAACGTAGGTTGGTCGTGTGCCGATTCGCCTTATTGTTCCGACCGATGCTTGCATGCAGACAATCCAGACATTGATTTGGATGAACTGGCAAACAGAACAGATGCCGAACTGGATGCTTCCGATGTCTTTTGGACGACGTGGGAAGGTTAGTAGTCCGTTGGTTGTCACGCTTCTTTTGTCTGATTACAAAATTACTAAAAATATGCAAACGAACGCACAAATCTTCTGTTAATGTTCGGCTTGGTGCCGAGGTTGTTCCAAGACCTCCGCTACAGCATGCGGCGTGCTCTGCTCGTTTACTTTCACTCGCGTGTGTGGCATACAATTTGCTACAGCCCGAAAATGGTCTATTTTACCGCTCAGGAGTGCGATGAAAATGAAGAAAGAAAGGGGCGGACGAATTTTTGAGGGGTTTTAAAAGGGGCGTTTTTCACGCTTCGCAAACTTATCGTGAGACTTTACATGGTAATAGCTATGCTTTTACTGGGTAAAACCTATGCTTTTACATGGTAAAAGCCCACGATAAGTTGGCAAAAAACAGCGAAAAACTACTGAAAAACATGGAAAAAGTGAGGAAAAACTTAAATTTTGGACAAAATCGGCTTGGAAGGGGTTGGTTCGGAGCGGCGAAAAGGCCCGGAGAGCGCGGTGGAAATCTCTAGAATGGGGATTTGCGCGGAAGTCGGGTGGTCAATATGGCGTGAGCAAGTTACGTGGTTGGCGGAAAGAATTTTACTGCGAATTTCGATGGAGGATATTCTCCCACGGATGGCACGAATACACCACAAGGGTACTCATCCCCACAGAACGCACGGAACACACGGAAACTCCTGCTGAGAAGGGTCTCCCACGGATGGCACGGATCTGCACAGATGTTTGGGTGCTTTCAAGGGGTGCACTTGTCTCCGCTCGGCTTTGCCGCTTGCCAGAGCAAGAAGTGCACCAACCGAGCAAAATCGATATTCTCCCACAGATTTCACTCTGCACAGATGTTAGGCTGCGCAGAATTTAACCACGGATTGAACGGATTAAACGGAAATAAGGGTGCGTGTACAAAAGAATCCGATTAATCAGATAAATCCGTTGTGAAAACCTATCGCCGCCTGCGTTGTATTTAACCACGGATTGAACGGATTAAAGCGGATCTGAGGATGCATGGGGATGTTAACAACGGATTGCAGGATGTGCAGAGAATTCAATTAATCAGATAAATCCATTGTGAAAAAATATATTGTTAGGGTGCGAAGGAACTTAACGCGGATTGAACGGATTGAACGGATTGCAGGGTGCGCAGAGAATCCGATTAATCAGATAAATCCGTTGTGGAAAAATATATTGTTAGGGTGCGCAGGGATGTTAACAACGGATTAAGCTGATTGAACGGATTCGGGAGATTCGTGTTAGATAGATTACAATTGAATATGTGTTGCTGCGTGCTGCGGAGGCAGGATACCTCCGCTACGGATGGGTGCGCTGAAAATCAGATTAATCAGATAAATCCGTTGTGGAAAAAATATATTGTTAGGGTGCGCAGGAACTTAACGCGGATTGAACGGATTCGGGAGATTCGTGTTCGATAGATTACGATTGAATATGTGTTGCTGCGTGCTGCGGAGGCAGGATACCTCCGCTACGGATGGGTGCTCAGAAAATCCGATTAATCAGATGAATCCGTTGTGAAAAAAATATATTGTTAGGGTGCGCAGGGATGAACAACGGATTGAACGGATTGAACGGATTCGGGAGATTCGCGTTCAATAGATTACGATTGAATATGTGTTGCTGCGTGCTGCGGAGACAGGATACCTCCGCTACGGATGGGCGCTCAGAAAATCCGATTAATCAGATAAATCCGTTGTGAAAAAATATATTGTTAGGGTGCGCTGAAAATCAGATTAATCAGATGAATCCGTTGTAAAAAAATAACACAATATAGTTTTTGTTTTCAATGCTTTGGGCGATAGTTTGGAATAGTTTTCGTAACTTTGCATATAGAGAAACGAACTCTGAACATTGGGAGAAACGAACTCTGAACATTGAAAGAAAAACAAACAGCATCATGCAATATACAATAACAGCACCCCAGACTATTAACGCTACTATCGCCCTGCCGGCGTCGAAGAGCATTAGCAACCGCGCGCTTATCATTCATGCGCTGTCGTGCGGCGACATACTGCCACAGAACCTCTCGGTCTGCGACGACACGGAGGTTATTATCGACGCAATGCAACGACGCCCGTATGAGATTGACATCAAGGGGGCGGGCACGGCGATGCGATTCCTCACGGCGTTCCTCGCCACGCAGCCGGGCGAGCATGTCATCACGGGCACCGATCGCATGAAGCAGCGTCCGATAGGCATCCTGGTGAACGCGCTGCGCTATCTGGGCGCCGACATCGAATACTTGGGTGAGGAGGGCTATCCGCCGCTGCGCATCAAGGGGCGCACGCTCGAGGGCGGATACATAGAGGTGGCGGGCAATATCAGTTCGCAGTATATCTCTGCGCTGTTGATGATTGCGCCGACGCTGAAGAACGGACTGCAGTTGCGCATCACCGACGGCGCCATCTCGCGCCCGTACATCGACCTCACGCTGTGGATGATGCGCGAGTACGGGGCGGACGCCGACTGGAGCGACGCCGACACCATCACGGTGAACGCGAAGCCGTACGAACGACACGAGTACACGATAGAGAGCGACTGGAGCGCGGCGGCTTACTGGTACGAGATGCTGGCGCTACGGGGGAACGACGAGTCGGAGGTGCGCTTCAAGGGCCTCATGGACGCGTCGCGCCAGGGCGACTCCATCGTGAAGTATATCTTCTCGCTGCTGGGCGTGAAGACGAAGTACAGCAAGGTAGAGGGCGAGCGCTTCCCAACGGTGGCTATAAAGAGTCACCCGTGCATGCTGCCGCGCCTCGACTACGACTTCAGCAGTGTGCCCGACCTGGCGCAGCCGGTGGTGGTGACGTGCGCTCTGCGCGGCATACCGTTCCGCTTCACGGGTCTGGCTACGCTGCGCATCAAGGAGACCGACCGCATCGAGGCGCTGAAGCGCGAGCTGCGCAAGCTGGGCTTCGTGCTGCGCGACGAGAACGGCGACACGCTCGTCTGGGACGGCACGCGCTGCGAGCCGACGCTGGAGCCTATCGACACGTACGACGACCACCGCATGGCGATGGCGTTCGCGCCGGCTGCTATTATGTTCCCGGGGCTGCGCATCAACGAGCCGCAGGTGGTGACGAAGTCGTACCCTCAGTTCTGGGCAGACCTGCAGAAGGCTGGGTTCGAGGTGAAAGGGTGGTGAGATGGTGAAAGGATGTTGTGGTGGTGAGATGGTGATGTGGTGAGATTTGCACACTACTTCTGTGGATTCCGCCAGGGGGTGCAGCTGTCTCAGCTGCACCAACCGAACAAGCGATGAAGAAGCTCCCACGGAATGCACCGAATTCACAGAAGCAGATTGCGGTGAAGAAGCTCCCACGGATGGCACGGATGCGCACAGATTAGGAGGAGGGTGTGTCAAAACTATAGAATTGTGATGAATGGCTAACTGTAGGAGACTACGGCATTCTTGCCGTAGTCATTGCAAGCAGTTGTATTTCAGTTACTAATGGCTACGGCAGGAATGCCGTAGCCTCCTACGATTAGAACCGTTTACTATTCAATTTGCCAAATATTTTAGTTTTGACAACCCCCCACGCTGCCAACCCAGGGGGTGCAGCTGTCTCCGCTCGGCTTTGCCGCTTGCCAGAGCAAGAACGGCACCAACAAAACAAAAGGCACTTATTGCTCGGTTGGTGCACTTATTGCTCGGTTGGTGCACTTGAGACAAGTGCACCCCCTGGAAGGCTCATCCGTTTAATCGATTTAATCCGTGGTTAAATACAACACACCCTCACATCTGTGCAGATCCGTGAAATCTGTGGGAGAATATCGATTTTGCTCGGTTGGTGCACTTCTTGCTCTGGCAAGCGGCAAAGCCGAGCGGAGACAAGTGCACCCCCTTGAAAGCACTCTCACATCTGTGCAGATCTGTGAAATCTGTGGGAGGACAGATATTCCCACTGAACGCACGGAACACACAGAACCTCTTGCAGAGAAAAGACTCCCACAGATGGCACAGATGTTCACAGATGTAGGGAGGACACCCAATAAAACATTGAAAAGAATATGATAATATTAGTGATTTCGATAATTGCGCTCGGCATAATCGCAGCGCTGATCGCCAAGCTGAGCAAGCACGACGGCGAAGAGAAGATAACCGTGGTGGAGACATGCGCCACATGCAACGGCACGAACGACAAGTGCGAGCAGGACTGCATGATGGAAGCCGCCACGAAGGACATCGTGTACTACGACGACGAGGAGCTCGACGCGTTCAGCGGACGACCGTCGGACAGCTACACCGACGAGGAAGTGGAGCAGTTCAGCGAGGTGCTCTACACCATGCGACACGAGGAGATTGCCGACTGGTGCCGCAGTCTGACGCTGCGCGGAATCAGTCTGCCCAACCAGATAAAGGACGAAACATTCATGCTTATGGAGGGCTAAGGCAATAAAACGCCACAAACAGAGTTATTTATACGTGAAACTATTTAAGACAAGACATATTATCCCCATCCTTCTCGCAGCTGTATTGGTGGTTGCGACAGGATGTTCTACGCAGAAAAACACCGCGCGCACACGCTGGTGGCATTCGTTCAAGGCCCGTTATAACACCTATTATAATGGTTCGCTGGCGTATATTGACGCTTCTCTGGAGAAAGAGGAGGGCAACAAAGACAACTTCACCGAGATCATTCCGCTCTACACCGTGAGCAACAAGAGCAGCCGAGAGATAGGCAAGTCGAACTACGACCGCGCCATCGAGAAGTGTCAGAAGACCATCAAGCTGCACAGCATAAAGCGCCGCCCGCAGTGGACGAAGCAGCGCAAGAAGACGGCAAAGGACCTGGAGTGGCTCTCGCGCCGCGAGTACAACCCGTTCCTCTGGAAGGCATGGATGCTCATGGGACGCTCGCAGTTCTACAAGGGTGCGTTCGACGAGGCGGCGGCTACGTTCAACTACATGGGACGTCTCTACCAGACGCAGCCCGCCATCTACGCAAAGTCGAGAGCATGGCTCGCCAAGTGCTACATCGAGGAGGGATGGCTCTACGACGCCGAGGACGTGATACGCAACATGCAACGTGACTCCATTCACTGGTCGGCGCGCAAGGAGTGGGACTACACCTACGCCGACTACTACGTGCACACGGGCGAATACGAGAAAGCTATTCCCCACCTGCGTAACGTCATCAAACACGAGATGCGACGCAAGCAGCGCGCCCGCGAGTGGTTCCTCATGGGACAGATGCAGGCGGCACTGGGCAACAAGATGGAGGCTACGAAGGCGTTCAAGCACGTGGTGAAGCTCAACCCGCCGTACGAACTGGAGTTCAACGCACGCATCGCCATGACTGAGGTGATGTCAGCCGGTCAGTCGAAGAAGATGATTGGCAGACTGAAGCGCATGGCACGCTCGGACAAGAATAAGGACTATCTCGACCAGGTATACTACGCCATCGGCAACATCTACCTGGCGCAGAACGACTCCACGCAGGCTATCATCGCCTACGAGCGCGGAGCGGCTAAGGCGACACGCTCGGGCATAGAGAAGGGCGTGCTGCTGCTGAAGTTGGGCGACATCTACTGGGACAAGGAGCGCTACAACGACGCGCAGCGCTGCTACGGTCAGGCTATCGGTATGCTCGACAAGGAGCGCAAGGACTACGAGGAGCTTGCAGCACGCTCGAAGATTCTGGACGACCTCGTGCCATACACCGACGCCATACACCTGCAAGACTCGCTGCAGTCGCTCGCCAAGATGAGCGAGAGCGAACGCAACGCAGCCATCGACCGCACCATCGAGGCGCTGAAGAAGAAGGAGAAGGAGGAGCGACGCCTGCAGGCTGAGCAGAACGCACAGAACCAGCAGAACGGCGGCAACGACATGGCGCAGAACAACCAGTTCGGCAACAACACGGCGATGCAGAACCAGCAGAACCAGCGCAATGCACAGTGGTACTTCTACAACCAGATGGCGGTGAGCCAGGGTAAGGCGGCATTCCAGAAGCAATGGGGCAAGCGCGAGAACGTAGACAACTGGCAGCGTGTGAACAAGACGGTGGTGGCGTTCCAGAGCGACGAGCCCGAACTGACCGAAGAGCAGCAGGACTCAATAGCGCAGGCTGAAGCCGCAGCCGACTCGCTGGCGCTCGTGGCAGATAGTGCGCAGAACGATCCGCACAAGCGCGAGTATTATCTGGCGCAGATTCCGTTCACGGAGGAGCAGATGGCTGAGAGCAACGCCGTCATCGCCGACGGACTCTACAACTCGGGGGTAATCTTCAAGGACAAACTCGACAACCTGCCGCTCAGCGAGAAGCAACTGATGCGACTCATCGGCGGCGACTATCCCAACTTCGAGAAGATGGCGGAGGCTTACTATCACCTCTACCTGCTGTATATGCGCAAGGGCGAGAGGCAGACCGCCGACTCGTACGTGGCACGACTGAAGCAGGAGTACCCCGAGAGCGAGTGGACAACGCTGCTCACCGACCCCTACTTCGTAGAGAACGCGCGCCTCGGCGTGCATCTCGAAGACTCGCTCTACGCTTCTACCTACGACGCGTTCAAGGCAGCGCGCTACAAGGAGGTGAGCGCCAATGTCGCCGTCTCCGAACATCGATTCCCGTTGGGAGCCAACCATGATAAGTTCCTCTTCATCGGCGGACTGGGCAAGCTGAACGACGGCGACTATGAGGGCTGCATCGAAGACCTGAACACGGTGGTGAAGAAGTATCCGCAAAGCCCCGTGGCAGAGATGGCAGGCATGATTGTGAAGGGCGTGAACGAGGGCAGACGTCTGCAAGGCGGCAAGTTCGACCTCGAGAACGTGTGGGAACGCCGTTCGCAGGTGCTCAACGAGGACGACTCGACGGCTGTGCGCGAGTTCTCTAACGACCGCAACGCCGCGTTCATATATATGATAGCATACAAGCCCGACTCGATAGACGCCAACCGAATGCTGTTCGAGCTGGCGCGCTACAACTTCACGTCGTACATGGTGCGCAACTTCGACATAGAGATTGAGCAGGTAGACGGTCTGAACCGTATGCTCGTGAAGGGATTCCGCAACTACGACGAGGCGCTGCAGTACGCCCGCCAGTTGCAGAAGCAGAAGCTGCTGATGAAACTCGTGGGCAAGAGCCGACAGATCGTCATCAGCGACGTCAATCTGCCTATGCTCGGCAAGCAGTTCAGCTACGCCGACTACGCCAAGTTCTACGAGAAGAACTTCGCTCCGCTGAAGATTGCTTCGGAGGATCTGCTGGAGATACCAGAGGTGACCGTAACCGAGCCTGACGAAAGCGAAACGAAGAAGCCGCTGGACGACTTCGATGAGGAGCAGAACAGCAACCAGAACTCTACGAACACCTTCTTCGAGGAGGAGCCGCAGCCAGCGGAGAAGCCGACTACGGAGGGTGGCGTCGTGAACATTGAGGACGAACAGCCGACGGAGTCGACTACAGAAACCGTGATTGAGGAAGAACCCACAACGACTGTTATTAAGGAAGAACCTGCAACGACAGTTGTTAAGGAAGAACCCACAACGACTGTTGTTGAGGAGGAACCTGCAACAACGGTTATTGAGGAGCCGAAGCCTGTGGTTAAAGAAGAGCCGAAGCCAGTGGTTAAAGAAGAACTGAAGCCAGTCGTGAAGGAGCAACCGAAACCCGTGGTGAAGGAGCAACCGAAGCCCGTGGTGAAGGAAGAACCGAAACAGTTGGAGGACGAGTTCTACTTCGGCGAGGACCCGCAGCCTCAGCAGAGCACATCGAAGAAGCAGGGCAGCAAGACCCAGAAAGACAACTTCGACGACGACGAGTATTACGACCTCGACGGTTTTTAACTAAAAAAGAAAGAGCATTATGAGCAACGGATATTTACTGTGGGTTGACGACGAGATAGAACTCTTGCGCGCCCATATCATCTTCCTGCAGAACAAAGGATACGAGGTGGTGACCGTTAGCAACGGCACCGACGCCATCGAGGAATGTAAGCAGCACAAGTTCGACCTGGTGCTGCTCGACGAGATGATGCCAGGTATAAGCGGACTCGAAACGCTGCAGCAGATAAAGGAACTCTCGCCTGCCACGCCTATCGTGATGGTGACGAAAAGCGAGGAGGAGAACATCATGGACCAAGCTATCGGCTCGAAGATTGCCGACTACCTGATAAAGCCAGTGAACCCGAACCAGATTCTGCTGACGCTGAAGAAGAACATTCACCGCAAGCAGATTGTGTCGGAGGTGACGCAGACGGGCTATCAGCAGAACTTCCAGGACATATCGATGCAGATAATGAACTGCAACACGATAGACGATTGGAAGGATGTGTACCGCAGACTGGTGCACTGGGAACTGGAGCTGAGTTCTACGGACAGCAACATGACCGAGATGCTGCAGATGCAGAAGGAGGAGGCGAACAACGGTTTCGCGAAGTTCATAAAGAAGCACTACATGTCGTGGGTGGCGCCGGGCGTTACGGAGCGTCCGCTGATGAGCCCCGACATAATAAAGCGCAAGGTGTTCCCAGCAATAAGCGAGGGCGAGAAGGTGTTCCTCATCGTGATAGACAATTTCCGCTACGACCAGTGGCGCGTGCTCTCGAAGGAGATAGGCAACATGTTCGACATCGAGGAGGATATGTACACCAGCATCCTGCCTACGGCTACGCAGTACGCCCGCAACGCCATCTTCTCGGGTCTGATGCCCGAGCAGATTGAGAAGATGTTCCCCGAACTGTGGGTGGACGAGGACGAGGACGAGGGCAAGAACCTGAACGAGGAGCCGCTCATACGCACACAGATAGAGCGCTACCGTCGGCACGACTCGTTCTCATACCATAAGATAAACGACTCGACGGGCGCCGACAAGCTGCTGACGCGCCTCAACGAACTGACGAAGAACGACCTGAACGTGATTGTCGTGAACTTCATCGACATGCTGTCGCACGCAAGAACCGAGTCGAAGATGGTGCGCGAGCTTGCCAACAACGAGTCGGCATACCGTTCGATAACGCTCTCGTGGTTCCGCCATTCGGTTATGGCAGACTTGCTCAACGCGCTCTCGCAGATCGACTGCAAGATTATCATCACTACCGACCACGGCAGTATACGTGCGTCGAAGCCGGTGAAGATAGTAGGCGACCGCAACACCAACACTAATCTGCGCTACAAGCTGGGCAAGAACCTCAGTTGCCAGTCGAAGGAAGTGTTCGTGATAAAGAACCCGCACGAGGCGCAGTTGCCTGCGCCGAACATCAGTACGTCGTACATGTTCGCCACGGGAAGCACGTTCTTCGCCTACCCCAACAACTACAACTACTACGTGTCTTACTACAAGGACACGTTCCAGCACGGCGGCATTTCGCTCGAAGAAATGCTCATACCGCTGATAACACTAAAAGGAAGAAAATAGAAAACCGGCTGCCAACAGCCGATTACATAAAAAGAAAAACTATGGAAATAAGAATCAACTCTCTGGCAGACATCAACGAGGCTGCCAAGACATTTGTCGAGAACATGGGCGACGGCAAGGTGTTCGCCTTCTACGGCAAGATGGGTGCAGGCAAGACTACGTTCGTGAAGGCTGTCTGCGAGTGTCTGGGCGTGGAGGATGTAATCACATCTCCGACGTTCGCCATCGTGAACGAGTATACTTCTGCCACAACCGGCGAGGCGATATATCACTTCGACTTCTACCGCATAAAGAAGCTCGAAGAGGTATACGACATGGGCTACGAGGACTACTTCTACAGCGGTTCGCTGTGCTTCCTGGAGTGGCCCGAGCTGATAGAGGACCTGCTGCCGGAGGACGCAACGAAGGTTACTATAGAAGAGACCGAGGACGGTTCGCGCGTGGTGAAGTTCTAAACTATTTGAATGCGACGCGATAGGTGCAGCCGTTCTTCCAGTTGCTACATCCGTAAGCCGTCTTACCTTTAATGATAGTACCCTTGCCGCAAACGGGGCATGTGGTGCCGATAATGCTGTCGTCTGCCGACGGCTCGCTTGTTGCGGGCTGCGGTGAGGCGGCAGCATTTTTTGTTGATGCTGTCGACGATGTTGCAGCAGACTTTGCTGCGGTTTTCTTTGGCGCAGCAGTCTTTTTCTTTTTCGCCTTCTTAAGATCCTCGTCGGTAGTGATGGTGACACGGCGGTTGCTGTTGTCGCGCAGCACGTCGTAGACAATCTCCGTAACCTGCTGCTTCAGCTCGTTGATGAAGTCGGCAGCCTCGTACTTTTTGTGTTCTATGTCGCGCAGTTTCTTCTCCCAGATGCCCGTCAGCTCGCAACTCTTTAGCAGTTCTTCGTGAATGATGTCGATAAGCTCTATGCCCGTAGCCGTAGCGATGAGGTTCTTGCGCTCGCGGCGAATGTAGTGGCGCTTGAAGAGAGTCTCGATGATGCCGGCACGCGAAGACGGACGACCGATGCCGTTCTCCTTCAGCGCAGCACGCAGCGTCTCGTCGTCGACAAACTTGCCGGCGGTCTCCATGGCACGCAGCAGCGTTGCCTCGGTGTAATACTTAGGCGGCGTAGTCCACTTCTCGGTGAGCGTAGGCGTGTGCGGCCCACTCTCGCCCTTTACGAATGTGGGCAGAGTGCGCTCCTCGTCGCGCTTGTCATCGTCGTCAGAGGATGACGGTTGTGGGTTGATGGGTTGAGGTGTTGAGGTTTGCTGTTGAGCGTAGATGGTGCGCCATCCAGGCTGCAGAATCTCCTTGCCGCTCACCTTAAACTCCACATCCTCCACCTTTCCGAGCACGGTAGTGGTAGAGAACTTGCAGTCGGGATAGAACACGGCGATGAAGCGGCGCGCAATGAGGTCGTAGACGTTGCGCTCCATGTCGCTGAGCGCCGATGCCGGCACACCGGTAGGAATGATGGCGTGGTGGTCGGTGACCTTCGACGTGTCGAAAACACGCTTCGACTTGGGCAGCTTCTTGCCGGCAAGCGGCTGTATATACTGCTCGTAGCCGCGCATACCGGTGAGTATGCCGGCACACTTCGGGTAGATGTCGTCGCTAAGAAACTGCGTGTCGACACGCGGATAAGTGGTGAGCTTGCGTTCGTAGAGCGACTGTATGAGGTTGAGCGTCGTCTCGGCACTGTAAGAGAACTTGCGGTTGCACTCCACCTGCAGCGAGGTGAGGTCGAAGAGACGCGGAGGCGCCTCGTTGCCGTTCTTCTTCGAGACGCTCGTCACCTCGAACGGCTTGTCGGCGATGGTGGCGAACGCCTGCTCGCCCTCCTCCTTCGTCGTGAACTTGCCCTTTGTAGCTGTGAAGAGCGTATCGCGATAGATAGTGGACAGCACCCAATAGGGTTCAGGCTCAAACGAGTCGATCTCCTTCTGACGGTTGACGATAAGCGCGAGTGTTGGTGTCTGCACACGACCGATGCTGAGCACCTGTCGGTTTTGTCCGTACTTGAGAGTGTAAAGACGCGTGGCGTTCATGCCCAAGAGCCAGTCGCCGATGGCACGGCTCAGTCCGGCAACGTACAGCGGCTGATACTCGCTCTGGTCTTTCAGCGAGTTGAAGCCCTCACGGATAGCCTCATCGGTCATCGACGATATCCAAAGACGCTTCACCGGGCACTTAGCCTGAGCCTTCTGCATCACCCAACGCTGTATCAGCTCACCCTCCTGGCCGGCGTCACCGCAGTTGACGATGCAGTCGGCAGCCTGCATGAGACGTTCAATGACGCTGAACTGGCGCTTGATGCCGTCGTCGTCGATGAGCTTGATGCCGAAGCGCGGCGGAATCATCGGCAACGCCGAGAGACTCCAGTGCTTCCAGTTCTCGGTGTAGTCGTTGGGCTCTTTCAGCGTGCAGAGATGTCCGAAGGTCCACGTCACTTGAAAGCCATTACCCTCCATGTATCCGTTGTGAGAGGTGGTGGCACCCAATATGCGGGCTATATCCTTGGCTACGCTTGGTTTCTCGGCTATGCAGACTATCATTTTGTTCTTCTAAGTTTAAAAATTTAAATTCGGAGTGCAAAGGTACTTAAAAATATTGAGATAGGTGTTTTATGCTTTTCTTTTAGAGAAATTAACTTTTTATTTCGGTTTTACACCCTTTATCTGAATTATTTGGCTTAACTTTGCATCATGTGTTAAAGCAAAAGCACAAACCACAAAAAAAAACGAACTACGACTGAACGTAGAATACATAGAGAGTATTCGAGAAATAAGTAAAAAATAAGTAAAGAACAACATTAGTATAACCCCCAAAAACAGAATATAAACATGAGCAATAGTATTCATCGTCCGCATGAAAACAATCTCTTGAAAGTATCGGTACTGCTGGGTGACATCGTCATCCTCAACCTGCTTTACTGGCTGTTCTGCAGTTTCATACCATTAGAATATTTCATACTGATAATGCGCCACACAATGGTGGCTGGCAGCATCATATACTTCGCTTGCACCATGAACAACGGTGTCATACTGCACCACCGCAAAGTAAACAACCACCAGATAGTAATGCGTGTAATGCGCAACGTGTTCGTCTACTCGCTCTGCTGCTTCCTGCTGTTCTCGCTGGGCAAGTTCCCACATCTGTCGCTGCTACGAATGGGCACCTACTGGATTGCCTCGTTCGTGTGTATATCTATCTACCGCATCATAGTGAGAAAGATGCTGGTGGCATGGCGCCGCAAGCCGGCTAACAAGCGCAACATAGTGTTCGTGGGCAGCAACAACAACGCACGAGTGATGTACGGGGAGATGACAGAGAACGACGCCTTAGGCTACAAAGTGCTGGGCTACTTCGACCATCAGCCCAACGAGATGTTCAAAGACAAATGTCTGTATCTGGGCACGCCACAAGACTTGCCGAAAGTGCTGGATGGACATCATGACATACACGAGCTATACTGCTGTCTGTCGTCAAGATTCAGCGACGAGATTCTGGAAGTGATACGCTACTGCGAGCATAACATGATTCACTTCTACTCGATGCCGAACGTGAGCAACTACCTGCATCACCGCATGCACCTGAACCTGATGGGTGACGTGCCCTACCTCAGCCTCTACAACGAGCCGCTGAGCCAGATGGAGAACCGACTGGTTAAGCGCCTGTTCGACATCCTCGTCTCACTGACGTTCCTCTGCACGCTCTTCCCCATCATATTAGTTATAGTGACGGCAATCACGAAGATAACCATGCCTGGTCCGATCTTCTTCAGACAGAAGCGCACCGGACTCAACGGCAACGAGTTCTACTGTCTGAAGTTCCGCAGCATGAAGGTGAACAAGGACGCCGACACGCTGCAGGCTACGAAGAACGACCCGCGAAAGACGAAGTGGGGCAACATAATGCGCAAGACTAACATCGACGAGCTTCCGCAGTTCATCAACGTGTTGCTCGGACAGATGAGCATCGTAGGTCCACGTCCGCACATGGTGAAGCACACCGACGACTACTCGAAGCTGATAGACAACTACATGGTGCGCCACTACATAAAACCCGGCATCACGGGATGGAGTCAGGTGACGGGATTCCGCGGCGAGACCAAGCAACTCTCGCAGATGGAAGGACGCGTAGAGGGCGACATCTGGTATCTGGAGCACTGGAGCATCTGGCTCGACATATATATAATGTATAAGACCGTGGCCAACGTGATAGTAGGCGACAAGCAGGCTTTTTAACACATTGACATACAGAAGGCGTACCCATTGAGGGTGCGCTTTTTTTTGTTCGGCGTAACGAAATTGTAACACGTTAGTAGTATGTGTGAATACAATTATATATAACTTTGCAACCAGAACAAAGATATAGCAGTTATGAAACAGAATCAAAGAATTCTTGTGGTGGACGACGAGCAGGACTTGCTCGAAATCCTTAAGTTCAATCTCGAAACGGAAGGCTACGAGGTGCAGACAGCGACGTCGGCTGAAGAGGCGCAGACGCTCGACATAGCATCGTTCGACCTGCTGCTGCTCGACGTGATGATGGGCGGCATGTCGGGATTTGCCTTGGCTCGCTTGCTGAAAGCCAACCCGAAGACAGCCAGTGTGCCTATCATCTTCCTCACCGCACGCGACACGGAGAACGACACCGTGACGGGATTCAACCTCGGTGCGGACGACTATATTTCGAAGCCGTTCTCGCTGCGAGAAGTGATGGTGCGTGTGCGTGCAGTGCTGCGCCGTACGGCAATTGACAACGGCGAGGAGGAACCGCACCTCATCACATACCAGGGCATCGTGATGAACCTCGACAAGAAGACCGTAACCATCGACGGCGAGGAGATAGCGTTCACGAAGACGGAATTCGAACTGCTGCACCTGCTGCTCGACGAGCGAGGACGCGTGTTCTCTCGCCAGGAGCTTATCGACCGCGTCTGGCCGAAGGATGTGCTCGTGCTCGACCGCACGGTGGACGTGAACATCACACGTCTGCGCAAGAAGATAGGACGTTTTGCGAAGTGCATCGTCACACGCCTCGGATTCGGCTACTACTTCGACGCATAGAAAGTGGGACGGGGCAAAACTCGTGAGTAGTACGCCCGAAGGGGCAGAAGCACATAGTAGGTTTGGCACACCCTCCACGCAGCCATCTACATCGAGCGGCGAACGGAATCCAATCGGGCGGCGAACGCAATCTGATCGGGCGGCGTTCGGAATCCGATCGGACGGCGGACGGAATCCGATCGGACGGCGGACGGAGCACAAGACCAAAACCTGATAGTAAACATTATATTCTGACTTCTTCAACATTACTGATTATGAAAATATCTGTCGGCAAAAAACTATACTTCAGCATTCTCTCGGTGTTCCTTGTGTTCGCCGTGGCGTTCATCGTGTTCCAGCAGGACCGCGAGAAGCAGTTCAAGATTGACACGCTCAACCTAAAGCTGCAAGACTACAACTCGCGCATGGAGGAATATCTGCGACTCTTCCCCGACTTCTCGGAGGAGGCGCTCGACCGCTATGTGCATACCCACTACATACCGAACATACGTGTGACGCTGATACGCAACGACGGCAAGGTGCTCTACGACAGCAAGCTGAAGGACTACTCGAACATAGCCAACCACGCCACACGACCCGAGATTGCGGCAGCACTGAAGCACGGCGCCGGTTCGACCGTCGACCGCAACAGCCAGACCGTGCGCGGCGACTTCTTCTACTCGGCAACCTACTTCCCGAAACAGCAGCTCATCATACGTTCCGCACTGCCCTACACGAGCGACCTTGTACAGTCGCTGCAGGCAGACCAGCACTATATATGGTTCGCCGTGGGCGCCATAATGCTGCTCACCGTCATACTCTACCGCTTCATCGAACGACTGAGCGACAACATCACGAAGCTGCGCACGTTCGCCTCAAGAGCCGACCACAACGAGTCGCTCGAAACCGAAGACCTCGCCGTGTTCCCCAACGACGAACTGGGCGAGATTGCCGAGCGTATCATCAAGATATACAAGCGTCTGCAGACCACACGCCGAGAGCAGGACGTGCTGAAACGACAACTGACGCAGAACATTGCGCACGAACTGAAGACGCCGGTGGCAAGTATTCAGGGATACCTTGAAACTATACTCGAAAACCCGAATATCAACGACGTCACACGCGAGCAGTTCCTGCAGCGTAGCTATGCTCAGAGCCAGCGTCTGACATCGCTGCTGCAGGACATTTCGACGCTCAACCGCATGGACGATGCGCCGGAGATGATGAGCGAAGAGAACGTGAACATATCTGAGATTGTATCGAACATTCAGAAGGAGACGGCGCTGCAGCTGCAGAAGAAGGAGATGACGTTCTGCAACCACTTGCAGCCGAACATCGTGGTGCGCGGCAGCACGAGTCTGCTATACAGCGTGTTCCGCAACCTTACGGACAACGCCATAGCCTATGCCGGTGTGGGCACAACAATAACCATCAACGCCGAACTCAGCTCGAACGAACTGTTCGACGACCACCGCAAGTGGCACTTCACCTTCTCTGACAACGGCGTGGGCGTGCCGTCGGAGCATCTGCCGCGCATCTTCGAGCGCTTCTACCGCGTAGACAAGGGCAGGTCGCGCAAGATGGGAGGCACCGGACTCGGACTCGCCATCGTGAAGAACGCCGTTCTGCTGCACGGCGGCACAATAAGCGCACGCAACAACGAGCAGGGCGGTCTGTGCTTCGAGTTCACACTCAGAGCCTGACAACGTAGCGGAGGTCTCCGGCCTCCGCAGCAACAAGTACGACGCTATTGTCTGTCAGATTGCTGCGGAGGCCGAAGACCTCCGCTACGGTTTTGCAGCCGCTCTTTTGTATTAATCAACCTAAATAATCAAAATAACCCCGCAAACATGCGCTCATTTTGCTAAAAAGTCGTAACTTTGCAGACAACAAAATGTTTTTTCATCCAAAACAATATACAAGCAGTATGATTCTATTTTTCATGACTCCAAGCAAGAGCGTGATCGCTACAGCAGCTGATCACCAGCTCTCACAAGACGAGATCAATGAACTGTGTTGGCTTTACGGCGGTGCCACTCTCATCGAGGGTGAGACTGTCGAGGGCTTCTTTGTGGGTCCACGCCGCGAAATGATTACTCCATGGAGTACGAATGCCGTAGAGATAACTCAGAACATGAGCCTCCACGGCATTTCGCGTATTGAGGAGTACTTCCCCGTAAGCTCTAAAGATGCAGAGCACGACCCGATGTTGCAGCGCATGTACGAGGGTCTTAACCAGGACATCTTCACAGTGAACCACGAGCCGGAACCTATCAAGCGCGTGGAGAACATAGAAGAATACAACGAGCAGGAGGGTCTGGCGCTCTCTGCCGAGGAGATTGAGTATCTGCACAAGATAGAGAAGGAGCTTGGCCGTCCGTTGACCGACTCTGAAATCTTCGGTTTCGCACAGATCAACTCTGAGCACTGCCGCCACAAGATCTTCGGCGGTACGTTCATCATCGACGGCAAGGAGATGGAGTCGTCGCTGTTCGCTATGATCAAGCAGACAACAAAGGAGAACCCCAACAAGATTCTCTCTGCATACAAAGACAATGTGGCTTTCGCGCAGGGTCCGGTTGTGGAGCAGTTCGCACCGCACGACCAGTCTACATCCGACTACTTCCAGGTGAAGGACATCGAGAGCGTTATCTCGCTGAAGGCAGAGACACACAACTTCCCGACAACCGTAGAGCCGTTCAACGGCGCAGCTACCGGTACCGGCGGCGAGATTCGCGACCGTATGGGTGGTGGCGTCGGCTCATGGCCTATCGCCGGAACAGCCGTGTACATGACAGCTTACCCGCGTCTTAAGGACGACGATAACCTCACACGCGACTGGGAGGACATCATGCCCGTACGCAAGTGGCTGTATCAGACACCAGAGCAGATTCTCATCAAGGCATCTAACGGTGCGTCTGACTTCGGCAACAAGTTCGGACAGCCGCTCATCACCGGTTCGGTGCTCACCTTCGAGCATCAGGAAGGCGCAGAGAAGTACGCTTACGACAAGGTTATCATGCTCGCCGGCGGCGTAGGCTACGGCACAAAGCGCGACTGTCTGAAGAAGGAACCGCAGAAGGGCAACAAGGTAGTCGTAGTAGGTGGCGACAACTACCGCATCGGCTTGGGCGGTGGCTCTGTATCGTCGGTAGATACCGGCCGCTACAGCAACGGCATCGAGCTGAACGCCGTTCAGCGTGCAAACCCGGAGATGCAGAAGCGTGCATACAACCTCGTTCGCGCTCTGTGCGAGGAGGAAGTGAACCCTGTAGTTTCTATCCACGACCACGGCTCGGCTGGTCACCTCAACTGTCTCTCTGAGCTTGTAGAGGAGTGCGGCGGCGAAATCGACATGACTAAGCTGCCTATCGGCGACAAGACACTTTCTTCGAAGGAAATCATCGCCAACGAGAGTCAGGAGCGCATGGGCTTGCTCATCGACGAGAAGCACATCGACCACGTACGTCGCATCGCTGAGCGCGAGCGTGCTCCGCTGTACGTTGTGGGCGAGACAACCGGCGACGCTCACTTCTCGTTCAAGCAGGGCGACGGCGTGAAGCCTTTCGACCTCGACGTGGCTCAGATGTTCGGTCATTCGCCGAAGACTATCATGCGCGACGAGACAGTAGAGCGCCACTACCGCGACGCAGAATATACACACGAAGAAACTTCGGAGAACGGTAAGGACGACGTTCTCGACAAATACGTAAGCCGCGTGCTGCAGCTTGAGGCTGTGGCTTGTAAGGACTGGTTGACAAACAAGGTGGACCGCTCCGTAACCGGTAAGATTGCACGCCAGCAGTGCCAGGGACAGATTCAGTTGCCGCTCTCAGACTGTGGCGTCGTAGCTCTCGACTACCGCGGCAAGAAGGGCATCGCTACAGCTCTCGGACACGCTCCGCAGGCTGGTCTGGCTTCGCCCGAGGCAGGCTCTGTGCTCTCTGTAGCAGAAGCGCTCACAAACATCGTTTGGGCTCCACTCGCAGATGGTCTGAACAGCCTCTCGCTCTCAGCCAACTGGATGTGGCCCTGCCGCTCGCAGAAGGGCGAAGACGCTCGTCTGTACAGCGCCGTTAAGGCTCTCAGCGAGTTCTGCTTGGCTCTGAAGGTGAACGTGCCGACCGGTAAGGACTCGCTGTCGCTCAGCCAGCAGTATCCGAACGGCGAGAAGATCATCTCTCCGGGTACAGTAATCGTGAGCGCAGGCGGCGAAGTATCAGACATCCGCAAGGTTGTTTCGCCGGTACTCGTAAACGACAAGAACTCATCTCTCTACCATATTGACTTCTCGTTCGACGAGCAGCGTCTCGGCGGTAGCGCATTCGCACAGAGCCTCGGCTTCGTAGGCGACGACGTTCCTACCGTAAAGAACCCGGAATACTTCGCCGACTGCTTCAACGCAGTTCAGGAGATGATAGAGAAGGGCTGGATCATGGCAGGTCACGACATCTCTGCAGGCGGTCTTATCACTACATTGCTCGAAATGTGCTTCGCTAACACAGAAGGCGGTATGCACGTAAACCTCCACAGTCTCGCCGGCAACGACATCATCAAGATGCTGCTTGCCGAAAACCCGGGCGTTGTCGTTCAGGTTTCAGACAAGTACAAGGAGGAGTTCAAGGAGTACATGGAGGAGAACGGCATCGGCTACGCAAAGATCGGCTACCCCACTCCGGCAGAACGCACCATCGTCATCAAGAAGGACGAATACACACATACATTCGACATCGACGCACTGCGCGACACATGGTACAAGACATCGTACCTGCTCGACCGCGACCAGAGCTTCAACGGCTGTGCAGCAAAGCGCCGCGACAACTACAAGAAGCAGCCGGTTGAGATGCAGTTCCACCCGTCGTTCAAGGGCTCGCTCGAGAGCTATGGCATCTCTGCCGACCGCCGCACAGCGTCGGGCATCAAGGCTGCCATCATCCGCGAGAAGGGTACTAACGGCGAACGCGAGATGGCTTACTCGCTCTACCTCGCTGGCTTCGACGTGAAGGACGTTATGATGACCGACCTTATCACCGGTCGCGAGACACTCGAGGACGTGAACATGATCGTCTTCTGCGGTGGCTTCTCTAACTCAGACGTTCTCGGTTCGGCTAAGGGCTGGGCAGGTGCATTCCTCTACAACCCGAAGGCTAAGGAGGCGCTCGACAAGTTCTACGCTCGCAAGGACACTCTCTCGCTCGGTATCTGTAACGGTTGCCAGCTCATGGTTGAGCTCAACCTCATCAACCCCGACCACGAGAAGCGCACACGAATGCTGCACAACGACTCGCACAAATTCGAGAGCAACTTCCTCGGCGTCGAGATTCCGCAGAACAATAGCGTGATGTTCTCATCGCTCAGCGGCGACAAGCTCGGCATTTGGGTGGCTCACGGCGAAGGCAAGTTCTCACTGCCAGAGTCGGAGGATAAGTACAACGTGGTAGCTCGCTACAACTACGCTGAGTATCCGGGCAACCCGAACGGTTCTGACTACAACGTAGCTGGTATCTGCTCGGCTGACGGACGCCACTTGGCAATGATGCCTCACTTGGAGCGCGCTATCTTCCCGTGGCAGAACGCTTGGTACCCGGCAGACCGCCGTCAGGACGACGTCACTCCGTGGATTGAGGCGTTCGTAAACGCTCGCAAGTGGATTGAGAAGCAGTAAGGATACTCTTCAACTCTATAACGTTTCGCTACGGCGGAACAAATAAAAAACTCCCGCAGGATTCTCGTAATTCTGTGGGAGTTTGCTTTGTATAGTCTTCGATTTGCACTATCTTTGGATAAGATAGGCTATTGTCTTCGATTTGCACTATCTTTGGATAAGATAGGCGGCACTCAACAATAAAAACAAGCCAGCTTGTTTTGTATTGTCTTCGATTTGCACTATCTTTGCACATGACATTTTAAACAATAACATGCAGAACTTTTACATATCAGCATTCCGAGTGTTCTTCAAGATAGGACTCTTCACGCTCGGCGGTGGCTACGCCATGATTCCGCAGATAGAGGCTGAGGTGGTAGACAAGCACAAGTGGATGACACGCGAGGAGTTTCTCGACCTTATAGCTGTGGCGCAGTCGTGCCCAGGTGCTTTGGCTGTGAACATGAGCGTGTTCATCGGCTACCGTCTGCGCAAACTTCGCGGTGCTGTCTGCACTACGCTCGGCGTTTCGCTGCCCTCGTTCCTTATAATCCTGCTCATCGCGATGTTCTTCCACAAGTTCCAGGACAACGCCGTGGTCGCATCGGCGTTCAACGGCATTCGCCCGGCGGTGGTGGCATTGATTGCTGCGCCGGTGTTCTCTCTCGCCAAGTCGGCACGCATCGGCCTCACCAACTGCTGGATTCCCGTTGCGAGCGCATTGCTGATATGGCTCGTAGGCGTAAACCCTATCTACGTGCTTGTTGTGGCAGGAATGTGCGGGTATCTCTATGGACTTCTCATCAAACCTACAGAATAACATGATATTTCTCCAGCTATTTTTCACGTTCTTCCAGATCGGACTCTTCGGATTCGGTGGCGGCTACGGTATGCTGTCGCTGATACAAAGCCAGACGGTGTACAACCATGCTTGGCTCACATCGGCTGAGTTCACAAACATCGTGGCGATAAGTCAGATGACGCCCGGTCCGATTGGCATCAACGCAGCCACATACTGCGGCTACACCGCCGTACACAACGCCGGCATGGGCGAATGGCTCTCGATATTAGGCAGCGCTACGGCAACGCTTGCGCTCGTTCTGCCGTCGTTCATACTGATGATTCTCATCTGCCGTGTGTTCATGAAGTATATGAATACGCCTACCGTGCAGAACGTGATGTCGGGTCTGCGCCCCGCCGTGGTGGGCCTCATCGCCGCAGCCGCACTTCTGCTGATGACGCCCGAGAACTTCTCGTCGCCGAAGATCAGTCCGTGGCACTTCTGGGTGAGCATCGCCATCTTCGCTGCCACATTCGTAGGCACAAAGTTCGTAAAGGTAAACCCTATAAGGATGATATGTTGGGCAGCGTTCGCAGGAGTAATGCTGCTGTATTAACTATAAATTAATAAAAAACGTGATGGAGCGCTGTTTGCAGCGCTCCATCACGTTTTTTATTAATATTCCGCTTCATTCGCCAAGTGCCACGTTGTGAGATACGAAGCACGGGTGATGTCGGTCAGTTTCGGATAGTTGATGGTCTGTGCCTCATCCGACGGGAAGTTGTAGTTGGGCTGTCCGCCAGTGTGATACCACACGATAGGCACACCTTTCAAGTGGAACGACTGCTGGTCGCTGCCGCCGACGGGGTTGTCCCAAGCACGATAGTCGGGGTCGAAGCAGAAGTTGTGCTTCGCCATATCCGCCTTGAGCCACTCGCCAATCTTCGGATGCGAAGCCGTGAAGAAGTACATCAAATAGCGACTGTCCGTGCCGCTGCCCACCATGTCGAAGTTCAGGTAGCCCTTCACCTTATGCATATCCTTGTAGGCATCGGTGAAGTAGCGCGAACCAAGCAGTCCGAACTCCTCACCGTCCCAGAATGCGAACACGATAGTGCGCTCCGGCGTTGCACCACTCGCCACGAAAGCCTTCATAATCTGCAGCACGACAGCCACACCCGACGCGTTGTCGTCGGCACCGTTGTAAATCTTGTCGCCTTCGATGTCGTTGTACACGCCTTCATGGTCGAGATGTGCACCCACAACAACCATTTCGTCAGTCTTCTTGCCCGGCAGCACTGCTAGCACATTGCTCAGATACATAGTGCGGTGCACCTGCTTCTTAATCTCCGCAATGGAATCGGCCTCAACAAAGTAGCGCACGCCACGCTTCAGCTTCTGCACGGCGCAAGCCTCGAAAGGCTGTTCGTACGAGTCGCCAAGGAAAGGTTTCAAGCCAGCCTGACGAATCTGCGAGATGATATACTGCTTTGCTATGCGCGAACCGCGCTCGCCTGCACGGCGTCCCTCCAAGAGGTCGTCGGCGAGGAAATAGACATGCGCACGAGCCGCATCTTCGGTGATTGAACGCAAGCCGGCATCACACTGTGCAGCCAACTGTTTCTCCACTTTCGCCGACTTCTTCTGTGCGGCTTCAACAGTAGTCGCGCCGCTAAGAACGATAGCAGCCGACAACAAGAGTTTATTAATCATATTCAAAGTATTATATCGTTAGTCAGTAATAAAGTTTAAACCAATGCAAAAGTAACGAAAAAACATAAGAATACCTCATCAAGAGTGGATAATTTATGGATTATTTGTTGTAACTTTGCACGTAAATAGGAAACATTATTTTAACATAATAACATACAAAGAATTATGGCAAAGAAAGCTTTATTGATGATCCTCGACGGATGGGGCATCGGCAAACATGGCAAAGGTGACGTTATCTACAACACACCGACTCCGTATCTCGACTACCTTACAGCAGTGAGCGCACACTCACAGCTCCTCGCATGCGGCGAAGACGTAGGTCTGCCGGAGGGTCAGATGGGTAACTCTGAGGTTGGCCACTTGAATATCGGCGCTGGCCGTATCGTTTACCAGGACCTCGTTAAGATTAACCGTGCTTGCAAGGACGGCTCTATCCTCAAGAACAAGGAGATCGTTAAGGCTTACAGCTACGCTAAGGAGAACGGCAAGAAGCTCCACCTCATGGGCCTCACCTCTACCGGCGGCGTACACTCTTCACTCAACCACCTCTTCAAGTTCATCGAAATCGGCAAGGAGTACGGCTTGAACGACGTATACGTACACTGCTTCATGGACGGCCGCGACACCGACCCGAAGTCGGGCAAGGGCTTCATCGAGCAGGTTCAGGAGTGCTGCGACAAGAACGGTGCGCACATCGCAAGCATCGTAGGCCGCTTCTATGCAATGGACCGCGACAAGCGTTGGGAGCGCGTCAAGGAGGCTTACGACCTGCTCGTTGAGGGTAAGGGCAAGCAGTCTGACGACATGGTGAAGGCAATGCAGGAGAGCTACGACGAGGGCGTAACCGACGAGTTCGTTCTTCCTATCAACAACTCTACCGTTAACGGCAAGATTGAGGAAGGCGACGTTGTCATCTTCATCAACTACCGCAACGACCGTGCTAAGGAGCTCACAGAGGTGCTCACACAGAAGGAGCACGAGGAAGCTGGCATGCACACTATCAAGGGTCTGCAGTACTTCTGCATGACTCCGTACGACGCATCGTTCACCGGCGTTAACATCCTCTTCCCGAAGGAGAACGTAGCAAACACTCTCGGCGAGTATCTCTCTGCTCAGGGCAAGCGTCAGCTCCACACAGCTGAGACTGAGAAGTACGCTCACGTAACATTCTTCTTCAACGGTGGCCGCGAGACTCCGTACGAGGGCGAGGACCGCATCCTTGTTCCGTCGCCGAAGGTTGCTACATACGACCTGAAGCCGGAGATGAGCGCATACGAGGTGAAGGACAAGCTGGTTGGCGCTATCAACACTCAGGAGTACGACTTCATCGTTGTAAACTTCGCTAACGGCGACATGGTAGGTCACACCGGTATTTACAACGCTATCGCAAAGGCAGTTCACGCTATCGACAACTGCGTTAAGGACGTAGTAGAGACAGCTAAGGCTAACGACTACGAGGTTATCATCATCGCCGACCACGGCAACGCTGACAACGCTATCAACGAGGATGAGACTCCTAACACAGCTCACTCGCTCAACCCGGTTCCATTCATCTACGTAACCAACAACAACTCGGCTACCGTTAAGGACGGACGTCTCGCTGACGTGGCTCCTTCTATCCTCCACATCATGGGTCTGGAGAAGCCGGAGGAGATGACTGGCGAGAACTTGATCTGCGACTAATCCGTTGAGAGTTGAGAGTTGAGAATTGAAAGTTGAGAGTTGAGAGTTGAAAGTTGAGAATTGAAAGTTGAGAGTTATGATTAGCTTTTCTGATTCGATTCAGACTCCGATTAAGAATTTATATTTAGATTCCAATTAAGGAGTTCTACTTAGACTCC
>ERZ870052.100-NODE-100-length-30317-cov-8.335847_pt1 | contig 30317 bp, 23 predicted proteins | sample MGYA00520889_ERZ870052 | MGnify/ENA primary metagenome ERZ870052 (study PRJEB32232, sample SAMN07284988) | human gut metagenome | biome: human-associated habitat; material: feces | host: Homo sapiens | place: Tanzania | collected 2014-08-14 ...
ATTGCCTAAGTGGAACTATGTCGTTAGGTGCAAATCTGCTTAGCATTTTTGTACCAAGTTATTTTTTAACTGTTACTTACTTGCTTTTTAGGTGTTTGAGCTATTGATAACACACCCACGAATGCAAGGATGAATATAACTAAAAATATTCTTGGATGTTTCATAAGAGTAATGTTTTGTAGCTACATGAATATAAACAGCATATAATCGAATGTTCTCATTTTTTCTTGGAATCTAAATGTTTTGATAAATATTTCATAAAACGTTTATACTCTGTCTGGGTAATATCAACCTTACCGCTGCACTTAACTTTCGGATGCCGTTTCTTATAGGCTTTTCTGACCATTTCATGAGTTACACGATGCCAAAGTTAATGGATTTTTATTTTACAAACAAGTCCATAGTAGTTCATATACAAAACTAAATAGCAGGATGTACGCTTCGGAATATATAGCATAGGTGAAGGAAAATTTTCTTCATACCGTGGCAAGCCTTGCCATAAAGGGAGCTATGATTTCAGCTGCCTTTTCGAGATATTCTCTGTCCATGTCGTCGAATGTGGACAGTTCGGTGCTGTCAATGTCTATCTCACCTACTACTATGCCTTCTGAAAAGATAGGTACAACAACCTCTGATCTTGACAACGACGAACATGCTATATGACCGGGAAACTCTTCCACATCCTCTACCACAATACTGCGGCCTTCCTTCCAAGCGGTGCCACAAACACCACGTCCATGCTTTATCATTGTACACGCTGGAGTGCCCTGGAAAGGTCCGAGAACCAACTCATTGCCATCGACAATATAAAAGCCTACCCAGAAATACTCCTTAGGAAAGACCATCTTCATCACCGCGGCACAATTCGATAGCACGCTTATGGCTTTGTCTTCTACATTTGCAAACACCTCTATCTGTGATAGAAGTTCACGATATTTTGACTGTTTATCCATTATATAAGAGTTTTCCACAAAAATAGCAATTTTATCTTGTATAAAAGATAAATGATTACAAAAGTTTGGAGGTTATCATTTTTAAATGTATCTTCGCAGATATAAGATATAAACAAGGCAAATAGGAGACTACAGATATGACAGACAGCAAATTTAGGAGACTGCCAGTAGGCATTCAGTCGTTCAAAGTTATCAGAGAGGAAAACTATCTCTACGTGGACAAGAGCGACATCGTATGGAACATGGTAAACTTGGGGGATAAGTATAACTACTTGAGCCGCCCACGTCGATTCGGCAAGTCTGTGCTTGTCGATACGCTGGAGTCGTACCTTGAAGGCAGAAAAGACCTGTTTGAAGGGCTGAAGATTATGCAACTGGAGCAAGACTGGAAGCAATATCCCGTCATACGTCTTGACATGAGCCGTGGAGGTGCCCACGAAGACACCCTGCGCTCTTACCTAAACCTGCGCTTTAAGGATTATGAGGAGAAATACAACATTACTCCTGATCCTACAGCCATGCTTGCCGACCGCTTTCATGCAATTATAGCCACTGCCTATAAGCAGACGGGACTAAGAGTGGCTGTCCTCATAGACGAATACGACTCTCCCCTGCAACATTCATGGAGAACTCCAGAACACGAGAAATGCACGGGGGTATACCGTGAAGTGTTTGCCATACTAAAGGCAGACGACGAATACGAACATTTTATTTTCATCACTGGCATCACCAAGTTCACACAAATCTCCCTCTTCTCTGTCCTTAACAATCTGTCTAACATCAGCTTTATGCCAGAATATGCTACTATCTGTGGCATCACAGAGGAGGAGATAAAAGAGAACTTCATGCCTGAGATCAAACAGATGAGCGAAGCAAACAACTGGTCTGTACAGGAGACTCACGACCGACTGAAAGCATATTACGACGGCTATCACTTCAGCCGTCGCAACATGGTGGATGTTTACAATCCATACAGTCTGATCAATGCGTTGAAATCTAAAGAAATCATCAACTTCTGGGCTTCTTCTGGAGCAACATCACTACTCCCAAAGTTTATTGACAATGCTGAACTTCGTCTCAGCAAATTTGAGAATTGTTCTGTAATGCGCAACACCTTGGAACTGTCTGATGTAACGGGAGGCGGTGCCGAACTGTTCCTATATCAGTCGGGCTACCTCACTATAAAAGAAAGCGACGAGTTTGGTTATATCTTGGGATTCCCGAATGAGGAAGTCAAGCAAGCATTATACGAAACTGTGCTGCCTGCTCTTGCTATGCGCTCTGAAAACGAAATACAGTCGCTACAAGCTTGTCTTTACAGAGAATTGGGCACTGGTCAGATAGACGAAGCTATGAATTCATTAAAAGCCCTCATCGCCGACGTTCCTTACAGCAACAAAAAGCTTGCATCTATGGATATGGAGGAGCGTTACCGTCTCGTCATCAGTACCATCCTGAATGCCATTGGCTTGAATGTAGAGGTTGAAAAGATGATATCTACTGGGAGAATCGACATGACGGTGAAGACCTCACGCTATATCTATGTCATAGAACTGAAATTACGTAACAACGGTGGCAAAGATGCTGCCACTGAGCAAATCCTCAACCGTCAATACATGGAACCCTTCAAGGCTGACAAGCGCAAAGTAATAGGACTTGGCATTGAGCTTGACGAAGAAGGAAAGGGTCTCTTGGATTGGAAGAGAGTGGAATGAATGTAGAAAAAACATGGATTCTTTACCCAAATCTCTGTTATAAAGTTAGATTTGGGTAAAGAATCGCCGTTTTTTCAACTTTTACAGCAATGATGTCTTTCCACTGCGTCTTCTGCCCGTCACGATGGTGAATCGTGCTGCATGTAATGATAGATTGCGGATATTATGCAATTCGGCAATCTCGTCTTTTCTTCCAAAGAATCTCATAATTTAAGTGGTTTATACAACAATTATTTTGCTTTATTTCCGAAACGTAGGTTTCGGAAACAGCGGTTTCGGAAACATTTAAAACAATACGGAACTATGTTGCCACTGATTTGCGACAAAAATCCATCATTGTTGCCACTGATTTGCGACAAAAAAATTGTATCTTTGCCCATGAATTAAAACAAACACTATGTTTAAGCGCAAGATATTAAGCAGATTAGAAGCATGGAAGCAAGATGAAAGGCATAAGCCACTAATCTTGAGAGGAGCCAGACAAGTAGGCAAGACTACTGTGGTCAACGAGTTTGGCACACAGTTCGACAACTACCTATACTTCAACCTGGAAATGAGCGAGAGTGTCAGATTATTAGAGATGGACATTCCTCTGAATGATTTGATTAATATGCTATTTGCCAGTTTAGGCAAACCGCAGCAAAAGGGCAGCACGCTCATTTTCATCGACGAGATCCAGAACTCACCAAAGACAATCGCTCTGCTCAGATACTTCTATGAACAGAGACCCGACCTGTATGTCATAGCAGCAGGCAGCTTGTTGGAGAATCTTGTAGACGTCAATGTTAGTTTTCCTGTAGGAAGAGTTATGTATTTGGCATTGCGTCCTTGCTCTTTCTACGAGTTTTTAGGTGCCATCGGCAAAAACAATCTTCTGACCATTCTCTCACAGAAGGCAGAATACACCATTGTTTTTCATGAGCAACTCATGCACCAATTCAATCAATACACCATCATTGGTGGTATGCCTGAAGCTGTGCAGCACTATGCTGAGACCCAGGACATCGTCGCCATAGAAGATGTGTATGAGACTTTGGTACAGGCATACAAGGACGATTCCGAGAAATATGCAAGAAGTAATAAGCTGACTGATGTCGTACGCTTTATATTGTCGTATGGCTGGGCGTTTTCGGGTGAGACCATCACCTTGGGCAATTTCGCCAACTCAGGCTACAAGTCACGAGAAGTAGGCGAAGCATTCCGTCTATTGGAGAAAGCTATGATTCTGGAATTGGTTTATCCGGTATCTTCAACCCAAATGCCTATCATCCCAGAAACGAAGCGAATGCCTAAACTCATATGGTTTGATACCGGTTTGGTAAATTATCAGGCAGGCATCAGAAAAGAAATCATAGGTTCCACGGAAATGGTGGATAGTTGGCGAGGCCACATAGCCGAGCAAATTACAGCCCAAGAACTCATGTCAATGGAAGACCGAGTAGGCCAGCATCGCTCATTCTGGGCTAAGCCTAACAATGGTGCCGAGGTTGACTTCCTGTTCACCCACAACTCCAAACTCTATCCTATTGAAGTGAAGAGCGGCACAAACGCCCATCTACGTTCGCTCCAAGTGTTCATGGACAACTCGGATATAGACATCGCCATCCGCATTTGGTCGAATCCTTACTCTATAAATCAAGTAAGAACCCCTAAAGGCAAGGTTTTTCGCTTAATCAACCTGCCATTCTATTTGATTGGCAATCTGCATCAAGTATTGGATGAAGTGATATATCGTTAATTATACTCAATACTATTTTAATTCGTGCGAAAAAAAATGTAGGATTACGATGGTTATTCGTGCGAAAAAATGTATCTTTACAGCAAATACTCGTGCAAATAAATGTAGATTAGAGTCGTACCTTGAAGGAAGTAAAGACCTGTTTGAAGGACTGTAGGCTGACAAGCGCAAAGTAATAGGACTTGGCATTGAGCTTGACGAAAATGGAAAGGGACTTCTGGATTGGAAGAGAACAGAATAAAAGTTTTTATCTTTTATAATGAATAAAAATAAGGTGTCGCCTCTGTGCTTTAAGACATAGAGGCGACACCTTATTATATATATACTATAATACTATCATTTTTATTGTCTGAACATGACAGCAATCTTACACTCTGACTCCACAGCTTGACCGTCTTTATGGGCAGGTGTGAACACTGGCATTGACTTTACAACGCGCAAAGCCTCGTCATTGAAAACTTCATCGTCAGAGGAGAATATCTCACAATCGGTTATTTTACCATTTGCGCCAACATGAGCATTCACAATAACTTGTCCCTCTTTCTTCATTTTCTTGGCAGCCTCAGGCATGCGTATATTGTTCTTGATATAAGAGCGCATGGCCTCAAAACCACCAGGAAATTGAGGTGTCTCTGATGGATTGGAGAGCTGGATATTCGATACGTTTTCTGTCTTTACAGAGTCCGTTTTCTGTTCTTCAATAATAAGTTTCGGCTCCTCAGTTTTTTGTTCTGTCTTTTTGTTGGTGCATGCCCCCAAAACAAGGGCAGCACAAACAAAAAGTAATAGCTTATAGCGTTTCATTCTACATTGCTTTATTTAACGACTTTCTTTCCGTTCACGATAAACACGCCATTACCAACAGCGTTGATATCGTTGCCAAGATAAACTCCGTCAATTGAGAATACGCGGTTGTCAACAGTCTTGTTGGCATTAACGACACCGGCAATAGCAGTCTCGCCACCACCCATAAAGTCGAAATCTACACTACCATCGTTATTTTGCTTGATGTTGGTAATAGGCTTAGACATATGTGTGCCGCCATTGTAAATCACCGCAGCTGGAACAGAGGTATTGGTGAGCTCATTATTGCCATTGTATGGATAGAGGTCGCCGTATGATGTGTCCTTACCGTTTGCATTACGGTCATTGTCTGCACAGAACAAGGTGAGACGCTCATGATCGTTCTTCAAGTTTGAATAGTTACATATAGTATTTACAACATTGTAGCCCCATAACTTTGCGTCATAGTCAACATGTGTTATCATCAAGCCACTTGATGGCAATTGAGTATCCCACAAACCAACATTATTCTGTCGGTTCTCCAATAAATAATACTCATTAGGTTCTGCGTCATTGTATATAACGTATGTATGTCCGTATTCTTCATCTTGGGGCTTTACACCCTTTACAGTAGTCGGCTTGTCAAGAACAGTTGGCTGAAGCCATCCCGCAAACCATTTCTCGTATGCTGTGAAGTTTGGCGGGCAGAAACTGTCACCATTGTAACTGCCTGTGTCCATTAAGTCCCATAAAGACATTCCCAAGTTTCCTCCATAAGCTATATCATACATGTCGGGATAGCCAAGGCAATGGGCAAACTCATGACAGAGTGTACCAATACCTGCACGTGCTGATCCAAGAAGCTCCGGACCACAAGCGTAGGTATTTACTGCTACACGATTGCCGTTTGCATCATAGTCGTTGGTTGGATACGAAGTTCCAACTTCACTGTTTGAGAGACTTGATTCATGTGGCCATATAGTATTACTATCGCTACCGTCTGCCTGACCATGGCCAGCAAAAAGCACATAAACTTGGTCGACATAACCGTTACCAGTCCAATCGTAGTCGGCAAAATTTACATCAGCATCAGCCATACGCACAGCCTCAAGAATCATTGTTCCACGGCGTATATCTTTGCTGTTACCCTGGTCAGCGCCATAGTAAGCCACTTTCTTGCTTAGAGTATACGGACCTACTACATCAAAGTCAAGCTCAAACTGATTGTTTGACTGATTCATGAAATAATCCTTCACTGTACCAACAAATCCACGACGTGTGTGTGTCTTTGTCAATGGGCCGTTAACATAGCCGTTGACAAATTTCTGGTTGTAGCCGAGACCAAACTTTGTATCTTGATATTCAACAAGAATGATAATACCCTTCTTCTTACCGATGATTGGTTCTGATGGCTGACCAATACGAGCTGGGGACTTTCTTAATCCTTTACGCTCCGCATTTGCCATCATGCGTAACGAATCACCACGGAGTTTGATTTGTTTAAAATCAGCTTTCACATAGCGATTGCTGCTGTTTTCCATAAGGTCATAACAGATGCCATCGGCATCCTTAAAATAATGGCAAAACTCATCGCCTTGCAACTGGGCACGCACCTGAGTGCCATCAGCGAGTGTTATGGTGCGCCAAACACCTGGCATAGCCGGCACAGCACTTGCAGACATCACGCTGCAAGCCATTGCAGCTGAAAGAAATAATTTACTTATAAGCTTCATAAAATTTTATGGTTAATTTTTTTGTAAAAGATACATTAAAAACATAGACAACAAAACAGAATAATTGTTTTAGCAATTTCTTACATAATGGAAATATACTGCCATATACTAAAAAATCTCCAAACAAAAAATGTCGGGAGATTTTTTAGTATATGCAGTATATGCATTAGTAAGCAAACTTCTTAAGACGGCTTATCTTAGATTTATTGAAACTCTTATGCACTGCGTTAGCATTGAAGTCCTTACGGAAGATATACTTACGCTCTGCAGCTATCTTCTTAGCAGATGCCATTGCAGCCTTAGCAGCAGATGCATTACGGTCGAGCACCTCATAGGTGTCAAGCTCTGTAACACCGAAATCGCCTAGACCTTTAGATGTTCTGGCACCGAAGTTTAGGATGAAATTGTAAACGTCATCGTCCGCATTATAGTTAGAGTGCCATCCATACTGGTCAAGCTGTGCAGCAAAGTCGGCATTTTCTTCCAACATCCATGTATATAGGTCGCCAACAAGAAATTCGTATTTGTCATTTGTAATACCTGTCTTCTGTGGCTCAACTGTAATTATGCCATCTTCATCCACAGAGAAGTAGAGATCATAACCCTCAACGAGGTAAGGTGAGATCTTAAACTTAGTAGGATCGACAGTACCCTGCGAGAGGATTGACTCCTGCTCTACAGCTTCTTTTACTATCATTCCATTAGGTTCCTTCCAGAAATTCGAGCTAAGGTCCTTAGCTCCTATGGTATAGGTACCAGATGCCACATCCTTGTAACTCTCCTCTGTAGACCCATCCTTACTTGACTTAAGCTTGTATTCGAAACCCTCTGTACCTACAGCCTCGCCAGCTCCATTGTAGATTACACAAACGAGTGTATAATTGCCAGTCTCAGTATAGGCAACGTTGACAGAGCCAGAAGCTGTAGCCTCAGCAGCCTCAATAGAGCCATCGATGATACCATTTGCAGTTGCAGTAGCGTTAGAAGAAGCAACAAGTGCATACTTCACCAAAGCAACATCATCACCAAGTGTGAGGTTGAATGTAGCATAGTCGTTGTTGTCTACATCGGTGAAACGACCCTGATATTCAGCAGTAAGTGCATAGTCGGCAATGATTTTACCAGGAAGAGCAATTGCAAAGAGACCATTCTTTGCAGCAGGACGGTAGCTACCATCCTGAAGCTCTGAAGCTGCGATGCAAACAGCCTCTTTCGGGAATGTTATTACACCATCCTTCATTACACCAAAGTACTGTGGGAACTGCTGCTTAACCATCTCCATAATCTGTTCGTCAGTCTTACCTGGGAGTTGGCTACGTGAGTTCATCAAAATCATCCAAGGAGTTCCACAGAGTGACAATTCGCCAACACCTTCCTGTGCTACATAGCTCAAACCAGTATGGCATTCCTTAAGATATACAGCATTCGGGTCGGTGGCATCAATCACCCAATTATGATCAACACTTGAGTCGTAACTGAAAGCACATGCAGAGCCATCCTTCTCGGCAGCCTTAGCCTCCTGAGTATACCAATCTTCATAAGGGTTAACGATGTTATACATACCTTCCTTAACAGCACTCTTCTGAATCTTAACATCCCATTGAGGAACACCGCCTGTGAACGAGAAGAGTGCAGTGATGGCGTCGTCACGCATCTTACCAATTGACTTGTCGGTAGGAATATCAATCCACTCATTAGCACCAGCCTTGAATGACAAAGTGGTAATGCCATAAGTGGAATCCAAACCATCGCCAACTACAGAGATGGTACCACCAGTATAAACTCCATACTCAGCCTTTGCAGGATCGTATGTTATATCGATTGGAGCATCGGCAGAACCATCGGCAAATGTCACCTGTGCAGGAACTGTGAAAATGTTACCCTCACCAGGAGCGTATGACAGAGATACTGTCAGCTCGCCCTTTGTATCAACACGATGAAGTTGTATGATAAAGTTTGAAGCTGTCTTGCTGATGGTGATGACAGAATCCTGGTTGTTACTGAAATACACCTCTGTTCCAGAAACTTTTGCAGGAGTGTAATCGAAATCGTTTGTACACGCACCAAGGACGAGCGCTACCAAACTCACCAGGAACAAATATGAAACTTTTGCTATATTTTTCATAATCATTTCTTGTTAGACATTAATTGTTTTCTTTCCAAGTAGGATACTTGTCGCTTGGATCTGGGTTGTTCCAGCCAACAAGTGCCTGGTTGTTATCAGCCTCGTTGCGCACCATTGTGAGGTTCATCCATGCCGGACGACCATTGGTGTTGAAACGTGTCTCCTCATACCAGTTTGTGCCAGGATAACCACGTGTTACAGAGTAGTTAAGACGCTTGATATCGAAGAATGTCTGACCTTCACCCCAAAGTTCAACACGCTTTTGGAATACTATCTCCTCCACAACAGCGTCGGTAGAGCTTACCTTGCAGCTATAGTTAGGATCGCGATATGTCTTCATAAACTGTTCGAGCAACTGCTTGCCACGTGCCGCATCCTGATGAGCAGCAGCCTCAGCCTCGATAAAGTACATCTCCTCTACACGCATAACTGGATAAGCCGAAGCAGCACCTGCCTGAGAGTCTGTTGCGTTGCCATTTGCAGGACGGAATTTCAGAGAAGCGTATGAAGGCATATACTTATTGCAAAGATCCTTGATTGAAGGAATGTAGATATTCTTGCTTGCAATACTTGAACCTTCCGGAGCCTTATACATATACTTACGGAAGTCGGTGTCAGACATACGGTCATACATGCTGCGGTCAATCATGTTGAACGGCATGTCCGAAGAGTTAACTCCAGTATAACCGAATGTTGTTTGGTTTGACAACCATGATACCCAGTTTACAATACCAGTCTTAACCTGGTCGCTCTCACTAGTAAGCTGCTCACCCCACATCCACTTAGAGATGTCGTTGAAACCCTTAGTGTAGCTTGTGCAGTCAGCCTCAGTCATTGGTGATACACCAGCAGCATTAATAGCCTTACGTGCATACTCCTCTGCCTTAGCATACTCCTCATTCCACATATAGAGACGAGCCTTCAGACCGTATACACAACCGAGAGAAGGAAGCACCTTACCCTTGGTATCTGTAAGGTTCACGATATACTTCTCGGCATTGTTGAGGTCTTCCTCAATAAACTTGTACATCTCCTCATGTGATACACGTGGATTGTTCAAGGCAGCCTCTTGGTCGGTGGTCTCCCTTACAATAGGCACTGTAAGACCCTTTACGTCGTTACCATCAACATTGATGTTGCTTGTAACGTCTGTAGGAAGATACTCATACATACGTGCCATGTCGAGATATGCAAGAGCACGGTAAGCTAAACCTACACCAAGGTAGCCAAGCTGCTTGTCTGAAGCAGTCTCTGGATTCACAGAGCCTACCACATTGTTGGCAGCGAGAACAAGACCGAAATAATACTGGTTGATATACTGTGGGAAGATATAACCGTCGCCCTGATACTTGTTGCGTGCCCAGTAGTAGAAGTGGAATGCGTATCCGCTTGAAGTCTGACAGAGGTCGCCAGTCATTAGGTCGCGGATATACATCATTGCACCATAACCAAAGCAGTTGTGATAATTGTCAATAAAGCCACCGTCAACCTCGTTCATTGTTGCAGGCACAGCCATCACCATTGCCTCAGCCGAAGCTGAAGAGCCCTGAATCTGCTCCTCTGTAGCAACAGTTGTAGGTTCGGTCACGTCCATACAGCCTGTGAGCGAGCTCATTGTGAGACCTGCTACAGCAAGTCCCACAAAAGAGCGATATATTCTATTCTTATTCATTATTTCTTATTTTTTATGTGTTACGAATGTTACAGCATATTAGAATGTGAGTGTGATACCGCCTGAAACAGTACGTATTGGACGATAGTAAGCGTTAGACGCACTACCAGTAATGCTCTGACGTGGGTCAAGACCCTGACGCTTTGACCATGTCCAAATGTTATCAGCCACACCATATACGCGAACCGACTGCAAGCCTAAGCTACGTAGCCAGCTCTTCGGCAATGTATAGCCGAGTGTGATGTTTGACAATGTCAAATAAGATGCGCTGATAAGGAAGCGGTCTGAAGCCGAAGACATGTAAGAGTCGCCATACTGCCAACGTGGGATATTGCTGTTCTTGTTGTCTGCCGACCATGCATTCTGCATATCAACATGGATTGCCGAACCTGCGCTTGAGCTCATCAAGCCAGCGTATGTGCCATCATAAACCTGACCACCGAGCTGATACTGGAAGTCAACAGAGAAGTCGAAGCCCTTCCAAGAAACGCTTGTACCGAAACCACCATAGAAGTCAGGTAACACGTCACCACAGAGATAGTAGTCGGCATCGCTATAAGTTGTTGTACCCTCCTGACCAACAACCTTACGGTGCTTAGAACCTTCGTAGTCTGCATCTACAACCTGGTTATTGTTGTTATAGTAAATGTACTGACCGTTTGCATCTGTCTCGTAAACATTTTTGTACCACATTGACTCACCAGTTTCAGCGTTCACGCCTGCATACTTCTTTGAGTAATATGTGAAGCGCGACTCACCCTCCTTGTAGAAGAAAGAACCACTTGAGTAGCCAAGTCCGATACCCTCCTTATAGTTCTTCTTACGGTCGGCAGAGAGCTTTGTAATCTCATTGTGGTTAGATGTAACGTTAGCGTAGATATTCCATGTGAGATCCTTTGTGCGGATAACGTCACCGTGGAGGTCAATCTCGATACCGTCGTTCTTCATGTTACCTACGTTGTCGTAGTAGCCGCTCCATCCGAATGACGGTGGCAAAGATACCCATGAGAGCATGTCCTTTGTCATATTGCTATAATACTCGATACCACCTGTGATACGGCCTTTGAAGAGTGAGAAGTCGAAGCCCATGTTGAACTTACCATTCTTCTCCCAAGAGATTTTCTTGTTACCAAGTGAAGCAGGTGTCAAAGAAACATTGTCGCTTGAGTTCTTAATGCTGTAGTACGGTGTATAGAGGTAAGAGCCGATACCGTCGTTACCATTCTCACCATAAGAAGCCTTGAACTTAAGTTCGTCAACAAAAGGCACCTTGAACCAAGACTCGCGATGGATATTCCAACCGCCACCTACAGACCAGAATGTACCCCACCATGAATCCTGATGGAAACGTGAGGAAGCCTGACGCATTACAGATACAGAACCGAAGTAGCGTGTATCGTAGTTGTACATAATACGGCTGAGCCATGACTCTGTGTTGTACTCACTTGAAGATGAGTTACCATTGTCGAGAACCACAGCACCAGCAAGTTCCTTGTTGTTAACAGAGAACTGGTTGTGTCTCTTTGCAGAGAGTGCATAGCCATAAGCTCTATAGTACTCATGACCCAGCATCACCTCTATGTCATTTTTGCCATAGACCTGATGCCAGTTAAGACGCTGCTGGTAGTTGTAAGACCAATCACGATCGTGAGACTTAGCCACAACACCGTTGTTCGAAGCATACTGTCCGAAATACGGGTTGGTGGTACTAGTTGCACGATACTCGTTGAGGTATACGTTGTTGATTGAAGTGAATGTGAATCCATAAGGAAGACGAATCTCAGCACTACCAGTGGCATTCAATGTGTTACCCTCAACGTTGCTTGTATTCACAAGTGCATCAGAGATAGCGTTTGAACCGCTCATGTAAGGACGGAACGCAGCAACAGTACCGTCTCCATAGTCGTATGCAGTGATGCCAGCCTCCTTGTTGAACATGATATTGCCTTCAGCGTCGCGCATGTAGATAGGATAGATAGGCGCGATATTGGTGAATGAGAACTTGTTGCCTGATGAGCCACCATCTCCATCATCGCCGAGAGAGTTGTAGTTGTAGTGGCCATAACTGAAGTTTGCTCCTAAGCGCAACCAAGGCTTAACCTGATAGTCTGCCTTGAAACGTGATGTGAATCGCTTGTAGTCAGAAGCTGCAGTGATACCATCATTGCTAAGATAGTTTACTGAGCCATAGAAAGTACCCTTGTCGGTAGAACCGTTAGCTGTAATTGTGTATTCCTGACGGAGAGAGTTGTTGTAGATAACATCTTCCCAATCATCAGGAGTCAAATAATAACCGTTGGCAGAAATTGCACCGAGAGTGGCGTTAGGATTAAGCTTGCCGTTGGTACCAATCATCTGCTGACCGTTAGGAATAGTGTATACATTATAACCGAGACCATAAGTCTGGTTGTTGATAAGGTTGGTGTTAGCCCACTTCCAGGCCTCTGTCGGGTTCATGTGGCCATAAAGATAGCCCACTATTGGATTGCCTTTGTCATCCTTACCAACTACACCTTTCTGCTGGTTTACTGCATAGTTATAGAGTCCCCTATACCACATTTCGTAGTAAGCGGCAGGATTCTTTATTGTCTCATACTCAGGAACAGCCTTTGAGTTAGAGCCCCACTTTGCATCAACAGTGATAACACCGTTCTGTCCACGCTGTCCACTCTTGGTAGTGATAAGTATAACACCGTTACCACCACGTGCACCGTAAAGGGCAGTAGAGGCAGCATCCTTCAATACTGTCATCGACTCTACGTCAGTAGGGTTGATATCATTGAGCGAGCCACCATAAGGCGAACCGTCAAGCACAATGAGAGGGTCGTTGCCTGCATTGATTGAGTTGTAGCCACGAATACGGATAGAAGGAGTAGAGCCTGGCTGACCTGACGCTGTGTTGAGCTGCACACCAGCAGCCTTACCTTTTAAAGCGTCCGCAGCATTAGTAACCTGCACTTTACCAATTTCCTTAGAGCCTACAACTGCAGCAGATCCAGTGAAAGACGACTTCTTCTGTGTACCATAGGCAATAACCATCACCTCGTCGATGCTATGCTGGTCAGTGTCAAGAACAACATTCATGTTCTTGCCTGCCTTTACTACCTTAGTAACCATACCGATATACGAGATCTCAATCTTAGCATTCTCAGGAACGTTAAGCGAGAAGCCACCGTTCACGTCGGTAACTGTACCAGCGGTCTTTGAGCCTACTACTTTGACAGTAGCACCGATAACCGGCTCGCCGTCTTCAGCAGAGGTGACCTTTCCGGAAACGTGAGTTTGTGCCAATGCCATTCCTATGCTAAGGAATAGACAGGCGATAAACGTCATGATTCTTTTTTCCATAAATCTCTCTCTTTTAAGTAAAATAATGTATAATTGATGTTTTTTTTGCTATTATTGTGCTCCAGTGGTCTTGCTGAGTGTCTTCCTCGCGGGGCGAGGTGGACAGAAGGGAATATCACATTAAGGTGTTATCAGTCGATAAAGTGTTATCTCAAATACAATTGAGCACTTTGCAATTGCTGACGTCCTTGTTTAATTACTGTTTTACATTTAGCATCGAACCCAACATGTCAACATTTTTTTTAAATTTTATAATCTATTTGCAAAATTACGTATTATTTATTTTCCATCCAAATATTTTAACGCAAAAAGCGTGGTTTTATTGCAAAATTATTCCAAATCAAATAAAATTCCGTATATTTTGTTTGTTTTTATAAGTTATACCATGCATTGCGCAACAAATTGATGTACGCACACGCCATAGGATATTTGACATTTTGATAGAAAAAGTACAAAATATCGTGTAGTTTCTGTCGTTTTAAGTTTAAAAATATATTAAAACAGGATTGCTTTATAACATTGCGTCAGTGTAGATATATAATATTTTAAAATGTAAGGAATAACAACCTATTACTATACTGGTATTATAGTCGGTGATGTTATAAAAACAAAAGAGAGTGTGTCAAAACTCAAACAATGCGGGCTGAAAGCTCAAATTTCGCATAGCCCAGGGCCGCTCGGCTCTGTCGCTTGCGACTTTTGCCACACCCTCTTCTGTATGTATCATTACAATACTCTGTTAACAAATAATCGACTTTATCTCCTCTACAGTCTTTCCCATAACAACTGAGATTTCGTCTAACGACATGCCACGGTTGATAAGACTATGGATTGTAGCTTGCAATGTCTTCATATGTTCTGCAATCTGATTGTTTTGTTCTGCAATCTGATTGTTTTGTTCTGCAATCTGATTGTTCTGTTCTGCAATCTGATTGTTCTGCTCAGTTATATACTGGTCTTGTTCTGCTATTTTCTTATCACGATTCATTATAGCAGTATCGCGATTCTCTATTGCTGTGAAGTATTCGTCTTCCACATTCATGTCTTGGCGCAACTTGGCGTCAGAGGCGGCTGCAAGCAGTCGACGAAGAATATACATCATGTCTGTATCGTCTTCATAATTGTCTTCGTCGATATTGAGCATCTGACGATTGTACTTGTCCTTGTGAGTTTGGTCAAATACACTAAGTACCTTCTCTAACTTGTTGTTTACCCTGCCATGAAGACGTGGAATCTGTACTATTATGCTATCATGGACAAGACTCTCTACGAACGGATCAGGGATGCCTTCTGTTACTTCGTTGCCATAATAGTCGTATGCCTTATGTACGGCATAAATTATCGGTTCTTTTATATCACCCACCTTATGACCAAGCAAATAAACAGTCACCATTGGTATACCAAATTCGTGCGACTCTTCCTTGCCTATATTATCGGGATTGGCATATTGTGCACCAAGATATTGACGGAAACGCAAAGTCTCGGTCTCAAGCCATGTTTTCTGAAGTTCTATAAGCACTAAGTGTTGAGAGCCGTCGCTCTCGCGCACCTTGGCACCAAAATCAATACGAAACATTGAGATGTTGTCGCGAGTGCCGTTAGTGTATTCGTGTTTTCTAACTTCCACTTCAAGCACCTCTTTCTTAAGAAGAGCCGAAATTAGAATCTTTGCAATACGTAAGTCCTCTACAAGATATTTAAATACCGAGTCGTAAATAGGGTTGGCTACTCTAAGAATCATAAAAACTCCTCCTTATTATAATATACACCACAAAAATACGTAAAGATTTTCTAAAATCCAAATATTTTGCTGTTTAATAGCTTGTTTTGACACGAGAACGATGTGGACCATCACTCCATTCCCAACCTTTTGAGCATATTCCTATTGGCATCAACAAGCGAGGGGTCGAACATTGAGCGTATATATATCATTGTTGTTGACACCTTGGTGTGCCCCATAGCCTTAGCAATGAGTTGCCATTGTTTGCAACACCCAATAGAAACGGGTGCTACAAACAAGTAGCGTCTTGCTGTTAGTTGACGTTAAGCTTAACGGTCTTGCCGCCAGCCTTGACAACATACAGCCCCTTCTCTACTGGTGTAACGGCAGCAGTGCTGATAAGTTCGCCGCTTGCGCTATACACCTTAACGTCCTTAGCGTTCTGCACTACAATCTTGCCGTTATTGGCAAAGATGTTAACGCGCTTGGCTTCTGGACTGCCAACACTTGTAGGATAGGTCTCGAAGGCAACAACACCCGTAAGAACATTAATGCTAATTGATTTGAAGGTCATCTCCGTACCCTCCATATCAAGCTTTATGTTCATACCTTTGTTTGTTAGCTTCACCGGCTGGTCGAAAGGAATATACTCGCCATCGTAGGCTGTACCCCAATCGAATGTCATCCAATCATCAGACGCAAACTTAAACATCTCGCCATTCTTGATAGTTACATCGTTCCACACAACAATACCGTTGCCCATATCCTTGCCAACGAGTGAATTCTCAAACTGCCATTCGCTTGCCTCGCCTACTATATAGCAATCGGGGTAAACGTCGGTGCCTATGTTGAACTTCTCCCAAGTGTATTCTGTAACAGACATAACAGATCCATCGGGGTTATACAAATTACTTTTGGCAATGTTGCCATTCACATCCCTAAAATCATTAGAATAGCTATCAACAACCCATCCGTTTGTTTCGTTGCTCCATGAGTACCACGTGTATGTGGATTTTTCATAATCTATACGCTCCTCAACTGTACGGTATCCATAATAGCCTTCATCAGTTTTTCTTTGCTCCGAGTACATAGTCTGCATACCAGAGGCATCGTATGCATAAAGTATTTCTTTTATTATTTGCCATTCCTGCTTGTCGGGGTTCCAATCATAGTCACCTTCATAAATGTTTGTTCTATCATTATATAAATTCTCATGTACTGTTTTACTTCCGACTGTCCATTTCTTTGCAACATTATCCCAAGCAGAGAAGCTGATACCCATATAGGGGTTGTCTCCATCCCATCCCCACTCTTGTCGTGACAATGGCACCCAATCATTAGTCTCATAACTATACTCTTCACGCACTGTGTTATGACCATATGAATCGAACTCGTAGGTTTCCTTATAGCCTCTTTCTATGGCACCAGTTTCGTTGTAGTAACAATAATAATATAAGGTGTTGCGATAGGAATCATTGTATACCCATACTGTTTCTTTTCTTTTAGCATAAGTGTTAGGTTGGGCAACCAGTTCCGACACGGTCTCCTTTGTCTTATTGCCGTTGTCGTCATACTCGTAAGTGGTTATAAACGCACTTTCAAGCTGACCATTTTGGTAATAATGCGCGTTATAGGATTTAATATCTCCATTGTCCGTAAACTCAGCCTCGGTTATACTCATTACGTTTCCGTTGGCATCCTTCTGAACAGTCTTAGTATTGCGCCATTGCTCGTTGTTTACCACAATACTGCGGCTTGGTTTGTGCTTATCAGCCATCAAATTGTCGTGCTGCATATCACGTACTCTTTGTTCGTTGATAAACTTACCACGGTTGTCGGTTTGTGTCATTGGGTTAATACCTTGATTAATAACATTGGGCTTAGTGCCAACTTTCTGGGCAGAGGCGGACAATACGCATGCGAACAATCCTGCCAAAAGTAAATAATGCTTCATAATTTGTGTTGTTTTAAACGGGTTAGTACTATTTTTCCGCAAATATACAACTTTATTCGTTTGATATGGGTGTCATTGCGTAAAATAAATGTAGCATTGCGTAAAAAGATTGCCAAATAGAATAAAAACAATGGGGAATCGAATAAAAACAATTGTGCTTTGCATGAAAAAAGCTCAGTACCGTTTTTAGTACCATATAATTGGTACTGCAGTACCACATAGCTGGTACTGGAGTTTCAGTTATATAGTACTGCAGTTTATATTGACTGGTACTGGCGTTTATATTATATTCATTAAAGGTACATCCGAAATTTGGAGTGATAGAATTGTAAATTGCAGTTTATCGGGGATAAGCTCTTGTACTTGTATCTCCTTTGCTTGTAGTTCCCACAGAACGCACAGATCACAGAAAGCCTACGGGATTAAGTTTTTGGAATACACAGAGCGTATAGACGCTGCGCGTCATACGACAGAAGGCACAGAATTGATTGCTTATGTAGCATCGCCGAGGTTAAGCATGGTTGCCTTCTATGGTGGCGCAAGGTTCTTGTTCTTGTATCTCCTTGCTTGTAGTTCCCACAGAACGCACAGATCACACAGAAGCCTACGGGATTAAGCTTTTGGAATACACAGAGCGTATAGACGCTGCGCGTCATACGACAGAAGGCACTGAATTGATTGCTTATGTAGCATCGCCGAGGTTAAGCATGGTTGCCTTCTATGGTGGCGCAAGGCTCTTGTTCTTGTATCTCCTTGCTTGTAGTTCCCACAGAACGCAGCCAGCGAGCAATCATTTCTGTGGATTCTTGCCTCGCGAAGCGTAGGCCATTCTGTGGATTCGAAAAGCTTAAGCCCGTAGGCTTCTGTGTGGTCTGTGCATTCTGTGGGAACTACAGACAAAAGAACTACAAGTAAAATTATACGTTCATTATACGAACATCAAGACGCCAACCTCCACGATAAACTCCAGCTTGTATCACTCCAAATATCGAATGAACCTTATTTTCAGTAGGTTTCATTGTCCGACAGTGAAATCATGACCATTTTGTTGTATTTTGGTACATTCCGTATTTTCAAGCACTACTACCTATTCTTCATCAAGGGTACGATGAAGTCATATTTCCCGAAAGCTGTGTCGTATAATCGCTTCGTGGACATTGGAAAGCCGCGTGTTCTTTCAGCTAATTATTTCCTAAGTATTTTTGTCAAAGTCAAGTTCTTAGACTTATATATACTTTTAGCTTCTTTTGGAGTTACATAATAAACATTGAGTATGCTTAGTTTTTCCTTCAAAACATTGCAGCCATAGGATTTCTTCCCAACATAGGCATTTATCATCCATGTTGTATTTACTTGCTTTAAGTCATTTAGGTACAACTTTGAAGCTCGGGAAGCAAAATGCAATTCTTCTGTAATTCCAGTAAAGTTTAACTTAAAACTGAGGACATGATAATCACCCATTTTCTCATTAAACTCATTGATTGTATAAATCGTAGAGTCATCAACGATTGATTTTTTACAAGGATAGCATCCTTTTTTATTAGAATTACGAGATACGAAAGTAAGTGTTAAAGGAGTCCCTATCAAATTGGCAACATTCTTTTTATGCTCCTGTATAAAAGAATCATTCTGCCATTTTTCCTCATCCAACACTTTTCGTTTTACGTCTCTCTTGCCGTTGGAATCTGAAATTGTATAAACAACAAGAGCGGTACGTTTGTAAGCTTTTGTGCCTTCTATCAACTGCGTAGTTTCTTCCAAAGCAGTAACAATGGAAATCTTTTCAGAATTAGCATCATACTGCTTGTTTCCAAGCACATCGAACAAACAAACTCTGTTTGAGTCTGCTTTATTATTGATTACTTGCGCCTTTGAATTGCCAAAGGCAAAAAGAAGCAAAGCCAAAACTAAAAATTTAATCTTTTCCATCTTTCCAAAGTTTAGAACTTGCATAACCTACAACAAATTTAATTTGTTAAACTTTCGACTGCAAAATTAATGAGAATTTGTTTAAGCAACAAGAAAATCAGGTCTAAATTGTTAGTCAAAACAAATATGGAAGTGTTGTTTCGGAAGAAATTTTTTTCGAGCAACATAGTTGCAACAAGAGATTGTTCGTATCGGCTTACGCGATTAGCCGAAATGCTTCACGCGACTAATCGAAATGCCCCATGCCAATAATGGAAATGCTTCACGCGACTAATCGAAATGCCCCATGCGAATAATCGTAGCTCCATAAACAATCAAGGGAGGTATGGTCATAAGCCGTACCTCCCTTGATTGTTTATTATGTGTGATATTAGTCGTTGAAATGAGCAGTCAGCTCGCATATCTTTATTACAACCTGCATAGCCTTCTCCATAACCTGTATGCTCACAAACTCGTGAGGGCCATGGAAGTTGCATCCGCCAGCGAATATATTAGGACAAGGCAGACCCTTGAACGACAGCTGTGCGCCGTCTGTACCGCCACGTATAGGCTGCACCTTAGGAGCAACGCCGTTGTCCTGCATGGCCTTAAGCACGATGTCTATCACGTGCATGTTGGGGTCAATCTTTTCCTTCATGTTGTAGTACTGGTCCTTCAGCTCTACAGCTACGGTTCCTTCGCCCCACTTCTCGTTCATCTTCTTTACGCAATCCTCGATAAAGTCCTTGCGGTCCTCAAAGCGCTCGCGGTCGTGGTCGCGTATGATGTACGACAATGTTGCCTTCTCGCAGCACGAGTTTATGCCCAGCAGATGATAGAAGCCCTGATAACCCTCGGTTTCCTCAGGAGTTTCGGCTGCCGGAATCATCTCGGCAAACTCCACAGCCAAGCGTGATGCGTTAACCATCTTGCCCTTGGCATAACCAGTATGTACGCTTACGCCCTTGATGTGAATCTTTGCGCCGGCTGCGTTGAAGTTCTCGTACTCAAGTTCGCCCAAGTCGCCGCCATCGATAGTATAAGCCCATTGGCAACCAAACTTCTCCACATCGAAGTGGTGAGCACCCATACCAATCTCCTCGTCTGGATTAAAAGCCACGCGAATATCGCCATGCTTAATCTCGTCATGGTCGCGCAGCCAGCACATAGCCTGAACAATCTCGGCTATACCAGCCTTGTCGTCGGCTCCGAGCAAAGTGGTTCCATCGGTAACGATAATGTCCTCGCCGATGTGAGCCTTAAGCTCTGGGAATTTAGTAGAACTTGACACAATGCCCTCAGACAGCACAATGTCGCCTCCATCATAGTTTTTCACGATGCGCGGATGTATGTTTGCTCCGCTGCAATCGGGAGATGTATCATAGTGCGAGATAAATCCTATAGTAGGAATCTCCTTCTTGGTGTTTGCCTTCAATGTGGCATAGATGTAGCCCTGCTCATCCATTTCGACGTTGCTCAGTCCCTCACGCTCCAGTTCCTCTTTAAGGTACTTGGCGAAGACAAGCTGTTTCGAGGTGCTTGGTACTGTCTCCGAATCTTCGCTCGACTGTGTGTCGAACTTGGTGTAGTTTAAGAATCTTTCGGTAATATCCATTTTTCTAAGACTTTATGTTAATGATGGTGATAACACCTTCTTTGCTTAAAACTCGCTTGTAAAGTGGAACTTGATGTTCTTGAAGTCTTGCTGCGCCATAGACAGCACGTAGCCAGAGTCGGCAAGGAACACGTCGCGTCCGTCGCGATCCTTTGCCATATACTGATACTTGCGCTTTTTGAACTGGTCGAGCTCCTCGGCATCGTCGCTCTCTATCCAGCATGCCTTGTGCAGATGAACGGGTTCCCAGCGGCATTTGGCGTTGTACTCGTTCTCCAGACGATACTGTATAACCTCAAACTGCAATTGTCCTACGGTACCGATAATCTTGCGGCCGTTGAACTGGTTGACAAACAGCTGAGCCACACCCTCGTCCATAAGCTGGTTGATACCCTTCTCAAGCTGCTTCGACTTCATTGGGTCGTCGTTCTCGATATATTTGAACATCTCTGGCGAGAACGAAGGCAGTCCGCGGAAGTGTAGCTTCTCGCCCTCGGTAAGCGTGTCGCCTATCTTGAAGATGCCATTGTCTGGCAGACCCACTATATCGCCTGGCCATGCCTCATCGATAGTGCTCTTGCGTTGTGCCATAAACTGTGTTGGCGACGAGAAACGCAGAGTCTTGCCCTGACGCACGTGCAGATAAGGCTTGTTGCGTTCGAACTTGCCGCTGCACACTTTGCAAAAGGCGATGCACGAACGGTGGTTAGGGTCGATGTTGGCTGTAATCTTGAATATGAAGCCAGTAAACTTCTGCTCCTCAGGCTCTACCACTCTCTCCTCGGCCTTTGTTGGCTTAGGCGACGGAGCAATCTTTACAAAGCAGTTGAGTAGCTCCTGAACACCAAAGTTGTTCAATGCAGAGCCAAAGAATACTGGCGCAACCTCGGCCGAGCGGTAAGTCTCGACATCAAACTCAGGATAAACGCCGTCGATAAGCTCTATATCGTCACGCAGCTGCTTGGCATCGTCTTCGCCAATATGTGCATCCAGTTCGGCCGAGTTGATGTCTACCTCTACCTTCTCGGTAACACGTTGCTTGTCGGGCTTAAAGAGGTCGAGTTTGTTCTCGTATATATTGTATACGCCCTTAAACTTTACGCCTATGTTGATAGGCCACGACAGCGGACGCACGCTAATCTTTAGCTCTTCCTCAAGTTCGTCGAGCAAGTCAAATGGGTCGCGACCCTCGCGGTCCATCTTGTTTACGAAGATTATAACCGGAGTATTGCGCATACGGCACACCTCCATCAGCTTGCGTGTCTGTGTCTCCACACCCTTAGCTCCGTCTACCACGATAATAGCCGAGTCGACAGCAGTAAGAGTGCGGTATGTATCCTCGCAGAAGTCCTGGTGACCCGGGGTATCAAGGATATTGATTTTGTATCCCTCGTAGTCGAACTCCATAACAGATGTAGACACCGAGATACCGCGCTGCTTCTCTATCTCCATCCAGTCGGATGTTGCAGTCTTGCGTATCTTGTTGTTTTTAACAGCACCTGCCACCTGAATCTGTCCACCAAAGAGAAGAAATTTCTCGGTTAGTGTTGTCTTACCGGCGTCAGGATGTGATATAATGGCGAATGTTCGCCTGCGTTCTATTTCTTGATTCATAATAAATTCTTTACATTTCTTCGTCGTCGTCGAACTTCAGACCTTCAGTCTTGTCTTTGATGTAATAGTCGCTCAGCATGCCCAATAAGGTTGAAATCTCCTTTATTGCATGCTGTGTGTCGGGGCTTATGGTCTTGTTCTGTAGGCGCAGCATCATAGTGCCGTATAGCGCATTCAGACAGGTTTCTATCTCGTTGCAGTCTTTGTCGCCACGGTTGCGCAGCTCCACTATAAATGGCAGCACACGGTAGTATTCCGAGTTGTAGAATGGGAAACGTGAGCTTTGCAGCAGTTGGTTGTGCAGTTCGTTCATGTCCTGCACCACAATCTGGTTGATTGTAAGATGTCCCTTCTCGCGTTTACCTTCCGAGTTCATCATCGTGATAAGGTCGCCGTACCAGTCTACCATTTCCTCTCGCTGCTCGTCGGTATAGTTGGCAAATCGCGAGATATATTCGTTTTTTATGCGCGACAGCTGACATCCGTAAGCGCGTATGATGTCTTCCACCTGCCACATATAGAGCACAAATTCGGCTGTGCTCTTCTTTCTTAATTCCTGAGCTATGAACATAAATATAAGGTTTGCTTAGAGCTAAAATTGTTAGTATGGAAGTTTATAGAGGTTGAACACCGTGCCGAGCAACATTATAACCGAGAAGATTACGACGATGCATCCCACTACGCGGTTGATGAGCAAAATGCCGTTGTTGTCGAACTTGCCCCTAACCTTGTCTATGAGCCATGTAAGTCCAAACCACCACAGCATAGCTCCGAGTATAATGCTTGCGTAGCCAACGGTCATCTCAAACGGACGATCGTTAACGACGAAGGCAAACTGGGCAAAGAGAAAGATGAAGAGGAAGATGATGAGCGGGTTGGACAACGTAACGAGAAAAGCCGTGATGCCGTTGTGTGCCAATGTTCCCTTCTGGTTCTTATTGCTTTGGTGCATGTTTTTTGTGGGGTTGGAGCGGTAACAATAGATACCGAACAACAGCAACACAACGCTACCACTTATCTGCAAAATGAAGCGGTTGTGCTCGTTGCCCACGAAGTTCATGACAAAACTCATTCCGAATCCGGTAAAGAGTGCGTAGATGATATCGCTCACGCAGGCTCCGATACCTGTAATAAAGCCATACCATCGGCCTTTGTTAAGCGTGCGCTGTATACATAGCACGCCCACCGGGCCCATTGGTGCCGATGCCATAAGTCCGATAAGTATTCCTTTGAATACGAAGTCTAAAATGTCTAATTGTATAGGAAACTGCATAACGGCTGCAAAATTGCGAAATTTCGATGAATTGGGCAAATTTTAGCGTTAAAACCTTTGTAGTATTACAACTTTTTAATACCTTTGCTCAATGTAGAGCTACATGTATATATAAGGGTGCGATAAAAATTACATCAAATCCTTTCGCACCGCATGGAGTTTGTTTTATCTCAACTATTAATTACAAAATCAAAACGAATAATCATGACAGAAGATTCTTTGAAACCCTATGTAATCGGTTTGGACCTTGGTGGCACTAACTCTGTTTTCGGCATTGTTGACAGCCGTGGCGACATCAAAGCCACAACATCTATCAAGACTCAAGGCTATGGCGAAAACGCCGAGGCTTATGTAGACGCTTGTGTTGAAGCTTTGCAGCTAATTATTGATCAGGTAGGCGGTATTGAGAAAATTAAGGCTATGGGTATAGGTGCCCCTAACGGCAATTATTATAACGGTACTGTGGAGAATGCAGCCAATTTGGATTGGGCTCGCAACCGTATTGTTCCATTGGCAAAGATGTTCTCTGATCGTCTCGGCATTCCAGTAGCTCTTACCAACGATGCTAATGCTGCAGCCATAGGCGAGATGATATATGGCGTGGCTCGTGGTATGAAGAACTTCATCGTCATTACTCTTGGCACAGGCGTAGGTTCGGGTATTGTGGTTAACGGTCAGCTGGTTTACGGTTCCGACGGATTTGCAGGCGAGCTTGGTCATGTTATCGTAAGAAGAGAGAACGGACGTACTTGCGGTTGTGGCCGTAAGGGTTGTCTAGAGACATATTGCTCGGCTACGGGTGTGGCACGTTCTGCACGCGAGTTCCTTGCCAATAGCGACGAGCCTTCATTGTTGCGCGACCTCGACCCTGAGAAGATTACTTCTTACGATGTGTCGATTGCCGCTTCAAAGGGCGACAAGCTTGCCAACGAGATATACGAGTTTACCGGCAAGATTCTTGGAGAGGCTTGTGCCGACTTCGCTACATTCTGCTCGCCAGAGGCTTTCATCTTCTTTGGCGGATTGGTAAAGGCAGGCGACCTAATAATGAATCCTATCAAGAAGGCTTACAACGAGTCGGTTCTTGGTACATATAAGGGCAAGGCCAAGTTCCTCGTTTCGGGTCTTGACGGAGCTTCGGCTGCTGTGCTTGGCGCATCGGCTGTAGGTTGGGATATTCAGGAATAATAGTACATATAGGTAGTGGTGCTTATTATCACTACTTAATAAAAAATGCAACCATATAAACATGATTTTTATGGTTGCTTTTTTTAGTTGCTTAATGCAAGTAATGTTAAATTTTTTAATTTAAGTTAGTTTAAGGTATGAAAAATCATCTAAAACATCTCCTCGTTGTGAGTGCGCTCGCTATGGCGGGTACATCTACCACAATGGCACAATCGGTGCTTAGAGGTAAGGTTGTTGATGCAGAGACAGGCGAGCCGCTTATCGGAGCTACTGTATCTGTAAAGAATGTCAAGGTTGTTACCGACATTGACGGAGCTTTTGCTGTAAAGGGTGTAAGTGGAGCCAAGGAGGTTTCGATTCAGTACATCGGCTACAAGCAGAAGACTGTTAAGGTTGCCGGCAACGGCGAGCTTGGCAACATTGTGATGACAACCGATGGACAGGTTCTTAAGGATGTGGTTGTAACCTCACAGATGGCTGTGGCACGCAAGACTCCAGTTGCTGTATCGCAGGTGCCAATGTCGTTTATTGAGGAGAAGATTGGTACTCAGGAGTTCCCAGAGATACTTAAGTCTACCCCAGGCGTACATGCCAACAAAGAGGGTGGCGGCTATGGCGACTCTGAAATCTACATGCGTGGATTCGACAATACCAATATTGCCGTTATGGTAAATGGTGTGCCGATGAACGATATGGAGAACCAGAACGTGTATTGGTCAAACTGGGCTGGTCTGACAGACGTAACACGCACTATGCAGACACAGCGCGGATTGGGTGCCTCTAAGGTGTCGGCTCCTTCGGTAGGTGGTACAATCAACATCATCACCAAGTCGCTTGAGGCCAAGAAGGGCGGTTCTTTCTACTATGGCATCGGCAACGACAACATGAACAAGATGATGTTTACAGTTTCTACCGGTCTTTCAAAGACAGGTTGGGCTATGACATTGCTCGGATCTAAGACATGGGGCGACGGCTATGCCCAGGGTACCGACTTTAGTGGCTATACCTACTTCCTCAACATCTCTAAGCGCATTAATGATGCTCATCAGCTCTCGTTCACAGCCTTTGGCGCTCCTCAGGAGCACTATCAGCGTAAGAGTGCCATGAAGCTTGCCGACTGGAAGATGGCAGAGCAGGTATATGGCATAATGGACCATAAGTACAACCCTACATACGGCTTCGACAACAACGGCCAGCGTCGTACATCCGAGTACAACGTTTACCACAAGCCACAGCTCAGCCTTAACCACCAATGGCAAATCAACGACAAGTCGTCGCTCAGTACTGTGCTCTACATGTCTATAGGTCGTGGTTATGGTTATAGCGGCCAGGGCAACGAAGACTATGGTTACAGCTATCAGGACTGGTATGGCGTAAACAAGGGCGTGTTCCAGACCAAGTATCGCAAGGCAGACGGCACATTCGACTATGGAGCTATCGAGGATATCAACGCAGCCTCAGAGCATGGCTCTATGCTTGTTATGGCCAAGCAGCTGAACTATCACAACTGGTATGGCCTTGTATCTACATACAACACCAAGATAACAAAGGACATCGACTTCTATGGAGGTATCGACTTCCGCGCATACAAGGGTACACACCGCAACGAGATTGTTGACCTCTATGGCGGCCAGTATTTTATTGATACCACACGCAAGAAGGTTAAGTCGTACAACAACGCCAATGCTGCCGACCAGAGTTGGGTATACAAGAAGCTTGGTGTAGGCGATGCTGTATACCGCGACTTCGATGGTCATGTTGTTCAGGAGGGAGCTTTCTTCCAGACAGAATATTCTAAGAAAGATCTTTCGGCATTTGTTTCGGGCTCGCTCTCTAATACTTCTTACTGGCGTTACGACCGCTTGTTCTACGACAAGCAGCACGCCAAGTCGGATACAAAGAGCTATATCGGCTTTACAGTTAAGGGTGGTGCCAACTACAATATTACCGACCAGCACAACGTGTTCTTTAATGCAGGCTACATCAGCCGCGCTCCTAAGTTCAACTATGGTGCATTCCTTACACCTATGGCAAGCAATGTAACCAACCCTGACGCTAAGAACGAGAAGGTGCTTTCGTTGGAACTTGGCTACGGCTATCGTCTCAAGTGGCTTACAGTTAACGTAAACGGCTACTGGACAAAGTGGCTCGACAAGACTATGACCAAGGCTTCTACAGTAGGTAATGTAGATGCTTATGTAAACATGACTGGTCTTAACGCTCTGCACAAGGGTATTGAGCTTGAGGTTAAGGCACAGCCACTCTACTGGCTTGATGTTAACGGTATGTTCTCTATCGGCGACTGGAAGTGGGATAGTAACGCTACTGGTATGGTTTACGATGATAGCGGCGCTCCTCTTACCAAGGATGGAACTATTGCCAGCGGCGTAGGTGCTGACGATCATCTTAAGACTGGTATCAACCTTAAGGGAGTTCGCGTAGGTGGATCGGCACAGACAACAGCTGCCCTTGGCGCTACAGTTAAGCTTGCAAAGCAGTTCCGTATTGGTGCCGACTGGACCTACTACGGACGCAACTATGCTTACTACTCAATTAGCGGCAGCAACCTTACACTTGGCAAGACCAACACCGTTGTTGAGCCTTGGAAGATTCCTGCTGCAAGCCAGGTAGACGTAAACGCTTCTTACAAGTTCAAGATTTCGGGTCTTAATGCTACACTTTCTGCCAATGTCAACAACCTCTTCGACTATCAGTACCTTGGCAAGGCATGGAACCCGCAGTCGGGTGCGGCTAACGAGAACACCATCTATGGTTTCTACGCATTTGGCCGTACATTCAGCACACGTCTGAAGATTAACTTCTAAGCAACAGCTATACATTATATATATAAAGACATACAAGATATGAAAAAGATATTTTTATTGTCGGCGGTAGCTCTTATGACATTTGCTGCATGCGACGACTATGAGGATCAGTTCAATCTTGACAGCCAGATTAATGATGTCAAGAAGGGCACAGCTATTGTGCTTACTGATGCCGATTATGCCAATATAGCCGGATTGGCTGCCAACAAGACTTTGGCTGCCAAGTTGGACGCCGAGAGTGGTACAAATGCCTATACAGAGGCTCTTGCCAAACTTCCTTCACAGAAGTATTTCAACACTCTCATCACTCCCGACCAGTTCCTTCCTGCTTTCATCGCCTCTAATTATAAGGAGGCCGATGCTGGCTCTAAGTTCAAGGTTACATATAATATGTATACCGGCAAGTCGGAATTCCTTTCTACATTCGCCAATCTAAAGGGCGAGTACACTCTTACAGCCGATGATTATAAAGCGGCTTGGGAAGGAGCTTCGTCGGCTACATATCTCACACCTAAGACTGTATCCAAACTTCCTGCTCTTGTAAAGGAGGCTAAGGCCGATGCGGCAGAGGGCGACATTATTGTTGTAAACTATGCTTTCTCCGACTTTGAGCCAGCTGGTGGTAGCGATACTCCTGCCGAGACTTATACCAAGCTCTCGGAGGTTGTGGCAAATACCGATGGTGGCGAATACTCGGTTAAGGGTATTGTTTGCGCTACATACAAGACAGGTTTCTTGCTTTACGATAAGACTGGCTACATTCTTGTATACCAGAAGTCGGATGTAAACGTAGGCGACGAGGTGGCTGTTGCAGGCACAACAACCAAGTATGGTGGCTTGATGCAGTTCCCAGCAAAGGGTACCAACCTCGAGGTTAAGGTTCTAACTCCAGGCAAGGAGCCTAAATTTAAGCATCCAGCCGTAAAGAAATACGCGGCAGCCGAGTTTGAGGCTTATGCCCAGAAGCCGGTTGTTGAGTATATCACATACAAGGGCAACCTATCTATCACAACCAACAGCAAGGGCAACAAGTACTATAACGTTACTATCGACGGTACTGAGAAGCAGGGTAGCCTTGCCAACGTGCCCGACGGCCTGGTTGACGAGAGCCTTAACGGTAAGGATATCGTTGTTTACGGATATGCTATTGGCGCTACCGGAACCGACAACAAGTACCTCAACACAATGGTTGTAAGTTGTGCCGAGGCTACTCCAGCTGGTGTTGCAAAGGCTAAGGCTGTGGCACGTGCCGCATCTAATGGTGGTGCCAACCGTTCTGTAGTTTATCGTTTTGACGGTACATCATGGAAGGTGCTCAAGAATGACGACATCGACATTATTGTTGCACAGCCAGAGTGGTACACTTTGATTGGTCAGACTACAGTATCTAAGCCAGCCAACTACTTCCCAGTTCTGCTCCAGCGCGATTATCCGTTTGCCAAGAATGGTCAGAAGGCTATTGTTGTATATCGCAAGTCGGCTACAGAAATGGCAGCAGAAGAGTTTGTGTTTGATACAACTACTGGTTGGGCAGAGGCTAAGGAGTACAAGAAGAAGTCTACTTCTTTCATCCAGACCGAGACAGGTTTCGAGACTTTGGCAAGCACCTATATCGACGAGAGCTTGCTTGGTGATGAGGGTGGCTTTGTTGCAATCGACATCGAGCGCGACGCATCTCTCAAGTACATCTGGACCAACACGTCTTCGTATGGTTGGAAGGGTGGTGCCTACAACGGTACTTCAAGCACAAAGTCAGAAAGCTGGCTTGTGTCGCCTGCCATAAATCTTGCCGAGGCAGAAAATCCAGTATTGGTATTTGATGAGGCTATGAACAAACTTGGCGATTATAATCCTGCCGACTATGTAAAGGTTATGGTTTCTACCAACTTTGATGGTAGCGACGTAAAAGCAGCCAAGTGGAACCAGCTTGATGTAAAGGGTGGCACAGAGGGCAACTCTTGGACCTTCATGACAATTGATCCTATCTCGCTCGCCGATTATGTTGGCAAGTCGGTACACATCGCCTTCTTGTATCAGAGTACAGACAAGGTGGCTCCTACATACGAGGTTAAGAACTTCGTTGTAAAGGAGGCCGAATAATTCAATAAGCGCCAATGGCGCATTCAATAAGCATCAATAGCGCATATCATCTT
>ERZ870052.106-NODE-106-length-29520-cov-21.527799_pt1 | contig 29520 bp, 35 predicted proteins | sample MGYA00520889_ERZ870052 | MGnify/ENA primary metagenome ERZ870052 (study PRJEB32232, sample SAMN07284988) | human gut metagenome | biome: human-associated habitat; material: feces | host: Homo sapiens | place: Tanzania | collected 2014-08-14 ...
TTATATAATTGCATAGCTATATACGTATATATAGGCATAAATATATAGGTATATACTTATACATCACAATAGCTATATACCGACATACCTATAGCCCCATAAGTGAATAAGTCCATACAGTCATAAATGAATACGTATATAACAACATAGATATGCAATAGCATAAGTATATAGGTATATACATATATAGATGCATATATCTATCGTGACATACGTGGGTAGGTATAGTTCCTAATCCCAGCATCCCTTTCGGAACACCAGAAATCCGGGGCTGCCTTACAGTCCCGGTTCCTATGGTAGAAAAGAGTAAGGAGGGTTACGCCTCCTTCTCCTCCTTCTTCTTGTATTCATACTTTGCGATGGTCGTTGCGATGAACTTGATAGCGACCTTCTGGTTTCCCTGCTTGTCGGTGTAAGGCTCTGCCTTGATGAAGCCCTCTACCTGGACGGTCTTTCCTTTCTTGAGGAGTTCCTTGGTCTCGTCATCGTTCTTTCTGATGATCTTCTCGACGTTGAAGATTGCTGAAGGAGTCTTCTCCTCACCTTCCTTCTTCTGTGCGTTAATGAAGATACCGAAGCGTACCAAGTCGGCCTTTTCGAAGTTAACAACATCTGCGTCCTTGCAGAGATTACCTACCAATGAAAAACTGTTATTTGCGTTCATAACTTTAATTTTTAAAATGTTAATACTTATTTTACGTGCTAAAAACAGCTGGCAAGGAGAAGGTGAGTAGCGGCCAAGGGATGACCGATATTTTTTCAAACTTTTTGGATCAAGGAGCAGCTGCACCCCAAAAAGTTTGAAAAAATATCGAGTCAATGATGGAATCGTGCCCTTGCCATCACCGCTTGCGCTAAATTTGCAAAGTAAAATGAGTGTTGACATAACAGAAAAATAACGAGAACGCAAGGAAAGACAATATTATAAGGTAGGTAATCACTCCATGGACGCTAACCAAGAGAGGAAATCGAAAAGCCCGGCCTGGTACAGCTGAGCATCCATAAAACCATCACACAGGAACAGGAAGGTGAGGAATAGGCTCCATAACCTTGATATAAAACGAGAAGAGTCTGAAAGAATGATATCGAGACCTGCCTATTGAGAAAGATGGAAAGGAAAGACCATTCAGATAGAGAAGCCAGGATAGGATAACCGACAAGCTGCGAGAACAGAAGCCAACATCAGCCATCAATCGCCGACATAACCATAACAAGAAATACAGGAAGGAAGAGGAGAAGGAGAAGCGGTACCTACATATAATATATACTACCATAAGAATCTGGAGACATCCCAGCCCCGGTATCATCAGTACGTAGAAAGAAGGATGCTGTATATAATCCAGGCGAGCATTCGCCTACCTCTCTCCCGAAGCCCCGGACAGTTCCGCTGCCAGGGGCAATCCGGCAAGTGAGCTTGCAGGATTGGGGTCTAGAGGACCGGCACTCTCCGGAGAGCGGCTCCCTGAAGCCGTGTGTCTCATCTTCAGGGCTGACCAGAGCGGTTCTGATGACAAGACCGCAGGAGTGTGCCAGTCCGTGAAGGGGTGTGGTGGCGGCAAGCCCCACATAAATGTTCGACCACTCTCCCACCGCCACTTCTACCGGGTAGTGCAACGCCCTGTAGAGGTGGTTCCGCAGTTCCCCTTTTCCGGTATCGAGTCCTTGGACATCGGCACTGGAAAAGGGGGAAGCTCCGGAAGGGTCTAATGAAATGCTAGGTATAAGCAAAGTGCTTTATATGCAATATATGGCATAAGGGTATAAACTTTGCCTCTATGAGGAATGCCATGAAGCACCCATCGGAGATACCTCTTAGCAGGTGAAGCTGAACGGTTCACCTGTTGGCTGCGACCGATGAGGGAGCAGTCCAGGAACCCCCAAAAAGAAATAGGTTCCCTTTTCGCAAAGGAAACCTATCTGTTAAACTTCACATATATTTATGACAAAAATCGCTTTCTATAATTCTTAGTCTTGCCCAAGAAAACAGCAAGCTTGACAGTTGCTCCTAGGCTTTCCAACCTTTCTTTAAAGGTATCACAAGTTTTGCCGGTGGTTATGACATCATCAAACAAAATGATGACTTTTCCTTTAACGGCATTTTCATCAATATAGACTTGCTCTATTTCTTCCGCCACAATATGTTGGCGAGAATTATGTAGTTTTGCCCTACGCCCAATGACATTTATAAACGGAAATCCGTCGGCTGCCCCTGTTCTTTCGCAAACCATTTCTGAAAACTTTTGGCATCTACGAACATAAGTACGCTGACAAGCAGCCGGAACGCACATAAACACTACATTTTCCATATTATATGTAGATAAAGCCTCTGCCACCATCTTTGCAGCCTTCTTGACCGCCCAAGCCTTACCATCCTTGAAATTCCAAATGAAGGAATCATTCATCAAGGTTTCAAACTTCGCTTTACGAAGATATTTCTGCGGAACATAGTCCATCAATGCATACTTAATCATATTGCCAGTCTTTAAAAGTTCAACATTCTGTTAATTCACTCATTCTCGGATATATCGGGTAACCAGATTCCTGTCTAGCCTTTTTTATGATTTCTCATTTCCTTCGATCCGAGATTTTTTTTAGAGATACATCGGTCTAAGCGAGTTCCTCTGAGTCTTTTTACGTGCAATATGGGATGGCGGTGTATTGAGGACAGTAAGCCAAGGAATTTGGCAGAAACTTTCCTGGAAAGCCCAAATCTGTGATTTGTGGAAGGCTTCCGGAAAAGTTTGTGGCAAATAGCGGCTCTGCCTGGTCCTTGGTATCTGTCTGCGCCGCCATAACTTTGCAAAGTAAAAAGTTAGAGGGACTTACAAAGAAACGTAGTCAATAAAAAACGAGGTCGAAGAAGAAATGAGGATAACCTTTAGATATAAATCTAAAAATATGCAAAGAATAATATAAAAACCCTAAATTTAACAAAAGAGCGAGCAAAAATAAACTTAGGACTCTTGAAAGTGTTAAAATAAAAGGTAGTGATTATAAAATGATGAACTACCAATATTTATATATACCTTTGCAGGTGTTTTTACAATATTTAAGTATAAAAAATGAAATAAAAATATAATATGGGAGCATTTGGAATATTCATATTAGTTCTATCCATTATCTATGCAATTTACTATATTGCAATGATAAGTATGGATTTGCGAGTTGTCAATCATGCAGGTAGCAAAAGCGAAGTAGAAGTTATCGCCGTATCTCCTTCCGAACATGAAGTAGAAAAGCCTGTAGAGGTTAATGAAGAAGATTATATGAGAACGCATTCTGATAACCAAGAAGAAGAAGTTCTTACAGCCGAGGAAATTGCAAATATGCAGACCGAGGAATTGTATAAAGAATCTCAGAATGCGAAGGGTGAGATGCAGAGTATTCGTACTAATGCTCAGGCAGAATATTTGCTGACAGAAGAAAAGGACGAGTTGTCGGCTGTTTTCGAGGCAAACCTAGAGAACGCTGGAGAATGGAATAACGAGGAGGATTAGTATGACTAAACAGTTTCTGAGATTACTATTAGTGGTTGGCTTTCTTCTCAATGTTCAGTCTTTATTTGCTGTCTGTGGAACAACCGATTATTCGGGCGGTTCTGGAAGGTTATATGATATGACAACCTTTGTATTGGTTTTGTGTTACTATACATCGCTGATAGTCGAAACTCTTGCAGGTATTCTTTCTATCTACAGTGCAACACAAATATATATAAAGATGAATACTGGTGAAGATGGAATAACGAAATCAATATTAGTATTGGTGGGAGCCATATTATTCCTCTTGGGTTCTGTAATTGTATTACCATCATTTTTTGGTGTTGGTTATGGTTCTGGAGCTTTTAAATATATTTAATTTATAATTATGAACAAATTTATCAAAAATCTGGCACAGAATGTACAAGGTACATCTAAGTGCGTAGTAAGTAATTTCAAGGGATGCGCAAAGAATCCTCGTTTTATGATGTTGGCAGTAGCGTTGCTGTTCTGTACAGTTTCTGTATTAGCACAGAATACCGCAGGTAACTACAGTGCTGGTACAGCAGCATTGGGAACCGTAACAACGGAGATTGCCAAGTACATTCCAGTAGTTCAGAAACTCTGTTATGCCATCGCCGGCGTTGTTGCCATTGTTGGAGCCGTTTCGGTTTACTTCAAGATGAATAACGAAGAGCAGGATGTCAAGAAGAGCATCATGATGATTGTCGGTGCTTGTATTTTCTTGATTGCAGCAGCTCAGGCTTTGCCATTGTTCTTTGGTTTGAAGTAATATGGCAGATACGGAGTTTGAGTATCCCGAATATCCTGTTTTCAAGGGGCTTCAAAAGCCCCTTGAATTTATGGGATTACAGGGAAGATATATCTATTGGGCAGCCGGCACTGTAGGTGGCGGACTTTTGGTTTTCCTTGTAGGCTTTATCACAATCGGTTTCGTTGTGGCTATCATAGCTGCAGGAATCATATTTGGTGTAGGTGGAGCCTTTATCTTCATCAAGCAGACAAAGGGATTACATACCAAGAAAGCTCCGAAGGGAATCTTCGTTTTTGCCCATTCATTTGAGTTTAGGTAACAATAATAATTATGTATATAGCGATAGTAGTATTGATAATAGTCTGTATTCTCGTAGGAATGGCAATTTCTGTCAGTGCCTTCGGTACCGGTGGAAAGCGTGCAAAGATTTTCGAGAATATCTATTTTTCATGTGAAGATGTGAAGGGTATGGGAGTAATCTATACCAAGAAAGGAGATTATTCCGTAATCTTGAAAATGGAGAATCCAGTCCGTAAGTATTCCGCAGACATAGACAGTTATTATGATTTCACCTCCCTGATGTCATCCATTATGCAAAGTCTTGGGGAAGGATATGCCATTCACAAGCAGGATGTATTTGTCAAGCGAGAGTTTGATATGAAAGCTATCGCTAAGAACAAGAAAGGTGGAACCAACAATTTTCTCTCTTCATCGTACTTCAAGTTCTTCAACGGGCGCAAGTACACGGATTCTGAGACCTACCTGATTGTAACCCAGAAGGGAAAGAAGGGCGGACTTGGAACATACGACAAGGGAAAATGGAGAGATTTTCTGGTTAAGGCCCAGAAGGTCTATGACCGATTGAAGGCTAATGAAATCCGTTGCAGCTTTATGTCAGCTGAAGATTGCAAATCATTGGCAGATAGATTCTTTGCGTTTGACTTCGTGAGTGAAAATCCAAGTATGACAAACTTTAAGGTTGATGCCGAAAAGATTGGAATGGGCAATAATCAGATAAAAGTATATAGTCTGCTGGATGTAGATAATATTGGTCTTCCTGGTCAGATACGACCATTTACGGAAGTTTCGGTAAACAATGCCACAATGCCAATGGATTTGTTGGCAGATATAGACCATATTCCTGGTGTAGAGACAGCAGTCTATAATCAAATAGTATATCTTCCAAACCAGAAGAAGGAAAATGCGAGGTTAGACAAGAAGAAGAACCGTCATGCATCAATGCCAAATCCGAGCAACCAGATTGCCGTTGATGATATCAACGCAGTGCAGGAAGAGCTGGCCAGAAACGGCAAACAGCTCGTATATGCCCATTTCAATCTGATTGTCCAGATAAAGAAAGACGAGGATTTTCAAAAGGTAACCAATGCTTTGGAGAATCTGTTTGCAAGATATAATATACATATTTCCAAGAAGGCATATAATCAGCTGGAGCTATTCGTTGGCAGCTTCCCTGGTAACTGTTTCAGAATAAGTGAAGACTATGATAGATTCCTCACCTTATCAGAAGCAGCATTCAGTCTGATGTACAAGGAAAGACAGACGAAGGGTGACGATTCATCATTCAAGTGTTACTATACCGACCGCCAGGGAGTTCCACTTGCTGTAGATATCACAGGCAAGGAAGGAAAGATTAAATACACCAACAACTCCAATTTCTTTGTCCTCGGTCCTTCTGGATCCGGCAAGTCGTTTTCAATGAACACCGTTATGCGACAGCTCTATGAGCAGGACACAGACTGCGTTATCGTCGATACCGGAGACAGTTACGAAGGTATCTGTAGCTATTATGGAGGAACATATATATCATATACAAAGGAGAAGCCAATCTCCATGAACCCATTCAAGATTACAGATATTGAGTACCAGAATAACTTTGGTGAGAAGAAGAACTTTCTGAAGAGTCTCATCTTCCAGCTCTTCAAGGGCGCAGAAGCCTCCAGTAAGATTGAGGATACGATAATCAACACCACTATCGTGGAGTATTATGAGGCCTATTTCCATCCTTTCGAGTCTTTTACAGACGAAGAGAGAAAGATCATGAAGGAAACCCTTCTGCTTGAAGACAAGAAGAATGGAACATTCGATAAGTACGAGGAAGAACTTGAAAGCCGTTATGGTGATGATTATGAGATAGAAGGTCTTGAAGAAAAGAATGTTTCAGACCGAGACAAGCGTCTCAGGGAAAAGCTTCAGGCCGTCGTTGACGATAAGGCTGCAACTGATGGTGAGAAGGAAAATGCGAAGAAGCAATTGATGCGTCTTACCCCTGCTGTCATTGAAGAGAAATATCTCCAGAGAATAGAGCGGCAGATTGAAAAGATAGAGCGTCAGAAGAAGAAGCTCAAAGTTACGGAATTGAGTTTCAACAGCTACTACGAGTTCGCCATTGAACGTATTCCACAGTTGATGCGTCAGCAGAACATCGAGTTTGATATCCACAACTTCGCCGCCATTCTGAAACCTTTTTATAAAGGTGGAGAACAGGAGTTTATTCTGAATAATGATATTGATTCCTCTCTGTTCGATGAGAAGTTCATCGTCTTCGAGATAGACAAGGTAAAGGACGATCCTGTCCTCTTCCCTATCATCGTTCTTATCATTATGGACGTGTTTACGCAGAAAATGCGTATCAAGAAGGGTCGAAAATGTCTGGTCATCGAGGAAGCCTGGAAAGCAATCGCTACCCCTACTATGGCTGAATATATCAAGTATCTGTATAAGACAGCCAGAAAACATTGGGCGATGGTAGGAGTTGTAACCCAGGAGATTCAAGATATCACTTCTTCACCTATTGTAAAGGAAGCAATCATCAACAATTCCGATGTATTCATGCTTCTCGACCAAAGTAAGTTCAAGGATAAGTTTGATGACATCAAGGCAACCCTAGCTTTGACGGATATCGACTGTAAGAAGATATTTACCATCAACCGATTGGACAACAAGGACGGCAGAAATCCGTTCAAGGAGCTTTTCATAAAGCGAGGTACAGATGGTGATGTCTTCGGCGTAGAGGAGCCACCTGAGTGCTATATGGCGTACACCACCGAAAAGGCGGAAAAGGAGGCCTTGAAGCTCTACAAGAAGCTGATGGATACAGACTATCAGCATGCCATTGAAGCTTTTGTCAGAGACTGGCACTGTAGTGGAATCAAAAAGTGTCTGGAGTTTTCACAGAAAGTTCTTAAAGAAGGACGATTACAAACAAAGAAATAAAAATGCGTAGAATTTATACCATCATATTGTTATCGTTATTTATGCGTTTGTCAGCGATGGCGGCTTTTCATTCAGTGAATGTAGATAAAGCTACCATCGCTGCAATGCGCGCAGCGTATGAGATAGAGAATGAAACAGAGAAGCAATCCTTGAATGCTCTTGATTCAATCTTGAATAAATACACAAGGAGTAATATATCTATGGCGCAGATTTTTCTGGCAGAGAAAAGACGTCATGATGCATTACGAGAAATGCGATTCTTTGATGATGGAGAGTTCTATTATTATAAAAGAATCAAGTATCTGGCAGCAGATCTTATCATGCCAAAGCTTATAACTGTAGCATGGGGAATGCTTCAAAAGCCTCAGAATGCCATGTATTGGGGTCCATACCTTTATAAGACAACGAACTCTGTAGTGAGTTTGTGCAAGCAATTTGAGGTGTTAGTAACAAATGGCAAACGTACATTTAAAGACGTTAAATTTCTGGTTCTCAACGAATCTCTTGAAAGATATTTTAATTTGGCAAAACTTGGCAACGTTGACTGGAAGGCGACACTGGATAAACTGAGCGATTTCGGCGAAGGTTTGAGCTGGGAAGCTGTCAAGGAAGATTTTTCAAGCATTACTAACACTCTTTCTGCTATTGGTGGTAGTGTCATCGATAAGAACTTTACTCAGTTTTCCAACATTGGTAGAGTCTTTCACGCTTCAAGGGATGAAATCAAGGATATGTACGAAGGCTTCAAGGAAGCCTATAAGATATATGATAACGCCAAGGACACAAAGGATTTTGTCATGGGTGTGGTACAGAGTGCCGATGCCGAGGGGGTAAAAAGGCTATTTAGAATCGACGATTATAACATAGCTGAATATATGCAAGGTTATATCGATAATCTACAGAATAGATATTACACCCAAAGGTGGTACATATCCAGTATCAACAGCGGTTCACAGGTTCTGGCCGAGTATAAACCGGAATCCTATGATAGCTACAATGATTCCAGATGGGATGCAGCCTGGAACCATTACATAAGTCCAAGAGACAATGAGTACTGTCATAGTCTCACTTCCTCCGAGAGAGAAGAAATAAAGCGCAAGGCAGATTCACAGTCAGGATGGAGTCAGTCAAAAGTAAGTAGTTACAATACGCAGAATCCTGGTCACAATTGTTCCATATCATATACACTCAATCATGTAAATCTAAGGGAAAGTTACAAGAATACTGGTTTGGGGCATAGACACTATAAGCGTCACTGCTTCTATAGCTATAACGTGAAGGTTGTCGATTCCTGGAACATACAGCAGGTCATATACGAAGAAACATTTGACTCGAAGACGATGGATAAGCGCATCTTCAAGGAAAAATTGGATGCACGATTAAAGCATTACCAGGACTCTATTGCAGATGGTGACACTTTGCACTCTTATTCGTTTGTACTCAGTTCAGACTCACCTATTTATTATGAGGAAGCGGATGCCCAGAAATTGAGTGGCAGCACCTCTGTAACATTCATTGCCAAATGTCAAGGTGGTAATAATCTAGGTAAAGGCAGCTGGAGCTGGAAGGAAAATGGCAAACAGGGCAAGAGTCTGAATGAGGAATCAGAGAACTTTGCTATGTCCACCAACTTTGAAAGGGACGATTCTGAAACGCAATTGAATGATGCCATAACAGAGAAGGAGAAAAAAATACAAAGCATCCAGAATGATATAAACTCCCTGGAAGAACAGTTGAACGCACTCAGCAGGAAAATGTTTCAGGCAAACATGAACGGAAATCAACAACTGTACAAACAACTCAGTTCTCAATACGATGAGCTGAAAAGGAAGCAGGATGATCTGAAGCAACAGTTGCAAGATGCCCAGAATGAGCGTAATGAACTGCAGAATGCCAGGGAAGAATACTATAAGGATTTGGAAGAAACCTCAGAAGAGGATAAGTACAGAATCCCGGCCAATATGGATGAACTCGCTTCTGCATATAAAATAAGGTGGTTGGATACAGGAAAATGGGATCGTGATGCAGGAGACCATGTTTGGATACGTCACGGATATAGTGAAAGTGGCGGTTTCTACGTTACCTACACGGCCAACTTGTCCTTATCCAGGAAGCCACAATACCTGCTGGGAATACGCATTCACCGTGCAATTCTTACTATAGATTTCTCCTTGACATCGGAACAGGCTTCGGAGAGCGTTATTGAAACGATGAAGCTCGACAATAATATATCCGAAAAGGAGTTGGCAAACATTGTCAACAATCGCTATGCCGAGTTGCGAAGAGATATGCCTGACTGTACCATCGAAATCCAGTATAACAGGACAGAATCGGTTGATACTGGAGAAGAAGATGTTGATGGTCTCCATCTGCTTTTTGCAAGTGATAGAATTGAGATTGCACGTAATATAGAAAGTCAGCTAGCAGACATATACTCTCATCTGATAATGATTGAAAGAGTGATGTATGCACAGAATACTATTGAGAACTTCCTCAGAGGAATCGTGTTGGATCTGATAGACAGTGAAAGAAGAAAGACTGTTGTAGAAGCAGCACTCTATAATTGGCGACAAAGTGCCGTCAAAGCACTTGAAGGTCAAAAAGGAATATCAAAGAATAACAGTACACAAAAAAGTAAATTCAGAAAGTTATGAAAGAACATTTAAGAGTTCTCATCCTAGGCATAATCATGCTGTTTTCTGCTAATGCCTTTGGAGATTTGGTTTCACCGCCAGACGCAGCTTCTATAGAAGCTATGATTGCCAATCATAAGACGTACAGATCCTTTCTTAAATACCGAGTCGTATCGGAAAAAGGCTTGGATTCCATTCATGGAACAACGGTAAAAGTAGTTTCTGATTACAAAGAAACAAGTGACAAGTTGGATAAATACAAGCGTGGACTCAAATTAATCAGCGCAATCCTACAGGGAGCAGGAACCGTCATACATTTAGGAAATACGTTGAATGTGACCAAGAACAACCTAGAGTCTTATTTGACGCTACTGGATGATTACAGGAAGGAATTTCTGATGAAAGGCGACATTATTGCAGAGGATTCTATCCTCTATACGACTTCCTATGAGCTATTCAAGAATCTCAAAACCCAGAGCAATCAGCTATGGCAGAGTCTCATTGAATTTGAAGGAGCTATAGCTGCTTCAAGTACAGGAATAACACAGTCAACAGTATATGAGACCATAAATATAATGAGTTGTGTGGACGAAAATATGGATAAGATAGCCTATAGCGTCAATTCTGCCTATTATCGATTATGGGCACATATGATGATGCGACGGTTCTATCATAAGAAAGGTCTTTATGGTACGTCTCGGAGAAAAGAAATTCTAGAAGGAACGTTTACCTGTTGGGAAAAGTCTCAGAGAATCGCTGCTGATGTCATCATCAACAGAAGACCCATGCAGAAGTCCAAGCTGCTCGGTGGCGGTGGGCTTCTTGGAGAGCAAAGAAGAAAAGAAGGTTAATATAAAATAAGGTATAATGAAGAATAAAATACTATATTTCATCATTGTTATGCTATCTGTCTTTCAGACGAAGGCAAGTGCCCAATATACAAGTATGACTTTCGAGACAGACCCAAGCATTCTTAACCAGTTTACGGTTATGGAAACCGGAGGAGGTGCATTGATGCCCGCTGCTTATTATAACACCTTTCATAAAGGTTATCAGAAGACAGCATATTTCACAAGCAAGAACACCTTTCGAATGCTACATTCACATTCTGCGAAAAATCAGGTTGCTAAGGCGGATTCTGTGAAAACCAGTCTGTCAAAACGAGCATCGATTGCAGACTTGGACCTGGTATCGTCCGATCCGACCTCAGATGTAGCCTGGAGAGTGGAAGGTCCTAAAATCGAGTCATCCATGGAGTCGTTCAACCGTAACATCAATAAGATAATGCCAGCAGGAGGCTCCAACGAGGATTATGACAACTGGAGACAGATTTATAACTGCATTCAGTCAGGCATAAATATCATTAGGAAGTCCTATCTGACGATGGGACAACGCCAAAGTGAGTACATTTCCTATTATAAGGAAATTCTTCAACGTAACAGGACGTTGGTTGTCCGGCTACAGGAGTGGAAGGGATATAAAATAGTGGATGAGTTCAACCGAAGAGGCATAAAGCCAGAGAGGTTGACAAAGAATGAAACCATTGCCTATGACTGCCTCTTCCGGTGGACTCAAAATTTTGAGGTAGCCAATGCTGGTGGCAAGTCAAGGTCGAAATAAGAAGAAGCAATAAATACTAATAAGAAAATATATAGATATGTTTACAAATTTATTATTAGACAGTAATCTTGGCAATGTGAAGGATTTCATCGGAGATCTTACCCGCACACTAGGCATAGATCTTTTTGATGAAGACATAGACAATGTAGTCTTTGCCACAAATTCCTTCCTATGCAACAACACGTTTATCGGACCGAATGGTCCGTTCTGGTACATTCTACAGATGGCAATGTGCCTTGGTGCTATGTTTGCTATCTGTGTGGGTGGAAGTATGGCCTATAAGATGATGGTCAAAGGTGAGCCTATTGACGTTTTGAAAATTTTGAAGGTTTTCGGTGTAGCCATCGTACTTGCATTCTGGTATCCGCCATCAATGACAGGTACAGGAAGTAGTCAAGGCAGTGTGCTTGACCTTTTAGCCTACATCCCCAATTGTATCGGTTCCTACACCCATGACCTCTATGAAGCAGAAGCTATACAGGTACAGGAAAAAATCTATGGTACGGATGGCAAGGGGGGCTTGATGAATCTGATACATGAACGAGATACTTTAGCAGAAAATGCAATCAATGACCCAAAAGCAGCCAGCGAGTTTATAAAAAAAGCAAATGCGCAACCAACCGGTGAGGAAATGAAAAATCTCACAGATGAAACGAAAAGTGCAAAAGACCTGGAAAAAGCAAAAGGAAAGGTTGAGTTTGCCGGAACGATGATTGGATTTGACAAGATAGTCATGTTCTTCTCACTTGTAATATACAAAATCGGATGGTGGTCAACGATATTCTGCCAGCAGATACTACTGGGTATGCTTACTATATTCGGTCCGATAATGATAGCCTTCAGCGTTCTGCCAAAGTGGGAAGGAGCATGGGCCAAGTGGATGATAAGGTATCTTACGGTACATTTTTATGGAGCCATGTTATACTTCGTCGGTTTCTATGTATTGCTTCTGTTTGATATCGTCATCAGTGTACAGATTGAAAATCTTTCTGTCATTACGGCAAACGAGGGTTCTATAACAGGTTATGTTCAGAACACGTTCCTCACAGGAGGTTATCTGCTTGTAGCCAGCGTAGTCTCCCTGAAGTGTCTGAATCTTGTTCCAGACCTTGCTGCCTGGATGATTCCGGAAGGCGATACGGCGTTTTCAACCCGAAACTTCGGTGAAGGTGTTGCCGGAGCAGCAAAGACAAGCATCATGAGTGCTTTACCAAAACTTTAACAATAACGATTAACAGATAAAGATATGGCAGTTTTAAACAATATAGAAAATAAAATTAAGCTGGTAATGATTATCAGCACACTCTTCCTGGTTGGCTGCGTAGTAGTCAGCCTAGGAAGCATCCTAGTTGCGAAAGGCATGGTAGATGAAGCTCACAAGAAAATATATGTCTTGGATGGCAAGGTTCCTATCCTGGTAAAACAGACAGATATGGCTGAGACTTTCGATGTAGAGGCGAAGAGTGACATTGAAATGTTCCACAACTTCTTCTTCACTCTTGCTCCGGACGATGAGTACATACAGTACACGATGAAGAAAGCTATGTATCTTGTGGATGAGACAGGTTTAGCTCAGTACAACGCACTGAAGGAAAAAGGTTTCTATAACAATGTCATTGGTACTTCAACTATCTGTAGTATCTACTGTGACAGTATCAAGCTGAATACGGATTCAATGACATTTACCTATTATGGCAGACAGCGCATAGAACGCAGAACCAGCATCTTGACACGTCAGTTGGTTACTGCCGGAAATCTCCGCAAGGTTCCACGTACGGAAAATAATCCTCATGGCATCTTGATCACCAACTGGCGAACCTTGCTCAACAAGGACCTGGAAGAGATTCAGAAGTCAAATTACTAATCATTAATGACGAAAAGCTATGGATAGAACGAGACTTAACAGAATGATCTTCGGCGAGCCAATGCCTGACAAGAATGACCCTAAGTACAAAGAACGGTATGAAAGGGAAAAAGAGCTTGGTGCTCGCTTTGCCGAGAAGGTAGGCATCAACTACCTAGCCGTCAAGTTGCACACATGGGGGAATGCACATAAGAAGGCATTTATTGCTATATTCATTGGATTACCTCTTGTGTTGCTATGCTGTAATCTTGCAAGCCTGATATATCATTACAATGCATATCAGAACGAAAAAAGAGTAACAGCAGTAGAGTTAGTCGATAAAGCATTGAAACAGGAACAATTAAAAAACAGATAAAAATGGATGTAAAGAAAATCAATTTCAGACAGCCAAAATATCTTTTGCCGGCTATTTTGTACTTTCCCATTCTCTTTGTGGGATACTTTGTGATAGATATGTTTCAGACAGACGTATCTTCCAATAAAACAGATCCTCGTCTTAAGACAACGGATTATCTGTCCGGTGACCTTCCGGAAGCCAATACAGATTCTCTGTTAGGAGATAAGATGAATAATACAGAGAGGGAGTTTGGACAAATCAGTGACTTAAGCGGCGTGAACAGTCTTGAAAATGACAATGATTCTGTCAACAAGAAAGAGGAGTACGAAAGTAAGTATTCCAACAGCGAAGCATCTTCTGTTGAAAGACAGGAAGCAGAGGAAAAGGACCGACTAGCCAGACTGAGCGAACAGAACAAGTTGCGTGAGCTGCAGAATAATGTACGCCAAAGCAGGACATCCTCAGACTTTGTATCGCCTGTAACAGATTCAGATATCGAGAAGGTACAGCGTCTTCGTCGTCAGAGAGACTGGGAGAGCATGAATAAGGAACTGTCAAACAGTTCAGTATTTTCTCCTTCTGGCAGTAAAGAACAGGGTACAAATAGTAGTTCCGGTTCCTCATTTAGTTCTTCATCAGCAGGTTCAGACTACTCCCCTAGCCCAAATGGTGATAATTCTTCCTATAGAGGATCGGACGGTCAGAACAATTCTCAATCAGGAGAAGAAGCCACATACAATGAGAAAAAGGAAGATTCTCCAAAGAGAGTCTTCAAGAAAGAACGTGAAACTTCTGTTTATTTCAATACAATAACAGCAGATAGACGCAGGTCAAATATGATTTCTGCAATCATTGATGAGAATATCAAGGCTGTTGACGGTTCGAGAGTTCGTCTCAGACTCCTGGAGGATATTATCGTTGAAGATATGACCATCAGAAAAGGTACATACATCTATGCTATCATGTCCGGTTTTAGTAAGCAGCGTGTGCAGGGTAAGATTGAAAGTATCTTCCTTGATGAAGAGATTGTAAAGGTTGAGCTTAAGATGTTTGACACTGATGGAATGGAAGGTCTTTATGTACCACAGAGCAGTTTCCGGGAAACAACACAGGATGTTTTATCCTCTGCAACACAGGGCGGTAACAACCTCATAGACAACAACTCTTCCGGTACAGGTATCAAGTCTTGGGCAAACCAGACTGTCCAGCAAGCTTCTCAAAGAGTGATGCAAGCCCTCGGAAAGGCAGCAAAGAAGAATGTTGTCCGTCTGAAATACGGAACGAGGGTTTATCTTGTTGATGAGAGTCAGAAAGATAAGAAAAAAGGTAGAAACTAATAAGTAATAAGAATATGAAACAGTTAAAATTCAGACTTTGTGCATTTTTAGCAATGTGTGCAACCTTTCTTGGTAGCTATGCCCAGAAGGGATTTTCGGATATGGAGCAGTTGACGATGAATGAGAATGTTTCCACCATTATCACTGCATCAGAGCCTATCCGCCTGGTGGATATTTCCACAGATAGTATTGTTGGTGACAAGCCATTGGACAATGTTATCCGTCTAAAGCCAACATCAGCCAATCACAAGGATGGTGAGGTTATGGGTATTGTCACGGTTATTACAGAAAGATACCGTGTACAGTATGCCATGGTCTATACGAGCAAGCTTGAAGAAGCCGTCTCAGACAAAGAGGTCGAGCTTGTAGAGCGCAATGCCTTCCATAATCCAGAAGTAAGCATGTCAACCACCGATATGGTGGCCTACGCCATGAAGGTGTGGCAGTCTCCTGCCAAGTATCGGAGTACGTTCACCAAGAACAACAGAATGACGATGCGTCTGAACAACATATATGTTGTGGGAGAATATTTCTTCATCGATTTCTCTGTTGACAACAATACAAATCTTCCGTTTGATATTGATGAGCTGAGATTCAAGTTACAGGATAAGAAACAGCAGAAGGCAACGAATGTTCAGACTGTTGAATTGAAGCCAGCTCTAGTGTTAGACCGCAATGTCAGATTCAAGAAAGGTTACAGAAATGTAGTAGTCTTGAAGAAAATGACATTCCCTAATGACAAGGTTCTTACTATAGAGTTGTCCGAAAAGCAGATTTCAGGACGTACCATTTCAATGAACCTTGATTACGAGGATGTGCTTGCGGCAGACGCATTCGATAATCTGCTTCTCAGGGAGCAATAAAATCAGCAGCGTATGGAAAAGACAGTAAATATATATAATATGGTCAAGACATTGGCATTGATCCTTCTTTTCACCCTTTACGGAGAAAAAGTATGTGCCCAGTCACACGGCGACCATTTAATGTTAGGTTTGGGAGCCTCTTATCCAAATGGATTGGAGGCAAACCTAGCCTACGAACATGAAATGGAATATCACAATGCGTGGGAATATTTCGGTTCATATTACATCAAGTATGAGAAGGATCCGGAAGTTGGTCATATAACCAACGAAACCTTCTGGCACAATTACAACAACTGGATGATAGGTGTAGCCTACAAGCCTTGTGTCAGCCGTGGCCGCAATCATCATGGAAATTTCCGCATAGGCGGTTCCGCCGGTAGTGATCTTGACAAGTGGCTTGGCGCAGTGAATGTGGGTTATGAACATACCTATAATTTATACAATGGCTGGAGTCTCTATTACCAGATTAAGGAAGATATCGTCTTCCGTGGAAAGGACACCTTCAGAACAGGAGTTGTCGTTGGAGTTAAAGTACCATTTTAAGAAGTAAGATATGAAAGAAATTATTCAATTATTCAATAAGTCATTAGCATATATAACCTGTCTGATGGCTGCAGTACTGATAATCAACACCTCGTGTGATTCGCACGAGGAAGTTGATTTGGACTTACATATAGGTTATGTACTCTGCTCAGACCACAGATGTATGAGCTATACTGACTACCTGGAGGCAAAGTCAGAAATGGGTGATGAAATATTTGCTGTGGCAGTAGTTTTTGCTGAGAAGGACAAGAACCATCCTGCCCTGGCAGTCAGTCTAAACGAGCTGTCTGGTGCATTCTGTGACTCACTTGGAATGGATAACGGAACTAGCTGTAAGGTAGATACCTGTGATGGCTACAGTAATACCGTTGCAATGTATCAAAGTTACATCAGTGAGAAGAATGTCGGCTGTCCTATAGCCATGAAGTGCTTTGATACCCATTATTACAACCAGAGTCAATACATCCCTAGTGTCGAAGAAATGCGTTTGTTGTCACAAGCTGCACCAGCTATCAATCCCATAATCAGACTTCTAGGTGGACAGGAAATAAAGACTACTGGTTATTGCTGGTATTGGACATCTACCGAGGTGGAAGGTAACAAGCCTTACCAGGCTTGGCTTTGTTCTGCAAGAGAAGGCGGTATCCAGGAAACACCAAAAACTGAGGATCATCAGGCAAGACCTATCTTGCAGCTGAATTATCCAAAGGGTTATCCGGAAAATAACAGTTTCACAAATTAATCAAGAAAGGAGATTTTATGGCAAGTATTGTTGAACTCGGCAAGTTGAGCGAAAAGCTCTGGAAAGCCGGAAAATCATTCATCAAGTCTGGCGGCAAGGCACTGGAAACAGCAGTTGACAAGACTGTAACCTTTGGCGGCAAGCTTGAAGGCAAGCTGAATCAGGCTGCAGCTGAAGCCAAGGCTGCAAGAGAAGCCCAGGCGTTGGAGAAATTCAACGCTACCTACGGCAAGTACACCTTTACCCCCAAGGGAGGAACCGCAACCCAGCGTTTCACGAAGAACGGCAATATCATAAAGGACTTGAAGACCGACAAGACCTATACTGAAAAAGGCTTCGAGTCCTGGTACAAGAATATCCAATCAGGTTGGAAAAACTCCCGAACCCATGCCGAGAAAATCGCAGCTGAACGGAGAGCCCTGGATAAGTTCAATGCAACTTACGGCAAGTATACGTTTACCCCCAAGGGAGGAACCGTGACTCAGCGTTTTGTGAAGGATGGCAACATCATCAAAGACCTGAAGAACGGAAGGACCTATACCGAGCAAGGCTTTGAAGCCTGGTACAAGGGACTTCATGCCGGCTGGAAGAACTCGCGTACCCAGGCAGCAGAAGCTGTAACCAAAGCAGCAGAAGCAGCCGGACACACCGTCAAGGAAGGAGCAGCATCCGGCAAATCCTTTTTTGAAAAGGCAAAGATTGCAGGCAAATATGGAGAAAAAGGCACAGTCAAGGGGTGGGCAGCCGTCAAGGAAGTAGGCAAGACCTCCGGCAGTGTTCTCAAATTTGGAGCAGAGCATCCCTTTGTGAGTGTCATAGCTGCTCATGCAGTAGCAAAAAGAGCATTTGGATACGATGGTGGCATCATACGTTTTGCACTGAGTCCATTAAATTATGACAAGGATGAAGGTGCTATTTCTGCTATAAAGAAAGAAATGTTTGGCGTAGAATACGACGAAGCAGGAAACGAAAAAGATGTTGCTGTCATTAAATCTATCCTGGACCAAGCTTTCGGCAATGGTACGTATGACAATATTGCAGGGGGATTAGGTCAAGCAGGAAACGAACTAGGAAATTTCTATCAAGGAGCCAAAGACCTTGCGCTGCGAGGCGGTGAAGAAGTCGCCGGAGCTTATAATGGAGTCAAAGAGAGAATGGCAAATGGATATGGTAACGGTTTCGTTCTTGACGATAATGGTAATCCTGTCGGGGATCCATCTGCAGGACAAATGCCTGTATCAGGTGGCAGCAATATATCCAATACGCTGTCCAATATGTTAGGTAATGTAACGAATGGAAACATATCCAAGCTGGATTTAGCATCACTCCTCGCCTCTTCATATCTCATGTTCGGTAAGTTTGGCTGGATGGGAAAAGCAACCAGTCTTCTGCTTGGTTCATCAACCCTACATAAAATCAATGATAGAAGAGTTCCTGTACAGGAACAGGGCAGACAGCAAGAAGCTGCTCAAAGAAGTTCTGTTCTAGCTCAGCAGCAAGCAGAAGAAGAGGTTGAACGTGAATACGTGCACCGATACCGTTAAAGAACATCATCAACTAATAAGTATATATATGAAAAAGAATTATAAAGATTTGTTTTTGGAATCAGCCAGTGGTTTCAGAATGCCTTTCGATTTAGGCGCAAATGAAGAATTGAATATTACCTTGGGCTTTGGAGAGCAGACTCACCCTAAAACCGGTGAGAAGTTCTACCATGAAGGTACGGATTTCTTCTGTAAAAATAAAGATTTATATGCAGTAGCAACAGGAATTATTGTCGGAGCCGGTCAGGAAGCCGTCCATGGCAATTACATCGTTGCCAAATACGGAAAGTATGAGGTAACATATAGTCATGTTGCAGAAGCATATACACCTTACGGAACAGAAGTGAAAGCTGGAGAAAAGATTGCCTTATCAGGTGATTTTCTTCACATGTCGGTACGTTTCTATGAAGATATCATTGACCCTCATGACTTCTTGTTGATGCTTTGGGCAAACATAGAACAGTTGTCTGCAATGGGGCTTGACAAACAGCCGACAACCGAAAAACTTGGCGAGAAGCCTATCCACACCAAATATGATATGGATAAGGATGAAATCATGTTTATGATGCTCCGTTGGTTGCCTTCCTATATGAATGATCTCCTTACAGGAGCTTACACTGCATCAGCTAGAACGGAAAATTCGCTGAGAAACATCTATGCCAAGGGTGCAGAGAGAAACTATTTCTTTGAGAAGCTGCCTGATTTGGGTAACCCATTAGGATTGACTAGCAGAAGTCTTCCTCTTCTGGAGAAGGTTCAGAACTTGCTTCTGGACGATTTTCTGGGTTATATGGCTCTCAAGCACAATGTTTTTCTTCCATCCTGGAGTGAGAGTGAAAAAAAAAACTTTCTCATCAAGCAGAAGTAGATGGGCTGTATGAGGATCCATTAGCAAATATGGTCATCGATGCCCAAAGTTATGACATTGATAGAACTGCATCCATCTATTTCAACACCTCCGGTAACAGATGTTGGACAAAGGCTTGGTTCAATGGTCGAAAGGAAGGAGAACGGTCTATAGAGATTACTCGTCAACAAGCCATTCAGTTTCACAACAATGAGATAGACCTTGACGGTTGGCTGTCAAGGTTCTATCCTAAGCAGAACTCAGTTTATCACAAGGCTATCGAGCAAGCGAGATCGCAGCTCTTGGGCCTATAATTAATATATTATGTCTAAGAAAGTAGATTATAGCGGTTTATCGCAGCTTGATGCCAACTTGAAGAAATACTTTTCAAGCTATATGGCTCCGTCCATTGTCAATGCCAAGAAGAGAGTCAATGCAGAAATAGCAAATGAACGCAAGAAATACGTAGATGAGTACAATACTACCGTTGCAGCCATGGCTATGCCAAAAACGGTACGAGGCCTGGCTCCTGTGGCAGACCATAATGCGAATGGTAAGACAACCCAGGATCCGGCAGGAGGAGTCATCAGAAAGGTACGTGACGCATGGTCTAAAAACAAGAAAATACAGGAAGATATTGAAACGTTCAAGGTGCATTTCTTCCAGGAGCTTTTAAAGCGATATCCCCAGAAGGATATAAATCAGCTGGTGGCCTTTGCGGACGATTATGTCAACAGCAGAATCGACCAGCTGGTGATAGAACAGATGGCAAGAAGCGGTGTGCCGAAAAATTCTATTGATTATTGTATAAAGAACGGACTGTCCGACAGTCTGATAGGTACAATTTTTAGTAACTTCACATATAAATCCGCAGACCACAATGCAAAGGTAAGGGATAAGGCAAATGCCATGTATAATCCTTCCTGGAAAGAGAGAGTCGGAGCCAACGCCATCGCCATGGGCGTGGATGCAGCTTCCTTGGGCGGTGTAGGTGGAGTCAAAAGCGTAATGCTTGATGCAAGTCTTCGAGGTGGCTTTGAATTATACAACATCAAGAAATGGAATGATGAAGAATACAAGCGCGATGTCAGCAAGAAGGTTCTGGGAGACAAAGACGGTATCAAAAAAATACAAGAGGGAGCTGAGAAATACAAGCGTACAGCAACCGAAAAGATGTATCAGCTCAACTTTGATTTGAAGAATAAAATCAAAGAGAATCATTCTTCTTTCAGTAACAGGACCTCAAACAGCATGAACAAGTTCTATCAACAGAACAAGGGAAATGCAGACAAGTTATACAATAACATCAAGACCACATTCACCAAGCAAGCTGTTCCGTTCAACAAAGACAGTTTTCCGCCAAAATGGATGATGACCATGAGCAGAAAGAGGTGTGAGCAAACCGCCTCAGGCTTTTATGCCATTGCGATGGAAATGAGTCGTACCGGCAAGGAAAATGCAGTTGTACACGGCAAAAAGATGACCTATAAAGAGGTTTGCCAACGAGCTATTGACTATGCCAAGACAGCAGCTATAAAAGAAGCAGAGGAAAAGGAAAGAATACGTCAGCACTCTCAGAAGAAAACGGAAACAGCAGAAAGGCGTGACTATCATGAGGAAGAGACTTCGCAAAAGGCTGTCACCAATACAGAAGTCACCACGCAAAAGCCTCAGGCAGCACCGCAGCAGAGTGGTTGGGAAGAGGCTATGAAAGAGATGGGAGCCGGAGAATTTGGTGGACTGAGCAAGAATTTCGGTTATATCATGGCGATGTTGCCTGATATGATTATAGGAATGTTCACAGGCAAGAACCCCGACTTGAAGATAGAAGACAATCTTCTTCCCCTGGCATCCATAGCAGCCGGTCTGCTAGTTAAGAGAAACCCTCTGCTGAAGATGATTCTTCTTGGCTATGGTGGGCTGAACATATTCAGTTCTGCAGGAACAGCAGCTCTGAAACAACGCAATGGTGAGTCTGTCGCCAAGACCTATAGAACCTATGCAGACGAATCTCTGTCACCAAGAATTGCCAATCCTGTGGTAAAGGGGCGTTCTATGGTTGCAGATATTGACGGAGTGCCAACCGTCATAGAAATAAACAAAGAGGTAATTGAAGCGTACGAAAAAGGACATATACCTTTGAATACACTTGCCAATGCCGTTTTGACCAAATATGACGAAAACAGAAATGTTGCGGCACAGCATTATGAACATGGAATGAGTCAGCAACAAGGTGAGCAACAGACCATGCACATCAAATAAGATATACTGTAGGCATCTGGCCTATACTATATATTGCTTATTAGTAGTCCCCTTGGCGCAAGCACCAGCAATGCGTCAAGGGGTTGTTTTTTCTACCAATTAAAGATATATGAAGTTTTGCGGTATGCAGTTTACTCCATAATCTTCAAGAGTCTTCGGAGTCATGAAAACATTCACGTCACCAATAACGTAGGCACAGGCTTTCTCACAGTCTTTGAAATACTCAAAGAAATCCTTTTCTTCTATTCCGGCATGTTCCCTAGTCAGATCCCAAAGTTTTTGGGGTTCGCAGCAGATGCGACCGACAATCTGGCATTCGCCAACCACCTTTCCCCTACCCGATGATTCGTAGATGACGATGGTATCGATATCATCCTTGCAAAGATGCTTACGGTATTCGTAAGCCTTCGTGCCGTCAAAGATACGTTTTACATATTTTTTCTTAATGGGATATAGAATTTTTTTCTTTTCCATAACTGTCATTTTATATTCTTGTTGTCTGCCCAATTATACGTTTCGGCTTGTCAGGCTTCCAGGTTCCTACCTTCTCCTTATTCACAGCTTCCGACCTGAAGTGTTCTATGATCTTCTGGATAGATTCCATAGCAGCATTATAGCCATCTAAGGCCATACTTTTCTTAGCGCATTCTGCCTTTGTCTGATCCGGAATGAAACCTTCATCAATGATACTGTTTTCCTCGAAATCAAGATATACATTTTTGCGATCCTCAATACGAGCGATAATTTCATTGACACTCATATCTGAAATCTGCAATCCCAGAGCCAGGGATTCCATCACACCACAATAACCTCTATCAAAGTTAGTGTACTTTTCGAAGTAAGTTGTCTTCTGGGCATGACACAGTAATGCCTGTCTGAGACTCTCGTCGTTCTTACTGCTCATTTCAACAGCCTTGATGTACTTGTTGATGGAATCCGCCAACAGCTTTAAATCAGAAAGACTGAGATTATCTATCTTCACTTCCTTACCAGTACCCCATCATGAAGGTTTTTGGGTTTCATTCAGCCAATCAAGGACAATGCTTGCAGAATGCCCCTTGAATAACCCCTCTCGGTCAAATCCTGCGGTAAACCGCACTCCATTTATTTCCATAGTCAAAATATTATTTATGTTTCAGAAACGAATAGAAAAGTGATACCGCTTCTTTATCCGTTGCCTTTCTCACTTTTGCGCCATCCAGATTCAGATGCCCCCCTTTGTGGAAAGCACCATCAGGAGAAAGATAATGTACGGCAAATAGGTTCTTCGTCTTCCTGACATAGCGTTCACAGAGAACAGACCATTTTCTGCCATTTGTTTCCACTATGAAGGTAGAACCATTTACCAGAATATCTTCATCGAACCAGTTTTCTTCATGTTGATGTGAACTGGCAATGCCACCCTGTCGCCCGATTCGCGGCATAAAATACATCATGAAGGAGTGAAAAGAAAACTTATCTCCTGGGAAACCATGCATACGGTATTTTGCGAAGCATTTCTTGCACTCGCAAACCTGCATGAATCCGTAGGGTGTCTCACACCAGCCCAAGATTGACCGGGCTTCATCATCGTAACTTTTGTTGGTACATTCGGGATTCGGGCAGTTGAGACCCTCGCTATATGGTATTGACTCCCAGTTACTAATCTTCATTGGGAGCATTATTTGAAGTTCTTTATCCATAACTTGGTAATATTCTTAATGTTATTAACTGTGATATACATCAAATTACGTCTTTGGAAATGGCACAAGCATCCTCTGAACGTTTAATTTTCTGTCTCCGGTTATATTCTTTAACCCTATCTGGATTTGCACTGCGCCAAGCTTTTATTTTCTCAGCAATTTTCTCCTTATTTTTATTATAGTACCGCAATCGATACTCTTTCTCTCTTTCTGGATGGTGCTTGCGGCGGTGTTCTCTATATTCTTTTGCCTTTTCGGGATGATTCTTGTTATACAATTTGCTTGCAGCAAGTAACTTTTCCCTATGAGCCAAGTAATACTGTCTGAGCCGCTCTTTTCTGCGAGTCACCTTGTCCATATCAGCTAGAATTTCTTTCATACATTTCATTTACCATAAAAATATGACGAATTATCTAGGATGTTTGGTGTTCTCGCATCCAAACTTCAACGCTTTTATCGAATCTCAAATAAGGTAACACCTTCTTTGCTTCTCTTACAAACGTTTTCACCTCATCTATAGAAGCCTTATCGTCTTCCAGCTGACGTACATTATCAAGATAGGCGTCTAAGCGGGAATTATCAAGAAAGCCTAACAGAGCACTTTCATCTTCTTCTGCGAAGCAATTTACTCTAGGATAATCAGTATTAAGCACACTTCCTGTGATGATATATTTTCCATCAGTCGAAAGAATGTGATAGATGACATCCGGAATTTCCATGAAACCATTCTTGTAAACTTTTATAAATTTCGTATTGGTTTCTGCATTAATGATAGTCTTAACTACATCCATGTGATAACAACTTAAAAAGTTTATATATTCAACCCTAAGAAATGCCGGCAAAACAAGTTATTGGCAAACAAAGGATTCAAGTATATTTTTTTATCATCTGCAAAGATAATAAAAATATAATAAATACTGAAAAATATTGTGTTAAAGTAGTTGAATGCAAACAACTTAACTAGTTCAGATAATCAAATCCCTGCATATATTCATTCTCCGAAATAATCTTGCAAGGCTTAGAATTAAACCGACCTGTAGTATTGGTCTTAACATTATGAAAAACAGCTAAAGACTTAGCGTTGTCTGCAATCATCAACATACTCTCCCTACTCTTGCACTCTACGGCAAATCTTCTGCTGCCATAGAGCCAGGAAAGTTCCGTAAAGGTAACATAAAACGTAAAATTCATATTTGTCGCTTCACCGTGCTGCGATAGGGCTTAAATTGTTAAAAACCTATTGAGAAACTCATCAGAGATTACTCAAACATTATCTATCTGGTCTGAAAGAATCACCAGAGTGCTTCATTGCGTTGCCAAACCCCTTGAAGAAGTTAGCAAAAAACAATAACAAAAAAATAGCTCCCATATACTTGACTTTTAAAATGGTTTTGAATAACTTTTAATTCTTACTTTACCGAGAATGTAGAGGCTTGATCGGCATCACCAGCATAAACTCCGTATTCACCCGGTTCCAGCCCTTTGATGGTCAAAAGGAATGATGACTTTCCATACTTTTTTGCATCAAACTTTACGTTTCCGACCGCAGACTTTACACTAGTGCCACTAAAAAGCCCAGACTCAGCCATAAGAAAGCGACGTTCTTTCTTCTTGACCTCGTACTTGACGATACCAATCGAAGTATCGGGGTTATCATCATGGTTTTTCACTCTAACAATGAGCGTTACATCTTTAGTTGCAACTTTTGTTGCTGCTTCCTTTCCTTTGAGGATAGTGTAGCAAAGTCCCTTAGTAAGAAACATTCCTGCCACTGGAACGAAAGCCAAATTGTTGGATTTCGCTTTTGTTTCAGCCTTCTCTATCGGCAGCAGCGTAGTAGTACTGTCTGCATTAACGATTGCTACCTGACCATTGTACTCTGGTTCTACAACATTCCCAGCATTTGCACCTAGTGTAAACAGGGAAACTAACATCGAAAAGATAATTTTCTTCATAACTTATGTTTTTATATACTTTTATCTATGTTTTCACACTGCAAAGATACGAAAAATATTTGAAATATGCAAATTTCTAGCCAAAAAATTTGGCTGAAACTTATATTTTTATTATCTTTGCACCATATTTAACGATATATGTATATATTTATATAAGTATATACCTATATAAAGGAATAAAACGTGGTAGTTATACCACTGGTATAAACATTAAAGTAATAGTTATATGAAAAAAGGTACAAGAATCATTGCAATTGCCAACCACAAGGGAGGTGTAGGTAAGACAACAACTACTGCTAGTATGGGAGCAATTTTGTCACAGAAGGGCTTTCATGTGCTTCTTATTGATCTGGATGCACAGGCTAACTTAACCTGTTCACTTTTGAAGCAAGAGGTAACAACATCCGTGTATAACGCATTCGTGGAATCAACAGACTTACCTATTTATAATATAGGAGAGAATCTAGACCTGGTTCCTTCTTCGCTGCAGCTTGCTCAGGCAGACCTTCAACTCGGATCAGCACTAGCAAGAGAGAGATTGTTAGAAGATCTCCTCTCTCCAATCAAGGAGAGATACAACTATATATTGATAGATTGCCCTCCAAGTTTATCCCTGATGACTCTGAATGCGATAACTGCTGCAAATGAAGTTATCATACCGCTTGTTGCAGAAACCCTACCATTCAAGGGATTGACAATGATTACCAACTTTGTTAAAATGGTAAAAGCAAAGCTCAATCCGAAGGTAGATGTCGAAGGCGTTCTGGTTACTAGATACGAGAAGTCGAATCTCAGCAAACAGATAGAGAACGGTTTGCGTGAATCTCTTGGGGATTTGGTTTATAAGACCAAGATACGCAAGAACATCACTGTTGCCCAAGCACCTCTGGAAGCTACAAATATTGTAGATTACGACAAAAACAGCAATGGAGCTATTGATTATGTGTCTTTCACTGACGAATATCTTTCTCGTACAGCTGTAGATTAATGTGTAACAATTGAATTTAATCAAAGATGACAAAGAAAATCAACGATGACGCTATGTCTTCACTGCTTAATGGACTTTCCGGCGGTGATGCAGTTCCGGCTGTAAAAGGAGAAGTTGCCGAAGCAAAAGCAATTCCCCAAAAGGTTAATTCCGAGAAAAACTCTATCGAACGAGAAAGAATCTGCACTCTCATAGAGTCAGATGTAATGTCGAAGGTAAGAGCAATATCTGAGAAGGAAGGACTTTCTATTGCATCCATCATCAACCTTGGACTTAAAGTTGTTGTTGAGAATTACGAAAAGTCTCACGGCAAAGTTAAGGGCAGTAATTTCAAGAAGGGTAAGATTGATGAAGTCTTTAATATTTAAAACATCACGAAGAAATCCCTGATGAAGAATCATCGGGGATTTTTTCGTGTTACACGAAAGGCGGTATTTCTTTAAAATATACCATATACTAAACATTTGGCATTTAAAAAAAAATGGGAAGAAAGATAATACATGTACACTTTTTGGCTAGTCACAAGAACTATTATTTTGGCAGCGTGAGTGCCGTTTACAAAATGTTCACTGCCCAGGATTTGGGAATCAACGAATCCTATTTGAGACATATACTTACTGAAGACGGCAATCACCATCTGACAGACAAGGTGTTGATTATTCGTTCCAGACTTCTTGTCTAAAACAATTGCATTTATGTGGTTGGTGAATTGTGTTATCACCAACCACATATTTATTGTTTTCTATTATTCTCTTCAATATCTCCAAAGTCTTCTGCTTCGATACGCTCACTATCATTACCCATCGCCACTGCTTGTTGTTCACCAGACAGACAGGAAGGCCACAACAAAAGATCTTCTGCAAAATCCTCGATTTCTATTTTCGCCTTGATTTTATGGCTCCAGTAAACGGAAACCAGGCAAATCACCTCCATAGCCTCTTTGTTGGAGAGCATAGAAATTACGCCCAGCAAGTTGACGATTTCATGATCATAGTAGAACTCTTCGGCACCATCACCCATGTGAACGTAATGATCAATCTTGTTAAAAAGAATATCAGAAGCCTTAGTCATATCAATATTATTTGGCAAAACACCCTTGATGGCGCAGATAATAACCGCCAGGTATTTAGCATCATGCAGCAACCAGATAGCACGGCAACGAGCAGACACGTTACATACGGCTACATCCAGGGCGTTTTCTCCTATCCATTCCGTGATTTTTTTCAACGTCTCGCTAACTTCTTCCTTCTTCTCCTCTCCCTTCATAGTATCCGGAACATACAGGCTATTATCCATATAACATCCTTCAAGAAAACTTACACTTATGCCAGATACATTATCTTTCACCTTCCATCTTATGGAGTTTGTGATGCTAGGCTCAATCGTAAATCTATCTTTCTGATTCATAACATTGACTTCACCGTGCTGTCGAGGGCTTAATATGTTAATAAGTAACTCCGTAACCTTCGTTGTTGTCGTACTTAGCGAGCAAACAACCGCCACTATTATAGTAACATGTGATGCCACCATCTTCTTTGGTGTAATCATCTTGTTCCAGGCGTTCATTCATGAAGTCGTCAAACTCTGGAAATGAAACAAAAGCCTGTCCTCTATCATTAAAATCTAATGTACTCATAAAGAAAAATTTAAAGGGTCAGTTCTTCGTGAATAGCCTCACTAATGAGATTGGCAATATCTACAGGTATCAAGATACCTACAGTTTTTCCTGTATCATCCTTGCAATAGCAAATCGGTTCAGCCTTTTCGTTTGAAAGATACAACTGCAATTCATCATCATAACCATCTATGTCATAAGAAGCAGTAATATTGCTTTTCACTTCCATCCCTTTGATGGAAAGCTCGCATTGCCAATAATCGAAAGGTTTCTTCTTATCTTTAACCATTTTTCGACCACGAACGACAATCAGAGTGACTTCTTTGCCGCTTTTGGTAGTGAATGCAAAGTCCGTTGTTTTTTCTATCTTTTGTGTAAAATCTTTCTGATTCATATTGTTCCGCTTCACCGTGCTGCGGTAGGGCTTATATAATTTAAACGTTTTTAAATCAGTTATATTATTTAAATATCCTTGTTTTTCCCATTTTACGGCTTAATAGCTTAATCTAGTTTTTCGCAATTGGACAAATGGTCTCCTTTTTTGGGAAAAAGTCTATATTACTTTAACATCTATCAGTTTTATAATAAAACCTCGCTTAGAGGAACTTCCTCAAATTCCCATTCATAACCAACATCGTTACATTGGCTCTGATTCATTTTTTCAAGCTGCTCGGCTTGTTCCTCTGTCATAGGATGGTTAGCCAATCCTTTGAGAGCCTTTATAGCCTTCTTCTTATTTTTAGTAACCATAGCAATCTCCCTGCTCTTAGTAGAATGCCAATCATCAGTTTTATATATAACAAAAACATTCATATTATATCTGTTTAAAATACATAATAGCCGTTTACAGTTTCATAAGGAAGTTCTTCTCCTGTAGTAAAGCTGCAAAGCTTATACTTTGGTTTCTTCCCCTCCTTCAACATCTTGTCTATCGCCTTTTTGCAAAGCCAAAAGCTCTGAATCCAGGTACAACGATTGCACCAGAAGTTAAAGAAGCAATAATCGTCAAATACAGCTTCACTGCCGGTCAGATTGTAATACAGACGGCGAAGTTTAGCCAACGTTTCTTTATTTACTTTCATAATTTATATGTATTTTGAAGTTCAACATTCTGTTAATTCACTCCGTCTCGGATATATCGGGTAACCAGATTCCTGTCTAGCCTTTTTTATGATTTCTCATTTCCTTCGATCCGAGATTTTT
>ERZ870052.107-NODE-107-length-29385-cov-7.237273_pt1 | contig 29385 bp, 27 predicted proteins | sample MGYA00520889_ERZ870052 | MGnify/ENA primary metagenome ERZ870052 (study PRJEB32232, sample SAMN07284988) | human gut metagenome | biome: human-associated habitat; material: feces | host: Homo sapiens | place: Tanzania | collected 2014-08-14 ...
ACCCAGAACGGCAGCTACCTCGCGGGCAATGCCCAGAACGGACTGGCAGTCCGGGCGGTTGGCAGTGATGGAAATATCAAAGATGTAGTCGTCCAGACCCACCACCGGTGCAATGTCGGTGCCGGGGACAGAATCCTCGGGCAGGATGAGCAGGCCGTAGACCTCAGAACCCGGGAACAGGTCGTCGTTCAGCCCCAGCTCTTCGCCGGAGCACAGCATACCGTTGGACTCCACGCCCTGCATCTTGCGGGCCTTGATCTTGATGCCGCCGGGCAGGGTGGAGCCATCCAGAGCAGCGGGCACGCAGTCGCCCAGCTTCATGTTGGCGGCACCGGTGCTGATGCGGATGTCGTGGCCGTAGTCGCCGCAGTCCACCACACACTTGGTCAGGTGGGTGCCCTCCTGCTTTTCCATCTCCACGATCTTACCGACGACCACCTTGCTGATGCCGGCATCCAGCGGGATGAGCTCTTCCACCTCGAAGCCGCAGGAGAACAGCTTCTCCTCCAGCTCCTGTGCGGTAACATCGATATCAACGAATTCTTTTAACCAACTGAAAGGTACTTTCATTGTTTGTTTTCTCCCCTCTTATTCGTGGAACTGCTTGAGGAACTGCAGATTATTCTCGAACATCAGACCAATGTTGTTGATGCCGTACTTCAGCATGGCGATACGCTCGATGCCGATGCCGAAGGCGAAGCCGGAGTACTCGTCCGGGTCGATGTTGCAGTTTTCCAGCACCTTACGGTTGACAACGCCGCCGCCCAGCACCTCGATCCAGCCGGTGTGCTTGCACAGGGGGCAGCCCTTGCCGTGGCACTCGAAGCAGCTTACGTCCACCTCCACGCTGGGCTCGGTGAACGGGAAGTAGGAGGGACGCAGGCGGGTGCGGGTGTCGGCACCGAACAGCTTCTGCACAAAGGTGTTCAGTGCGCCCTGCAGATCGCCCAGCGTGATGCCCTTATCCACGACCAGACCTTCCATCTGGTGGAACATGGGGCTGTGGGTAGCGTCCGAGTCAGAGCGGAACACGCGGCCGGGGATCAGCACCTTGATGGGAGGCTTCTGGCTGTCCATGGTGCGGATCTGGCCACCGGAGGTCTGGGTGCGCAGCAGGAACTCATCAGACAGATAGAAGGTATCCTGCATATCGCGGGCGGGGTGATCCTTGGGCACGTTCAGGCGGGTGAAGTTGTGGTCGTCATCCTCGATCTCCGGGGCATCTGCCACGGCAAAGCCCATGCCGGAGAACACGTCGATGATCTGGTTGGTGACCAGCGTCAAGGGGTGCAGACCGCCCACAGAGCGGGTCTTGGCGGGCAGGGTGATATCCACCGTCTCGGCGGCGTTGCGGGCAGCAAGTTCTGCCTGCTTCACGGTCTCGGCGGCGGCATCGTAGTCTGCCTGCACCTTCTGCTTGAGTTCGTTGATGATCTTACCCATGGCGGGGCGCTCTTCCGGCGCAACGGTGCGCAGGTTCTTCATCAGGGCAGGGATCTTGCCGTTTTTGCTGAGGTATTCCTGCCAGAAGGAAGCCAGCGTCTCCTTGCTGGACACCTGACCAAGGCTTTCAGCGGCCTGCTTGGCCAGCTCATCGATCATTGCTTGCATGGATTTTCTCTCCTTTATTCTTTGTGTTCATGGAGCGGAGTATAACAAAAAAGCTTCGTCCCCTGCCCGACTGCTCAGGCAAAAGGGACGAAGCTGTAACCATTTCTGCTCCGCGGTACCACCCGGTTTCCGTCTGCACAAAGGCAGACGGCGCTCAAACGCCGTAACGGGGCGCAACCGTCCTGTGCTAATAGATGCCCTTTGCATCGTTCGCGCAGACCGCTCGGGAGCGAACTTCAGCCCCTGCCGCACATGGAAGCCCTTTCAGCCGGTGAAGCTTCTCTCTTTGCCGTGCAGACAGCGCCTACTCTCTCCGTCGCTGCGTTTGGTAATATGATAACCAAGAGTTATGTTACCACATTTTGCGGCGGTTTGCAAGCCGCTGAGCGGTTTTTGTTTGCCGGAGCTGCATTTTGCGCCTTATTTTGTGCCTTCTTCCCGCCGGTCAGGCGGCAGGCCTCGCAGGCCGTGATGCAGCACACCGCGAACACCAGCAGGGCGCAGTCTGTCGGCACCCGCTGCATGGGCACCACCCTGTCGCACAGGGTATTGAAACTTTCCACTGCGCTCTGCGGCAACCCCAGATAAAACAGCGCCAGCGAAAGCGGCAGGTGCAGCACCCTGCCCCACAATAAGGGTTTGAATGAGACCTCCGGCGGGCAGAGGGTGCGCACCTGCAGCAGCACCGAAGCCCCCTGCACACTGAGCGCGGCGCAGCACAGCCCGCTTGCCCACAGACCGGTGCGGGCGGCGTAGTCACAGCCGGAGCACACCTCCAGCAGCATCGCCGGAAAAGGCGCACGCGCTGCGGGCAGCAGCAGCCCGCAGCCTGCCGCCAGCAGCCGGAAATACAGCACAAAGCCGCACAATTTCAGGTAGGTCACCGCTGCCTGTGCAAGGATGGCATCCAGCGCGGGTGGCGGTGCTGTTTGTGCGGCAGCGGGCGGTGCGGGCAAGGGCTCCGGTATGCCGCGGACACGGCAGAGCAGTGCCGCCGTCAGCCAGCCCGCCAGCACCTGTGCGGCAAACAGACACACCCCCGCCGTGCGGTTGCCCAGCAGCTGCTCCCCTACCGTCAAAATGACAAAAGACGGCCCGGAGCAGATGCAGGCGGGCAGCAGAGCCGAAGCCTCCTGCGGGGTCAGCTCTCTGCTGCGGACTGCCTCGGCAGCAGCGGCGGCGGCAGGGGCAAAGCCGCCCACAAGGCCGATGAGCAACACACTGCCCGCGCTGCGGCTGCGCAAACCGATACCGCGCACCACCGGCCAGAGCAGCACGCCCAGCACCTCGCCCGCGCCGCTGCGCATGATGAGCGCCGACACCACCAGAAACGGAAACAGTGACACCAGCAGCGGCCCGCCGCAGAGTGCAAGCCCCTGCCGCAAGGCTGCCGCACAGGTCTGCGGCGCGGCAAATACCAGCGCCGCAGTGGCTGCACCCAGTAAAAAAAGCCCCGGATACAGCGGTTTGCAGCTTTTACTCATAAGCACGCCCTCCCCCTCCATATATATGGAAGCATGGGCTGTGCAATGTACAAAGCGCGGGACGGGAGGGACAGCGATGGCCAGAGCACACCACGACCGGCGCACCCCGGGCGACTGGCTGCGCGGGCTGTTCCGACAGCCGCCGCCCGGGTTTTACAGCCGCCCTGCCGTATACCTGAGCGGCGACCGGATGGAGATAGAGCATTTTTGCACGGTGTTGTTTTTTGATGAAAACAAACTGTGCCTGCGGCTGGCGAGGGGGCGGTTCACGGTATACGGCAGCGGGCTGCGCATCTGCACCCTGACCGCCGCCCGGCTGACGGTGCAGGGGCAGTTTTTGCGCACCGATTTTTCCGATGATTAGGAGGCCGTCATGGAAGCTGCAAGCCTTTGGGCCGGGGTGCGCTTTACCGCCCGGAACGGCAGCCCCGAGGCGCTTTTGACCGATGCCGCCGGGCAAGGGCTGCATTTGTATGGTATTTCTTCCCTGCCCGGGGGCTTTTGCGCCCATTGTGCCGCGTGGCAATACCGGCGGCTGGCCGCACTTGCCCGGCACAAGCGGGTACGGCTGCGAGTAGAAAAACGGCAGGGGCTCTATTTTTTGCTGCGCCCGCTGCTGCGGCGAAAGGGGCTGTGGGCGGGGCTGGCCGCTTGGGGGCTGGTGCTGGTCTGGCTGCAAGGGCTGGTATGGGCGGTGGACTATGGCAGCCTGACCACCGGGCAGCGGACGCGGGCGGGTGCGGTGCTGCGCAGCTGCGGCTTGCAGCCTGGCACTGCCGTAACCGAAGAGCTGCTGCGCACCGGAGAGTACGCCCTGCTGGAAAGCGGCGAGTTCTCATGGGCAAGCCTGAATTTTGAAAAAGGGCGGCTTGCGGTGGAAGCTGCCCCTGCCCGCGCACGGCCCGAGATCGCCGCAGGCACCCTGCACGGGCTGCGGGCAAGATGCAACGGGACGGTGCTGCGCACAAATCTTACCAGCGGCACCATGCTGGTAGCCCCCGGGCAGACTGTGGAAGCCGGACAAGGGCTGATCGGCACGGCGCGCAGCGAGCGGGACGGCACCTTGATCTTTGCCCCGGCAGCTGGCGCGGTAGTGGCGCAGCTGGAGTGGCAGACAGAACAGAGCATTCCGCTGATAATGACCCTGCCGCAGCTGACCGGCGAAAAAGCAACAAATTACAGGCTATTTTTTGCGGGGCACTCTGTCGCGCTTTCCCCTTCTGCACCTGATGGGGACGGGCTGTGCTGCACCCGGCATCTGCAATTAGAGGTTTTCGGCCTGCCCCTGCCCTGCGCGGTGGAGGAGACCACCTTCTATGCGCAGCAGCAGGAGACGATGTACCGCACCGAGGCACAGGCGCTTACGCTGGCGCGGATGCAGGGGCTGCGGGCGCTGCACGATGCTTTCCCGGACGCCGAGATCTTCGCCCGCCGGGAAGCGTGCACCGTGCAGGAGGATATACTGCATTATCATGTAGTGTATACCGTGGCGGCAGATATCTGCACATGACAAAAAGCGGCTGTACCTAACTGCACAGCCGCCTTTTGAAAAGCGTTTTTTGATTTTACTGGATGGTCTGAGCGGCCTCAGCAGCCTGCGCGGCCTGTGCGTCGTACTCGGCAAGCAGGGCGTTGAGGTCATACTGGTACTTGCTGTGGCAGAAGTGGCACACCACCTCACAGGTGGGGTCCTCGTCCCGCATCCGCTCAAGCTCGGCACGGCCAAGGCTGAGCAGCATCTCTTTGGTGCGCTCGGCACTGCAATCGCACTGGTACTGCACCGTGCGCTCATCCAGCACGTTGGGTTTGAAGCCTGCCAGCGCCAGCTGCATCATATCCTCGGGGGTCTTGCCCGCATGGAGCAGCTCGGTGACAGAGGGCATGGCGTTGATGTTCTTTTCCAGCTGGTCGATCTCGGCATCGGTAGCGCCGGGCAGAAGCTGCACCATAAAGCCGCCGGCGCAGAGGATGGACAGGTCTTTGTCCACCAGCACGCCCAGCGCCATCACGGTAGGCACCTGCTCGCTGTACGCATAGTAGCTGGTCAGATCCTCAGCAATCTCGCCGGATACCAGCGGCACCTGCCCGACCGTGGGCTCCTTTTGCAGGCGGTTATCCCGGATGACGGTCAGCACGCCATCCTTGCCCACGGCGGTGCCCACGTCCAAGTGGCCATTGGCTTTGGCGGGCAGCTCCACCAGCGGGTTATCAATGCAGCCCTTCACGTTGCCGGTACCGTCGGTGCAGGCGATGAGCACGCCCGCAGGACCACCGCCCGCCACACGCAGGGTGATGCGGTCGCGGTCATCCTTGAGCATAGAGCCCATCAGGGTAGCACCGGTGAGCAGACGGCCCAGTGCCGCGCTGCAAGTAGCGCTTGTGGTGTGAAGCTTTTCTGCTTTACGGACAATTTCAGTAGAATCCACACCGCAGAACACGACACCGCCGTTCTCGGACAGGCCGCGGATCAGGTTTGCCATAGGTTATTCCTCCAGTTGTGTATACTGTTTTGTTGCGCAGAAGAAGTAGCGCTGGCTTTCCTCGGTCAGCGGGCCGAAGGTCTCGCCGTCGCAGACGCTTTCCAGTGCAAAGCCGTGCTTTTCCAGCGATGCACGGATCGTGTCCAGATCGTAGGTATACTCGCAGAATTTCTCGTGGAAATGCTCACCGGTCTCGTGATAATCAATGTCCACCGTGATCTCCACCCTGCGGTCGGCAGCGTTATAGTGGTTGCGCCACACACAGGCGGCGTCCTCTTCCTCAAAGGTGAATTCGTTATCGCCCAGAATCTTCTGGTGCTTATAGGGGGTGTTCATATCAAACAGGAACACGCCGCCCTTTTCCATAAAAAAGCCCGCGTTGGCAATGGCCGTATCCAGATCCGGGATGTGGTTGAAGGTATCAAAGGTGGATACTGCCGCCCGGATGGTTCCGTAGAGATCCAGCTTGAGTAAATCCTGCCGGAGCAGCAACAAGCGGCCGGAAAGCCCCAGCTGCTCGGCCTTATCCCGCACCACACAGAGCATCTCTTCCGACTGGTCGATGCCGATCATATCATAACCCGCCTGCGTCAGCATCAGGGTCAGTTCCCCGGTGCCGCAGCCAAGGTCGGCTACAATGCCGTCCTGAATGCCATGGGCTTCCAGCTTTGCATGGATCTGGCTGTACAGGGCGTCGTAGTCCGCCTCGCCGTTGAATTCATCGTAAAAATAGGCAAATTCGTTGTAAGCCATGGCGTTACTCCGCTTCTTCGTTTTCCGCAGCCACTGCGGCGTTGAGCACCGCTTGCAACTCCGGGATGCCGTAGCCGTTTTCGCCGCTGGTCAGCACCACCTTCTGGCAGCCGTAGGGGCGGCAGATGGTTTCAAAGTCCTCCTGCGTTTTGGCAAGCTGGCTCTTTTTCAGCTTGTCCGCCTTGGTCAGCGCCACCACATAGGGAATGCGGTGGTAGTGCAGGTAGCGCAGCATCTGCAAGTCGTCTGCGCTGGGGGCGTGGCGGCAGTCCAGCAGCTGCACCAGCAGGGTGTGGTGGCGGGGTGCCTCGAAGTAGCTGTTGATCAGGTCATCCCAGCGCTCGCGGTCAGCGTTGCTCACCTTGGCGTAGCCGTAGCCCGGCAAGTCCACAAAGTAGCAGTCATCCACCGAATAGAAGTTGATGGTAGCCGTTTTGCCCGGCGTACTGGACACGCGCGCCAGATTTTTGCGGCTGCACAGCTTGTTGATCAGGCTGGATTTGCCCACGTTGGAGCGCCCCGAAAAGCTCAGCTCCGGGCGGTCGCTTTCGGGCAGCTGGCTGGAAATGCCATAGCTGGCAATAAAATCAGCTTTATTGAAGATCATGGCGTGTTCCTTTCTGTTTTTTCAGCAGACAGCGCCCGGCTGGTTCTTCTCAGGCGCGGCGGGGATGTGGTTCTCCCCTGCCTTGGACTTTTTGGTGCGGGGACGGCCTGCGGTGCTTTTAGCAGCTTTCGGCTTGAGCAGAGCGGCAGCCAGCACCTGCGAGAGGTTCTGCATGGGCAGGAAGGTCAAGTTCTTCTTGACCTCCTCGTCCACATCATACAGATCAGGCTCGTTGTCCTTGGGGATGAGCACAGTCTTCATGCCCTCGCGGTAGGCAGCCATGCTCTTTTCCCGCAGACCGCCGATGGGAAGCACATTGCCGTGCAGGGTGATCTCGCCGGTCATAGCCACATCGCCGCGCACCGGCACACCGGACAGGCAGGACACCAGTGCCGTGGTCAGGGTGACGCCGGCAGAAGGGCCGTCCTTGGGCACAGCCCCCTCGGGGGCGTGGATATGCAGGTCGCACTTCTTCAGCCGCTCGGGGTTGATGCCGTATTCCTCGGCATGGACGCGCACCCAAGTAACTGCCAGCTGTGCGCTCTCCTTCATCACATCGCCCAGAGAGCCGGTAACGGTGATCTTGCCGGTACCGTTGTCCATGACCTGCACCTCGATGGGCAGGGTCTCACCGCCCACGCTGGTCCATGCCAGACCGTTGGCGATGCCCACGGCGTTGGTGCGGTTGAGGAAGTCCGGCTTGACGATGCGGGGGCCCAGCAGCTCCTCCAGCATGGCAGCGGTAACGGCTACGCTCTCCACCTCGCCGGAAGCGATCTTGCGGGCGCACTTGCGCAGCACACTGGTGATGGTGCGCTCCAGATTACGCACACCGGCCTCGCGGGTGTAGCCGTCGATGATGCCGTAGAGTGCGCTCTGGTTCATGGTGACCTTGCCGGTCAGACCACAGGCCTTGAGCTGCTTGGGCAGCAGATGCTTGCGGGCAATGTTGTACTTTTCCACGCGGGTGTAGCTGGGCAGCTCGATGACGTCCATGCGGTCCCGCAGCGGGCCGGGGATGCTGCCCAAGTCGTTCGCGGTGGTAATAAAGAGCACATGGCTCAGGTCAAACGGGATATCAATGAAATGATCGTTGAAGGTGCTGTTCTGCTCCGGGTCCAGCGCCTCCAGCAGAGCCGCCGCCGGGTCGCCCCGGAAGTCCCCTGCCAGCTTGTCGATCTCGTCCAGCAGCATCAGGGGGTTGGAGGACTTGGCGGTGATCATGGCGCTGATAATCTTGCCGGGCATGGCACCGATGTAGGTGCGGCGGTGGCCGCGGATCTCGGCTTCGTCCCGCACGCCGCCCAGGCTGATGCGCACATACTTGCGGCCAAGGCTTTCCGCGATGGAACGCGCAATACTGGTCTTGCCAACGCCCGGAGGGCCGACCAGACAGATGATCTGTGCCTTCACATCCGGTGCCAGCTTGCGCACAGCCAGCGTTTCCAGAATGCGGTCCTTGACCTTTTTCAGGCCGTAGTGATCCCGGTCTAAAATCTGCTGGGCGCGGTTGATATCCAGATCATCCACGGTCATGGTGTTCCACGGCAGATCCAGACAGGTATCCAGATAGGTGCGGATGACCGTAGCTTCCTGATTGCTGCTCTGCATCCGGGAAAGGCGGTCTACCTCCTTGAGCAGCTTTTTCTCGCTGTCCTCGGCAAGGTGCAGCTCCCGGATCTTGCGGCGGTAATCATCAGCTTCGGCGTGGGTATCGTCCCCCTCGCCCAGCTCGTCGTTGATGATGTGCAGCTGCTCGTGTAGGTAGTAATCGCGCTGGTTCTTGTCCATGGACTCGTTGACCTTTTCCGCGATTTCCTTTTCGATCTTCATCACTTGACATTCGCGGCGCAGCATCTCCACAAGGCGCTGCAAACGGCCATTGAGGGTATTTTCGTTCATCACAGCCTGCTTGTCCTCGTAGCGGAACAGGAGGTTCGCCGGCATATACTCGGTGAGAAACATAGGGTCATCGCTGGAAACGATAGTGAACACCACGTCCTTGGCAAGGCGCGGGTTCATGCCCAGATATTCGTCAAAGCCGGTCTTGAGGGCGCGGAGCAGCGCCTCAGTCTCCACAGCTTCTTCGGGCTTCGCGGCACGCACCGGAGCGGAGCGCACGGCAGACAGCAGAAAATCGCCGGTGGTATCCAGCTCGGTCAGCTTGGCGCGGTACTTGCCCTCCACCAGCACCTTGACCAGCTCGTCCGACACGCGCAGCACCTGTTTGACCTCGGCTACTACGCCGTAGGTGTACAGATCCTGCTGGGTGGGCTCGCTGGTTTCCATCTCCTTCTGGGCTACCAGAAATACGTTGGAGTTATTGGCCATGGCCCACTCCACGGCGGCAATGCTCTTTTCCCGCCCGACTTCAAAATGAACAAGGTTGTTGGGGAACACTACCAGCCCGCGCAGTGCGATGGTGGGCAGATGGAGCTCCTTGCGCTCGACCTTGATGGTAACTTTTTCAGACATATACAAACACCTCCCGACTGCCGTTTGCGTCCCTGTGCTGCGGCAGCGCTATCCTTTGGGGTCATTTTAATAAAAATACAGTTGTTTCCTTATTATACAGATTTCCGGCCAAAATGCAACTGCCCTGCCGGAATGGTCGGTCATTCGGGGCGGTTTTCGTGGGTATTGAAGCCCATTTTGCCCAGCGCGGGCAGCAGCGCCCGCAGGGTGACTGAGGTGAGTGCGCCCATGACAAGCCCCAGCACCAGCATGACCGGCGCATAGTAAAGCGACAAAGACGAGGAGATGATGACCCCCGCGCCCAGCAGCTGCCCCACGTTATGCGCCAGTGCGCCGCAGACCGACAGGATGAACCATGTTGGGCGCACCGGCAAAAGATAGTACAGCACCCACATCACCGCAAGGGATAAAAGCCCGCCGCACAGCGAAAGGAAGCCTGCCGTGAAGCCGGACACCAGAAAGACGAACAGCGCCTTGAGCACATCCAGCACCAGTGCCTGTCGGGGGCCCATAAAGAACAAGGCATACATGACCACGATGTTGGCAAGCCCCAGCTTCATGCCCGGCAAAAGCCCCGGGATGACCAGCGTGCCCTCAATGAAGGAAAGCGCCATGGCCAGCGCAAACAGCAGACCAGACAGGGCGATATGCCGTGTTTTTTGATAGTTGCGGTGATTTTTAGGCATAGAGGATACGCTCCTTTATTCTTCGGGCTGCTGCGTCTGCTCGTAGGCTTCCTGCTCTTCCATGGCGGCTTCCCATGCAGCAAAAAGTTCCTCCTGATGGAAGCGCAGATCGCTCAGCTCATCGCTTTTCTGGCGCAGCAGGTCGGGGTCGTTGTACACCTCCGGGGAGTTGATCTCGTTGTCCAGCTCCACCTCGCGTGCGCCGCAGGCCTCCATCTCGTCCTCGCAGGCCTTGATCTTGGCGCGCAGCTCAGCGCGGCGGCGGCGCTGCTCCTTGCCGTAGCCGGTCTTGGCAGGCTCGGCAGCTTTCTGGGCAGCCTGCACCGGGGCGGCGCGTCCCATCAGGGCATCGTAGCTGGGGTAGAGCACCGCCTTGCCGTCCTCAAGGTAGAGGATGGGACAGGCCAGGCTGTTCATCAGGTGACGGTCGTGGGTGACCAGCAGCAGGGTGCCGGTGTAGGCCATCAGCGCCTCGGTCAGGTTCTCGCGGGTATAGATGTCCAAGTGGTTGGTGGGCTCGTCCAGAAACAGCAGGTTCGGCCGTTCCAGCACGATCTCTGCAAAGCGCAGACGCGCCAGCTCACCGCCGGACAGTGCCTCACAGGGCTTGAACACGGTATCGCCCCGGAAGCCCAGCTTTGCAAGGTGGCTGCGCACCTCCAGCTCGGTCATACGGGGGTACTTGTTCCAGATGACATCAATGACCCTGCCCTGCCCCAGACGGTTCTGCTGCTGGGCAAAAATGCTGGGACGCGCCCCGGTGCCCAGCCGCACCATGCCGCCGGAGGGACGGCGCTTGCCGTCCAGCACCTGCATCAGGGTAGATTTTCCTGCGCCGTTGGGGCCGGCAATAATGAGCCGCTGCCCGCGGCAGACCGTATAGGTGAAGGGCTCCAGCAGGGTGCGCTCCCCGATCTTGATACTGAGATTTTTCAGCAGCACCAGCTCGTTCCACGGTTCTACGTCGTATTCAAAGCGGAACTTCAGCTGGTTGGTCTCGTCCTTGGGTGCCTCGGTGATCTCCAGCTTTTCCAACTGCCTGCGGCGGCTCTGCGCCATTTTGGTAGTGGAGGCGCGCACAAGGTTGCGGTCCACATAATCCTGTAACTTTTCGGCCAGTGCCACATCGGCATCATGCTGCTTCTGGCGCAAGGCATCGGCAGCTTCCTTCTGGGGCAGATAAGCCGAGAAGTTGCCCTTGTAGGTGGTCATAGTCTGGAAGGACACCTCCCAGATCTTTGTACACACGTTATCGAGGAAATAGCGGTCGTGGCTGACCACCAGCACGGCGCCGGAATAGCTCTTGAGGTAGTTTTCCAGCCATTCCATGGTAGCAAAATCCAGGTGGTTGGTGGGCTCGTCCAGAATGAGGACATCCGGCTTTTCCAGCAGCAGCTTTGCCAGACGCAGCCGCGTCAGCTCGCCGCCGGAAAGCACCGCAATGTTCTTTTGCCATGTATCCTGCGCAAAGCCCATGCCGGACAGCACCTTTTTGATGTTCACGTCCATGTTGTAGCCGTCGGCGGCGTCCACGATGTTCTGCAGGGCATCGTGCTGCGCCAGCAGGTCGGCATTATCGGGCTGGGCAGCCATGCGGCGCTCCAAGATCTGCATCTGCGCCATGGCATCCAGCACCGGAGCAAAGGTGGCGCGCATCTCGCCGTAGATATCCAGCGTGGCGTCCAGCTTTGCGTTCTGCTCCAGATAGCCCAGTGTTACACCGTGGGTCACGCTGAACTCGCCCTCGTAGTCCTGATATTCGCCGGTAAGGATCTTGAGCAGGGTGGTCTTGCCTGCGCCGTTTTGTCCCACGATGCCGATGCGGTCCTCCCGCTCGACACTGGCGGTCACATCGTGCAGCACCACCTTTTCGCCAAAGGTCTTACCCAGTTTTTCCAAATGTATCAGCATAGTTTTGATCCGTTATCCGTTCTTCTTTAAGTTTCAGCACTGGTGGCGGCGGTTCTTCAGGCCAACATTGGCCAGTTCCTCCGGCTCCATCACCAGCGGATACAATTCTTCCAGACTGGCGATTTCGTAGGTGGGGATCACCTTACCGGGGTTCTCGGCGTGGTTGGGGTTGTACCAGCAGGTATCCAGCCCGGCGTTGCTGCCGCCCTGAATATCGCTGGCCAGGCTGTCGCCCACCATCAGAACGTGCTCCCGGTTCTCCACGCCCAGTGCGCGCAGAGCAGCATCGAAAATACGGGCATTGGGCTTTTCGCAGCCCATTTTCTCAGAGATGAACACGTCCTCCATAAAGTTCATCACGCCGCTTTCCGCCAGACGGCGGGTCTGCACCTTCTGGGCACCGTTGCTGACGATGGCCAGCGTTGCCACCTCGGAAAGCTCCCGCAGCACGTCCAGCACTTCGGCGCTCATCAGGTCTGGGTGGGTGGACAGCTGCTCCAGATAGTAGCGGTTCATCTCCACACCGTCACCGGCGGCATTGATGGCCTTTAAAAAGCGGCTGAACCGCTCGCCGAACAGCTTCTCGCGGCGGATCTGGCCTTTTTCCAGCTGCCGCCACAGTTCCTCGTTGATGGTGCGGTAGGTCTGCACGGTCTCGGCGTCCGGCTCGATGCCGTAGTTCACCAGCGTTTCGGCCAGCGCCTTGTTTTCGGCTGCGTCAAAGTTGAGCAGCGTATTGTCCGCATCGAACAGGATGCAATAATATTTTGCCATAGTATCTCACTTTCTTTTCAGCATTTCCCACTTTGGTGTATCAACAGGGAGAAGCCAGCCCCACCCCCGGCAGAGCTGGCTTCTCGTTATTCAGAAACGATTTCATACGCAGACAGGTCTGTTTGTGCCGGGGTGTTGTCCGGGCACGTTGTCTTTCCCTCGCAGGGCGTCAGACCGCATTTCTGCATTTCCTCCTCCAGTGCGCTGTTATCCACGTTTTCCCAGTCAGTGTCGTAGTAATCCACGCTGCCGTCGGTCACGTCATCCTCCCCGGGCAGGGAGGGCGTGCGCATCTCTTGCCAGTACATAGGGCTCCACCTTCCTCTCACGCCAACCTATGCGGCGCGGGCGCGGAATGTGCCCTCAGTTGGCAGCTTCCTTGCTGGCGCTTGCCTCGGTTTTGGAGGAAGCGGACTTTTCTTCTTTGGCAGAAGCGGCCGGTTTTTCTTCCTTAGAAGAAGCCGCGTGCTCCTGCTTAGAGGAGGCAGGCTTTTCTTCCTTGGAAGAGGTGCTGCTCTGAGAAGAAGAGGCCGGTTTTTCTTCCTTAGAAGAAGCCGCGTGCTCCTGCTTAGAGGAAGCAGGTTTTTCTTCCTTGGAGGAGGTACTGCCATGAGAAGTAGAAGCAGACTTGTCCTCCTTGGAGGAAGTACCGCTCTGAGAAGCAGACTTTTCTTCCTTAGAGGAGGCAGGTTTCTCCACCTTGGAGGAGCTGCCGGTGCTTTCGGAAGTTCCGTTTGAAGAGGAAGAAGCGGTAGGCTTTTCTTCTTTGGAGGAAGCCGGTTTATCCTCCTTGGAGGAGGACGTTTCGTCCTTGGAAGAAGCAGGCTTATCCTCCTTAGAGGAAGCACTGGAGCTGCTGGACGAGCCGGATGGTGCACCGCTGACCGTGAGTTCCAGCTTATTGCTGGTGACCGTGCAGTCGTTATAGCTGGCGGTAGCGTACACCCGGAAGGTACCTCCCACCATGGAGGGATCCACCTCGCCCTTTACGGTGGTCTTACCGGCAGCCTGTGTTACCTCGGTGCCGTTGACATACCAGCGGATGCTGGAAGCATCCAGATACTTGCCCTTGAGGGTGGCTTTAAAGGTGTAGGAACTCCCCAGCACAGCCTTGCCGCTGCTGCTGATCTGGATGGAAGCAGCTGCAAACACAGCGGTCACATCCACGTTCTGGTCAAAATTGGTATCGGTGCGGGTGCTCTTGGTCACGCCATCGCTCCACTTGACGAACACATAGCCGTCCTCCGGCACAGCGGTCACCGTAACGCTTTGGGTGGCACTGGTCACCTTGACCGTAAGAGACTTGCCGCTCTCGCTGCCGCAGGTCAGGGCGCCGCCGCCGGTTTTATCCACACGGTAACCGGCCTGATATTCCGTTTTTTCCTCAACAACAGAGGAAGCGACCTCCTCCGAACTGCTGGGCGCTTCCACAGCAGAGCTGGGGTTGGCGGTATACTCGGCGCGGGTGGGGATGTTATTGGTATCCGGGCGGCGATCCTCCGTCTCGTAGGCGTGGGTGCGCAGGTACTTCAACAGCACCTTCAGGCCTGCGGGCTTGAGATGGATATCCCCGCTCTGGTAGTAATCGACATTGCCGTAGCCGTTGGCGTCCTTGAGCGCCTCGGCAGAGTTGAGGAACTTGACGCCCAGCTGCTCGCACATGGTCAGCAGCGCCATGTTGAAATCATCGATGCGGGTCTGATCCATGTTGGGGTAGTTGGAATGGTTGGACGGGACCGGCGGCACCGTGTTGACGATGATATCGGTATAGGGATAGCTGGCCTGAATGGCCTGTACCAGCGCGGTGTAGTTGCTGATAAAGTCCTCGGTATTCATGCCGTTATCGTTGGTGCCCAGCATAATGACCACACGGCGGGGCTTCATTTTTGCCACTGCCTGCGCGATGGTGTAGCGGTTATCGTCCCGCTTAAAGGTGACGATGCCCTCGTTCAGAGCGGCACTGGTGCCAATGCCCTCCTTGGCACAGAACTGCTGCAATGAGATCAGTCCGTTGGCGTACAGACGCACCGTGTTGGAGTCGCCGATAAAAAGGGTCTGCTCCTGATAGGTATTCCCAGCATCAGCAGTCCCGGTGAGCAGTGCGCTGGAAGTCTCGTTGATCTGGTAGTGGTCGGAGATATCCTCCTCTCCTTCCGGGGCGGGCGCGGGGGTAACAATGGAAGAATCCCCCGGCTGCTCCGTTGGGTTCTTGCCCCGCTTGAGCATGGTAAGGGTGATGCCTATGGTCAGCAGCGCCGCCAGTGCACACACGATGCACACCAGCACCGCCTGCTTCTGCATCGGGGTCAGCGCCTGATTCTCCTGTTGGTTATTGCTTCTCATATTCTATCCATTCTCCTTCCGAAGGAATGAAACTTCCTGTCATGCCCGGGCTGCCAGCAGCCGGTCGGTAAGGTCGGCGCAGCTTTCGGCCAGCAGCACCGGATGGAAAGCCTCCAGCTCTTCCCGGCTGCCGTAGCCGTACAGCACACCGGCAGCATCCAGACCGCAGTCAGCAGCGCCCCGCATATCGTCGTTGCGGTCGCCCACCATCAGCACCCGCTTGCCCTGCAAGGCGGGCTGGCTGAGCACATAACGCACGACCTCGGTCTTGGTGTCCCGGCTTTCGTCCATAGAGGCACCGCCGATAAAATCAAAATACTGTGCCAGCCCCTGCTCTTCCAGAATGGGCGTGACCACCTTTGTGGGCTTGGAGGTGGCGGTGCACAGGAGAAAGCCGGCGTCCTTCAGAGTTTGCAGCATCTGCGGAACGCCCGGGAACACGGCACACTCGTGGCTGCCCTTCACCGCGTAGCTCGTACGGTAAAGGTCGGTGGCTTTTTCGATCAGTGCCGGATCGGTGAAGTGCTCGCCAAAGCTTTTGCGCAGGGGCGGGCCCAGATACCGGCGCAGGTTTATGCCGGATACATCCACACCCATGGTGCAGAAAACCTCTTGCAATGTATGAATGATACCGGGGGCCGAATCGATCAGCGTCCCGTCCACATCAAATAGGATCGCATCATAATGCAGCAATGTTTTATTCCTCGCTTTCATGGTGATACATCCAATAGTATAGCACAGATTTGATACATCAGCAATTCCAACAAAAGATTTTTCTGTCTCTTATGCAGGATTTTCATAAAAAGGGAGGCTGCCGCACCCTGTTTTGTGTGGCAGCCTCCCTTGCGGCAGAATGATTCAGAGCAATGCCGGGCAGCCTGCGGGCTGCCCGGCATTGCATTTTCACGGGTTAGATTGCAGTAAAAATCGTCCCACGCAAAAGCATTACTGCGCAGGCGATGGGCAGCTGCTGTCCCCCGGGACATAGAGGTTGTTGGAAACGAACTCCAGCTTATCCTTGAGCACCAGTTCAAGGTTTGCGACGGCGTGCACCATATTGGTGGCAGAGTCGTTCACCTCCAGCAGCTTGCAAAGATCCAGACCATCCAGATCCATGGCCTTCTGCATCTTCCGGCTTTCGGCACACAGAATGTGGCTGAGCGCCGTTTCCTGCAAAGCAATGCTTTCCATCAGGTCCACAACAGCCTGATCCAGGCTGACCTTGGGCATCTCCGGACACTGAGAGCGGGCACAGGGTGTATCGAGCATCATAGGGCAAAACCTTCCTTTCCGGTCGTGTGCCCTATCCTATGCTGCTGCGGGTGCAGCTGTTACTGCTTTTCCGCCTGTGCACGCACCTTCTCAATGGTGTCGCGGTAGCCGCCGGAGCCGTACTGGATGCAGCGGTTGATGCGGCTGATGGTGGCGGTGCTGATCTCCACCGCCTTGACGATCTGCTCGTAGGTGGCACCGTCCAGCAGCAGCTTTGCCGCCTGCAGGCGCTGTGCCATATCCGAGATCTCTTTTACGGTGCACAGATCCTCAAAAAAGGCATAGCACTCTTCCCGGCTCTCCAGACTGAGGATAGCGTCAAACAGCGCATCCGTCGTCTCGTTTCTTCTGGAATTTTTTTCAGCCATTGTTCTTCTCCTTATTATAACAGCGGCGGCAGCGGGCAAAACAGACGGTACTGCCGCGCGGGATATTCTGCACGCTATTACTTTAGCACTTCAAAGTGTGAAAGTCAAGTCCTGTGCGTGAATGCTTTTCAATTATAAATGTGTTCAGTTTTATTCTCTTCACACATGAAAGAAAATCACCTAAAAATTATTCCCAGAAAATGGCTTGAATTGGCGCATCCTCTGAACTTGTGACAGAAATATTGACAATTGATGAAAACGGGAATAAAGTAGGACACAATCATTCAGCAAATGCAAGGAACAGGACATGATCTTCTGCATCACCCTCTTTCAGCGAGCCGCTTCTCGGGTGAAAAAGCGGCAGTCAGGAGTAGAAGACCCTCGCCTGCGAGCAGCCTGTGTGAACCGGGTTTTGTGCCCCTTAGTAGCGCAGTGCCGTCCAGCCCACGTTATCGGGCAGCATGGTCAGTGTGCCATGCGTGGGAGAGTGGCTGTTTTACACAGCAAGCGAAGTGGTACCGCGGAGTATTGCCCCTGCCCTGGCAGGCGGGAGCAGAAGCCTTCGTCTTCGGAATGTGACCGGAACACGGTCATGTGCTGAGGACGAAGGTTTTTTACGCTCCGGGAAAGTACTTTGCCGGACGGCAGCCTAACGTTCCAAACCTGTTGCGGAGTGAAAAAAGGAAAGAGGTAGAAAACTATGAATACGCTGGTCATCGTATTGATCGCAGCGGTGTGCCTGTTTGGCGCTTATGTGCTTTACGGCCGCTGGCTGGCTAACAAATGGGGCATCGACCCCGCTGCCAAGACCCCGGCAGTCGTCCACGAGGATGGCCGGGACTATGTGCCCACCAACGGCTGGACGGTGTTTGCCCACCAGTTCAGCTCCATTGCCGGTGCAGGCCCTGTTACCGGTGCCATTCAGGCCGCAGCTTTCGGCTGGCTGCCGGTGCTGCTGTGGGTGCTGCTGGGCGGCATCTTCTTCGGCGCTGTCACCGACTTTGGCGCCCTGTATGCTTCCGTTAAGAACGACGGCAAGAGCATGGGTATGCTGATCGAAAAGTACATCGGTAAGACCGGCCGCAAGCTGTTCCTGCTGTTCTGCTGGCTGTTCTGCGGCATCGTCATTGCAGCCTTTGCAGACATGGTTGCCGGCACCTTCAACGCCTTTGGCGCAGACGGTGCACTGGTGGATGCCGCTAATACCAACGGTGCTGCCGGTATGGTCTCCATCATGTTCATGGTGTTCGCTGTTATCTTTGGTCTGCTGCAGAAGAAGTTCAACTTCTCCGGCTGGAAGGAAAGCGTTGTCAGCATCGTGTTCATCGTGCTGTCCTTTGTCATCGGTGCAAACCTGCCCCTGATCCTGGGCAAGGCCGCTTGGAGCTATATCACCTTTGTATACATCTTCTTTGCCGCTGTGCTGCCCATGTGGCTGCTCAAGCAGCCCCGTGACCACATGACCACCTTTATGTTCGTGGCTATGATCGTGGGCGCTGTGGTCGGCCTGCTGGTGGCACACCCCACCATGAACCTGCCTGTGTTCACCGGCTTTACCAACGAAAAGCTGGGCACCATGTTCCCCATCCTGTTCGTCACCGTGGCCTGCGGTGCAGTTTCCGGCTTCCACAGCCTTGTTTCCTCCGGTACTTCCTCCAAGACCGTTGAGAACGAGAAGGATATGCTGAAGGTCGGCTATGGTGCCATGATCCTCGAAAGCCTGCTGGCTGTTCTGGCTCTGTGCGTTGCCGGTGCTGCCGCAGCTGCCGACGGCACCCCTGCCGCCGGTACCCCGTTCCAGATCTTCAGCCGCGGCGTTGCCGGTTTCTTTGAGATGTTCGGCGTGCCCGCTTACGCTGCTACCGTGTTTATGACCATGTGCGTTTCTGCACTGGCTCTGACCAGTCTGGATGCCGTAGCCCGTATTGGCCGCATGAGCTTCCAGGAGCTGTTCAGCGTGGACGACATGGAGCACGCTGAGGGCTGGCGCAAGCTGTTCTGCAACGTGTACTTCTCCACCTTTATCACGCTGGTGTTCGGTTTTATTCTGACCAAGATCGGCTACGCCAACATCTGGCCGCTGTTCGGTTCTGCCAACCAGCTGCTGAGTGCACTGGTGCTGGCTACCCTGTGCGTGTTCCTGAAGGTGACCGGCCGCAGCAACAAGATGCTGTTCCCCCCGCTGGTCATTATGCTGTGCGTCACCTTTACCGCACTGGTGCAGCGCCTGATCGCTATGGTCAAGGCCATCAGCACCGCCGCTTCTGTCACCATCCCTGCCGGTGAGACCACTTGGGGTGCTGTGTTCATCGCAAACGGCCTGCAGCTGATCCTTGCCGTGCTGCTGATCGTGCTGGGCCTGAACATTGTGTTCCACTCCTTCTCTGCTTACAAGAAGGCCGAGCACAACAGCGAAGCAAAAGTCTGATCCTGCCATTCACAATCCTGTTTTCAATAAACAAAACGCCGCTGACGATGCACAAAGCCGTCAGCGGCGTTTTGTTGTGGAAGAGTTTATATGTAAGCCCGGAAAATCCGCAGATTTTCCGGGCTTACATTTTCACAGGCTCGAGAAAGGGAAACTGCTTATTATAAATGATAGCTTTCCCAGCCTTGCAGAGCGGCCAGCTGGGTCTCAGTATGGAACCAGTGTTCCCCGCCCTCCAGAATGGTCAGGTGCGCCCCGGTCTGCTGCCGGAACTGTTCCATGGCCGTGTGCCCGGTAAGGGGATCTGTATCGGCATAGAGCACCTGCGTGGGCACCTTCCAGTGCAGCGGGTGCTCCCGCACCCAGCACAGGTACGGCCACGAGAGAGTCTCTCCCATGGCGGTTGGGATTTCCCCTGCCGTGCGCAGCTGCTCCTCCGTTACCCCTGCCTGCTGCATCAGGGCAAGGATGAGCTTTTCCATATCCACCACCGGGGAGACAAGCAGCGCCTTTTCCGGCTTTTGCGTCTGCAACGCCTGCATGGCAAACCACGCCCCGATGCTGACCCCGTACACCCGGATGTGCTTCCACACCGGCTGCATCCGGGCGTAGACTGCCTGCAGCTCCCGGGTGACCACCCATGGCACCAGCTTTTCCGGGCTGTTTTTCCGGGTGCCGTGCTCCGGCAGATCAACAGCCAGCACCTGCCAGCCTGCTGGGCAGGCTGTGTGGGCAAAGCGGGCAGCCTCGGCCGCGCTGCCATTTTTGCCATGGACGTAAAGATAGACCCTGCGGCTACGCTTGCCGTACAGGACAGCCGGAATGCCTGCGACCTCGAGCTTGATTTTTTCCATAACGGCTCCCTCCTGTTTTAGGGGCGTTTTGCGCCCTGTTTTTCTCTATGATAGCACAAGGAGCTGACAAACACAAACAGGAAAAAGCCGCTATCAGCCCTTTGGGTAAAACGATTTTGAATGGCCTCCGCTGCGCTCTGACCATTGTTCAAGGAAAGTATATTTTAATATTTGAGGTTCTGAAACGCCTGCGGGCGTTTCAGAACCTCTTTTTCACAGAAGGGGTCGTAGCTGGAAACGGCAGCTTCCGCGCTGGTTTCCCCCTCAGTCTGCTCACTGCGTTCGCAGCCAGCTCCCCCAAGGGGACGCCTTCACACTCTCTCGTGAAAGTGTATTTGTTGCAGCCCGATGGCGGCGGCCATTTAAAATTGTTCTGCGCAAAAAGAGCCACCGCACGAGGCTGTGCGATGGCTCTTGGGATGGTGCTTCAGGATGTGATTAGCCGAAGATGTTGATCAGGATACCAGCAGCAACGGCAGAACCGATAACGCCGGCCACGTTGGGGCCCATGGCGTGCATCAGCAGGAAGTTGGAGGGGTTCTCGCTCTGACCGACCTTCTGGGAAACACGAGCGGCCATAGGCACAGCGGAAACGCCTGCAGAACCGATCAGGGGGTTCACCTGACCGCCGGTCAGCTTGTACATGACCTTACCGCACAGCACACCGGCTGCGGTGCCGAAGGAGAAGGCGATCAGACCCAGCACGATGATGAACAGGGTGCGGGTGTTCAGGAAGGTGTTTGCACTGGTGGTGCAGCCAACAGACAGGGCAAGGAAGATGGTGATGATATTCATCAGCTCGTTACCAGCAGTCTTCTGGATACGATCCACAACGCCGCACTCCTTCATCAGGTTGCCCAGCATCAGCATACCGACCAGAACGGCGGCATCGGGCACGATGAGGGAAACGATGATGGTGACCATAATGGGGAAGATGATCCTCTCGGTCTTGGAGACGGTGCGCAGCTGCTTCATAACAACAGAGCGCTCCTTGGAGGTGGTCAGTGCCTTCATGATAGGCGGCTGGATGACGGGCACCAGTGCCATGTAGCTGTACGCTGCCACGGCGATACTGCCCAGCAGCTCAGGTGCCAGACGGGAGGTAACGAAGATCGCGGTGGGGCCGTCGGCACCGCCGATGATGGCGATGGCAGCGGACTGCTTCTGGGTGAAGTCCACCAGACCGGTAGCGGCCAGCAGACGGGCGCCCATGTAAGTACCGAAGATACCGAACTGTGCAGCAGCGCCCAGCAGCAGGCTCTTGGGGTTGGAGATCAGGGGTGCAAAGTCGGTCATGGTGCCGATACCGAGGAAGATCAGCGGCGGGTAGATGCCCAGCTTAACGCCCATGTAGAGCATATCGGCCAGACCGCCGTTGTTCAGGATCTCGACCCACATGGGGTGCTCCAGACCGTCACCGACGAAGTACTGCATGTGGATGATGCCGCTGCCGGGGAGGTTGGCAAGGATCATGCCAAAGGCCATGGGCAGCAGGATCAGAGGTTCGAACTCCTTGACGATGGCGAGGTACAGCAAAAAGCAGCCCACGCAGATCATCACGGCGTACAGCCAGCCGCCGGGCTGGCCAAACTGTGCAAAGCCGGAGCTTTGGAAAATACCGACCAGAGTATCAATAAACTGTGTCATGCTCTTCCTCCTGTGTTAAAACGGGGCCGTGGTGTCGTTCACGCCGGCCTTGCCCCAGCCATTTTTGCCACGACGCACTGCTTTAAGGGTGTACTTGCCGTTGCCCATTGCATGGATAGCAGCCATAATGGCAGCCACCACATCACCGGGGATGCCTTCCTCCACCTGAGGAGCGGGCGCAGCCTGCTGTACCGGAGCGGCAGCGGGCTTTGCGGCAGGTGCCTGCGCAGCAGTCTTGGCGGCCTTCTTCTTGGCATTCATCGAGTCGAAGATCTTGCCCTCCAGCGTGATGATCGCCATCAGCAGCACGAGGATCAGGAACACCAGCACGATACCAGTAATGGTAACGACCACATCGAAACCTAAGTCCATGGTTTTTCCTCCTGTTTGTTGGATACTGCGTCCGACACAACATCGTCAGCAGATAATCAATTTGGGTATAGTATACCGTATTTTGCCATTCATTTCAACAAAAATTAACAATTTTTATTTTTGCCGCTTTGTGATATGACATGGACAAAACGCGCCGGGCTTAGCGGCGGCCGATGCGCGGGGTAGCATCCGTAAAGCCGGTTTCCAGCTTATCACCGATGGAAAGGCTCTGTGCCGTGCCCAGTGCAACGCAGTTTACGGGGTCCGGCGAAACCGTTACTTCCACCTTGAGCTCCTGGCTCAGATATTCGGTCAGGCCGTGCAGCTGGGCGCCGCCGCCGGTCAGCATGACACCGTTGCGGTAGATATCGCCTGCCAGCTCCGGCGGGGTCTTTTCCAGCACCTGATGGGCTGCGGTGCCGATCTGCTCGCTGAGCATCATCACCGGCTCGTACAGGTCATCGGTGGAAACGGTCACGCGCACCGGCAGACCGGTGAGCAGGCTGCGGCCCTTGATCTCCATGCTCTCGTGGAAATCAGTCTTCTGGGGGCAGCAGGCAACGTGCTTTTTCAGCTCCTCGGCGGTGCGCTGGCCGATGGCAATGCTGTATTTGTTGCGGACGTGCTTGAGGATCTCCTCATCGTAGTGGTTACCGGCCACGCGCACACTGGTGGCCTTTACCTTGCCGCCAAGGCTCAGCACGGCGATATCCGTGGTACCGCCGCCGATATCAATGATCATGCGGCCGTCCGGCAGGGTGATGTCGATGCCGGAGCCAAGGGCGGCAGCGATAGGCTCATCGATCAGATACACCTGACGGGCACCGGCAGCCACCACAGCCTCCACCACAGCGTCGCTCTCGATGCCGGTAATGGCGGCGGGCACGCACACGGCCACCCGGGGCTTGACCATGTGGGAACTGTACACCTGCTTGACAAAGCGGCAGATCAGTTCCCGGGTCATGGTGTGGTCGCTGATGACGCCATCCTTCAGCGGGAAGATAGCGGAAATGTAGTTGGGCGTGCGTCCCACCATAGCCAGTGCCTTGTCGCCGGCCTCCAGCACGGTGTTCTTGCGGGTATCCATTGCTACAACGCTGGGCTGGTTGAGCACTACGCCCTTGCCCTCCTGCGCGATGATGATGGTAGTAGTACCAAGGTCAATGCCGATATCATTCTGTGCCATAATTGCCTGATTCCTTTCTCTGCGTTCCTCTATCATGTATGTAACGCCCGCAGCTGCGGGCAAAAAACAAAGACTGCTTTAGTATAACATAGTTGCGGCAAAAAGTATACAAGCTTTGCCGCTGTTCTGCGCGGTTTTATCAGGAGCTCTCCCCTTCTGTGCTGAGCTGCTGTGGCGGCTGTCCGGCCTGCAGCAGGGCGCACAGGCCGCTGTAACGCAGGTTCTGCCGGATGTTGCTCATCATGCTGTTCACCACATCCCTGCGTCCTGCCACAACGCACAGCCTGCGCGCGCGGGTAACGCCGGTGTAGAACAGGTTGCGGTAGCACAGCCTTGGCGGCACCTGCGCCACCGGCAGGATCACCGCCGGGAACTCGCTGCCCTGACTTTTGTGCACCGTGATGGCGTAGGCGATCTCCAGCTCGTTCAGGTTTTCCGCCGGGTAGAGCAGACGCCGGTCATCCATGCGCACCACCATGGAGCGCTCCCGCAGGTTGATGCTTTCCACGATGCCGATATCGCCGTTATAAGCACCTACGCCCTGCTCGCCGCCGATGCGGTTCCAGACGATCTCGTAGTTGTTGCGCACCTGCATCACCTTGTCCCCCACCCGGAACACCCGGGCGGCGCTTTGCAGCTGGGGCTTGCCCTTCTGGGGCGGGTTGAGCAGATTTTGCAGCTCCACGTTCAGCGCCTGCGTGCCGGTGGGGCCAAGCTTTGTGGGGCACAGCACCTGAATGTCCCGGATGGGGTCAAAGCCGTAACTCCGGGGCAATCGAGTGGTAACAAGGTCGCACACCAGACGCTGCGCGGCCTCGCCGTCTGCTTCCAGAAAGAAGAAGTCGTCGGTCTTGCTGCCCTTTTGCAGCGGCTCGCCGGAGATGATGTGGTGGGCGTTTTCCACGATGAGGCTGCGCTTTGCCTGCCGGAAGATCTCGTTCAGGCAGACGGTGGGCACGCAGCCGGAGCGGATGACCTCGCTGAGGATATTGCCCGCACCCACGCTGGGCAGCTGGTCGGCATCGCCTACCATAATAATACGGCAGGTGTAGCGCAGCGCCGCAATGAGCGCCTGAAACAGCTTGACGTCCACCATGCTCATCTCGTCCAGAATGACCACATCACACTTGAGCAGGTTTTTGTCGTTATGGATAAAACTGACCACGCCGCCGGTGTAGTCCACCTCCAGCAGGCGGTGGATGGTGCTGGCTTTGCGGCCGGTCAGCTCGCTGAGCCGCTTGGCGGCGCGTCCAGTGGGGGCGCACAGGGCAACCCGCTCGGCCTGGTTTTCCAGCAACTGCAAAATGGCGTTGACGGTGGTGGTCTTGCCGGTGCCTGGGCCGCCGGTGAGCACAAGGCAGTTTTCGGTCATGGCCTTGCGGATGGCTTCCCTTTGCAGAGGTGCGTAGGCAAAGCCCTGCGTCAGCTCTAAGATCTGGATATTTTTATCCAGATCCCGGGCGGTGTTCTTGCCGCGCTTTGCCAGCAGATCCAGCCGGTCGGCAATGTCCTGCTCCGCAGCCAGCAGATCCGGCAGATAAATATAAGGTACGGCATCGAACATTTTTACGCACAGTTCTTCCGTTTCGATGCAATGATCCAGCGCCCGGGCCAGCTTTTCCGGCGGCTGATGGATAAAGTTGGAGGCAGTGGCCAGCAGCTGCGCCCGGGGCAGACAGGTGTGGCCGTTGCCCGCATTGTGGCGCAAAGTGCGCAGCAGGGCGGCTTCCAGCCGCTGGGAGCAGTCCCCTTCCATGTGGTAATACTGGGCGATGCTGTCCGCGTGGCGGAAGTCCAGCTGCAACGGCTCGCCGCACAGCAGATAGGGGTTTGACGCGATGGCCTGCATTGCCCCCACCCCAAAAGCCTTGAACACCTCCATGGCCTTGCGGGGGCTGATCTCGAACTGCGCCAGATAGGCGATGAGCTCCCGCATCCCGAACATCCGCTTAAATTCCTGCTGGATGCGGTCAGCTTTATCCGGCGAGATGCCGGGGATCTTAGTCAGCCGGGCGGGGTCGTTGGCGATGACCTCCAGCGCCTCAGCGCCGAACATATCAATGATCTTATCCGCAGTTCTTGCGCCGATATACGGCAGGGAGCGGCTGGCCAGAAAGGCATACACCGCTTCCAGATCCTTGGGCATATCGGTCTCGCATTCCTGCGCGTGGAACTGGCGGCCATAGGTGGCATGGTTTTCGTACCGGCCGCGGCAGATGACGCTTTCCCCTGCGTGCAACTCGCCTACGATGCCGCAGACCACGGTGAGCACACCGCCGCCGGAGATCTCGAACACCACATAGCCGTTATCCTCGTTCTCGTAGATGATATCCTCTACGACGCCTTCGATCTGTTCCAGCTGCTCGTCCACCAGTTCCACCTCCTTTTGCACAGATATTATAAGTATAGCCCTTTTGGCGGGATTTGTAAATTGTAGAATCCGCAAAATACCCGGGCGGCTCTCGCCTTTTTCCGGCGGTTGTGCTATACTGGGCGCAAACACTACGTCACGAAATGAGGAGCAACAATGGAGATCATCATTCATCAGGCCATTCTGCACGTTCTGGATACCACCATGGATGCGCCGGTGCTCAGCGGCGGGCCCATGGAACTGACTGCCGAAAAGAACGCCTACCTGCAGAACCACATTGAAAAGCTGCTGGCCAGCGACGAGATCCGCCAGTGCCGCCCGCTGCCGGACTCGGCCTTTAAAAATGAGCTGGAACACAATCAGGACTTTGTGGATCTTTCCTGCCGCATTGCCGGGGTGCTGTTTGACTATATGCACGCCCACACCACCATCCCCGGGGCAGACCTTGCCGTGGTGGATTTTACCCGAGACGGTGCGCCGTGGCTGGGCATCCTGAAGCTGAACTACAAAAACGGCTACACCCATTATATGGAGACCGTAGAGGGTGCCCCGGTAAACTCCATCATCCAGCAGCGCGCCTGCCTGCCCACCCAGAGCGGCAAGGTGGAGGAGGGTGCACTGGTAGACCTGACCGATTACTCCATGCGGCTGCTGGAAAAGAAGTACGATATTGACGGTCACAAGGAGTTTTACCTTTCCACCGTGGTGTTCCAGTACACCACTGCTCAGCCGGAAAAGAAGAAGCTGCAAGCCATTCAGGAAGCCGCCGTGCAGGCTGTGCAGGAAAACTACGCCGAAACGCCCCATGTGGAGGCACAGGTAGCCATGATGATCGCCAATCAGGCCGCCGACAACGACAATCAGGTGTCCATCCAGCAGGTGCGCCAGCAGCTGGAGGAGGAATACCCCCTCGCCGCCGTGCCCTTTGACGACTATGTGGAAAAGAGTGATGTCCTTGACGGCGCCGCCCAGCCGGTGACCGTGACCCCCGCCCGTATCCGCCGCATGGAGAGCCGCAGCCTGCGCACCGCCAACGGCATCGAGGTAAAGATCCCCACCGAACTATTGAACGCCGAATCGGAGGTAGAGTTTTTGCGCGCCGATGACGGCAGCATTTCCCTGCTGATCAAAAATGTTATTTTGTAAGCATTTTCTGCAAAATCTTGCAAAACCCTGCGTCCAGCCTTGCGCTCCGCAGGGTTTTGTGCTATATCTGTGTTGTATCTTTCGTGGTATACACGTTATGACTTGGAGGAGGAGAATTTTATGGAACTGGCTCTCATCACCGCGCAGCAGGTCGCGGTCTTGTTCCTGCTGATCGGCACAGGCATGGTGGCGGTCAAGACCGGTGTGCTCAAGCTGGAAAACAAACAGGCGCTTTCCAATCTGCTGGTGTACATTATCGTACCGGCCATGGTGGTAAACTCTTACCGCATGGAGTTCAGCGCCCAGATTTTGCGCAATCTGCTGGCAGCTTTCGGTATGAGTATCCTGTCCGTGCTGCTGGGCACCGTGATCACCCTGCTGCTCACGGCCCGCAAGACCGGCAGCCGGATGCCCATTTTCCGGTTTGCCTGCATTTTTTCCAACGCGGCATACATGGGCTTCCCGCTCATTTCGGCGCTGTTCGGCTCTGAGGGTCTTTTGTATGCCAGCGCCTACGTTACTGTGTTCAACATTCTGCTGTGGACGCTGGGCTACGGCCTTGTCAGCGGCGGCTCCAGTGTAAGGGAGGTCGCCCGCAGTCTGGTGCGCACTCCGGTGCTGTACGCCATTGTGGTGGGTCTGGGCATCTATCTGCTGCAGATCCCGCTGCCTGCTTTAATCACCCAGCCGCTGGAGCTGCTGGCCGGGGTGAACACCCCGCTATCCATGCTTATCACCGGTATGCTGATCGCCGCCGGTGACGTGCGCAGCATCGTGACCGACAAGCACATCTGGAAACTCGCCTCTGTGCGGATGCTGCTGATCCCTGCGGCTACGCTGGCACTGTTCGGGGTGCTGGGTTTCCACGGCACTGCCGCACAGGTGGTCACGCTGCTGGAATGCTGCCCGGCTGCCGCCATCACCTCGGTATTTGCGGTGCAGTTCGGCCACGATGAACATTTTGCCGCCGGGAGCGTGGTGCTGACCACCCTGCTCAGCATCGTCACCCTGCCGCTGTGTGCGCTGATCATCACCATGGTGATGTAAGCAACCCTATTACGCTAAAAGACCTCTGCCGCTTTTGTTCTGCGGCAGAGGTCTTTTGTCGTTACTGTTTGGTCAAAATATAGGTGCCATTTGTAGGCGGTGTTGCATCAGACATATCGATAGCAGTCAAAACATAAGCTTTACCATCCTCAATGGTTCCATTCGCACATGTTTTCGTTTTCCATTCCGGGCAATGATCCGGGAAAACGCGAATCCCAACGCTCATCGGATTGCTCCAAAAAGTATCATATGTATCTTCACTGGAGTACTCTGCATATCTTGAATTTTCAAAAACAATTTCTATAACATAATAATCGGATTCCCAATCTTCATATACAACAGAGATAGGAACTGGTGTCAATGTGTCGTATCCTCTGGAAATCATTCTGGAACTCCAACCATACTGCGGCATCCGGAACTGCGCCTGATACTTTACATACGCTGTATCACTTTCAATATGGTCGATTACAAATTTGTAAGAATCCTCTCCATTGGAAGCGACCCAGGTTCCACACAAATCATCTGTGATTTGAACCTGCACATCTCCCTCCGTCTGCCCTGTAAACTCCCATCCGTCCAGTGTATATTCATAGAAAAGCTGATAGTTTCTGGTCGCGTTCATATACTGCGTATTAGAACCGAGTTGTACATCTGCCGTGATATCCTGTTCCAGTGCATTACTGTAATTACAGTATTCCACCTGCGTCAGGTAGTACCGCACATTTTCCTTTTCTTGCAAAAGCTGTGCGATATCAGAATCCACAACTGTCTCCGGCAGCGGTTCTTTCGGCAGAACGTATACATCCGATTTCAGAACATTAGTCACATTCCAGCTGCGGTCAGCATATTGGCCTGTGATCATATAAGAAACCACATAACTCGAGTCCGCATTCTCGGCCTGAACATCCACAGCCACGCTCTCGGTTTTATAGTCCCGGTCATAGTTCCGGTCGCTCACCTGAAAGTTCGTGATTGACAACCCGTAGGCGCTGTAATTACTATCCTCATCCCGAACAGCTGCTTTCAGCAAATCGTCCGACATCTTTTGGGAGCCGCCGCAGGCAGTGCACAAAAGCAACACCACCAGCACCACAATCCCGGCCAATAATCCTTTAAATTTTTTCATAAAAAACACTCCTCACCGTTTGTAGTAAACCACAGATTTTCCATCATCATTGATTACAATTTTATTGCCGTTTATCGTACACTTGTATTTTTCCCACACGGCACTGCCCCAGTAGAAATAAAGTGTGCCGCCTTTATATTCGTAGGTACAGGTAAACGCCCCAATATCGCAATAGCCATTGTCAAACTCAAATTTGTTGGGAAGTGAATAGGTACTGCCTTCCGCCACATATGTACCCGAAAGCTTTGGCTGAGATTGGCTTCTCAGCACCATAGTTCCTACAAGCAAAACCACACCCAATGCAATTACTGCCACAATAAATTTCTTTCTCTGTTCCATTACAATTCCTCCTCTGTTTGGATTCATTCGCCGCTTTTGCAGCTTTTCCCCATTCTATCATAGCCGCGCAGCCTTATCAATATCATTTGCTATTATTTTTAATAT
>ERZ870052.108-NODE-108-length-29307-cov-7.148580_pt1 | contig 29307 bp, 16 predicted proteins | sample MGYA00520889_ERZ870052 | MGnify/ENA primary metagenome ERZ870052 (study PRJEB32232, sample SAMN07284988) | human gut metagenome | biome: human-associated habitat; material: feces | host: Homo sapiens | place: Tanzania | collected 2014-08-14 ...
TTTAATATAAATAATTGTGGCATTTGTTTTTTTTTCGTACATTTACAACTTTAATAATAATATTATGGAAGCAACATATTTTGAACTGACAGTTCGTCTGTCGCTTGCCCTCATTCTTGGAGGGGCTATAGGCATAGAGCGCGAGTACAGGGCCAAGGAGGCTGGATTCCGCACGCATTTCCTCGTAGCGTTGGGCAGTGCATTGTTCTGCATCGTGTCACAGTATGGTTTTGGTATCGATCTTAAAGACTCGTCGCGTGTGGCGGCTCAGGTGGTCTCGGGTATAGGATTCCTTGGAGCTGGCACCATTATCTTCCAGAAGAATGTGGTGCGTGGACTTACCACAGCTGCCGGATTATGGGTTACGGCTGCCATAGGTTTAGCTTGTGGCACAGGCATGTATGTTGCTGCAGCTGTGGCTACAGCCATGGTGATGCTTGGACTTGAGGTGTTGCACGCTCTTATTCCACAGCACGGTGTAACCACTGTGGAGTTGTCGTTCTCGGCGCCTACCAAGGAGAGTGTGTGGCTTTTCATTAACCGTATAAAGCATGATGGGGGAGAGGTGCAGTCGTATGAGCTGCGCGACCGCCGTACATCAAAGGGCGAATTTATAGATGCCAACATACAGCTAAAGATGAAGCGTGATGAGGCGAGCAATAATCGAATTATCGAATACCTAAGAGAGTTTACTGACGTTACGATGTCGGCTGCCGAGGGATGATATGAGAAATCAGAACAACAAATTAATTAAATAATAACAATGAAACGCTTATTAGTTTTTTTTACAGCATTACTTATGTTTGCTACAACAATGTCGGCTGGCGGCAAGCTCACTGTACGCGATATTACCGGCTCTAAGTTCTCAGCGAAAATGGTGCAAGGTATGAATCCTATTGCAGGAACCGATACCTATGCTCGTATTGAGGGCAAAAAGATTGTGAGTTATTCGTTCAAGACTGGCAAGCAGGTTGGCGTGCTATTCGATGCCGACAACACACTTGGCAAGAAGATCGACAGTTTTGACAGTTACTCGTTTTCGCCTGACGGTAAGCGCATGCTTATACAGACCAAGACAGAGCGCATATACCGCCGCTCTTATAAGGCTGTATTCTACATTTATAATATAGCTTCGCGCCGTCTCGACCCTCTGAGCGATGGTGGTCCGCAGCAGATTCCTACATGGTCGGAGGATGGACAGCAGGTGGCTTTCGTTCGCGACAACAACATATTCCTTGTTAAACTGTTGTACGACAATGCCGAGATTCAGGTAACAAAGGATGGCAAGTTCAACGAGGTTATCAACGGATTGCCCGACTGGGTTAACGAGGAGGAACTTGGCTTCAATAAGGCTCTTACCTTCAATGCCGACGGCACTATGTTGTGTTGGTTGCGCTACGACGAGTCGAAGGTAAAGACCTACTCGCTGCAGATGTACAAAGGTTTGGCTCCTGAGAATGAGGAGTATGCCGACTATCCTGGTGAATACTCTTACAAGTATCCTAAGGCAGGACATGATAATAGTGTGGTTTCGGCTTGGAGCTACGACATAAAGTCGCACAAGATAAATCGCCTTCAGGTGCCTATGGATGCAGACGGTTATATGCCCCGCATCAAGATGACCGATGATCCCACACGCATCATTATCTATACAATGAATCGTCATCAGGACCAGTTGTGTCTCTATTCTGTCAATCCACGCACTACCGTAGCCCAACTTATTATAAAGGAAGAGGTGCCTAAGTATGTCAAGGAAGAGGCTATGGAGAACATACGTTTTATTGGCAACAATATTCTTTTGCCAAGCGATCGTTCGGGCTATATGAACCTTTATGTATATAATATGAACGGTCAGCTTCAGCGTACTATCGGTGGCAACTTCGACATTACAGCTGTATATGGTTATGATGCTAAGACGGGTGATGTTTATTATCAGGCTGCCGCTCTGGGAGCTACCGACAGACAGATATATGTGTCGCACAAGAATGGTAAAACTGTTCGCCTAACAGATAAGGAGGGATGGAACACGGCTGTCTTCTCGGGCGATTACCAGTATTTTGTCAATACATGGAGCGACTACAATACACCTTATATATTTACTACACGCACTCGCGACGGCAAGGTAGTGTCGACTCTTGAGGACAACAGCGACCTACGCAAGACTATTGCCGAGTATGGTTTCTGTAAGCGCGAGGCTTTCTCGTTCACAACATCAGAGGGTGTTACACTTAACGGATGGATGATGAAGCCACAGAACTTTGACGCTTCAAAGAAGTATCCTGTCATTATGCACCAATATAGCGGACCTGGCAGCCAGCAGGTTACCAACGCTTGGAGCGCAGGTTCAATGGGGCAGGGTGGTGCCTTCGACTCGTATCTAGCTCAGCAGGGCTTTATACTTGTTTGTGTTGACGGACGTGGTACAGGCGGACGTGGTGCCGAGTTTGAGAAGTGCACTTACTTGAAGATTGGCGATCTTGAGTCGAAAGACCAGGTTGAGACTGCCTTGTATCTTGGCTCACTGCCATTTGTTGACAAGGATCGCATTGGCATCTGGGGATGGAGCTTTGGAGGATTCAACACTCTTATGAGTATGAGTGAGGGCCGTCCAGTGTTCCGTGCCGGTGTGGCTATAGCCGCTCCTACCAACTGGAAGTTCTACGATACTATATATACCGAACGCTATATGCGCACTCCGAAGGAGAATCCTGACGGTTATGCCACTAATCCTATAGAACGTGTAGCCAAGTTGCATGGTGCGTTGCTCCTTTGCCATGGCACAGCCGATGACAATGTGCATCCGCAGAACGTATACGAGTATGCTGAGGCTCTTGTTCAGGCCGATAAGGACTTCCGCGAGTTATTGTATACCAACCGCAATCACAGTATCTATGGTGCCAATACTCGCAACCACTTGCTGCGTCAGGTAGCCAATTTCTTTATAACTGAATTAAAGTAAATATTTGGTCCTTGACTTAAGAAGAAAAATGATAACGTATATGGATTTATGTAGCCACAGAATCTAAATAAGCCACCAAAAATAACGTCAATTATACGAACTTTATACGTTAGGTCCGTGTAATTGACGTTAATTGTTTATTTGATATTTACAATTTTTAATTGCTTATAATCGTAATAATACCATCATTTGTATTTAAATGATAATATTATTGTTATTTTTTCTTTCCCAACGACTTTAGCCAGCTCAATGGTTTCTTGAGTATTTTGGTCAGAGCACTCGACTGCTTTACAGCTGGTACCGATGCTATCGGCTTGTTGTTCTGTTGCTCCTTGCGATCTGTTCGCTGACGATTGCCCTGTTTATGCTCTTCGCCAGGTTTACGTTGCTGCTGACGACGACGCTGCTGGTTGTTGCGCTTAGGTTTTTCGCCATTTTCGCTTGCGTTTTCACTACGCTTGTTAGCGTTCTCATATTTCTTGTTAGCGTTTTCGCTGCGTTTTGGCTTGTTCTCTGTACGCTCATTGCTAGTATTGTCGCTATTCTCAGGCTTACGGCGAGGCTTGCGCTTGCGAGTCTTGTTAGGAGCGTCTGTTGTTTGAGTGTTGTCGACAGTTGTATCTACAGTAGCAGTATCTGTTGTCGGCACGTTATTCTTATCGCTACGACCTCTACCGCGTCCACGTCCATTAGTCTTGGCATTGCCCTCTTTGGTATTGTTACCGCGTCCACGTCTTGCACGACCATTCTTCGACTTGCTTGGAGCTGCATTGTAGTCGGGGGCTTCGCCTAATCCTTCGGGTAGGGCAACTTTCTCAACCTCACGTCCAAGGAATTTCTCTATCTGCTTGAAACTGTATATCTCGTCTTCTGCAACGAATGTGATGGCTATGCCATCGCGCTGAGCACGTGCAGTACGACCTATGCGGTGAACATAATCCTCAGGGTCGTGTGGCACATCAAAGTTGATAACCATAGCAATGTCGTCGATGTCGATACCGCGGGCTACGATATCGGTAGCTACGAGAACGTCAATTTGGCCCGACTTAAACTTGTACAGTATCTCGTCGCGCTCTGCCTGTTCCAAGTCCGAGTGCATCTCTCCCGAGTTAATCTTCATCTGTTGTAGTGTGCGGTTGATAGCCTTTACCTTCTGCTTTTTGCCAGAGAATACAATCACACGGTTGAGGTCGCCCTTACGGAATAGGTCCTTGATGATGCCAATCTTTTGTGTCTCGTAGCACACATATGCGCTTTGCTTTATTTTTTCGGCAGGCTTGCTTACGGCAATCTTTACCTCTACAGGGTTCTTAAGCAGAGTTTTAGCCAATTCTTCTATCTTGTCTGGCATTGTAGCCGAGAACATAATGGTTTGGCATGTTGATGGCAGCTTGCTTGCTATCATCTTTATATCCTCGGCAAATCCCATATCAAGCATACGGTCGGCCTCGTCGAGTACAAAGAATGATACCTTGCTAAGGTCGGCCGAACCAAGTGATATGTGACTTATCAGACGTCCTGGTGTGGCTATCACCACATCGGCACCCATCTGAAAACTCTTTAGTTCTTGGTCGTATCGGTTGCCATCATTGCCACCATATACAGCTACACTACTCACTCCAGAGAGGTAATAGCCAAAGCCCTGCATTGCCTGGTCTATCTGTTGTGCCAGCTCGCGTGTCGGACTCATGATAACGCAGTTGATAGCGTCAGACGGATATCCACCGTCGTCTAATTTAGAGAGTATAGGGAGTAGATAGGCAGCGGTCTTGCCAGTACCTGTTTGTGCAACACCAAGAAGGTCGCGACCTTCGAGGATTGGCGGTATACATTTTTCCTGAATAGGCGTGCATTTGTCAAAACGCATGTCATACAATGCGTCGAGCACGTGGTCGTTGAGTTGTGTTTCGTCGAAATACATTATCGATTTTTGAATTTAAAAATTCCAAATTGACGCATAGGCGTCAATTTGGTGCCTTCTTGTAGCAGAAATAAGCTACAATGGCAAAAATGATGTTAGGAATCCATGCTGCTATTATAGGTGGCGTGTTTGCATTGATGGCAAACGTCGACGACACCGTCTGAAGCATTATATATCCAAAGCTTAGTGCCAAGCCTATACCTAGATACATACCCATACCGCCCTTGCGCTTGCGCGAAGATAGCGACAGGCCGATAGTAGTAAGTATGAACGAGGCAAACGATGAGGCTATACGCTTGTGGTATTCTACTTGATACTGCACCACATTGCTGCTACCACGGTTCATTTGCTTGGAGATATACTCTTTTAGCTCAGGACTTGTGAATGTTTCTTGCTGACCTTTAGAATAGACAAGGTCGGTTGGTTCCATCATTATAACCGTGTCGCGTTGGGCTCCACTTGTTATGTGTTCTTTCAGACCGCGTAGTTCGCGTACCTTCCAGTTGGCAAGAGTCCAGTGATACTTCGAGTCACTTATGGTGTCGTATTGTGCCTCCATAGCCGTCATGTGGCTCACGAGTTTCTTGTTCTCGAACTTGTCGAGCGAGAATCCATAACCCTTCTTCATGTTGTTGTCGTAGTGCTGTATGTAGGCTATTACACCACGATCCACCTGAAGCATAACATTATCGGCAGATGTGTTCTTCTTCTTGTTCTTGTACATTGTTTCGAAGTTCTGTCGGATGACAGTACCATGCGGTATGATGTAGGCACTGAGGAAGAACGATAGTGTGGAGATGAGCACACACGAAATCATATAAGGACGCATCAGTCGCTTGAACGACACGCCGGCTGCAAGCATGGAGATAATCTCCGAATTAGAAGCCAGTTTGGACGTGAAGAATATCACGGCGATAAACACGAACAACGGGCTGAACAGGTTGGCGAAGTAGGGCACGAAATTGGCATAGTAGTCGAACACCACAGCCTTGAGTGGGGCATGGTACTGCGAGAACTTGGCAAGGTTCTCGTTTACGTCAAACACTATTGATATGGAAATAATCAGCGCGATTGAGTAGATGTACGTGCCGATAAACTTGCGTATGATGTACCAGTCGAGCACTTTGATATAGCGTAGTGGGTTGATATAGCCAAGGAATCTGAGAAATCCCAGTTTCTTAGCTATCCAAGCCATAGCGCGGCGCAATGCTGTTGTGTGCTCGCGCCACCAGCGCAAGATATGCAGAAGGTGGCGCAGTCGCCTTATGTTCTTTCTTTTCATTTGTTATATTCTCCTTCCGAGATTGTCTATAACGCTACGTTTCCACTGTACAAAGTCGCCTTGCTCGATGTGCTTTCTGGCATCAGTCACCAGTCGCAGGTAGAAGGCAAGGTTGTGTATGCTTGCTATCTGCATAGCGAGTAGCTCTTGTGCCTTAAACAGGTGGTGCAGATATGCCTTAGTATGTATGCGGTCTATATCGCATCCGTCTAGGTCGATAGGCGAGAAGTCGTCCTCCCACTTCTTGTTGCGCATGTTCATAGTGCCGTTGTAGGTAAAGAGCATAGCATTGCGTCCGTTGCGGGTAGGCATAACGCAGTCGAACATGTCTACTCCTCGCTCAATGGCTTCAAGGATGTTCTGTGGTGTACCTACACCCATAAGATAGCGTGGTTTGTCTTTAGGCAGAATCTCGTTAACTACTTCAATCATCTCGTACATCACCTCTGTAGGCTCGCCTACAGCAAGACCGCCGATAGCATTGCCGTCGGCTCCCTTGTCAGCTACATATTTTGCAGCCTCACGGCGTAGGTCTTTATACTTGCATCCCTGTACGATAGGGAAGAGGCTTTGCTTGTGTCCATATAGAGGTTCTGTCTCGTTAAAGCGTTTTATGCAACGATCAAGCCAGCGTTGTGTCATGCCAAGGCTCTTCTTGGCATATTCGTAATCGCTCTCACCTGGAGGACACTCGTCGAATGCCATCATTATGTCGGCACCTATGATGCGCTCGGTATCCATCACGTTCTCTGGTGTAAAGATGTGCTTAGAGCCATCTATATGCGAACGAAACTCGCAACCTTCTTCACGAAGTTTGCGTATACCAGTAAGCGAGAATACCTGGAAACCACCCGAGTCGGTAAGAATAGGGCGGTCCCATGTATTAAACTTGTGCAGACCTCCAGCCTTGCGTAGGGTGTCAAGACCCGGACGTAAGTAAAGGTGATAGGTGTTGCCTAATATTATCTGTGCCTTCACTTGCTCGCGCAGTTCCTGAAAGTGTACACCCTTGACCGAACCTACTGTGCCTACGGGCATAAAGATAGGTGTCTTTATCTGTCCATGGTCAGTGGTTATCAGTCCGGTACGTGCGTCGCTGTACGGGTCGGTGTGTTGCAGTTCAAATGTCATTTCTTTTCTTCTTCAATTTTAAAACTAATGGGGTTGTCTACAATCTCATCGGTCAGGGCAAAGCGCCATACGTCCTGTACGTTCTCAACGTAGTGGAATTCTACCCCTTTGCGGTAAATCTCTGGAATTTCCTCAATGTCCTTACGATTGTCGCGACACATTACGATATCAGTAATGCCGGCTCGCTTGGCAGCCAGAATCTTCTCCTTAATGCCTCCAACAGGCAGAACTTTTCCACGCAGAGTAATCTCGCCAGTCATGGCTGTGTTCTTGCGCACCTTGCGTTGTGTTATTGCCGAGGCTATAGATGTAGCTATTGTAATGCCAGCCGATGGACCATCCTTTGGTGTAGCTCCTTCGGGCACGTGGATATGGATGTTCCAGTTGTCGAAGATGCGATAGTCTACACCAAGCGTATCGATGTGAGCCTTAACATATTCCAAGGCTATAACAGCCGACTCCTTCATTACGTCGCCAAGGTTTCCTGTCAGTGTAAGCTTGCCTACCTTGCCCTTGCTCAGAGATGTCTCTATAAATAGAATCTCTCCGCCAACGCTTGTCCATGCCAAGCCAGTAACCACTCCTGCATAATCGTTGCCCTGATAGATATCGCGATAGAAAGGTGGCTTTCCAAGAAGGTCCTCTATTTCGTTAGGTGTTATCTTCTCGTATGGCAATGTTTTGTCTAATGCCTTCTTATAGGCAAGTTTGCGTAGAGCCTTGTTCACCTGCTTCTCAAGTTGGCGCACACCACTCTCGCGTGTGTACTGTTCAACTATCTTTTCAATAGCGGCCTTGTTGAATGTAGGCTTTGCACCCTTCTCGTCCAAACCGCAGTTGTCTATCTCGCGCGGTATAAGATGACGCTTGGCAATCTCTATTTTCTCCTCTGTTATGTATCCGCTAACCTCAATCAGCTCCATACGGTCGAGCAACGGACGTGGAATAGAACCGAGGTCGTTGGCTGTAGCTATGAACAGCACCTTAGAGAGGTCATAGTCTACGTCAAGATAGTTGTCGTGGAAGGCGTTGTTCTGCTCTGGGTCGAGCACTTCGAGCAAAGCCGATGATGGGTCGCCGTTTACGGTGTTCTGTGTTACCTTGTCTATCTCGTCAAGTATAAACACGGGGTTAGACGAACCTGCCTTTTGTATATTCTTTATTATACGTCCAGGCATAGCTCCTACGTATGTGCGGCGATGACCTCTAATCTCACTCTCATCGTGCAGACCACCTAATGACATGCGTACATACTTGCGTTTCATTGCCGATGCTATGCTCTTGCCGAGTGAAGTCTTACCAACTCCCGGAGGACCATAGAGACAAATGATTGGCGATTTTAGGTCGCCTCTAAGCTTAAGCACAGCCATATATTCAAGGATACGTTCCTTGACCTTCTCCATACCGTAGTGGTCGTTGTTCAGTATGCGCTGTGCACGCTTTAGGTCAAGGTTGTCAGTTGTATATTCGCCCCAAGGCAGATTGGTCATTGTCTGGAGATAGTTAAACTGGATGCTGTACTCCGGACTCTGTGGGTTAAACATATCCAGCTTGTCAAGCTCCTTCTTAAATACCTTGCCTATCTCCTCAGGCCATTTCTTGTTCTTTGCTTTCTCCTCAAGTTCCTTGCGCTCTGGTGATCCATCGCCATTGCCAAGTTCCTCTTTAATGTTCTTTATTTGTTGTTGTAGGAAGTATTCACGCTGTTGTTCGTCGAGATCCTCTCTGGTTTTCGAGCGGATGTTCTGTTTAAGTTCAAGCAGCTGTAGTTCCTTGTGCAGTACACGCAGTGTGCCTATCACACGGTCCTTAAAGCTATTTGTGGCAATAAGTTCCTCCTTGTCTTTAATGTCGAATGGCAGGTTGGTGCACACAAAGTCAACGGCAATAATGTCGTTAGAGATATTGTTGAGTGCAAACTGCGACTCGTCAGGCAAGTCCTCATTCTGACGTATGTAGTTGAGTGTTATAGAGCGAAGGTCTTCCATGGCCGTCTTAAACTCAGTATCCTTAGCGCTTGGCATTTCCTCCATTGCCTGTGTAACCTCGGCCAACATAAATGGTGATGTGCGTGTGACGCGCTTAAGTTTGCAGCGTCCAAGTGCCTGTATTATAGCAGTATGGTTGTTGCTAGGTCCAGGCATCTCAAGCACCTTCACCAGTTTGGCATAAACGCCATAGCTGAAAAGGTCGTTCTCGCCAGGGTGTTCAACTTCTTGGTCTTTCTGACAGAATACGGCAAATGCGGTATCTTGGTTTTTGCGAATTTTGCGGAGCAAGCTAAGGCTCTGCTTTCTGCCTATGATAACAGGCGCTATCACTCCCGGGAACAAAGCCATGTTGCGGGTAGCAAGTATTGGTATTTCGCCATCTACGTGTACGTTTAACATGTTCGTTACGTCACCCTCATAGTCGGCAATCATTTGAATCGATGTATTGGATCTCTTGTTCATATCAAATATAGCTATATCCGTGCAAAGTTACGGAAAAGTTTTCAGATATACACCTAATTAATGATATTTAATGACGAGGTGTGGTGTTAACCACGATATTTCATGTACCTTTGCACCACAACAATTTATTAACAAACACTTTATCTATGATCAAAAATCTAATTAATGTCAAGCGCCTGTTCTTGACTGCTTGTTGCAGCTTTGCTCTCTCTCTTGGTTGGGCAGCTATAAACGAGAAACCCTTTGTCGTGCCCGAACTTAAGCAGTGGAGTGGGGCAGATGGAATGTTTGCACCATCTGGCAAGTATATTGTCAAAGGTGGCAAGCAAGCCGAGAAGGTTGCACAAGTCTTTGCTGCCGACTATCACAGTCTTGTTGGCAACTCTCTTACGCCTAAGACAGGAAAACCATCTACTGGCGACATCGTCTTAGTGCTAAAGGCCGACAAACTATTGGGCACTGAAGGCTATCGTCTTGATATCAGCGATGTTACAACCATAACAGCTTCTACGGTAGAAGGACTTATATGGGGAACTCGCACCGTACTTCAGCTTAGCGAGCAGAACCATTCGGCAGTCTTACCTAAAGGCGTTGCTGTTGATGTGCCCGAATATGGCTTGCGTGGCTTTATGATGGATTGTGGCAGAAAGTTTATCCCGATGTCGTATCTGCGCTCGCTTGTCAAGATGATGTCTTATTATAAAATGAACACTCTGCAGATTCATCTCAACGATAATGGTTTCCGCCAGTTCTTTAATGGCGATTGGGATAAGACGCAAGCTGCTTTCCGCCTTGAATGTGATACTTATCCTGGACTTACAGCCAAGGACGGACATTATACTAAGGCCGAGTTTATTGAACTCCAGAAGCTTGCCGAGCAGTATGGCGTCAATATCATTCCCGAAATTGACGTGCCTGCCCACTCGCTTGCCTTTACTCATTACAAGCCAGAAATAGGTTCTAAGGAATATGGAATGGATCACCTCGACCTTTTCAATCCTGAGACCTATAAGTTTGTTGATGGCTTGTTCAAAGAGTATCTTGAGGGTAAGAATCCAGTGTTCCGTGGTAAGGTGGTTCACATTGGTACCGACGAATATTCTAACGCAAAGAAGGAGGTGGTTGAGAAGTTCCGCTACTTCACCGACCACTATATTAAATATGTAGAGTCGTTTGGCAAGCAGGCTGCTGTTTGGGGAGCACTTACTCATGCCAAAGGCGATACTAAGGTTAAGTCGCAGAACGTGATGATGCATTGCTGGTACAATGGATATGCCGATCCTAAGGAGATGAAGCGTCTGGGATATAAGTTGGTGAGCGTGCCCGACGGTCTTGTATACATCGTCCCTGCGGCAGGCTATTATTATGATTACCTCAATTGTCGTGAGTTATACAATACATGGACTCCTGCTCAAATAGGTGACGAGAAGTTTGACGAGCGCGACCCTTCTATTCTTGGTGGAATGTTTGCCGTGTGGAACGACCATGCAGGCAATGGCATTACCGTAAAGGATATACACGACCGTCTGTTCCCTGCCTTGCAGACTCTATCTACCAAGTGCTGGACTGGAGCAGCAACATCTCTGCCTTACGATAAGTTCGATAGTCTTCGTTTAAATCTTAGCGAGGCTCCTGCTGTAAACGAGGCTGCTCGTTGGCCTAAAGGCAAGATGCTTGTAATAGATAATCTGCGTCCTGGTCAGACTACTGGTGAGAAGGAAGTTGGCTATGGATATCATGTTGAATTTACTATTGATGGAGCCGATGAGGCTAAGGGCACACCTCTATTTACATCTGATAATGCCACATTCTACCTTGCCGACCCTCAAGACGGATGTCTCGCATTTGAGCGAGAGGGATATCTTAATAAGTTTAAGTATAAGATAGCAAAGGGCAAGAAGGTGTCTATCGCCATAACTGGCGACAACAAGAAGACCTGCCTGTATGTTGACGGCAAGCTGCGTGAGGAGCTTGGTCCACTTGCCATCTATGCTATGCAGCAGAAAGATCTAACCTCTTTCCAAAGCACCGACCCTACAGCTTGGCAACCTGTGATGTATAATCCCTCTGCCAAGATGTACTATCAGCGCACGCTTGTATTCCCGCTTCAGAAGGCTGGCGAGTTTAAGAGTAAGGTTACTGGACTGAAGGTTTCTTTTTAAATTCTTATAACTCCCTTTTTGACTTTACCCTCATATATATAAAAAGGTGCGGCAAGAGAACATTGTTTGTTTCTTGCCGCACTCGTTTTATAACAATTACGGTTTCTATTAGTTATCCTTATTTTATTAATATCTCACGATATTAAAGTGGATATCATTTATTATCTCACAATTTTCTTTCCGTTCTTTATCACCACACCCTTGTAGTTGTCGCCAACTTCAATACCCTGTAGGTTGTATGTCTTGTTGTTCTCAGGGCGAGTGGTGGTTATTGTCTCTATGCCTGTACCATTATTGTTAATTACATTTGTAATCCACTCTGGTATATATCCAAGGCGATGTTCCATCTGAGCTACGTATAGCGAGCCTGGTGTTACCTCCTCGCCTTGGTTCTCGTTTAGCTTCATCTGGTCTTCCAGGAATTTAACTTCCTTGCCGTGGAAACCAACCATTGTTGGAGGCAGTACCTTATACCAACCATTGTTGGTGTTCTCTACCCACCAGTTGAATGGATTGTCTTGAACACTTGTGGCAAGACAGTTGAAGTTCCATATTGTAAGGTCGTCCAAGTGGTTTGGTATCTGTGCCTTGTCACCACCCATACGGAATCTCATAAATCCTCCTGAACATTGGTCAAAGAGTGATGCACGTGGTTGTGTGGCATGACTCTCAAAGCAAGCGTCATCGCCCCACTTGCAGCGCCATATCACATTGCCTATACTATGCTTTGATATACCGCATGCATGATATTGACCGAGGTTTTCTCTTGGTTTCAAGAATTTTGTGTCGGCATTAAGGTAACCGTCGCTATGGTCGTACACGTAGGCGATAAGTCCTCGTGATGAGTTTGCCATACGTACTGACGAGTGACCGCGGTTGCCGCTTATCTCAACGTCTATACAAAGAGAGTTGGCGCAGTCCTGGAATGTCATACACTCGCTTATACTCTCAAAGTCTACACGGCGCATCCATGAGTTTACGCAACGTGTAAACTGCAGTGGTTTGTAGGCACCATCGTCTCTCCATGAGGCATGATGATGGAAAAATTCTGTGCTGTAACCTTGGAACTTTAGGTCCTCTATGCCCACTTCCTCATAATGCGAGTAGGTCTTGATGGTCCAACCATAGTCGGCATTTACAGCGTGCATTATAGGTTCTTCAAAGGTTACCACGTTACCCTCAATCGACTTTATCTGATGGCGGTCTATCACCTCAACACCAGCCAAAAGGTTGGTCATCGACTCTTGCGCCTTATGTCCAAGCAGTTCTTCGTCAATCACTTTCTGGTCGGCATTAAGCATGTGCAGTTTTACCCAATCGCCTACGTGCAACTTCGAAGCATCGTCCACCTCAATTGACATGTCGTTCTTCTTTGCCGAACCAGTAACCTTGGCAAGTATCACATTATCGCCACCACCATTATGACGTATCTGCATCATGTGTGGCGAACTGTACATTACCTTAGGGTCTGTAGGCTGCATTTCTGCAGTCATTGTCAGTGTTGTCTTGTCGCGTCCTGCTCCCTTGATAATGAGGTGTCCCATGCTGATGTCTATACGGTTAGATACCTGTTTCTTGCTACCGTTTTCTTGTACCTCATAGGTATCGTCGTCTATCGAGTGTAGTATAAACTCGCCTTCAGGGAAGTAGATTATAGCATTTGCATTTGGATTAGAGTTGCCTATAGCCTTTATAACCTTCAACAGAGCGTCACGATCCGACTTTCCATCATCAGGCACAGCTCCATAGTCGCACACATTATATATTTTATATCCAAGCTTCTTGGCAAGTGTCTCCACGTCACCGTCAGCAGGCAACGACAATCCGTGATTGTAACCTGCATACGAGAAATCGAGCAGCACATTGTCGTCTGCCTTGTTTACAAACTTCTGCCATGCCGGTGTGTCCTGGGCATGGATGGTTGCGGTAGCTGATAGTGCCGCAAATAGTAAAGAGACTAATTTCTTCATAATATTTGTCCGTTAAATTCACAAGCGAAGCGAGTTATCTTCATATAACTTCCAATAACTACTTTCGTTTGCGAAACTTATATTATTTTACAATCTTCTTTCCGTTTTTCACAACAACTCCCTTATATCCTTCTCCCACTTCTACACCATCAAGGCCGTAAGTCTTCGAAGTCTTCTTGTCCTTTACGATAAGGATGTTGTTGATACCGTTTGCAATATTCTTGGCATCGGTAATCCACTGTGGAGTGTAACCAAGACGTTTTGCCAACTGAGCCTCATAGAGTGAGCCAGGCAACACTTCCTTGCCCTGATTCTCGTTAAGCTTCATCTCGCTTTCCTTGAAGTTGATGCTCTTGCCATGGAAACCAACAAATGTAGGAGGCAATATCTTGTTCCAACCATTCCATACATTTGTAGACCACCAGTTGTACGGGTTAGGGTCTGTAGGGCTTGTGGCAAGACAATTGAAGTTCCATACTATAAGGTCGTCAAGATGGTTAGGCAACTGTGATATGTCGCCACCCATACGGTTCTGCATAAATCCGCCAGTGCAATAGTCTATTAGTGAAGCACGTGGCTGAGTGGCATGAGCTTCAAAGCAGCCATCGTCACCCCATGTGCAGCGCCATATAACATTGCCGATACTTTGTTTTGAGATACCACAGGCATGGAACTGTCCAAGATTCTCCATATAGTTCTCAAACTTAGTGTCTGATGTAAGGTATCCGTCGGTGTGGTCGCTAACCATGCCAATTAATCCATGTGCCGAGTTCTGCATACGTACAGATGAATGACCGCGGTTGCCGCTGAATTCAGAATCAAGCATAAAGCAGTTGGAACATTCGGCAAACGTCATACCCTCGCTAACACTTTCAAAGTCTACACGGCGAACCCATGAGTTTACCATTCGCATAAAGTTAAGAGGCTTATATCCACCGTCGTCCTCCCATGAACCATGGTGTACAAAGTTTGGTTTGCAGTTACCTCTGAATGTTAGGTCTTCTACACCCGATTCCTCGTAGTGCGAGTATGATATTATGGTCCATCCGTAATCCGGATTAACTGCATGGTGCATTGGTTCCTCGAAGGTAATGCGATTGTCGTCGATTGACTTAATCTGATGACGGTCAATCACCTCAACACCAGATTTCAGGTTTGACATTGAAGCCTGAAGTTTCTTGCCACAAAGTTCTTCATTGACAACCTTATTGTCTGCATTCTTCATATACAGCTTTATCCAGTCGCCTACCTTCAGCTTCGATGCGTCGTCTACATCAATAGACATATCGCCCTTCTTGGCCGAACTCTTTACATTGGCAAGGAAAGTCTTGTCGCCTCCACCATTGTGACGGATGGATAGCATCACCTGCGAACTGTACAAAGTGTTAGGAGTTGGGGTTTTCATTGGAGCTCCCATTGTAAGGAAGGTCTTGTCGCGGCCTGCACCCTTTATAATGACGTGACCCATAACGAAGTTAATGGTCTCCGACTTCATATTGCCTGTCTTACTATCCTTTACATCATCCTCTTCTGTATGTAGGATATATTCGCCCTCTGGGAAGTAGATAATGGCTTTGGCATTAGGTTTACCTCTACCTATTTTATTAATGATAGCTTCTACAGCAGCACGGTCCGACTTGCCGTCGTCAGGTATAGCACCGTAGTCTTTTACATTATATATTTTATAGCCAAGCTTATTGGCAAGTACATTCACATCGCTTTCATAGTCTGGCAATGTCTTGCCGTGGTCGTATCCTGCATACGAGAAGTCGAGCAAAACATTGTCATCAGCATTGTTCACAAACTTGTCCCATGCTGGAGTGTTCTGTGCATTAAGAGAAGTTGTGGCGGATAGAGCCGCAATGATTAATGGAAAGATTCTTTTCATAATTAATAGTAATGAGAAAGCCCCACCCCCTCCCCATTTCGGGAGGGGGTGGGGCTTTGTTTTGTTATTATTATATTATTATCTTCTGTTCAATGCCTCCAAGAAGTAGTAGTCGGCATAGTTCAGAGGAACGTCAATCTCGGCACCGTGAGGAATACTTCCTACTGAGTGCATAAGCAACCAGCAACCGTTCTTTCCAAGCTCAGCAAGGTAAGCTGGTGATGAGAGAGATGTCATGATGCGGTCGGCAAGAGCATGGTAGCCATTCTCTGGCAAGTACTTGTCCATCTCGTACAGAGCTGAAGCGATACAAGCTGCTGTAGAAACGTCGCGTGGCTCGTTAGGAATATTAGGAGCGTTGAGATCCCAGTAAGGAACAAGGTCGTTTGGCATGTTCGGATGACGCAACATCATGTTGAGTGTACGTACAGCCTGATCGAGATACTTCTTGTCCTTGGTATAGCGGTAGCATACTGTGAAGCCATAGATAGCCCATGCCTGACCGCGTGCCCATACACTCTCATGAGCATAACCCTGGGCTGTGTGCTTGTGCAGAACCTCACCGGTATTTGGATTGTAATCGATTACGTGGTAGCAACTGCCATCCTCACGGAAGTGATTCTTCAAGGTTGCGTCTGCATGGCTTGTAGCAACCTTCCAATATGTAGAGTCACCGCTAAGCTTTGTAGCCTCGAACAAAAGCTCAAGGTTCATCATGTTGTCGATGATAACTGGACATGTCCATCCACGCTTCGACTGCCATCCGCGGTCTACGTTCCATGACTGAATAACGCCAGCTCCCTTGCGGAAACGTGTGCTGAGCGACTTAGCTGTCTGAATGATAACCTTCTTGTAAGCCTTTGTAGGATTGATGCGATAACCGTTAAGGTAGCTGCTGCCAATCATGAAGCCTACGTCGTGGTGCCATGTAAGGTACTGTATAGAGTCGAGATTCTCGGTAAAGCGCTTTGCCTGCTCTGCCCACTGCTTGTCGTTTGTAAGCTTGTACATTTCCCATAGGTCGCCTGCAAAGAAGCCTGAACACCAGTCGTCGATAGGAACACATACCAAACGACCCATCTTGTCGATAGTACGTGGGTTGTTCACCTTACCCTTGCGACCTACCTGGTCAAGCATCAATGTATACTGACGAGTGGCAAAGTTTACATCGTCGCTTGCCAACTTGTCCATACGCTCTTTCATCTTCTCGCAGCCAGTCTTGCAGCATTTTTTCTTGCTGCATTCTGTCTTCTGCTTGCAGCACTCTTTCTTGGCTGTTGTCTGTGCAGACATCGGGAGGAATGTTGCTGCCATGAATAGGGCAGCGATTGTCTTGTTAATGTTATTCATTTGTTTTGTTATTAGTTTTTATTAAATTTCTATTTATTGGAGAGAATATGTCCGCTTGCTCGGCTTTGCCGCTTGCCTAAGCAAGAACTTCTGTTAACTTCTGGCGAAGCCTAAACTTCCTTTAACTTCTCTTTTGACACATCCTCTCCTTTTATTATTTCTCAAGCTCAACATTGAAGCTCAGTCCGTCCTTACATACAAACTCGATTGTTGTTGTCTTGTTTGTCTGCTCAACGAGCTTTATAGCCTCGTTGCCTTCGAAGTTCCACTTGCCCAACAATGTTACGCGTACCGGAATCTCCAAGCTTGGGTTATGACGCCATGGGCGGCTGTATACACTGCGTTCAACACGCTTGCCATCCTTGTATACGTCGTCGCTTGGACCGCGATACAATGCAAGGTCAGGCTGTGCTACTGTCAGAAGCATCTTCTTTGCGCTAACCATACGTACCATTGCCAAACATGTGGTGTCTGTCTTCAACAGCGGACCTCCAGGAAGCATATCCTTAGGAGTTTCGAAGAGAACGTACGATACAGTGTGAGTAGCGTCCGAGCTTACGATGTGAGCCTGGTTGTCGGCACTCAATACCTTATACGTAGGTGCTGCTGCAAAGGCATCAATCTGCTCGCGAGTTGTGTTAGGTATAACAGCATACTCGTACGAAGCGTTCTTAGGCGCCTTGCCATGGTCGAATACGAGCGATGCCCACATTCCCTCAGTTGGCTTGTCGGTATCTTCTGTACGCGATTCCTGCTTAACCAAACCTGAGAACTTTACAGGCTGTGGTGTATAGTATCCAGTGCCAAGGTTGTCAAGCCATGACTTTCCATCGCCTACCTTATAATCCTTCCAGTAGTTCTCTGCCTTAGAGTCGGTAGCAGCAACCTGGAATACTGTAGTCTCTGTAGGATGCTGGTCAACGATGTTCTCAATGCCAGTACCAAGACAAACGATAGTATTGTCGAAGAAGTGGTACGACTTGCGGGCGCGCATCGAACCGTTATATTTGTCGTGCTCGTGCAGCTTCATACCAAAGTTGCCGTTAACACCGCGCTGTGACAAACCACCAGCAAAAGCCTCGTCCGAGTAGAGCATCTCCTCAACACCTGATGAAATGTCAACGTTGCGAATCTTTGCCTTCAAGTCTTCCAAAGGCAATACAATTGCTGTTGTGCCAGGAATGTGGTTCCAGTCGAAACCATTCTGTACCCAACCGCTTGACTTTGGTGTTACATTCTCGCCCTTAGGAGCGGTAAGTATCTGCATACTGCCGTAACCAAGGTAGCGGCCATATAGGTTCTCGCCTACATAGTGCTCTGCTCCCCACAGATAACGGCTTGTTCCACGTACAACAGCCGACCAGTTGTCGCGACGTTGTACTGATGTACATCCATAGCTTAGTGCAAGGTTTCCTTGAGGATCGTCTTCTGGTGCACAGCCAAGCATCTGTATCTTGAGCTTCATCTTCTTGTCGAGAGTTGAGTTGGCTCCATCTGCCAAACGCATGTACATATTACCCATCTCCTTGTCATACTGCTGTGTACCGTCAGGTGTACCTGCCAATGTCATGAAAGCATAGTGGATAGGTGTAAGCTTACCAGTGCCGTTAGGGTGACGACCAGATAGAGATAATGGGAAGTGAATCTTGTTGCAAAAGAAGCGCATTGCCATAAGAGCGTTCTTAACAGTTTGATGAGCAAGCTGTCCTACACCAAACTCTGTTCCGCTGAGGATGTATATCATCTGAGTTGCACCGTTCAAACCTCCTACCGAGTAGCCAGGATAGTTGTTACAGTGATGATAGCCCGAGCCGTCAATCTTAAATGAGTCGTCCAATCCCTTTGCAGGACGGCAACCCCAGTCAAGCCAACGACCGCAAGAGCGCAAGTAGCGTACCTTCTCTGGCGAGTCGTCCATTAGAAGGATAGAACTCATACAACCGATAGATGCAGTATTGAATGTGTCCATGTCGATACCGTTCTCAACAGGCTTTGTATATAGCTCGTTGGTCTGCGAGTACCAAAGCATAGTCTGTACAGCCTCGTCCAGCTTGCCTGCCTCTTTCAATACATTCTTCATAAGGAAGTAGGCAGCATACATGTTGCGCACTGAGTAGCCATAGTGGTGGATGTTTCCCCAGCAGCTTCCCCAGCAAACACCCTGATCGGTGATGTGCTCGTACATAAGGAGGAACATCTTCTTAAGCTCGTCCTTGTCGGCATCCTCTACAGCGTTGTTATAAGCTATGGCTATACGCTGCATAAGGGTGAAGTAGTCGGTCATCTCATATCCGGTACGTGTCAGGATGTGCTTGTCCCAAGGCGAGATCATACGCTCGTATGCCTCGGCATGACGTACAAACCATATTGCCTTACCGGTGATAATTCCCTTCTTCTTGCTGATGCCATACTTGGCAAACTTGGCGCGAATCTCGTTCATCTGCTTAGGATAAAGCTTGGCAGGTGTGTAGATAATATCGCGGAAACGCTGTTCGATAACCTTTATCTCTGCACGATGTTGGTCGGTAAGAGGTATCAGTTCGATATCAGGCTGTATGTTGTAGAACTTTCTAACCTGCAACCAGTGGTTGGTTGAGCGTACGTTTACGAAAGGAACTTGCTCGTCGGCTGTCTGCTGACGTGGGTCAACCTTGATTGCTGTTATAAGGTGGTCGAAGTAGAGCTTACCCTTTACGTCGGGTGCATCGATACGAATCTCGTTCATGCCAACCTGTGGTTTGCCCTTCATATCGCGCTCGTAGCACACCCAAACACCACGCCAACCCTTGAAGTTGATGTTTATAGGGAATGTAGTACACTGCTTGCCGTCTTTAAGGAAGTTTACCTGAATCTGCTTGCCAGGTGCTGGTGTCTCGTTGTATATCCAAACAATGAAAGCAGCGAGATAGTTATCGCGACCGCCTTGAATCTTTGGCTCAAATTGAAGGTCCTTTTTTATATGGAGCGATGCTCCCGGCTGGAATGTCCACTGAAGCGACTTGTTGCCGTTCTTAAAGTGGGTGCCGCTAAGCTCTACAGCCGACTTTTCTGCAGAGATGAACTGCAACTCTGTTTGTTTCTCAAAAGAGAACATACGAGGGTCGTCGTACATCTGAGCTGCTGCATTCTGGCAAACAGATAGACCTGCCATACCAACAAAAGCGGCTAAGATTCTACTTTTAGTTTTTTGATTCATATTAGTATTATTGGTTTTTAGATAACATTTTTACAACTATCGCCGAAGGAGGCAAACTAATTACAGTTCACCGCCTCCGGCGACGCAATATATATACCTAATCTTTACTTAGTAACGTTGATGGTCAATTCGCGTATAACACGCGACTCATGCTTGTAGTTGCTGTTTGTACCGATGAAGGTTGCAGTATACTTACCCGGCTTTGTGTAAGTATATTTGTACGAATCTGTGCTCTGGCTCATGTTCTTTACTGTCAAGCCCTTGTCTGGTGAGCAAGCGTTGGCTACAAAGAGGTTAGATACAAGCCATGAGTTCTTCAAAGCCTTGTTGGCAGCTGAGCTGTGGATAGCGAAGTTACCATTCTTGATGTCTGTTAGGTTCCATATACCGCTCACGTTGTTGGTAACCGAGCCATACTCACGGTTTGTTGTCATTGCTCTCTGGTCCTCAAGGTCTTCCTTGCACTGCATGTTGATAGGAGTAAAGCCTAAGTCGCCAGCGTAGAGCTTAGATGTTGTACCGTTCTTCATCTTGTTCTCGATATAGAACTGGCTGAACTCAAAGCGTGGCTGTGCTGCTGTATTCTTCAAGCCTTGGTAGTGGAATGCAAAAGCAATTCGCTTGCCAAGCAAGTCGGTGATGTTTACCGAGTATTCAGGAGCAAGGTTGATGTTGCCTACAGGAGCCTGTGGCAGTGTGATGTTCTTGCCATCCTTGTCGGTAAGTTTTGATGCAAAGTCGGTCCATTGGAATTCGTTCAAAAGCTTTGCGTCTGACTCAAAGTCGTTGCCTGCAAGGCCAGGGAAGTTTTCCGACATATACATATGTAGAACATCCTTTGTGCAATCGCCATTTCCATAACGTGCCCATATCTTGAAGTGGAGTGTTGACGACTCTACTTCGTTTGCGTCTACCACAATACGGTCTTTGTTGACATATGCGCTACCTTCCTCACCACTCCAGAACGAGATGTTGTCAGGATCGCCAGAGATGTTGAATACAACTGGTGTACCTGCCTTTACAGTAACCTCATTGCCCTGAACGGTTACGCCTTCCTCAGTCTGAACGCCGACATTCATCGATACGTTTTCCTTAAGCTCGTCGCTGCAGCTTGCCAGCGATGCCATGCCCAAGAGGAGGAATATATAATATTTAATTCGTTTCATTGTTTTAAAATTGTTTAGATATTATGATTTTTGCTTTCGCAGGCTACGGCTTTTTACACCGTAGCCCGTTTAAGTTTATTACCAACCTGGGTTGTTGTTAGGGATAAGCTTGTTAACAGCCATCTCGCTCGAAGGAATTGGGAAGTAGAGGTAAGCGTCCGATACATTGAAGTAGTTGAATACGTTGCTTGGACCGAACTTCCAGTTGGTACCTGCCTTGGCACGTGATACAAGTGCGTTCATTGTAGGAACAAACTCGCCCCAACGTATAAGGTCCCAACGACGTGTCATCTCGAAGCAAAGCTCCATAGCGCGCTCGTCCTTAACTGCCTTGCGGAATGTCTCTGTATTCATTGACATGTCAGGGATTGTTGTGATGTTGGCACGCTTGCGAACCTCGTTGATGCAGTCGTAAGCCAACTGTGTTGGAGCACCGTTAATCTCGTTCTCACACTCGGCTACCATAAGCAATACGTCAGAGTAGCGCAAGATAGGGAAGTTGATTGAGGTGAAGTTCTTGTTCTTCTTCAAGCCTTCCGACTCGTACTCACGACGCCACTTAGCGCATGAACGGTCGTAGTTATCAGCTGCTGTTGTCTTCTCGCAATCGCCCTTTGTGATTTTTTTATTTGCGTCAAGAATAACACCTTCGCCATACTGGTACGACTTGTCCCAATACTGACCCTTTACCTCAGCAAGCTTGCCATACTCAAACATACGGCCGTCAACACCCTTACCGCTAACCGACTGAGTGTATGTAAACGGAGCAATGTTCCAGTTCATACGGTCGATGTCGCCGTTTGCCTCGTACAACTCATAGAGCTTAGGTGTGCTCCAGAAGAAGGCATATCCATAACCTGGGTCTGCCTTGCCTACAAGCGACTCGTCCTTAGAAAGGTCTGGAGCCTGGATACCGATAATATTGCCAGTACGACCCTCGCTGATGATGTCGGTAGTATAGTTACCAGCAAACTCAGCTTCCCAAATGCTCTCCTTACCAGTAGTATTATACTTGTCAGAGCACTGGTCGATAAAGAAGTCCCAATATTTAGGTGCAAGGCCATGACCTTCGCCCATAACCTTCTTGGCATACTCGTCGGCCTTTGTAAAGTAGCCCTTTATCTCGGCCTCGTTAGCTGTCTTGTTCTCGCGGAAGTGCTCGCCTGCACGGAACATATATACACGTGCAAGGATACCCCATGCTGCCGACTTCGACACGCTACCTGGCATATAGCTCAATTCGGCTGCTGTTGGAAGGTCGTTAGCTGCCTCGTCCATCTCCTTGCAGATAAAGTCGTATATCTCTGCTCTTGGTGTGCGTGCTAACTGCAATCCCTCTACTGTCTGTGTAGATGTGGTCTTGAAAGGCACATCACCCCAGCACTGTACAAGGTTGAAGTAGTAGAAAGCACGCAAGAAGCGTGTCTGTGCAGTAAACAACTTGTTCTTTGCCTCGCTCAAGCCTGGTACCTTAGGCAGATTCTCCAACATAGTGTTGGCACGGTCGATACCGTTGTAGAGTGTGTACCACAAGCCAGCTACGTAAGGGTCACTTGTTGTAGCGTTGTTACAAATCATACCTGCATTCGATGGAGCACGCCCCGAACCGCCATATGCTTCAAGATCGTCGCCACCTGCAAGGTAGAAGTACTGGTTGCCATAGAATGTAGGCTGTGTTAAAGTGGCATAGATGCCGCTGAGGAACGACTCAGCCTCTGACTCGTTGTTAAAGTAACTTCCGGACGTGGTGATGGTTGGCTCCTTGTCGAGGAAGTCGCAGCTGCCGAGAGAGAGAAGTGCTGCGCAAGCTATTATAGATGTTTTTAATGCTTTCATAATTTGTTTAGTATATACATTATATATATATGTATTCAGTATTCTTTCTTCTGTCTTAGCCCGTTTTTATTCAGATTAGAATCCTATGTGCAAACCGAAGCTGAACTGGCGAGCACGTGGGTAAGCAGAGAAGTCGAGACCCGGTGTAAGGGCGTTGTCACGGATAGAAACCTCAGGATCGTAGCCACTGTAATCGGTGATTGTGAAGAGGTTCTGTGCTGCAAAGTAAACGCGGAGGTTATCGATGTGCAGACGTGTAACTACTGCCTTAGGCAATGTGTAACCCAATGTCAAGGTCTTGAGACGCAAGAATGAGCCATCCTCGATGATACGTGAAGAGAACACCTTGTTAGATGCTGAGTTGATTGCACGTGGGATGTCGCTTGTTGGGTTGTCGAATGTCCAACGGTTGGCATAGCTTGCAAACTGGTTCAAGTCGCGTGATGTGTTCCATGAGCTCTCGAAGAAGAGGCGGTTGGCGTTGAGAATATCGTTGCCATACGACCACTGGAAGAAGATGCTCAAGTCGAAGCCTGCATATGCAAAGTTGTTGGTGAAACCGCCTGTATGTGTAGGCAGACCATTACCTATAACTGTGCAGTCGTTGCTGTCAACTACACCGTCGCCGTTGATGTCGCGATACTTAGGCATACCTGGCTGTGTGTTGTTCTCGCCTGAGAAGTGAGGCACATTTGCCTTAAGTGTGTATGTATTGCCGCTCTTGTCAAAGTCGTCCAACTTGTATGTGCCGTCGTAGATGTAGCCGTACATAGTACCCATCGACTTGCCCTTGATAGCGATATAGCTTGACTGCTGGTTGAAGTTCTGGTCGAACTGTGCTGCAGTAAGCAATGCGTTCTGTCCCTCAGCAAGCTCGGTTACGCGGTTCTGGTTGAATGCGATGTTGAAGTTGCTGGTCCACTCAAACTTCTTAGTCTTGATGTTTGTAGTGTTAAGAGTAAACTCGATACCTTGGTTGCGCACCTTACCGATGTTCTTCATTGCGCTTACGAAGCCCGAAGACAATGGCAAGTTAGAGTTAAGCAGCAGGTCGCGGGTGTTCTTGCGATAGAGGTCTACTGTCAAACCAATACGCTCCTGGAGGAAGCTAAGGTCGAAACCAAGGTTCCACTGCTCAGTAGTCTCCCACTTAAGGTCCTTGTTAGGAACTGTAGTAGGTACCATACCTACGTTGCTCTGGTTGCCGTTCAAAGGATATACACCACTTGGGATGCTGCCAAGAGTTACCTGACCGTTCCAAGACTTCTGTACGTCCATAAGACCATATGATGCATACTCGCTTACACGGTTGTTACCAGTGAGACCCCATGACAAACGAATCTTAGCATTGTCAATATACATGCGAAGAGGCTTCATAAAGTTCTCCTCAGCCACATTCCATGCCAAAGAACCTGAAGGGAAGTAACCGAAGCGGTTGCCCTTGCGGAACTTAGAAGAACCATCGGCACGCATTGTAAATGTTGCGTAATACTTCGAGTAGTAGTTGTAGTTGAAACGTCCGAAGTACGAAATCATAGACCATGAGCTCTTGGTTGATACTGTTGTAGTAGGAGTACCTTGGCTCATACCTGCCATACCTAAGCTCTCGTTAGGAATGTGGATAGTCTTGAATGAATAGTAGTCGTAGTCAGAGTTCTGCAAAGAGAAACCTAAGAGAGTATTGAAGAAGTGCTTCTTCTTGATGTTTGTCTGATAAGTAAGGGTGTTCTCGTTAAGCCATGTAGCACGAGACGAGCGTATCACGCGCGCGTTTACCTTATCATTAGAGAGGCGGCTACCGTAACGAGTCTTCGAGTTGTTGAAGTTGTCGTTGTTGTAACGGCTGTCAGTGAAACCACCCGAAACCTTAAGCTTCAATCCCTTCATAAACTCATACTCCAAGTATCCGTTGAACTGTGTGTACTGGTTCAATGTGTGGTTGTAAGCATTGTTGAGGTCCATGTACGGGTTGAAACGATAGTCGTTTGTACCATTTACGTCGTCGTCAGTTGCATTCTCGAGCAATGAAGTAAGAGGCAAACCTGGCTGTGTTACTGGACGATAACCCCATACACTATAGAAGAGGTTGTTCATACCAGTATAAGAGTTCTGCGAAGGCGAAGCGCCATCCTGATTAGTGCGCGAGTAGTTTACGTTGAGGTTAATCTTCAACTTGTCCTTCTTGTATGTGCTACCCATACGACCCTGCAAACGGTTGTAGTTAGAGTTGATAACGATACCGTCCTGATCGAAGTAAGAGATAGAAGCGTTGTAGCGTACCTCCTTGCTACCACCGGTAAGACCGATGCTGTGGTTCTGGATAGGAGCTGTCTGGAAAATCATGTCCTGCCAGTTGTACTGAGCGATGTTCTTGTAATCGTCCAATGTCCACTGCTTGCCCTCATAGTTGGCAAGATACTTTGTCTGCATCTCCTTAGGATACATCTCGTTCTGAAGCTCAACAAACTGGTAAGCATTCATCATATCGATGTTGTTAGAGATTTTCTGCCATCCGTAGCTGCCATCGTATGTAACCTTTGGCTTGCCTTCCTGACCACTCTTTGTAGTGATGATAACAACACCATTAGCGCCACGTGCACCATAGATAGCGGTAGCCGAGGCATCCTTCAATACGTTTACCGACTGGATGTCAAGCGGGTTGATGCTTGATGCAACAGAAGCGTCTTCCACTGGGAAACCGTCTACAACGTACAGAGGAGAGTTCTCTTGAGTAAGCGAGTTGTTACCACGAATCACCATATTCATCTTACCACCAGGCATACCTTCGTTAGAAGATACGTTTACACCAGCAAGGCGTCCACCAAGAGTCTGGTCGAATGATGATACTGGAGTGCTGGTCAAGCCTTTAACGTCGGCTTTAGATACAGCACCGGTGAGGTCGCGCTGGCGAACTGGCTGATAACCCACAACGACAACCTCGTTAAGGGTCTTATTGTCTTCCTGCATGGTGATAATCATCTGCTTTCCTGGAGTAGCCTTAACCTCTTGTGGGTTATAGCCAAGGAAAGAGAAAGTAAGCACAGCACCACGGCTTACGCTGATGGTAAAGTTACCGTCAATATCGGTAACGGCACCAACACTCTTGCTGCCTTTCACTGTGACGCTAACACCAGGCATAGTTTCGCCAGTGTCGTCTTTAACAACTCCCGATACCTTGTCCTGTGCATTAGCTACGGACACGGAAATCAACATCAGAAGCAAAATAGCCCATGACTTGACTGTTTCGGTCTTGAATCTAATTTTCATTTCTTGATAGGTTTAAAGATTTTTATTGTTGTTTTTAATGAATTAATCGTTTGTTTTCACGTCAAACTGCTTGCATAGGCAATTGTGCTTGCAAAATTAAACATGTTTTGCCTCGTGCGTGTGTACGTATGTACATTTTACTTCCTATTGTGTACAAATACAACGTTTCGGATCGTTTCGTGCATGTTTTTTCATTCTTTGTACGTAATTTGAATTCATTTGTACGGTTTTATTATTGTGTTCTGATATTATCTTTTAAATTTGCAGCCGACTAAACGGTGCGTTTACATGGATTGTTTCTAAGTATTACGCAAATGTACAAAATAAACCTATATCATACAAGCAAAATCTAAAAAAATATAAAGATTTGTTTCAAAACTACCGAATACTAATTAAATACTAATAAATAACCAAACTAAAAACATTTTACTAACATGAACATTAAAAACAAACTTTCAAGTTTGATGTATGCGCCATTAGCACTCGCGCTGTTGGCTGCGTGCTCATCGGACGATGTAGTGGAGAATAATCAACCAACTACACAAGGACAAACTTTGACTATTAATGCTACTACTGGCGGAGAGGATGGTACACGTGTTTCTTTCGGAAATGATGGCAATGGCACATATGCTACATCATGGGAAGCTACAGACCAGGTAAGAATCTATGCTGGAAATATTAATAATGTGGGTACATTTAAGGTAGATGGTGCATTTACATCTCATAATGCAAAGCTCACTGGTACACTTAAAACACAATTAACAGAAAAGACAACCATTACTGGTTATATCGTTAATGATAAAGTAAAGACTTCTAATAATGGTGTAATTGACGAGAATGGTTTTGGTAAGCAGATTGAGGTGGACTATTCTGTTCAAGATGGTACATGGGAAGATGCTGTGTCTCGTTGTGTGCTGTTTGGTGAGGGTACTTACGATCCTGCAAATGCAAGCCAGCCAGTGGATATGACGTTTAAGTATAAGACCACGTTCTTCAAGCTTATCCTTAACTTTGGTGAAACAACAGCAACATCTGCTAATTTGTGCTTGACAGGCGACAATATCGTTACCAAATCACGTATTCATGCACTTAATAATGCTACTAATGGTACTAATAATGCTGGTGCTACAAACTATTTTGAGTCTTCATATATTTCTATTCCGAAGGCAGATATCAAAGACAATAAGACTACTGTTTATGTGGCATTGTATTCGCGTGAATTAACTAATGTGTCTATTCAGGCAGTACTTGATAATGGTGAAATCTATGATTTTGATATTTCTAATAACAAAACTCAACCAGTTACTCCAAGCAACGGTAAGGTATATACAATTGAACGTACTGGTAAGCAGCATGTAGTGCCAGCAACGTTAAATGATTTGAAAGGTACTGGTGTGGCGTCTGATCCTTATCAGATTGGTTCTATTGCCGACTTGAAGTGTATGGCAAATAATTTAAATAAAGAAAGTGATTCTTTTGGCAAGTATTTCGAACTTACTTCTGATATTATTATAAATGGCGAATGGACACCTATATCACAATTTGGTAAGGCTTTCCGTGGTGTTTTCGATGGTAAAGGTCATACCATATCTGGAGATATAACTATTAATAACCTCGATGTCAATCAAGGTGCTGGTTTATTCGGTGTCATCACATCAGATGGTGTTATAAAGAATCTTACAAGTAAGGTTAATATTAGTGCTTCTTCAATAAACGATAATACTTCAAATACATACACTGGTTCTATCGTAGGACGTATTATTACAGCTGGTACAGTTGAAAATTGCGTAAACAAGGGTGCTATTAAATCTACAACACAGTTTGTTGGTGGTTTGATAGGTGCCATTCAGCTTGATGGTAAAAATGATTTAACAGAGAATAAGAAAGTTATCGTTGAAGCATGTGCTAATGAAGGTGATGTAGTTAATAATTTTAATGTTAATAAAACATTTTCTGTAGGTGGCATTATCGGATTTGTAAATGGCAATAGTAGCAACGCAAATTGTAAATCAGATTTAGAAGTTAAGGGATGCTGTATAAATAGTGCTACACTTTCGTTATTATACGCTAAATATAGTGCTGGTATTATCGGATTAATACAGAATCCAAGAGATGTAAACCAAAGCAAAGTTACTGCTTGTTGGGTTAAAAATATAACATTACCAACAAGTGGAAGTAGAGCGTCTATCGTTTCTTCAGCAAATAGTGATAAGATAGTATTCTTAGTTGATAATTGCTGGGCCGATAAGGTTTATAATTCAGGTTATACTTGTAGTAAATATGCCACTGTAACTAACTGTTGTGTTGGTAAAGGTTCTGGATCTGGAATTACAGTCGCTTCTCTCGAATCTAAGATTGCTGATATGAACACAGCATGGGGTTCAGCTACCTATGAGTTCAACACCGACGGTACAATTAAGACAAAGTAAAAAAAACAAATACAAATAATTAAATAAAGATATGGAAACAAAAAAATTATATATAGCTCCTTCTATCCAAGTTGTAACATTGGATACAGATTGTTCAATATTGGCAGTTTCAGGTGGTGGTGGAGATCAGTTTGATGATTTGAAGGATGGTGGTGATCCATTCGCAGCTCCAGCTCAGTCAGCTCTCGGTACTTCAGAGTACTTTGATACTTGGGTATCAGAAGAAGAGTAATCCCCTTATACATTATTATATATTAGGCTTGCGCTCAATAGGGTGCAAGTCTTTTTTTTAGCTCC
>ERZ870052.109-NODE-109-length-29288-cov-23.026223_pt1 | contig 29288 bp, 16 predicted proteins | sample MGYA00520889_ERZ870052 | MGnify/ENA primary metagenome ERZ870052 (study PRJEB32232, sample SAMN07284988) | human gut metagenome | biome: human-associated habitat; material: feces | host: Homo sapiens | place: Tanzania | collected 2014-08-14 ...
ATATAAACGGTTAATTTTTATAATTACCTATTTATATAGTAAAAGCGAAAAAAAATAGACTTAACTAAACTCTTTTAATAGATGGTGAAACGATTAATTTTAGCTACAGTGTTACTCATATTTGTATCGCTAGCTAATTATGCGCAAAACACGGGAGTCAAGTCCAACCTCTTATATTGGGCTACAACAACTCCTAATCTCGGTGTCGAGACTGCCTTAGGCAAGAAGCATACCGCTCAGGTATTCTTTGGCTTCAATCCTTGGAAACAGTCCGGTGGCGACCAGTCAAGCCTTCGTCATTGGCTTTTGCAACCAGAATACCGTTACTGGTTCTGCCAGAGCTTCAATGGCTGGTTCTTGGGTGTTCATGCCATGGGCGGACAGTTTAATGCAGGAGGAGTGAAGTTACCCCTTGGCATTTTCAAATCACTACGCGACCATCGCTATGAAGGATGGTATGTAGGTGGTGGTGTGACCGCTGGTTATCAATGGCCTCTTTCCAAGCACTGGAACCTGGAAACCTCTGTAGGTTTCGGATATGATTATATCCAGTACGACAAGTTCAAGTGCGGTGCCTGTGGCGAGAAGGAGAAGTCATCTCATGACAACTACGTGGGTCCTACCAAGGCAGCCATTTCTCTTATTTATATGTTGTAACTCATTAAATATAATCTATGAGTATGAAAGATTTTAAGAACTACATATTATTATTCAGCTCTCTTTTGATGGCTATGCCTCTTGCAGCCCAGGATTGCAAGAGTCTCAAGTTGGCTGCCGATAAGATTCAGGTATCTAATGTACAGATGTCTCATCACAATGACCTGGTTACGGTTGCGATGGATCTGAATCTCGATTCCCTGGATCTCCCTACCAACAACCAGCTTGTCTATACTCCGATGATCAAGCATAAGGGTGAGCTGCTCAAGATGCCGGAGATTGTTATCAACGGCAGAAGACAGCAGATTATGTATGACCGTGGAGTAGGGAAGAAACAGTTGCAGCTTTCACCTCAGGCTTTGGTGGTGAAGCGAGACAACAAGAAGCAGCAGACCGTGAAGTATCTTGCCTCCGTTCCTCTCTCTTCTAAGGAAAGAAATTACGATTTGGATATTCATGAAGACCTCTGCGGTTGTGGTGATCTGCAGGATGGCAATGATTTCACGGTTTCTCGCCGTCGCCAGCCGGTAGCTTCTTTCGTCCGTCCGGAGGTAGAGGCAATCAAGGTCCGTCATCTGGATAAGCGCGCTTATATCGATTTCCCGGTAGACCGTATCGAGCTGCATCCTGATTACCGCCGTAATCCTGAACAGTTAGATAGCATTATCCGCACCATCAATGCATTGAAGGAAGATAAGAATCTCGAAGTGAGCGGCATCAACATTCATGGTTATGCATCACCTGAGAGTCCTTACACCCATAATGATTATCTGGCAAAGAACCGTGCCAAGACGCTGACCGAATATGTGCGCCGGATGGTGAAGTTGCCAAACAATCTCTTCACGGTTTCTTCTACTCCGGAGGATTGGGAAGGTCTGATAGCTTATATTAAAGGTAGCAACCTGGAGCATAAGGATGCCATTCTGGCGATTATTGCAGACAAGAGTCTGAATCCTGATGCCCGCGAGTTGAAGATTAAGAAGCAGTATCCTTCAGAGTATCGCTTTATGCTCGACACCTGGTATCCAGCCCTCCGCCATTCCGACTACCACATTACTTATAAGGTGAAACCTTTCGATGTGGAAGAGGCAAAGGAGATTATCAAGACCAAGCCACAGCAGTTGAGCCAGGAGGAGATGTTCATGGTAGCCCAGACTTACGAGCCAGGCAGCAAGGAGTTTAATGAAGTGATGGAGATCGCCGTCCGCATGTTCCCAGAGAATGAGACAGCGAATTTGAATGCAGCCATAACCCGCTTGAATGCCGGTGATGCAGATAATGCGAAACAATATCTCGACAAGGCAGGAACCAGTGCCGATGCCCAGAATGCCCGAGGAGTCTATGAGATGCTGAAGGGTAACGAGAAGCAAGCTCGTTATTATCTGGAGCAGGCAGCCAAGGCAGGTGTTGCTTCTGCAAAAGAAAATTTACAGAATCTATAAAGTTATACATACTGTCTGTTTAGGACAATATAGCTATTCCTTAGAGCCAGGGCACTGTCCTGGCCTGGGACAGGCTCCTAGCTCAGGCATATCTTTTTTCTAAGTACAAATATAGAAAGAAACTCAAATATAACGTATTAGATGAATTGTAAACCAAATATATAAAAATGTAATACAATTAGATTTTTAAGAGCGTTTATAAGTAAAGAAATAATTATTAATAACAACAATAATAACTTACAAGATGAAGAAAACTTTATTATTTTCCGTTGCATTGGCGGGGCTGATGCTCGGTTCTTGTTCAAGTAGTGATGATCTGAATGGTGGTGGAAGTGCTCCTGTTAAGCAGGATGGTAATGGCTATGTAGCATTTACAATTAATTTGCCTACTCAGCCAAGTACACGTGCTGGTAGTTTTAACGACGAATTCAAGGATGGTATGGCTAATGAGTATGCAGTTAAGGATGCTACACTCCTTTTGTTCCAGGGTGCAACAGAATCAAGTGCTGCTTTTGTAGGTGCTTACAAATTAAGTACCGAACCTTGGACTTCACCTGCTGGTGATAAAAATATTACAACCACTTCCAAGAAGATTGTAAAAAAGATAGATAAGTCAGGTACTGACATGAAAGCTCTTGTTGTATTGAACAAGAATGGAGTATTCACAGTAGATGAAGCTACAAATAAAGTGAAATTGAAGGGCAGTACTTCTGATTTTGCTGGAACTTATCAAGATTTTGTTGAGTCGGCTAGTGCCACATCAAGTGAAGACTTGACAAAGACTGGTTTCTATATGGCAAATGCTCCTTTATGTAGTAAAAAGGGTGATGATTCAGACCCTGCAACTGGTACAGTTTCAACTTTGACGGACTTAAATGGTAAAATCTATGATACAGAGGCTGAAGCATTAGCTGGTTCTGCAGCTCAGGTTTATGTAGAGCGTGCTGTTGCAAAGGTAACAGTTAACAAGGGTACAGTAACAGAGGCTACTACAAGTACTTCTACATCAGTTCCATTTGAAGTATTAGGTTGGGCTATTGATAACTTTAACAAAACGACTTATTTGGTTCGTAACACAGAAGATTTTGACTCATGGAAGAGTTTCTCTTCTAAAGGACTAACACCTTCTAAATATCGTTTTGTTGGTGGAACTGCTGTAGCAACAGATTTGTACCGTACTTATTTTGCAAAGGATGTTAATTTTGATACAAATTACTTTGATGGTATTTTGGAGCGTGCTACAAATTTCGTAAATACTTATGGTGAAACTAGTCCACAGTATTGCTTCGAAAACACTTTTGATGTACCTCATCAGAATGAAAACTTGACAACTCTTGTAACAATCAAGGCTAAGTTGAATAGTGGTGCTGATTTCTATATTGTAGGAGGTGATCAGACCAAACTCTATACAAAAACAGAGTTAGATAAGCTGGTAAAAGAAAAGTTCTTGAATACTGAAGCTACATGGGTTACAAATAATGCTAAGGATGCTTCAACAACGATTGGTGAAGGTGACCTTACTTTGGCTTATGATACAGATGCAGCAGGTGTAATCCACTTGAAAGAAGTTACAGTAGATCCTGCTAAGTTAAAGGCAACTCCTGATCCATTACCAGCTACTTATGTTAAAGATGTAGATGCTGCTGTGGGTTCTATGGTTTATTACAAGAATGGTGTTTCATATTATACAGTACGTATCAAGCACTTTGGTGATGACTTGACTCCTTGGAAAAAGAATGAACTAGGTGTTAAAGCTGGCGAAGTTTACCCAACAACAAATCGGGCAGAAAACTGGTTAGGTCGTTATGGCGTTCTCCGTAACAACTGGTATGATATCACCGTTCAGGGTGTTAAGGGATTAGGTTCTGCTACCGTTCCTGAGTTGACCGGTACTACCGATGATGAACTTGATTCTTACATTGCTGTTCAGATTAACGTCCTCTCTTGGGCTAAGCGTACACAGAATGCTACTTTGCAATAAGATGTAGATACATTTAAGATAAAAATTTGAAAATAATAATTGATTAGCGATATGATAGCGCAGAAGATAAATAAATGGTTGAAGGGTGTCATGGCAGCTGCCATGACCCTGACCGTCGCGACCTCATGCCACGATATGTGGCACCAGGATTACAGCGATTGTCCTAATGGTGTATATGTGAAGTTTAAGTATGATTATAACCTCCAGCGTGCCGACATGTTCAACGACCATGTTGGACAGGTAACGCTGTATGTATTCGACGAGAACGGAAACTATATAACCCAACAGACCGAGACGAATTCTGCGCTATCATCGCCTCTCAAAGACCCAAATTATGTGATGCACGTCGAGAACCTACAACCAGGTAAATATCAGTTCCTTGCCCTTGCCGGACAGAATACATACGCCGACCAGTTAACTTCAGGCCGTGCCAAGTTCGTTCGTACCGCTCCATCGGCTACAGGAGATAAGATGCAGAAACTGGAAGTGAATCTCGATCATGAAAATAAAGGTGAGTATGATGAGGTTGTCAACAACAGCCTCCCTCTCGATACCCTCTGGCATGGTAAACTGCTGGAGGCAGTAGAGGTATCATCCTCAAAACCTTCTTATGCAACCATCCCTCTGGTGCGTGATACCAAGAAGATCAATGTGGCGCTTCGTGACCTAGACTCTCCACAGGATATGGATGTCAACGACTACACGATGACCATCGAAGACCATAATGCCCGCATCCTTTGGGATAACTCTCTCGATGAGAGCCGTAAACTCATTTATACCCCTCATGCTACATGGAATACGGTAGATGAGGACGAGCAGGGCAAGATAGCCCATGCTGACTTTATGACCTCCCGCATTCTGAAGCACGAAGATTACAACCAGGATGGCCGACTCCTGATTAAGAGCAAGGAGACCGGAAATACGGTAGTCAATGTAGATCTGCCAGACCTCTTGAGTCGTCTTCGCACTAGCGAGGAGTACAGTTACAGTGCACAGGAATTCCTAGACCGTGCCTACGATTACAAACTTCAGTTCTTTATCCAGGGTGGCAAGCTCAAGTATTGCTACATCACCATCAGCGTGAATGTACTGAGTTGGAGCAAGCGCATCCAGTTCGAAGAACTCCATTAACATGTCCTACCCGGCTTTCTGTAAGCCGATATAAAAAAGAAAGTGTATGTTTAAGATGAAAACAATAACCCACTCATTGCTAGCCCTTTTGCTGGTTATGTCGTTCGCATCCTGTGCGAGTGACACTACTAGCGATTTGCCTCTGCCAAGCAAAGATATGAAGGCATATCTGCAGGTAAAGGTAACGGTGGATGGTAGTGGAGATACACGAGCGAGTAGGGCAACATCAGGACCTAACGGAGGTGAAGAAGGAGATGGAAGAGAAACAGGAATCAATCATGAAAATGATGTCAATTCTCTTGCTGTCTTACTATATAAATCTGATAAAGATGACCTGTCGGATGATAATGCTACTATAGATTATGTATATACATTTACCAATTTAAATAAGGTAACACCTCCTACTTCCGGCAAAGATGCAACTTATACTACCGTTCCAAGAGAAATCGATGCTGCAATTGTTGGCAAGAATTATCATGTTATAGTGATAGCCAATGCAGACGATATGACTTCCAAATGTAAAGGACAGAAGATAAAAGACGTAAGAGATTTGCAGATGTCGAAGGTGTGTACCCGAGATGCTGATATTACAAAGTTCTCAAACTTCATCATGTCATCAAAGAAGGATGCAAAGATTGATTTCTCCCAGGAAGGTTCAGAAACTGATCCGTATCAGGTAGAGGTAGACATCGAACGCCTGGCAGCCCGTATCGACATCATTCCAAATGCCACTTATAATGATACCGGTAAAGGTTATTATTATAATGTAATGGATGGAACGAATGTAGTAGGAGGCTTTAAGCTGGAATCTGTTACTCCTAGCAAAGTCATGACAAAGGGAGAATACCTGATAAAGCGAGTTTCTCCTGATAAAGCTTTAACTTCTATTACTTATTTCGGTGAAGAAGAAATGGATGCTACGTCCAAGGCATCTACTAATTATGTAGTTTGTCCATGGACAAAGGATCGTTCTGGTCTAACTCTGAGTAATGCTGAAGGTCCTGCATCTTTATATGATGTAAAGAATGTTGCTTCTTCAAAATCTTATATCCTCGATTATGTGATGGAGAATACGACCACCGATAACGACGTGGCTAATTCTACTGGCCTTATCTTTAAAGGCAAGTATTATGAAGAGACAGAATGGGATGCAAAAACGAAGCAGCCTAAGGCTGGTGTCACAGGAGCAGATAAGGAATATACCTATACGCTCCGTCATAGCGATCCTTCAGGAAGCGGAACGCTCTCTGACCCGATGCATTTTGGTGTTGTCCGCAACAACATCTATCAGGTAAAGGTAGAAGGTGTTGAAGGAAAGTCTAAAGGTATCAAGTTGACCATACATGTAGTCCCTTGGGCACATTACGACCATGGGGAAGTAATATTTTAAACTCTAAGATTAATTTACAAAGTATAACTAAAATGAGAAAACATATAATGAAATATATGGCTTGCCTGGTGATGCTGCTGACGTCTTTTGCAGCATGTTCGCCAGATAGTGATGCTTCTGATCCGGGAAGTACCACCAACAAGACATATACTCTCCATTTTAATCTGTCTCCAGTATCAGGAAGTTCTGCTTCATCCCGTGCAGAAACTTATACTGCAGGAAGTCCCAACACATGGGAGGACGGTTCTAAAGAAGAGAACATGAAGAGTTGGACAGTTGTCTTTGTAAAGTCTGATAGAACGGTAGCGAAAGTAGTTAAGCAGCCATCTGTAGCTGAAGGCAAAGATAAGGAAGATGTTGTAACAGTTACCGGTTTGGAAGCAGGAACCAAATATACGGTCTATTCTTTTGCCAATATATCAGATGCAGATCTCGGTACGATTACGGAGGGTTCTCCTTCTCCTGACTTCGAATCCAAATTATTTGCTGTCAATGGTAATGATATGGATATTAAAGCGAATGGTATTCCTATGAGTAATAAACAGACGGTAACAATCGGCTCTGACGGCCAACCGGATGTCAAGGATTTATATGTAGTAAGAATGCTATCCAAGATTACGCTCAATTTCCGCAACATGACAGGTGGAGATATTACCGTAAAGAATGTAAGTATCAGCGATATTACAAGCAATCCTGCTACAGGAGAAGAAAATGTCAAGCTGCTCCCTGCAAAGGATGTTGTTTCTTCATCTCCGTATGTTGCCCAAACGCCAAATTTGGTAGAGAATGCTAAAAGAGATGATTTTACACATACGATTAAATCTGGTTTGACAGTAGCCAAGAACACAACCGATTATGATACAGATAACAGCCGTTCGGTTTCTTTCTATGTCAACGAGAGTCAAGCCGGCAATGCTTATCCTTATTTTGTAGTAACGCTCGAAACGACTGTTGGTTCACAACGATATTTCATGTATACCGACTGGGATCAGATAGCCCGCAACGACCATCATGTCTTAAAGTTGGCGCTGAGCGATTACAAGCTACGTCTCAAGGTAGAGGACTTTGGATCTATCGGTTCGGCTCCGTCATTGAAAGATGACGGAAAACAGCTCAATCTCATTTTCCATGATTTAGAGGAGTTCCATATCGTTCCTTCTGTTACGAAGTATAGTGATGATTCGTCTGTCCCTTTCACGAATCTCGAATGGACGAGACTCTCAGAATCGGAGACTGGAGCAGAATCAAAAGCCTTCAGTACGATACCATATATCGTTTCTAGCAAAGACAGAATTGAGGCGGAAACCAAAGGTGAGTTAGGCAAGAAGATAGGTCCTATCATCTATCAGCTTTCAGTAAAAGTAGATGATGGTACCACGACAGCCCCAACGCTGGTATATCGGGTAGCCATCTCTCAGGATTTAACCTGGTACACAGCAAGGCGCCATAACGGTGCATTTTGGATATGTAAACAATAATACAAATATTAAAAAACATTGAAGCTTATGTTTAAGTCTAAGATTTTTAATAGTGTAATGAGATATATGTTGGTAGCAATGCTTGCATTGCTGCCAAATGCTATATGGGGAGAGAATGTCTTTTTAAATGATGTACATAAGGTTAACATTAACTTATGTGACATCATGTGGAAGAATAATGCTTTTGCATACGATTATGCCTTGATTTATTTTAAAGATAAAGATGGCAACCAAGTTTCTTTAGATAATTTTGCCTTAGCTCGATGGGGAAATACTTCTTCTGAATATATTTCTAATGTTTATAATGGCGGTAATGGAGTTAAGAAAGTTGGAAATTATTATATGTTTTCACAGAAAGATTATACATGGGGTAATCAAGAAAAACTTTATAATTTTACCTTCTTTAATACCGTATTAGACCTATCTGGGTATCAAATTATATTTAAGGCATCAAATACAAATGATTTTGAATCAGATAAAGAAACTTCTGATATTACTATAACTTATCAGCTTTATTCTCAGAATGATATTGATGCTGTAACTTTCACCAAGGCAACAGATCCTACTTTGGTGAAATCTACTTATGCCTTAAAAGAAGGAAACAAATGTATCTTCAGGGCGTCTTCTATATATGATGAGATTAAAACTATTTTGGAAGTTTCAGCTAAAGAAGATATAAAGGACTTCTATATTCGTTGGACAATAATGCATACTGATGGTACTAAAGTAGATAATCTTGCTGTCTCTTCTGGAAAAATACAGAAGCGTAACGATTTTGACTATATTTACTTTAATAATACAGGTTCCTCTATCAAGGAAAATGATTTAGATGTTACATTAGAGTTGCCTAGTGGTGAGTCTTGGGATGACATAAATTTATCTTTTGTTATTTCCAAAAATCTCTCTGAATTGACTACTCAATATGGTATTGTTGAGAAGGAGCCTACTTTGGCTGCATTGTATAATGTTACGTTAGCAACAAAGTATAGCATGCCTTTCAAACATTATAAAGGTTATACTAATGCTGATTATGAGGTGATTAATGAATCTAATGGACAACTTCGCCAAAAGACCTATACTTGGGAGTATACGTATCCTGTTGAAGTTGGTAAGCCTGTTCCTTTGACGTTGCCTTTGGAAGCTTATAATAATAATGGACATCCTGGTTTGGAACCATTAGGTTATTACAGATGGTATAATTATGATACTGATGAAGCATCAGATAATATTAAAGCCGACACTCAAGATACAAATTATTTGCATGAAATAAGTGATGAAAAAGGCAATAAAAAAGGTCTTTTAGCTTATAATTTGTATCAAAAAACTCTTTGGCAAGGTAATATAGGTGTTAATTATACTCGTCCAGATGATGATAATTGGAAGGGTGAGACGATTGCCTGTGATGTGAGCCGTTATATTGATGGTATGGATGCGACAGGATCTTATTTGGAACATGAAAGTACTCTTTCTATCCGTTATATCTTCCATCTTATTCCTGCTAAGCAAATGGCTGATATGGAAAAGGATTATCTTACCAATTCGAAAAATGACCTCACTTATGAGGATAATAAGAATGTAACTGTTGGTTTCGCAAAAACTACTTCAGCAATGACTTTGCGTCTTAATATGAAACCAACCATGTATTATTTCTATCCGATGACAACTCCGAACCATCATGTATATTTTCCAACAGGTCAATCAGACCGTGATATTGTTGCTGATGATTTCGGAACTGACCTCAAGCAAGCAACTAAGGTTATTTGGAGAATATATAATGGTGATAAAGATAGATATTTTGAAAGAGAAAGTAATGTGTCTGGTTTCCCTCGTTTCTTTGATGTCAGTCAAGATGTCTTAAATAGTACATCCAATACATGGAAGGATTTGGATGGTAATTCCGTTACAGGTAATATTACATTCAACTATGGTGACCACTTCTCTGTAGTGGCTTATGCTGTTGCGGATGACAATAGTAGTTGTCCGATTGCCAATTTCAACTGTCGGTTCTTTGGTTTCCATCCAATGATGGATTCTGAGATGGGTAATGTAGATGTCCAGCGTAAAATCTCTTATCTTGAAGAGAATTATAACCGTGTGGCAATGATAAGTTTCGATAATGATAGTCCGGAACAAACTGTTTCTCCTCCAACCAATGATATGGATAACCAATCTGAGCATCCTTCTGATTGGTCTAAGAGAAACTATGGATTCGTCTATAAGAATCTTTTAAGTAAGAGTGTGGGGTATACTGGTAGTCCTAATTGGTATGACCCGCTACATTCTCCTTTGCATGGAGAGTATGGTATCTATAAGACGGCTAATGTGAAGGGAGTATCAGCTTCAGATAAGTATATGTGGTATGATAATTCTGTGTTATATGATAGGACTTATGAGATGACCGGTGAGTCTCAAACGGGTTCCTTCCTCTATGTTGATGCTTCGGATGAAAGCCGTACCATTGCATCGGCAGAATTCACAGCTAACCTATGTACTGGTCAGCAGATGGCGTTTTCTGCGTATGTTGCTGATATGACTGAAGGAAATAAAACACAGCCACAGCTTATGTTTAAGCTATTTGGTCTTGTTGGCAATCAGAAAGTGTTGCTTCATAATTTCTCTTCTGGAGATTTTGAAAGTAATCGTGATACCCAAAATAAGGGAGAATGGTATCAGGTATTTGGTAAGATTACGATTCAGCAAGAGGCACATGCGGAACTGTACGATAATTTCCGTATCGAGATTGATAACTATAGTAAGGGTACTAATGGTGCAGACTATGCTGTAGATGATATCCGTATATATTTAAAGCCAGCTAAGGTGGAGGTCTTCCAGGACCGTCCTGCCTGCGGTGAAAATGGGGTGGCAAATGTCAAGCTGAAGATACGTGCCATTCACGAGACATTGAATGCTATACTTAACCATAAGGATACGAAAATCCATTTTCGTTTTGTGGAAGAAGATGGTACGCCAGTAACAGGAACAGGTCTTTACAACTATAATTTGGATGGTGCGGAGAAAGCAATGCCAGATGGCTATGCTTCTGTTGATGTATATGATTCAGAGGCAGCTTGTAAGTCTCATACGATAGATGGTGTCAACATGATAGAGACAGATGCTTATGGTGAAACTTACATCATTCTCGCTAATCATAAGTTTGGACTCAAGGCTGGTAAGAAGTATTATGTCTCAGTATGTGCTGATAGTGATCCAAATGCACCTAATGCACAGTGGGGTAAACCTTCTGACGTCTGCTCTATTTATAGCGATTTGTTCGAGTTGGTTGGTCAGACTCCTGCCATTATAGATAGCAAAGGTAATGTCATTACAGACTATCGTGTGGACTGTGCTGATCCTAATCCTAGTGTTAAACTTAAGGGAAGTCTCACAACCATCGATCCAAAGACTGGTGCAAAGATTATGCTTACAGATGTGCCTTTCTACTGGTATATCGATCAGAAGACAACGCCTTATAACAGTACCGCTTCTAATGAGATTACGATTTCTGTTAGTAGTGATATTAAATATGGTGCTCATACAATCTATATGAAACCAGCACATAATGGAACAAATGCTGACGGTGAGGAAGTTTATACTACACCGGATGGAGTCAGTTACTTGCTTTGTAATGATGCTGTTCCTGTGCCTCTGCGTATAGCTAAGGATGGCCCACAGCTTAACTTCGGTTTCAATGATGTGTATTATCCGTTTAATGATGCAACTTATAAGTCTGCACTCCGTATCGGATTGCCACAGATTAAGAAGTTGTTGGAGCAGAACAAGACAAACTCTTCCGAGGGTTATCTTCAGGTACCATTGCATAGCGCAAGCTATAAGACTGGTGTCGAGGATAAGACTTTGACATTCATTGATGATAGCAAGACTGAGGCAGATAAAACTTCTGCGGATGTCTATGTTGCTACAACCAATGATCCATTGTGGAATAATACTGGTGCTACATTGCTGTCTGCTCCTGTTGCAAAATTAAAGTCTACAGAGATTGGCGAAGTGGGTACTGCTACTCAGGCAACCCTCGACCTCCTGTTCTTAAAGGATGTATTGGATAATTTCCACGAGGGTTATTACTACGATCTTCGATTCGTCTTCGAGCAGAAAGCTGCAGCTACTGGTGGAACAAGTTGTCCTGGTGAGGCTTATCTCAAGGTGAAGATAGTTCCGGAATTCATTACATGGACTCCTACAGCGAATGGCGGTATGAATGCCAACTGGAATAATGATGATAACTGGCATCGCTCATCATCTACAGAATTGCATGATAATGAGTATCATGATTATCAGGCTTATGGTAGTGCATCCGGTATTACAGCAAAGGTGGATATTCCTACCCAGAATAGCTATGTGCCAATGAAGTTTACTAAGGTTACTGTCGTCAACTTGAATGGAAAGCCTTTCCCTGACCTCGGTAACATAGTTTATCGTCAAGAGAATGGTATTGCTACCAAGTTGAATAATGCCAAGGGTGATGTAGCAACAACGTATATCCAGTATGATATCATGGCTTACTGGAATGAGGCAGATGCCGATAAGGGATTGGAAGCAGGTAATCTGAAGTGCGAGAAGTTCTATGGCAATACCTGCCATCAGATTTACTTCAAGCCTCAGGGCGAGCTTCGCGACCAGTGCTATCTGGTTTATGACAAGGCTTGGGTAGAGAAGGAGCTGGTGCCTAACAAGTGGTACACCATGGCTTCGCCTCTGCAGTATATCTACGCAGGTGATATGTATGTGCCAGCAAGTAATGGACGACAGGAAACCAAGGCGTTTACGGATATCAAGTTTGATACGAAGGTGAATAGCCGAAGCAAGTATCCGGTTTATCAGAGAGCCTGGATGAAGAGTGATGTGAAGGAAATCACTCCTAAGGGTGATTATTCTGCATCGCATTATCCGGATGGAACAGCTCCTAGTGATGTTGATATGAATCTCGGTTACTGGAGCCATGTATATAATAAGGTGGATGAGAGCTATTCCGCAGATGGAACCTTCGGTGGTTTCTCTATCAAGGCGGGTAATGCGCTCTTGCCAAAGAAACCTGCTGTTGGTTCTAAATTGCCAAATGCGCTCCTCCGTTTGCCAAAGGCTGATACTAGCTATCAGTACTACGATTATGATGGAACAACGACTTCTGGTGGTACATCTGTACAAATAGGAAAGGCTGGCCATGGCAAACTTCTCGTTGCTTTCAATAACGATGAGAAACATCTTGCAGAAATGACTCAGAGCTTGGGAACAGATAACACCAGCGGATTCTATCTCGTGGCGAATCCATATACCTGCTCTATCTCAATGGCTAAGTTCTTCGATGGCAATTCTGGTTTGCAGAAGGCTATTTGGATTGTAGAGAATGGTGAGGTGAAGGCGATTTCTTCTACCGAATTGGGTAAGCAGAACTATGCTATCCAGCCTACCCAGTCGTTCTTTGTTAAGAAGAAAGATGACGCTACTATTAGAGAGGTAAGATTCACTTCTACGATGTGTGTTGACCGCACCATTACTCCTGGCCTGTTGATGGCATCTGACTATGTAAAGAGCATTGAAGCGACGACTAAGAATTCAAACGGCCAGACTTCTAGGGCACGCATCGCCTTGCGTCCGGAGGCTTCTGCCGACTATGATGATCAGGAGGATGTGGATCTGCTGTATGATCAGAATCTGAAGGATGTTCCGCAGGTTTATACCGTTGCCGGCAACGAGGCGGTGGCTGTGAATGCGGTTCCGGAGTTGTCATGGATTCCGCTGGGCATCGTGAGCCAGCAGGCTGAAGAGGTTTCACTTACCCTGAAGGGTGTAAACAAGCTCGATGCTCCGGTTTATCTCTACGATGCTGCATCGGCAAGCTTTACAGAACTTCATGATGGCGAGGCTGTGAAGGTGAAGGCGGGTGACCACGGAAGATACTTCCTCACCCAGACCCGTACCTCAACCGGCATCGACCGCATGGAGGCTGAAGAGCAGAGCGCACCGGTGAAGGTTTACTCACCAGCTGCAGGCATGATCGTTGTTTCTGCCTTGGGTGGTGAGAAGCTCGACAAGGTTCAGGTATTTACATTGGATGGCAAGATGGTTCACAGTTATCAGTTGCCTGATAAGCAAAGAATGATTCTGCGAGTTCCATCCGGAGTTTACATTGTGAAGGCATCTACCCAGTCCTGTGCTCAGGCTAAGGGTCAGAAGATTGCCGTAAGATAGTATATTCTAGTTTTTTAATATCAATAGGGAATTATAAAGAACCCAAAGGGGGGAGCCAAAGCGTTGGCTTCCCCCTTTTTTTAGCTTTATACTTTACTGAAGTTTCGCAAGTCTCACTTACAATAATGATAAAGCATAGAGCGGTAGGATGGTAACATGCCTTACTGCATCGTGATCCTCCTTGTCTATATAATCAAACGCTCCAAAATTCTCTAGAGAGCACCGGAAGGCATTGGTGAGTTTCTTCTCTCTCATGAATAGCCAGAGACTCTTCATGCCGCCTTGTGTTCCAGATTTGATTTCGATAGGAGTAATCTTCATTTTATGAATCTCCAGATAGTCTATCTCTGCCACACTTTTCCCCTTCTGCTCCCAGAAGAACATCTTCTGACGTTGGATACACGGTTTGTTTCGCAAAATCTCAAGTCCTGTAACCATCTCCGTAAGTCCACCTTTGTTGACAAGTTCCTGAGGAGTACCAGCCAAAATGAGTTCTATAAGTTGCTGCGCCAGGTTGCCTTCCAACTGAAGCACGGCCAGCAGTAATCCGGAATCCAGAAACAGTACCTTCATGCTCTTCTCATCTGCCTCTGCATCCAGAGGAATACCATTGCCAGAGGTAGAGACTACAGGAGTTACGATACCTGCCAAGGTCAATAAACGGAGTGCCTCCCTAATCTGCGAACTTTGATAGTCGGCTGATATTTGCTTGAATGTCAACTTCTCGCCCGCCTGATGGCAGACGCCACGCATCGTAGTGCGCAACAGATCAGAATTGACTCTCTTCTTATATTTGCTGAAATCATCTTCGTACGTCAGCACTATATCTTCCAGAATGTTCCTGCATCGGTTGAAGTCATGAGTACGTGTCCAGGCAAGCACAGATTCCGGCATACCTCCAACAAGCAGGTAAATACGGAAGTATTCCACGAGTTTATCATGGAAAGCCTGTTCTAGGGGACGATTTCCACAAGCATCATTTCGCATTTTTACTAGCCCCTCTTCATTATTGGCATACAAGAATTCATCGAATGTCATCGGGTACATAAAGAGAGAATGAATTCTTCCTACTCCAAAAGTGGGAAGTTCCTGAAGTGTGAATTCAAGAAGTGAGCCTGCGGCGATGACATGCAGCTCAGGATAATCTTCCTTGAAAAACCGAAGAGCCATAATGGCCTCTGGGCATTCCTGTATTTCGTCAAGGAAGAGGAGCGTCTTGCCTGCTTCTACAGGGACATTGATGTAACTGCTGATCTTTTCAGCTATTGAACGCACATCAAGATCACCATGGAAAAAGGTTTTAATAGCTTTGTTGCGCTCAAAGTTCACTTCTGCAAAATACTTAAACTGCTTTCCAAAATGTTTAACTGCAGATGATTTTCCTACCTGTCGGGCACCACGAAGCAACAGCGGTTTTCGCATGGAATCTTCTTTCCATGCTATAAGCTGAGTATCTATATTTCTTTTTATATATTCTGCCATATCTATAATTGTTTGAATATCAGCAGCAAAGATAATTAAAATATTCAAATCCGAGAAATAATTTGCGCTAAAATATTCAAATCCGAGAAATAATTCGCGCTAAAATATCCAAATCCGAGAAATAACAGGCAAGTTTCGCAAGTGGTTCTGTCACTCATTCATAATAAACAGCGGTTTTCTCCGTTTTTATTTATTATGAAGAAAGTAAGTTATCTTATATATTTATGGCTGGTTTGCTGCCTGGGACTGCAAGCACAGAGCCGCAGGGAAATGGGAGGCATCTATTATGCTTACCCCGTAACGGATGCTGCCGGAACCGATTCTTCGGCTGTGAAGGCGCCTGCCGGTTTCTCACCTTATTATATCAGTCATTACGGGCGCCATGGCTCGCGATGGATGTCGAGGGATGAACGCTATCTCTGGATAGAAAAGCAGTTTGCTGATGACGGCAATCTTACTCCGCTCGGACTTCAAATCAAGAGTATCGTGAAGAGGATATGTGAGAATGCAAAGGGAAACGGCGGCAAACTGACCCGACTGGGTGAACTCCAGCACCAGGGCATCGCCCGACGCATGTATGCCCATTATCCACAGATTTTTGCTGCCGGACACCAGGTAAAGGCACGCTCCAGTGTTTCCGACCGCTGTGCCAAGAGTATGCTCGCCTTTACTTCCCAGCTGCGGAATCTACAGCCCCAGCTGCATCTGGATGTGAAGACCGATTCTGCCGATATGGCTTGGATAGCCTACGAATCTCCCGAACTGAAGGCGCTGAAGAAACGCACCAAGGTGAAGGCTCAGGTTTCGCCACGCCGCTTCCTGCAACAGCTATTCAAGAACACCGCAAAAATAGATGAACCCCTGAAACTGATGACCGAAATGTATGGACTCACCTCCTCCCTGCAGGATGTGGGCCTGAACTTTGCTGCCTATCCGCAGGAGATGGAAGACAGCCTGAATGCGCTCTTTACCGATGCCGAGTTCCGTGCCATCTATCAAGCCAACAATCTCCGCATGAACATCACCAACGGCAGTATGGCTACCAATGAAGAGATTCCGGCACGGAGCGCCATCTCGCTCTGGCAGAACATCGAAACCGAAGCCGATGCCGCCTTGCGTTCTTCCCAGTCATCAGCCACCCTCCGTTTCGGTCATGATACAGCCCTCTACCGACTCCTGTCTCTTCTTTTTGATGCCACATTGCCTCCTGCCGGTGCCCGTGAAGACGCCGACCAGGTGGTGCTCGGCGCAGAGACAGACAGGATGGACCGCGTGGTTCCGATGGGTGCCAACCTGCAGATGATATTCTACAAGAACCGGAAGGATAGCGTGGTGGTGAAGTTCATGCTGAACGAAAGAGACATCATGCTTTCGCCTGTAGGACAGGTGATTTACGGCACTCATTATTATTCCTGGAAAGAATGGAAGCAGGAGATGCACCAGCGTATCCACCAGCTGGAACATGTGCGCCAGCTCTATGCCATCCAGACGATGGAAGGAGCGGGACAGGCAATTCCTGCCGTACTGGTTCCGAACGGCCAGAACTTCTGGACTCCACAGACCCGGGATTCCGAGCAGCCTTGTGTGGCGCCTTATAATGATAAGGATACGCAGTTGCAGGGATTCCGCTGCAGCCATTGGCCGGGAGGTGGCGAGAAACGGGATTACGGTTCTTTCACCGTTGCTGCTCTGGGAGGCAAACTCCGTCTGCAGCCCGCTCAGCGTGCCACCGCTTTCAGTCATCAGGATGAGGTTTCGCATCCCCATTACTATGGTGTCCATCTGAAGGATGAGCATCTGAAGGCAGAGATGACTGCCCTGAGCCATACCTCCATGCTCCGTGTTACGCCCGATAAGGACGAGCTGGTTCATCTCGTTATCCAGCCCAATAATGATGACGGACAGGGAACCATCGAGATTGATACCGTAAACCATGTGGTTTATGCTTATAATCCGGCGCCTCATGTATATCAGGGATGGGGGAAACCGGATGATTTCGGGGGACATTTCGTACTGGCTTATGATAAAGATGAGCTGGTTGACTATGGTGTCTTTGATGAAGCACAGGCGGAAAGAAAGGGACTGATGGTGACCTGCAAGCCGGGCATCGGAGTCTGGCTCACCTTCAGGGGAAAGACTGGAAAGGCGATGGAATGGATGTCGGCTACCTCCTTTACTTCGCACGACCAGGCGGTGACCAATCTCAATGCCGAAAACTATATGTACGGCGGTCTGGACTTCAACAGTATGATGGAGTATGCTGCCAATCTGTGGTGCGAACGTCTGCATACCATTGATGTGGAGAGTCAGGACACGGCGAAGGTGAACCGCTTTTATACTGCCCTGTACCGCAGTTCGTTTCTTCCCCATGAGTTGAGTGATGTCGGCGAACTGCAATATGGTGACTTTGCGATGTGGGATATCTACCGTGCGCAGTTGCCTCTTTATCATCTTCTTACCCCGATGCTGTCGGGAGAGATGATGCAGTCTCTGGTAAAGATGTATCAGGATGGCGTCTGGATGCCTGTCTTTCCAACTGCCAACTGCGGGCAGAGGGAGATGCTGGGCGATGATGCCAGTATCGCGCTTGCCGATGCCTATGTCAAGGGCATCCGCAACTTTGATGCCGTGAAGGCTTACGAGGGAATGCGCATGAATGCCTTCTCTACTCCTTATCTTGCCAAGGATTACCGTTCCGGAAAGGGCCGCCGCTCCATCACTTCCTATATGACGAATGGTTATCTTCCGGTAGAGGAGGGGGCCGGTTCTGCTACCGCTTCTACCTCGCGTACCCTGGCGTATGCATACGATGACTTTGCCGTGGCGCAGATGGCAAAGCTGCTGCTTGATTCCTGCAAGGATGCTACGCTCCGCCAGCAGTATCAGGATGATTATCAGGTACTGATGCGCCGTTCTGAGAATTGGCGCAATGTGATCAACCCGCTTTCGGGCTGGGCTGACGGAAGATATGAGAATGGTAAATGGGCGGAAGATAAAGAGCTGTTTTCAGGTAAGAGTAATATCCTGGGTGGTTCTGCCTGTCAGGATACCTGGTCGGTTCTGCAGAATATCGCCGGTCTGTTTGAGGTGATTCATGACAGCAAGCCGATGGACAAGAAGGAGAAACTGATTGATAAAGAGGAGAAGAAGGAGAGAAAGGCGCATCCTCAAGTGGAGGTGCTGGTGAGCAACGGTAAGGTGATTTCCCGATTAGACAGGATGTTTGATAAGGGATGGTATCAGCACAGTTATTCGCCTTGCCATCATCTGACATATCTCTATACGGCTGCCGGTGCTCCGGAAAAAACGCAGGAAAGAGTGCATCAGATACTGGAAAACGACAGTTTTTCGGGTGAAAATGCAACAGGACAGCGTTCTGCATGGTATATTTTCTCATCTTTAGGCTTCTATCCGGTATGTCCAGGTACACCTTTTTACTATATTGGTACGCCTGCTTTCGAGAAAGTTACGCTGAATCTGGAGAACGGGAAGCGCTTCGAAATCTCTGCACCAGCCAGTATATCAGGCAGTTATCGTGTAAAGTCATTAACTCTCAATGGCAAGCCGCTACATGATTTCCGCCTTTCTCATCAGCAGATTTTGAATGGAGGAAAAATATTTTTTTCTCTATTTTAATGCCACTATTGCCACACTTATGGTTAACCTATTGGTATATAGTGATTTATGCGTGGCAATAACCCCTGTTTTTATTGCCACCTAATGCCACCTATTGCCACGCCCTAGCAAGCAGCGCGCTGAAGCAGAACTATTCTGCCCACGCCCATGGATACTCATACCCACGTACACGGGTTTCCATACCCACGTACATGGGTACGGATGCCCAAAGTCTTGGGTAACCGTGTCCAAAGCCTTGGGTAAAAATGCCCCACGTAGTTGGGCAAAGATGCCCAAAGGCTTGGGCAACTGTGGGCAAAGCAAGATGTTACTTTTCCTGTGTGGCGTATCTCCCTAACGCCTATGTATTTACTACTGCATTTGGAAGCAAAGGAAATATGAAAATCTGCGATACAAGCTGTCGCAAAAAAAACATGAGAAAACGTAAGGTAAACAAAATCTTTTTTGTACTTTTGCATCCGGAATAAATAATCATAGTAAGAGAGAATTAATCAATGGAACAAAACAACAAGAACCAAATGAATCAAACTGCAGAGACTCAGGCTCTCAGCCCGTCTCAGCAGCAGTACAAACCACACCCGCTCGTATCTGTACTCCCACTGGCTGTACTTATCGCTCTTATCGTCCTGGTTGTCAAACTCTTCCCAGATGATGCCCTGGCTGGTGCATCACAGGTAGCCCTCATGATAGCTACAGCCGTATGCGTAGCACTCAGTATGACCATCTACAAGATGAAATGGAATATCTTCGAGGAGATGATTAAAAAGACTGTGGGCGATGCGGGAGTGTCTATCCTGATTCTGCTGCTCATCGGTATGATGTCAGCCACCTGGATGATCAGTGGCGTTGTACCCACATTAATCTATTATGGTGTACAGATTATGTCGCCTACCTTTTTCCTTCCCTGCGCATGTATCATCTCCAGCATCATCTCGGTGATGACAGGAACCTCATGGACCACCATTGCCACCATCGGTATTGCCCTGATGGGAATAGGTGATGCCCTGGGCATACCGGCACCCTATACGGCAGGAGCGATTATCTCGGGTGCTTATTTCGGTGACAAGCTCTCGCCTATGAGCGATACCACCGTGCTGGCTTCAAGTATAGCCGGAGCTGACCTCTTCTCACATATCCGCTACATGCTCTACACCACCATACCGAGCATCCTGCTTTCACTGGTACTCTATCTCATCATCGGACTCTGCTATGATTCCAAGCCAGTGGATGTCAGCCAGTATCTTACCGGTCTGAGCCATGGTTTCAACATCTCCCTGCTTACGATGCTGGTTCCTGCGTTTACCGGATGGCTCATTTACCGCAAGACTCCATCTCTCATCACGCTTCTGCTTTCGGCCCTTTCAGCATGCATCTGTGCTCTCATTCTCCAGCCGGAAGTGCTCGTAAAGATAGCTGGCGAAAGCGGCATTACCGCCAAGAGTCTCTTTGAAGGAATCATGACAACCTGCTATACCCATACCCAGGTAGATTGCGGCATGGACAGCATCAATGATCTCGTAGCCACCCGTGGAATGGCGGGCATGCTCAATACCATCTGGCTTATTCTCTGTGCCATGTGCTTCGGTTCGTGCATGGTAGCCAGCGGAATGCTCCACGCCATCACCCACATCCTCCTGAAAAGCATCCACAGCACCGTATCACTCGTATGCAGCACGGTGACATCCGGCGTTCTGCTCAATCTAGTGATGGGCGACCAGTTTCTGAGTATCATCATGAATGCATCTATCTACAAGGATGAATATGCCGAACGAGGATACAGGCCGGAACTCTTGAGCCGAAGTACGGAGGATAGTGCTACCGTTACAAGCGTACTGGTTCCATGGACTGCCTGCGGTATGACACAGAGTACGGTTCTCGGCATTCCGACTCTTGTTTATCTCCCGTTCTGTTTCTTCAACATCATCAGTCCGCTGATGAGCTGTCTGGTTGCCATCCTTGGGTTCGTACCTAAGCCACAGCCGAAAGAAAGCCAAACCCTGGTGACGGATGATGACAAAGATTCTATCGGGTAATTATGAGAAAAAACAAAAAAGGCTAGCCCCATTGCTGGGACTAGCCTCCGTTTTAATTATTTTCTAATGCTTATGAAAGTCATCAAGAAAACTGTTTAGCACGTTATGAGTAATTATTTGACCTCAATGTGCTTAACGTCTTCCTTCTTCTCCTCCTTGGCTACCTTAGGAATCTCTATCTTCAAGACACCGTCACTGACCTCAGCAGAAATTTTCTCCTGATCGGCATCCTCTGGTAAAGCATAGCTCTGAGAGTAGTTGCTGTAAGAGAATTCACGACGCAAGTAATGCTCTTCCTTCTTTTCCTCCTTCTTCTCATCCTTGTTCTCGATAGATACATTCAAGTAACCATCCTTGTCGATGTTCATCTTGACCATATCCTTCTTCAAACCAGGAGCGGCAACCTCCATCGTGTAGGCTGTAGCGCTTTCCTTGACGTTAACTGCAGGAGCTGTAGCATTCATGTGTGGCATCAAGTCTGTATCAAAGAAGTTATCATTAAACCAACTATTCAACCAATTTGAAACACTGTTATTTCTACGAGCTAACAACATAATGTAAAACCTCCGAATTATATTTTTCTCGTCCTCTCTTCGCCTTCCGGCTCTGTCGGGATTTCTACTTGTTTTATTATATTTATCCTTGTTTATAATGATTGCTTCGGCTTTCGAGGTTCAAGGATTTCAAGAAACCCTCAAATGTCATTGATTAGGGTTCTTATCGTTCCCCTTGCCCTCTTGGCTTCCGCTTTCATCCTGGGTAGAAGCAAGTTATGTGCCAGTCTCGGTTTGTATATCTAGAGTAATCCATTTTTGACAGGATTGGCATCAAAGGATAATTAATTTAAACTTTGCTGCCAAATTTATCCATTTTCATCCGTTTATTCTCTGCTCTCCTATCCGTGTTCTAAGGGTGATTATGATAAATAGAAAGATTATTCTCTTTCAGAATCATCCTGAGCAGTTCCTCATTAGCCAGATTATTGACTGCAGCATCTTTCACTTCAGAGAAATAGTCAAGCGTTGCGGAACATTCGCCAGTAATATCTACCCCTATCACTTTTTCATGAGCATAGATGATGCGAAGCACGGCTTGGAGCTGGAGAAGCGTCATGTCACCATTGCTCCAGTCGGTGATGGCATCCTGCTTTCTCAATACATCCTTGTCGATGGATATGTAAACCGGCTCATGTATGAGTTTGCCAGCCTTCGACGGCCAAGCCTGGTGATGATCAATCTCAGCCTGACTGTAGAACAACACCTTTTCTCTTAAGTGATCAGGCACCTGAGCAATCAACTCATCCGATGCTCCTACAATGATAATGTGTTTGACAAACGGGTTCTTCTCCAATACATCTCTCACCCAACCGCCACACGACACAACACCCTCCCATTCCGGTTGCTGCATATCCGGATGATGGTCGAAAACGATCAGGGAAAAAGGTTCATGGAGCCTGGATACCCAATATTCGGTAAGATAGTGGAAATCTCCGGAATCGATGAAATGAACAGCCTCGGCAGGAAAAGGAGCCAATCGGCGGTGCAGTTCCTCCCTACCCTCTTCGTCACAATAGCAGTCTACCCCTTTCATGTCCCGGCAATCTACATGGACGATATTCCTGTTTGAGGCAAATGCCTCCAAGTCGTATACGCCGGTAAAGTTAAGGAGAATGATGGGTATTTTCTTTTCCATATTTACTCTGTTTTCTAAATGCTGATTGCAAAAATACCTAATATTCATAAATACTTGATGAATTATACATCATATTATTGTTAAAATTAGATTTTTTTATACTTCTACACAGATTTACCAAAATCATATTAAAACAATTTAATTTTCAGCAAAAACATATTAAATTCATATTTTTATCTGTATCTTTGCAGAAAATTGAAACAAATAGTAATGGTATTTATAAATGCACTTATATTGGATAAACATAGATGTAATGTTCCCCATTACATCCTCAATTGTAGTCTTCGGAAGTAATATCTATCTTGCTTGAGATAACATATTATTAACGAATTAAAAATTACATGGGTTTAATCATTTTATATTTTTTAGGTGCTCTGTCACTATCCTTTTTATGCTCCGTTCTTGAGGCGGTACTACTTTCTACCCCGATGTCGTTTATCTCGATGAAGGAGAATCAAGGCAACAAGACTGCCTCACTGATGAAACAGTATAAGAATAATGTAGACCGTCCGGTGGGTGCTATTCTTTCGCTCAACACCATCGCCCACACCATCGGTTCTGCCGGTGTCGGAGCCGAGTCTATGAAACTCTTTGGCGAAGAATACTTCGGTATCATTTCCGCCATTCTCACCCTTCTGATTCTGGTACTTTCAGAAATCATCCCGAAAACCATCGGAGCTTCATATTGGCGCTCTCTTGCCATGACATCTACCAAAATCATCCGTGTGCTCATCTTCATCACCTATCCTTTGGTGCTACTTTCGGAACTTATCACTAAGGTATTTACTCCGAAGAATCACCAGGCTTCCATGAGTCGCGAAGAGGTATCGGCTATGGTAGACGTAGGTACTACAGAAGGCATCTTCCGTGAATCGGAAAGCAAAATCATCAAAAGCTGCATTCGCCTTGCCGGAGTAAAGGCCAAGGAGGTCATGACTCCATCCATCGTAGTAGAATCAGCCAACATGAATCTGACTACCAAGGAGTTTTACGAACAGAAAGAATGGAATTTCTCACGCATTCCTGTTTATGACAACAACAAGGATATCATTGTGGGATACGTATTGAAAGATATGATTCTCAAATCGATTTCAGACGATGAGTTCCAAACCAGATTATCCGAGCTGATGCGTCCGATTCTTTCCTTCAACGAGGATGAATCTCTATACCAGATATGGGAAAAGATGTTGGAAAAACGAGAACACATCTCTATCATCGTGGATGAATACGGATGTCTGAGAGGAGTGGTTTCCATGGAAGACGTAATCGAAACGATGACTGGCGTAGAAATCGTGGATGAAGACGATGTGGCTGTAGACATGCAAGCCTTGGCTAAGGAAAAATCGCGTATGATGCACCAAGGTGTTGCTTCTGCCATTCCTGACAGTAAAGTTTAATATTTATTTTAACAGGAAAGAGGGTGTGTCATAAGTTAATGATTCACCCTCTTCTTGTTTATCCCGGAAATATCGCAACCTTGATGACTCCATCCTTGCGGTTCTCAAAGACATCGTATGCCTCTTCAATTCTTGAAAGCGGGAAACGATGGGTAATCAGAGGAGTGGTATCTATCTTTCCATGGGCTATCAAATCAAGAATTTCCCCACAGTCGCATCCATCCACACCTCCTGTCTTGAAGATGAGGTTCTTGCCATACATATCAGGAAGCGGAAGTATTTGTGGCTTGTCATACATGGCGACGATGGTGACAATGGCATTAGGACGGGCACATCTCCAGGCAAGCTGGAAGGTATCCGAACCACCAGCTACCTCCATCACCACATCGGCTCCACCATGCTGACTATGCTGTCTGACAAATGCCTCACAATCCTCAGGTTCAACAACCATCACCTGTGGGTAATGCTTCTGGATGAACTCTCGCCTAGCCTGTGATTTCTCGCAGACGATGATGTTCTTCGGATTCTTGAGCAGGGTGCAAAGCAAACAGCAGACACCCGTAGGACCGGCACCGATAATCAGCACCGTATCCTCTTCTGTGATTTCAGATATTCTCGTAGCCCAGAATCCTGTAGCAAGGATATCGCCAACGAAGAGAGCCTGCTCATCGCTTACCGAATCAGGTATTTTGTTCAAACCTGTAGTAGCATACGGAACCCTCACATATTCCGTCTGTCCGCCATCGATTCTGCATCCCAGTGCCCATCCGCCATGTGGAGAAATACAGTTGTTCACGTATCCATGCTTGCAGTAAAAACATTCTCCGCAGAAAGTCTCCACATTCACGGTTACTCTGTCTCCCGGTTTCACGTGGGTAACCTTCTCCCCTACTTTCTCTACAATTCCTACCATCTCATGGCCAACAGTAATCCCCGGTACAGCTCGAGGCACAGAACCATGCTTGATGTGAAGATCGCTGGTACAGATACTGCTCAGCGTAACTCTTACGATGGCATCATGCTCATCTATTATCGTAGGCTTCTCTTTTTCTGTGAAGCCAAACTTTCCTTGCTGGATATATGTAAATGCTTTCACCTTAAATTATATATAAGTATTATTATTCATGTTTTATCATGCTGCGAAGTTACAAAAAACATTTCAATCATACAAGAAAAAATACAGAATCTTTCTCACCTTTTGACCTGTCAACTAAAAAAAAGGGGTATTTTCTTACAAGTATGACCATTTTTGTGATTTTCAGGCAAACAAAACCATAAAATATACTCTGATGTTCAAATAGTTAGCCAAAAATTTGGAGAATAGAATATTTTTTCTTACCTTTGCATAAAAGATTTGAATTCAAAATTTTCACAGAATATAGCATGTATCAAGATTTAGATTTTACTGATAACAACTACTATCAGGAAGACTATATAGATTCGCCAGTTGATGATTTCGACTGGATGCCTAATTTATTTGCCAAGCTCGCTAATCATCTGCGAACTTCAACTTCCCCTGACGTTATCAGACTGGGAATCATCGGCTGCATCAGAAACAATGAGTCGGGAGATAATTCACTTCTCCAATGGGATGATTTGGAAACCATGCGTCGCTATATAGACAGCGTTAACCGAGGTTTAGGAGTACCAGAAGACCCAACACTCCAGCAGTTGCTCTATTCTACAGAATGGACCAACTATGGTATTTTCACCATGAACTTTATCTCGGATAAGAACCTCGACTATAAAGGAATCTGTGAGGTTGAAAATACAAGCCTCTCATACGCCAGCATGGCTTTCCTGATAGCACTGGTAAAGGGGATGAGTATGATTAATCTCAGACACCCTTCAGCAAAGGGAGAAAACAGTCATGTTTTCACATACGTCATCCCAAGCCAATTCTCCACTTTCTCCTTTACTTCATTCCTCAATGTAGCCAATGCACGTCTCACGAACAAAGAAGATATTTCTGAACAGGAAATTGAAGAGTTGACTCAACTTGCTTTCAAGAGTCGCTACTGGAAACAGGAGACCTCACTCAAGAGCGAAGACAGCGAGCTGTTCATCTATGTCCTTAAGAACATCATTTCGGATATTCTGGGACTGAAACTCAACATCAATACGGAATCCTTTGCCAAACAGGCAAAGAAGGAAGAGATAAAGACTGCTACTCCAACTGTCGACAACCATAAGAAGGAGAAGAAAGTAAAGAAGGAGAAGAAAGAGAAGACTAGCTTGAGAAATGATACCAAGCCTTCTCTGGCATCGACGATGGTAAAGGTTTTAACAGAGGAATCTCTCCCACAAACGAAAGAGAATCTCCTGGAGAAGACTATACAACTCTATCCTACTCTTAAGAGAAACTGCTTCAATACCACCCTATCAAGACTACATAAAGAAGAAGTATTAAATTACTATAATGGTGGACTGATTGGTATCAAAGGCAAAAGATATGGAAGAGGCTACAAGATAGTCAACCGTTTGCAGAAATATAAGGAAAATGAATAAAAACAACCTCAGATACAGAAAAAACGAAGCCTGTTTCAATCTCCATTGAAACAGGCTTCGTTGGTTATTGTAAGTACTCAACATGGGCAATGAAGCTTACTTATATAGTTTTTCCGGCAATTAGACAATTCTACAATTAGGCAATTAGACAATTAGGAGTCTATTCATATATCGGAGAAAAACCACAAAACTGTTTACCTAAAATAAAGAAAGCAACTCATAAACCACAAAACTGTTTACCAAAAACCACATTATTATGTACCAAAAACCACATTTCTGTTTACCTAAACCACAAAACTGTTTACCTACATTGCTAAAGACACAATCTTCTCCTTAGGTAAACAGAAATGTGGTTTATAGCAAGTAAAAATCATCTTAAAAACAGGTAAACAGTTTTGTGGTTTTTGAAAGTTGTATCCTACAGCTACCATAGGAAAGAACCGAAGAACATGACAGCCAGTTTAGTAGATTTGCAAGATACATGCTGATATACATACAGTTACAGAATTTAATCAAGCCATTATTTTCGTAGTTTTATAACAGATAGAACAAGGAAAGCAATAGTATCTTTTGGATAAAACCACAATACTATTTACCTAAACCATAAATCAGTTTACCTAAAATATACATAAAAGCATATAAGACATTGGGGATCTATCTATTAAACAATATTTAATAGATTCATCCAAAAGAAATGTATCTTTATCAAAAATATATCTGGTAAACAATTTTGGGCTGAGAGGATAAGACATTTTCAAAAGTAGGTAAACAGAAATGTGGTTTTACGAAAAAGAGGAAATAAGGTACTCCCCTACTTCCTCTTCTGCAATATTGTTCAGTTTAGGCTCTATAGAATACAGGCATGAATGAGCCAACACAATTAAAGAATTCTTGTGCAAGCTTTTCAAGACCTGAAGTTTTTAAAGCTACAAAATCATAATCACTGGCAGCAACACAGAATCTGTCATTCTTGATACCAATGAATTTACATCTTTTCAACAAAGCAATCTGATTATCATCATGTACCATCGAAACAAACTGATTCCATTGCTCAGAACCTTGAGTAGTATCAACTTCTATCTTCTTGTCAGGATTCTGATATACATGTGCAAAAAGATCTCCCTGCAGCATATTATCTTCAGATGCTTTCTTTCCCTTGCTACGGTTAATCTTTTCATTCAGGCGACGGGCTATATCTGCATCTTTATCACCGATATGGTTGATACCGACATCCGTTCGCTTGATATGGAAGACAATATATTCAGGATCACCCTTACACTTCCCGTTCCGATAAATAAAGTCTTCATCAGAAAATTCATCAAATACGATATCCGTCTCACTGCGGCTGGCCATTCTGTTGAGGTCTTCCCTTACGACATCGAGTACCTGTTTTCTGAATTGCGAGAACTTAGGATATTTATTCATCACAGGTTCTCCCTTGTCGTCAAGCAGAATATTGCCATGTTCATCAAGTTCTACCAGACCCAGATACTGTTTCATCGGCAAGAACTCTACCTTTACATCCAGACACTTGTCAAGCCCCATCTGGCGAAGCAGATAAATATAGAGACGTGGCGTATTCACCTTCTTGGAATATTTAGCGATCATGGAGATATGGTGAATGTATCCCTGGCGCATGTCAAAAAGGCTCATGGTGAGCTTAGGATCTATCTCAAGTATTACTTCACCCTTGATGCGCTCTACCTTCTCTCCATCGCTCTTTGTATAGCCTTTCTGCGTTGTCGGAATCTCGATGTTTGAGAATACGTGCTGTATCTTCTCTGTATTGTTGTCCATCTTAACACGCACAGAGAGGTTGAGAATGTCATTTTTCAGCGTATCACGCAGATTCTTGTAATTATGAAACTCCGTTGATACCTGGAAATCCTTGATGTCTATTATGATAGGCGGTATCTCCATGACAGCATGCTCTATACCTTTCTCGAAAAGATAGTCGGAGCGAGAATCTCCAAGCACCCTCTTCTCAGTGAAGTACTCTTCTACATACTTCTGGAGATGGGTACTTGCAACCATCAATATGTTTTGCTGCAATAATGTATATTGCTTATCAAGTTTTGTCAGTGAAAAAGGTGTGTTAATCCACACCAGATTCTTGTTTACTTTTGAGTCACTCATATTAAAACCACATTTCTGTTTACCTAAAACCACCAAACTGTTTACCTAAAACCACAAAGTTGTTTACCTAAAACCACATTTCTGTTTACCTAAAACCACCAAACTGTTTACCTAAAAC
>ERZ870052.119-NODE-119-length-28544-cov-3.702076_pt1 | contig 28544 bp, 22 predicted proteins | sample MGYA00520889_ERZ870052 | MGnify/ENA primary metagenome ERZ870052 (study PRJEB32232, sample SAMN07284988) | human gut metagenome | biome: human-associated habitat; material: feces | host: Homo sapiens | place: Tanzania | collected 2014-08-14 ...
GAAGCTAATAAACGAATCAAGCGACTTAGACGTAATGGCACCCTCGTTGCTCATAACGATGCCGCCACCAACGTAGATGCCCACGTGGCCATAGATCAGGCCCGGAGCACCAGTACCACTGTGCGACGAGTCGGCAACGATCATGCCAACCTGCAGCGCCGAGCGGTCGGAGCTATAGCACCAGGCGTTGAACATGTCGCAGGCGTTGCCGCCAAAGTAACCGACGCCGGCATTGCGGAAGACGTTGGTAACCCAAGCAGCGCACCAGCCCTGACCAGGCGAGGGCGTGGAGTAGCATGCGTTGACGACAGCCTGCTGCTTGCCCGAGCCGCCCGTCTGCTGCGGAGTGCCGCTGGCATACGACCCGCCACCCGAGCTCGAACCGCCCGAAGAAGAACCAGTATTCGCAGAGGCTGCAGCAGCCGCAGCCGCCTTCCTGGCAGCCTCCTCGGCCTGGGCGGCAGCGAGGATCTCGGAATCACGCTGGGCCATGAGTTCCTTGACGTCGTCGGAAAGACCGTTCAGCACGGTCTGGACCTCTTGCTGCTTGGCCTGCATATCCTGCATCTGAGCCGTCTGCTGGTCCTTGAGTTTCTCCAGGTCGGCCTTTTGTGCCTCGAGTTCGGTCTTCTGCGCGTCGAGCTCGGCCTGAATCGTCTGGATGTCCTCGATGGCATCGCGGTCGCTCTTGTTGATCTTCTCGACGTAGTGCGCGTTGGCAACGAGCTCTTCAAACGAGCCAGAGGCCAGCAGCAACGACAGGATGTTGGTGCCGCCCGACTTGTAGCTGGCTGCCACGCGATCGGAAAGGTCGTTACGCTTCTTCTTGAGCTCGGCCTTCTTGGTGTCGATCTGAGCCTGCGTATCGTCAATCTTGCCCTGAACGCCCTCGATATCGTTAAGGGTCTGGGCATTCTTGTTTGCCAGCGCCGCATACTCATTTGCGATGCTGTCGAGCTGGGCCTGAACCTCATCGAGCTGGGCCTGGGCCGCATTGAGTTTGTCGGTGGTCTCCTTGGTGGCCTCGGCCGCATGGGCGCGGGTGGGCAGACCAAAAAGAACGGCCGCAGAAGCGGCGCCGAACAGGGCCTTAAGGGCGGTACGGCGCGAAAGCTCCTGGGAAAGGATGGAATCGCTGTTTGGTGACATATCTACTCCGTTACATGTTTATTTATATGTCGCTCAACGCATACATATTAGCGCACATCCGACGCGTCCCAACGATTTCCACGAACGGCAGCAAACCATATGGTCGGCGGTCAGCGGCTTACAAGCATATGTCAAAGAGATGGTACAGCGTGCGAACTCTATTATGAGTACGTTAACATAATCGTCTGCTTTTCCTGCCGCGCGCGTTTTGGGCGCCCCTGCCTGCGCTATACTCCCCTCAGGAAGTGTTCCTGATTCGATAGGAGACTACATGTCCAAAGCACTCGACCCCAAAGACACCTGCGTCCTCGTTACCGGTGGCGCCGGCTTTATCGGCTCGCACACCGTCGTTCAGCTGCTCGAGGGCGGCTACCAGGTCGTCATCGTCGATGACCTCTCCAACTCCAGCGCTGTCGCTGTCGACCGCGTCAAGACCATCGTGGGCGAAGAGGCCGCCAAGAACCTCACCTTCTACGAGGCCAACGTGCTCGACCGCGAGGCCATGAACAAGATCTTCGATACCCATCAGATTGATCGCGTCATCCACTTTGCCGGCTTTAAGGCCGTCGGCGAGTCGGTGAGCAAGCCCGTCGAGTACTACCACAACAACATCGAGAACACCCTGGTGCTTGTCGACGTCATGCGCAACCATGGCTGCAAGTCCATCATCTTCTCGAGCTCCTCGACCGTCTACGGCGATCCGGATAACCCGCCCGTCACCGAGGAGGACCCCAAGAAGCCCGCGACCAACCCCTATGGTTGGACCAAGTGGATGATCGAGCAGATCCTTATGGACGTCCATACCGCCGATCCCGAGTGGGACGTCGTGCTGCTCCGTTACTTCAACCCCATCGGCGCTCACCCGTCGGGCCTGATCGGCGAGGACCCCAAGGGTATCCCCAACAACCTGGTGCCCTATGTCGCCCAGGTCGCCGTGGGCAAGCTCGAGGCCGTTCAGGTCTTTGGCAATGACTACCCCACTCCCGACGGCACCGGCGTGCGCGACTACATCCACGTGTGCGACCTGGCATCTGGTCACGTTGCTGCCCTCAACTGGATGAACGGCAAGACCGGCGTTGAGATCTTTAACCTGGGCACCGGCACCGGCACCTCGGTGCTCGAGGTCGTCGCCGCCTTCTCCAAGGCCTGCGGCAAGGAGCTGCCCTACGTGATTCGCGAGCGCCGTGCCGGCGACATCGCCGCCAACTGGTGCGACGCCTCCAAGGCCGAGCGCATGATGGGCTGGAAGGCCCAGTACGACATCGCGGACATGTGCCGCGATAGCTGGAACTGGCAGAGCCACAACCCCAACGGCTTCGCTGACGCCGAGTAGCTACTCCCCCGCAAACGTTTTTGGGCCCCGGTCTCCAATGTGAGACTGGGGCCTTTTTCATGACGCGTGACCATTCACCGAAATCCGACTAACTTTTCTATGTTGCCTGTACATGTTTAAACAACTTGTTTACAATAGGCGTATCGAATCAGAACACCGGGGGCGGACTGCATACCCATCTGCAGGCCAGCCCCACAACAAGAAGGTTGGTGAGTGCATTCATGGAGCGTGCAAGCGGTGTCCTCATGCCCGTCTCATCTCTACCCGGCCCCTACGGAATCGGCGGCTTTGGCAGGAATGCCTACGACTTCGTCGATTTTCTCGCCTCGTGTAAACAACACTACTGGCAGATTTTGCCCCTCACGACGACCAGCTATGGCGATTCGCCCTATCAGTCGTTCTCGGCACGTGCGGGCAACCCCAACTTTATCGACTTTGCCGAACTCATCGAAGCGGGCTATCTGGAGCAGCGCGATATCGACGGCGTGTACCTGGGTTCCGACCCCAGCAACGTCGACTACGGTGCCATCTTTGACGGTCGCCGTCAGATTCTCGATCGCGCCGCCGAGCGCTTCGCTGCCGATAAACCGGCCGATTTCGACGACTTTATCCAGGCCAACGAGGACTGGCTCATTCCCTACTGCGAGTTTATGACCGTCAAGGAGGAGTGCGGCCTTAAGGCATTCTGGGAGTGGCCCGCAGAGCTCCGTACCCGCGGTGAGGCTTCTGCCAAGGTCTGCACCGACCATCCCGCGCGCATGCTCTACCACCAGATGACGCAATACTTCTTCGATCGCCAGTGGAGCCGCCTCAAAGCCTATGCCAACGAGCGCGACATCCTCATCATCGGTGACCTGCCCATCTACGTCTCGCGCGATTCCGTCGAGATGTGGGCCACACCCGAGTTCTTTAAGATCGACGCCGCCGGCAACCCCGTCAGCGTCGCCGGCACGCCGCCCGATCAGTTCTCGGCCACCGGCCAGTACTGGGGCAACCCCATCTACGACTGGGACGCCATGGAGGCCAACGGCTTCTCCTGGTGGGAGGGCCGCATCCGCGCCGCGCTCGACATGTATGACATCATCCGCTTGGACCACTTCCGCGGCTTCGAGGCCTTTTGGGAGGTGCCATTCTCCTCGCCCGATTCGTCCTACGGTTCGTGGACGCAGGGTCCTGGCCTCAAGCTCTTCAAGACGCTCGAGGAAAAGCTCGGCACACTGCCCATCATCGCAGAGGACCTAGGCTTCCTTACCCCCGGCGTTATCGAGATGCGCGACACCACGGGCTTCCCCGGCATGAAGATCCTGCAGTTTGCCTTTGAGGGCACCAACTCGTACTACCTGCCGCACAACTACATTGCCAACACCGTCGCCTATGTGGGCACGCATGACAACGAGACGGCTCGCGGCTGGTTTGAGGGAACGGCCACCCCGCGCCAGCGCGAGCAGGCGGCTCTGTACACCCACCAGCAGGCAGGCGAGTCCATGGCCGACGCGTTCAACCGCACCATCGCCGCCAGCGTAAGCGACACCTGCATCTACACCATGCAGGACCTGCTCAACCTGGGCAACGAGGCACGCATCAACACTCCCGCAACCCTGGGCGGCAACTGGACCTGGCGCATGCTCGATGGCGCCATCACCCGCGAGCTCGAGCACAAGCTCACCGACTGGACCGAAACCTACTTCCGTATCCCGTCGGAAGCCGAAATCGAGCTTCCCCAATAGGAGCCACCGCGTCCGACCCCACCCCATCGTGCGGACGCGTTTGCTTTCCCCGCGCGAGGCAACCCCAACCCCCTCGCGCGGGCTTCTTTTGTATTTCTGACATGTAGTCAACCCATCACAGGAGGAAACATGCCTCGTATCAATCTCGCGGATCTCGCCGAGCGGTCCTTTGGCACCTCGCTTGAGCAACTCGACGACCGCCGCATTTACAAGCTGCTGGTCAAGCTCGTGCAGGAGCGCTCCGCCGCCTGCCCGCTCAACAACGGCAAGAAAAAGCTCTATTACATCTCTGCCGAGTTTTTGATTGGCAAGCTGCTCATCAACAACATGATCGACCTCGGCATCTACGACGAGGTTAAGGACCAGCTCACCGCCGCAGGCCACGACCTCAACAAGATCGAGGAGTTCGAGGTCGAGCCGTCGCTCGGCAACGGCGGCCTGGGCCGCCTGGCCGCGTGCTTCCTGGATTCCATCGCCACGCTGGGCCTGACCGGCGACGGCGTGGGCCTCAACTACCATTACGGTCTGTTCCGTCAGCGCTTTGTCGACAACCAGCAGAAGGCCGTCCCCGACGAGTGGCTTGGCGAGCAGGACATTCTGATTGATGACGACCGCTCCTACACCGTCGAGTTCGGCGATTTTGCCGTCACCTCCAAGCTCGTCAACATCGATGTGCCCGGTTACGGCCAGCCCACTAAGAACCGTCTGCGTCTGTTCGACCTGGCAAGCGTCGACGACGGTCTGGTCCCCGGCAGCTCCATCGACTTCGACAAGACTGAGATCGCCAAGAACCTCACCCTGTTCCTGTACCCCGACGATTCCGACGAGCAGGGCCGCCTGCTTCGCATCTATCAGGAGTACTTCATGGTGAGCAACGCCGCCCAGCTTCTGATCGACGAGGCCGTCGAGCGCGGCAGCAACCTGCACGACCTGGCCGATTACGCCGTGGTCCAGATCAACGACACGCACCCCACCATGGTCATCCCCGAGCTTATCCGACTGCTCATCACCGAGCATGACATCGAGTTTGACGAGGCCGTTGCCATCGTGCGCTCCATGGTCGCCTACACCAACCACACGATTCTTGCCGAGGCGCTCGAAAAGTGGCCGCTCGCCAGCCTGCAGAAGGTCTCGCCCGCCATCGCCGACATCATCGTCAAGCTCGACGAGGTCGCCAAGGCCGAGCACGACGACCCGCGCGTCGCCATCATCGACGAGCACGAGACCGTCCACATGGCCCACATGGACATCCACTTTGGCTTCTCCATCAACGGCGTCGCCGCGCTGCACACCAAGATCCTGGAGGACACCGAGCTTCACCCGTTCTACGAGATCTACCCCGAGAAGTTCTCCAATAAGACCAACGGCATCACCTTCCGCCGTTGGATTCACGGTGCCAACCCCGCGCTCGCCAGCCTGCTCGACGACGCAATCGGCACCGATTGGCGCAGCACCGGCGACCTAAGCAAGCTCGCCGAGTTCGCCAACGACAAGAAGGTCCTCGATCGCCTGGCAGCCACCAAGGCCGACGCCAAGGTCATCATGCGCCAGTTCATGGCACTCGAGCAGGGCGTAACGATCCCCTCCAACGCCATCATCGACGTCCAGGTCAAGCGTATTCACGAGTACAAGCGCCAGCAGATGCTCGCGCTCTACATCATCTGGAAGTACCTCGACATCAAGAACGGCAACAGACCTAAGCACCCCGTCACCATCATCTTTGGCGGCAAGGCGGCCCCCGCCTACACCATCGCCCAGGACATCATCCATCTGATCCTGACGCTGTCGCAGTGGATTGCCAACGACCCCGACGTTGCCCCCTACCTGCAGGTTGTCATGATCGAGAACTACAACGTCACCGCTGCCGAGCGTGTCATTCCCGCCGCTGACATCTCCGAGCAGATCAGCCTGGCCTCCAAGGAGGCGAGCGGCACCTCCAACATGAAGTTCATGCTCAACGGCGCCCTGACCCTGTGCACGCTCGACGGCGCCAACGTGGAGATCGCCGAACTCGTGGGCGACGAGAACATCTACACCTTTGGCGCCTCGTCCAAGCAAGTCGAGCAGCTCTATGCCGACGGCACTTACGACGCCGGCGCGCTCTACCGCAAGCCCGGCATCAAGCTGCTGGTGGACTTTATCACCAACCCCGCCTTTATGGCGACCGGCAACGCCGAGCGCCTGCAGCGCCTGCACGACGACATCAAGGGCAAAGACTGGTTTATGGCACTGCTCGACATCGAGGAGTACATCCAGACCAAGGAGCGCGTGCTGGCCGACTACGAGGACCAGGACGCCTGGATGCGCAAGGCGCTGATTAACATCGCCAACGCCGGCACCTTCTCGTCCGACCGCACCATCTCACAGTACAACGACGAGATCTGGCACCTGGACTAACCCATTCCCTACACCCATCCTCTTGATGCGGGGTCGCGGAAACGTGGCCCCGCCTTTTTATGTCGACAGACCGGATGCGAGATGGTTCCACACGAATTGTCTCAACCTGTAACAACTACTCGGTCAAAATGTCTCCACCTGTTACAGAGCAAGACAAATCGAAAATCTGCCGAACCATCTTAATCTGTAACAGTAAGACCTGAATTAATCCCCTAGATGTTATAGAACGAGACAAACGGAATCAGTCCTACCGGAATATCTCAATCTGTAACACGTAGCCATCGAAATCAGTCCTTACTGTTACAGAACGAGACAAACCGTCAGACCTCCCCAACACAAAGAAAGGCTCCCCTCTCGCCCAGTGGACGGGAGGGAAGCCTTATATGTGACCGCGGCAAAAGGATGGCAATACCGCAGTCGCCCAAAAGGAGGGCCTGGTTGTACCGGGCCTAGATAAGGTTCTTGCCAGAGACCTTATCGAAGAGGTGGGTCGCGTTCTTCTCGAACTTGAACCAGATGGGGTCGCCAGCCTTGAGCGCGCCCTTGGCCTCGAGGTCGACGACGGGGATGATCAGGACAAACTGGCCGTCGGGAGCGGTCACGTGGACGTGCTCGGTGGAGCCCATGAGCTCGGTCACCTCGACGGTGCCCCGGAGCGCGCCCTCCTCGCCTTCGTCGGCAAGCAGGATCTGCTCGGGGCGCACGCCGGCCGTGATCTCCTTCACGTCGCCGCCGTCCCAGTTAAGGGCAAGCTGAGCGCAAGTCTCGGGAGCGAGTGCCACGCTCATGTCCTCGGTCTTGACGGTAAAGCCGTTGCCCGAGCGCACCAGCTGGGCATCGAAGAAGTTCATCTGCGGCACGCCGATAAAGCCGGCGACGAAGATGTTCGCGGGGTGGTTGAAGACCTCCTGCGGCGTGGCGATCTGCTGAACGACGCCATCCTTCATGACCACGATGCGGTCGCCGAGGGTCATGGCCTCGGTCTGGTCGTGGGTGACGTAGATGAAGGTGCCCTTGATCTCGTGGCGCAGCTTGATGAGCTCGGCGCGCATCTGGTTACGGAGCTTGGCGTCCAGGTTGGACAGCGGCTCGTCCATCAGGAAGACCTTGGGGTCACGCACGATGGCGCGGCCGATGGCGACACGTTGGCGCTGACCGCCCGAGAGCGCCTTGGGCTTACGGTCGAGGTACTCGGTGATGCCCAGGATCTCGGCAGCGGAGCGAACCTTGCGGTCAATCTCGTCTTTGGGAACCTTCTTGAGCTCGAGTGTAAACGCCATGTTCTCGTACACCGTCATGTTGGGGTACAGAGCGTAGCTCTGGAACACCATGGCGATGTCGCGATCCTTGGGCGCCACGTCGTTGACGCGCTTGCCGTCGATGAGCACGTCGCCCGAGGTGATGTCCTCCAGGCCGGCGACCATGCGCATCGTCGTGGACTTACCGCAGCCCGAGGGGCCGACGAGGACGATGAACTCCTGGTCATGGACGGTGAGGTTAAAGTCCTCTACCGCAAGCACGCCGTCCTCGGTAACCTTGAGGTTGTGCTTCTTCTCCTCGGTCTTCTTTTTGCCAAAGAAGCCCTTCTTTTTGGACTCGTTGTTGGGATACACCTTCTGAACATGTTTGAGAACGATCTCGGCCATGTCTTTACCTTTCGATACGCGGCGCCACGCTGAGGGGCGCCGCAGAAACTTGCAAAACAGTTACGGCATCAGCCCTTGACGGCACCTGCCACCACGCCGTCGATGATGTACTTCTGGCAGAAGATGTACATGATGACGATGGGGATAACGACCATCATGATGCAGGCCATCATGGGGCCGAGCTCGACGTGGCCATAGCCGCCGCGGAAGTACTGGATCAAGATAGGAATGGTCTTGTACTTGGTGGAGTCGAGCGTAAGGTAGGGCAGCAGGTAGTCGTTCCAGACCCACATGGTCTCGAGGATGCCGACCGAAAGATAGGTGGGCTTCATGATGGGAAGGACGATCTTAAAGAACACCTGGACCGGGTTGCAGCCGTCAATCATGGCAGCCTCCTCGATCTCGAGCGGGATGTTCTTTACAAAGCCGGCGAACATAAAGACCGCCAGGCCCGCGCCAAAGCCCAGATAGATAAAGCAGATGTTGAACGGCGTGTTAAAGCCAATGCGGTCCGCCAAATTGGACAGCGTGAACATGAGCATCTGAAAGGGCACGACCATCGAGAACACGAACAGGTAATAGAAGAAGTTCGAGATCTTGTTGTTGACACGAACCACGTACCAAGCGCACATGGAGCAGCACACCAAGATCAGCACGACCGACGTGACCGTAATGATGAGCGAGTACATAAATGCCGAGGCAAATCCCTGCTCGTTAAGGGCGTGCACGTAGTTTGCGAGGCCGTTGAACGTCTCGGGCGTGAGCAGATCGAACGCCGTGGTGGTGCTGATTGCGGTCGCTTTCTTAAAGGAATTGAGCGCAATCATGAACACGGGGTAGATCCACGCGAGCGACAGGATCGTAAAGAAAATCGAGAGCGCGCGGTTGATAGCCTTATCGCGTTTCATTACTGCTGCACCTCCTTGGACCTCGTGGCCTTAAGCTGAATCATAGAGATAGCGACGACCAGGATGCAGAAGATAACTGCCTTGGCCTGACCGATGCCCTGCCATGCGATGCCAGCACGCGAATAGAACGTGTTGTAGATGTTCAGGGCGAGCATCTCGGTGGAGTGCGCGGGAGCGCCGCCGGTAAGGGCGAGGTTCTGGTCGAACAGCTTAAAGCCGTTGGTGATGGACAGGAACAGGCAGATGGTAATCGTCGGCATCAGATTGGGAATCTTAACCTTCCAAAACGTCTGCCATGCCGTAGCACCGTCGACCTTGGCGGCCTCGATGTAGTCGGACGGAATGGACTGCAGACCAGCGATGTAGATGATCATCATGTAGCCGACCTGCTGCCACAGGGTCAGGATGATAAGGCCCCAGAAGCCAGCAGCAGAGTTAAGGGCAATGAGCTGGGCGCCCACGTTGGAGAGAAGGCAGTTGATCAGAATCTGCCAAATGTAGCCCAGCACGATGCCGCCGATCAGGTTAGGCATAAAGAAGATCGTACGGAAGATGTTGGTGCCCTTGAGCGCCTTGCGGGTGAGCGCCTGCGCGATGGCGAGGGCAATCACGTTGATGAGCACCGTCGACAAGAAGGCAAACGCCACGGTAAAGAAGAACGACGTGGAGAACTGCGGATCCGTCAAGGCACGCACATAGTTCTCGATACCGACAAAATGCGCGTTGTTAATGGTAATAAACTGGCAGAACGAGAGATAGAAGCCCTGGATAAAAGGGATCACGAACCCGATCGTAAACGCCAGGCACGTGGGCAGCATAAAGAGCGGCCACCAGCGCTTGAGTGCTTTGCCCATAGAAGGGTCCTTTCAATATGCAGGGGGCGGGCAAACCAACGTCTGCCCGCCCCCTGTCGCTAATCAGATAGCTTGGGCAGCAACTACTTACTCGGAAGCAGCCTTCTCGGTCTTCCAGCCATCGACGAAGGCGTTCTTGACGCCGTCCCACTTGGTGTTGTCGGCAGCATAAGCGATGAGAGCCTGCTTGAGGTTCTTCTTCCACTCCTCGGAGGGGATGTAAACGAAGTCCCAAGCGACGGTCTTCTTGCCGTCCTTGGCCATGGCAACGGCCTGCTGCGAGAAGACGTTGGTGGTCTCCTTGGCGCTCTTGAACGGGGCGGTCAGACCCATCTTGTCAGCGATGATGCTGGTGGCGGTGTCAGAAGTGACGCACCAATACATGAAGTCCTCGGTGGCCTTCTGGGCATCCTCGGAAGCCTGGGAGCTGACGCACCAGTAGTTCTCACCGCCGGAGCACAGGCCCTGGTTCTCCTCGCCGTCGACGCCGATGTAGATCGGCAGCATGCCGAGCTGGTCGTCGGTCATACCGGCCTTGGTGAGGTCGGCGTAGGCCCAAGAGCCGTTCTGGTAGAAGACGGCCTTGCCGGTTGCGAACTCGTTGGTGGCGTCGTCACCGGTCTTGGAGGCGAGCTGCGAAGGATCGCAGGTGGAGTCGGTGATGTACAGGTCGAAAATCTGCTTAAAGTTGTCGAGATACTCGCCCTTGATCTCGTCGTCCTCCTGGTTGTGCTCCTTCTCGAACTCGTAGTAGAGCGGGAGGTTGGCGAGGTGGGTGGTGTAGCGCCAGCTGGAGGAGTCATCCATGCCGGCGGAAGTGAAGGCACCGTCAACGCCGAGCTCGTCCTTGCGGGCCTGGATGTCATCGGCGCAAGCCTTCAGCTTGTCGAAGGAGTTGATGTCCTCGGCCTTGTAGCCGGCCTTCTCGAGGAGCTCCTTGTTGTAGATGATGCCGTAGCTCTCCTGAACCCAGTCGATACCCAGATCCTTGCCGTCGGACTGCAGCGCCAGGGAGTCGTCGATGAGCTCGCCGCGGAGCTTGGTGTCGGACAGATCGGCGCAGTAATCCTTCCAGTTCTTAAGGCCGGTGGGGCCGTTGACCTGGAACAGCGTCGGAGCGGAGCTCTTGGACATCTCGGACTTGAGCTTCTCCTCGTAGGTGTTGGAAGCGGCGGTCACGATCTTGACCTCGACGCCCTTCTCCTCCTTGTACGCCTTGGCGATCTCTTTCCACTCCTTATCGACCTCGGGCTTGAACTGGAGGAAGTAGACCTCGGCAGCGTCACCAGAGGCAGCAGAGCCGGAGCCGGCGGAGCCACCGCAGCCCACGAGGCCCAGACCAAAGACTGCGGCCGCGGAACCGGCGAAGCCCAGGAACTGCCTTCTGCTCATTTCGTTCTTCATTACAATCCACCCTTTCACACCGTGGCGGCACCCTTTGCCGCCGCCTTCGGAGATTGGCTTGGGGACTTGGCCCCTTTTGCTGATTTGTACAATACGCTATTTGGCTAGTTGTTTGAACAAGTATTACTAGAGCGGTAGAAAACCTTCGGTGAACGGTAATTTCAACTTGATACTTGACAAGTTTTGTATAAACAATTACTTGTTATCGGATGCAGAGAAAACGCCCGGTCAAGCCGATGATGCATCGGCTTGACCGGGCGTTTTCGCTTTGAGGGCATGAGTCTCGTCAGGCTGCGAGCTATCCGGCTATCGCTTGGAGTTGACGCGGTAGTGGAAGATCTCGGGATGCGTGCGGGCATGCGTAACCTCGAACAAGATGCCGTCCGAGGTGTACGACTGGCTCTCCATGACAGCAACGCAGTTGTATTTGCCGAGGTCAAGATAGCTGCAGTCCTCATCGTTGGCAAGCTCGACGCTCACCGTACGGCGACTCGCCATCACCTTGACGCCGCGTTTGTGCTCCAGATAGTCGTAAATTGACCTTGCGGCGATCTCGGGCGTCAGGCCTTTGGCAATCGACTCCAGAAAATAGCCGTGGTCCACCTGGCGAGCGCTACCGTTAAGGCTACGGACGCGCACCACGCGAATCAACTCCTCGCCCACCTTAAAGCCCAGGCGACGAGAGAGCTGCTCGGTGCAGACAAGATGTTCAAAAGACTTAACGTCCGTCGATGCAACGGCATTGTTGCGCTTTGCAAACTCGCCAAACGACTCGACTTCCTCGAGTGCGCCTAGCATATCGGTCTCGCCCTTAAGCCAAATGACGCGCACGCCCTTGCCGTGAATGGGCTGTACGTACATCTCGTCGGCCAGCATGGCAAGTGCTCGACGGACGGTATTTCGGGTGCATCCGAATTCCGCGGTCAGCTCGGCCTCGGTCGGCAGCATCTCCTGGAACGCATAGGTTCCGCTGATAATACGCGAACGGATCTCGCGGTAGATTCCTTCATATATCGCTTTTGGCATGACTTCACCTCTAATGAATATGTATGGCTAGGCACAATAGCATTTCTTGGAGTTGTTTAAACCGATTATCGGTAAAGCACGGATTATTTACCGTCGACGGTTCCCCTGAAACCCAAATCGGACCGAATCAAAACCGTCAATGCGGCAAGCAGCCAGTCCTCTACAATGAGTTCATTGTTTAAACGTTCTTGCTCGCACAGCATGTTGCATCCGGAAGGCATATTATGCTGCAGAAAATCCAACGTTTTGGCGGGGCCATGTTCGCGCCCGCCATGCTGTTTTCCATATCGGGCCTTATGGTCGGCATCTCCGCTCTCGCAACGACTGTGGACATCGTGGGCGACCTCGCCACATACGGAACCCCCTGGTACGTATTCTGGGCTATCATCCAACGCGGCTCGTGGACGGTCTTTAAACGCCTTCCACTCCTTTTTGCCGTAGCGCTGCCTATTGGCCTTGCCCAAAAGCAACCGGCGCGCTGCTGCCTCGAGGCACTCGTGGCCTATTTTGCCTATTGTTTCTTCTTGAGCGAGATCATTAAGCTGAGCGGTGACAACCTTGGACTTAAGTACCCGGCGTCTTTGACCCCCGCCAGCGGCATCACCGTCATTGATGGCATCAAGACGCTCGACACCGGCATTATCGGACCGCTGGCAGTCTCGACCATCGTCGTTGCGATCCACGACCGCTTCTACGACGCCAAGGTTCCCGATTGGCTCGGTACCTTCTCGGGCTCCTCGCTGGTCTATCTCATCAGCTTTTTCGCTGTGCTCGCCCTCGCTATTTTCTCGGCTGTTACGGTACCCTACGTATACGATGTAACCGATACACTGCGTCACGCGCTTGCAGGCGTCGGTCCCTTTGGCGTGGGCATCTTTGTCTTTTTAGAACGTGCACTCGAGCCCTTTGGCCTGCACCACCTGCTTTACATGCCGATCTACTACGACAACCTGGTCATAAACGACGGCATCTACGCCACGTGGAGCAGCCTGCTCCCCATCCTCTCCCATAGCACGCGCCCCCTTAATGAGCTTGCGCCGTGGGCCGGTTTTACCGCCACCGGCTGGGTCAAGCTCTTTGGCCTTCCCGCCATCGCTGCGGCGTTCTACACCACCGCAAAGCCCGAACGCCGCGCCGGCCTCAGGGTCATCCTTGTTCCCGCTATCGTCGCCTCGGTGGTCTGCGGCATCACCGAACCGCTCGAGTTTCTCTTTATGTTCACCCATCCCGGGCTCTTTTTGCTCTACGCCGTCTTATCGTCTTGCCTTGCCACAACCATGAATCTCTTTGGCATCGTCGGCATCTTCTCGGGTGGCTTCATGGAGATGGCGGCCTTCAACTTTATCCCGCTCATGCGCACGCACGCCGGTGCCTACCTTATGGCACTCGGTATTGGGCTTGCCTTTAGCGTCATCTTTTTCCTGAGCTTCTGCGGCATCATCCTAGCCCTCGACCTTAAAACCCCGGGGCGCGAGGACCATGGCGCCAATCGCGCCGCCGACAAACAGTCAGCAAAGAGCATGGAGGACAAAGGGGACTCTTTCGATGATGATTCAGCCAATGCGCAGGCAAACCTCGATCACCTGCTTGCCGAGCACGTCGTCGAGCTTTTGGGTGGCGTTGGCAACATCGTGGGCGTAACCAACTGCGCCACACGCCTGCGCGTGGAGGTCGTCGATCCCTCTATCGTCGCGGACAATGCATCGTTTGTCGCAGCCGGTGCCAAGGGCCTCATCATCACCGGCAAAACCGCCCAGGTGATCATCGGCATCTCCGTTTTGCGCATTAAGGAGCACTTCGATCAGATCATGGGGCTCGAGCCGGGCTTTGCCCCCGAAGCGCCCCATCCCGTGCCCGGCGACACTCTTCAAAAGCCTGCAAATATCTGCTTCTTTGATATCGACGGAACGCTTGCCTGGCAAGACCCCCGCGTGGCCCAGGAGCTCCCCGAGGACGAACGGGACCTCTCGCCCTACCCCAACGAAGCGGTCTCGCAGGCCATCCGCGATTTTGTCGCCAACGGCAACATGGCGTTTATCTGCACGGGGCGCACACTCAGCTGCATCCATCCCAAGCTGCTCGAACTGCCCTGGACCGGCATCGTCTGCCTTGCGGGCGGCCATGTCGAACTCGATGGACGCGTGATTCGCGACCTGGCAATGACTCCCGGCATGTTGCAGCGCCTTATCCCCTATCTTGAGCAGTCGGGCGAGGTCATCCGCTTTGAAGGCCTTAACGGCGTCGTGCGCATGAGCGCCGACGCGCCCGACGCTCCTGGGTACGCACGCACCGTGGGAGATGCCGTAACGCAGCTGCAGCACTACGGCGCCTACAAGATCTTGATGTCCACGCCGCTCGCCAACCGCATTGCTCGGGACAAGGAGCTTGAGCCGCTGCTGTGCTTCAACGAGCTCGAGCTCGATGTAACGGAAATCTCGCCCCGTGAATGCACCAAGCGCGAGGGCATCCAGTCCGTACTCGACGCCCTCGACCCCAACCACGGAACCGTATACGGCATCGGCGACGCCAGCAATGACATCACATTGATGAATGCCGTCGATGTTGGCATCGCGATGGGCAACGCGCCGGACTATCTCAAAAAGCGCGCAGACTATATCACCGACTCGGTCGGCAACGACGGCGTCGTCAAAGCGCTCGAGCACTTTAAGCTTATATAGGCACCCGGACCGCACACACCCTGTTGCCCTAAATCGCCAAAACTGACGCGCAGGAAACCCCAATGTGGCAATATGTTGTCTGCATATTGCACCAATGCAACCTTCAGAAAGAATGCGAGAACCCGTGTCCAGTCCGTTTACCAGCTTTCTAGCCCAGCACTTTGACCAGATCAACGACTATCTGGCCACGTTCTTTGACGGACAGGCGACCTCTGCCGATATCGAGCGCTACCTGTACGCGCCGCTCTCGGCGTTTACGGCCAACGCCGGCAAGCGCCACCGCCCGCTCATCTGCATGCTCGCCGCCACCGCTGTGGGCGGTAGCTTTGAAAGCGCCCGCAGCGCCGCAGCGGCCATCGAGCATTTCCAGTCGGGCGCGCTCATCCACGATGACATCGCCGACAACGGGCAGCTGCGCCGCGGCAAACCCTGCATGCATCTTACCGAGGGTACGGGGCTTGCCATCAACTGCGGCGACCTGGCACTCACCATGGTCACCAAGACGGTTCTCGACGACCCCACGCTTGCGCCCGACGTTAAGCTGCGCGTGCTCCATGAGCTCACCGAGATGATTGTCCGCACCATCGAAGGTCAAGCACTCGACCTGGGCTGGGTTCGCGACGGGCGCTTTGACATCTCGGTCGACGATTACTTGGACATGGCAACCCATAAGACTGCATATTACAGCGGGGCCACGCCGCTTGCCGCCGGAGCCATCATCGGCGGCGGCAACGAGGAGCAAATCGAAGCGCTGCGCACCTTTGGCCTGCACACGGGCCTTGCCTTTCAGATTCAGGACGACCTGCTCAACTTGGTCGGCACCAAGGAGGCCGCCAGCAAGGACTTCCGCACCGATATCACCGAGGGCAAGCGCACGCTCGTTGCCGTGCACGCCCTGTCCGATGAGCGCTATCACGACGAGGTCGAGGCAATCCTATCCTCGGGCACCGAGGATCCCGCACAGCTTGCGCGCGCCGTGGAGATCTTCCAGGAAACCGGCTCCATCGATTTCGCCCACACCTACGCGCTCGACCTGACCGCCAAGGCTAAGGCCGCCATCGAGGACGTCCTGCTCGACCCGCACGCGCGCGAGCTGTTCCTCTCTATGGCAGATTTCTTTGTGGAGCGCCTCAACTAGCGGGGGGTTATAAAACCTGTCGGCAGCGCATTTGAGCACAAGTTGCTACACTGTTGGGTGCATGTTTATGCATCCCTTTGCGTTGTCTGTCCGACATACGCTCAAATAGTACGAATGGTACGCCGAAAGGGGTTCGTTCATGGAACCTATTACAACGGGCATGCAGGGAGCAGCCGTCGAGGACGTTCAGTCCCGCCTCCTGCAGCTCGGCTATACAATCGATGCCGCCGAGGTCGCTGACAAGCGTTTTGGCGCCGCCACCGAGCAGGCTGTTAGCACTTTTAGGCTCGACAGCGGCCTTGCTGCCGGCCATGCCGTCGATATTCCCTGCTGGAGCGCCCTGGTCGACGCCTCGTATAAACTGGGCGACCGCACCCTCTACCTGCGCATGCCCAATTTCCACGGTGCTGACGTGCAGGCGTTGCAGCGCGCTCTGAACGTGCTGGGCTTTGCCTGCGGCGAGGACGATGGCTATTTTGGTCCGCACACCGAGGCGGCTCTGCAGCAGTTCCAGGAAAACGTCGGTCTGTTTGCCGACGGTATGGCCTTCCAGGATACCTACGCCTACATCAACCGCCTACACCACGTGTGGGAGGGCAAGCCTTCGGTTACCGAAGCCGAGTCGCGCATCGGTTTTGCCCGCGCCGCCAACGTGCTTGAGCGCTTCCAGATCGCCGTCATCGGCGAGGACCCCATCGCGCGCAGCGTCGCATCGCGCATGTGGAACATCGCCACGGCAACGACCGACAACAGCGGCATGATGCTGTGCGATTCCGAGGTCCCGACCGATGTCGATCTGGTGCTCGAGATCGCAAGCGATGAGCTGCCTGCCGACGCCGCACCGCGCGCTACGATCGCCCTTGCCGAGTGCCACAACCTGGCCCAGCGCATCCGCACCGCCAATGTCGCCGCACAGCAAAAGCCCGCACGCATCCGTATTGAGCTCACGGGCATGACGCGCTACAACGGCACCTTCACCGCAAGCGACGCGCAGACGCTCGCCGTACGCCTGCTCGACGGCGTTTGCGATGCCCTCGCAGTTTAGGTAAACTAAACGAGTTGCTTTTGGGCAACGCCACACATTGGGACGTAGTTCAACGGTAGAACTCCGGTTTTTGGTGCCGGCTGTTGGGGGTTCGAATCCCTCCGTCCCAGCCCTTTAGAACATAGCGCTCCAGGCCCATATGGACCTGGAGCGCTTTTTCGTGGGCAAGCGGAGGGATTCGAACCCGCCAGGCAAGGCAACTTCTCGTCCTGCACGAGAAATTTCAGCCATAACTTCTCGCGCAGGACGAGAAGTTGAAGGTAGATTTTCAGGCATGTCCCAAAAATCTACCTCCAAAAGACAGGCGCCCCAAGCCCATTAGAACCAAGAGCGCCTAGCATATAGAAATAGCCGCATGCGACAACCATGTAGCCACAGGCCCCGGGAGAGCGGGGACACCGGCTTAGGTTTATCGCGAGTTCCGCACGAACAGGAGGCCACTTAATGTGGCCTCCGTCGTGAGCAGGACTGTAGAGCAGCAAATTAAACTCCGCGCCGGGTGCCGCCCAGCCGGGTGCTCCAACCTTGTGCTCCACACGTGCTTTCCGTCTTGCGCAGGACTGTAGAGCAGCAAACTTAAACAGCCGGCCGCCCGGACCGGGAATCCGCCCCCGCGCACAGAAAGGGATTCCTATTGTGTAGGGTTTGCGGAAATGTGCCTATTTTGGGATACGCCCGGCGGCGTGGTCTGTTGACGGCACAGCTAACGCCACGTATCCTATCGAACTGCGTGTTTCGTAGGGGGATGCTGACCCCTCGATTCAAGCCGTTGCACTTTACAGAAAGCTGGAATCATTCGAGAAGGAGTACGCTTTGCCTACTATTAACCAGCTGGTTCGCCAGGGCCGCCATTCCGTGCCCAAGAAGTCCAAGAACGCTGCTCTGCAGCACAACGCACAGAAGCGCGGCGTGTGCACCCGCGTCTTCACCACGAGCCCCAAGAAGCCGAACTCGGCTCTTCGTAAGGTTGCCCGTGTTCGCCTCGTCAACGGCATCGAAGTTACCGCCTACATCCCGGGTGAGGGCCACAACCTGCAGGAGCACTCCATCGTGCTCGTCCGCGGCGGTCGTGTCCGTGACCTCCCTGGTGTCCGTTATCACGTCATCCGTGGCGCCTACGACGCTGCTCCGGTCCAGAACCGTATGCAGGCCCGTTCCAAGTACGGTGCTAAGCGCCCCAAGGCTAAATAAGCCAGATAACGTTTTGATACTTTCGCCGTGTGCCGCCTAAGCGCCGCACGGTAGACACTTAAGGAGATTTCACATGCCGCGTCGTGCAGCAGCTAATCGTCGTGAGGTTCAGCCTGACGCCGTTTACAACAACCGCCTGGTGACTCAGCTCATCAACAAGGTCCTTCTTGACGGCAAGAAGGCCACCGCTGAGCGCATCGTTTACACCGCTTTCGAGATCGTTGCCGAGAAGTCCGAGGGTGGCGACGCTCTCGCTACCTTCAAGAAGGCTATGGACAACGTCAAGCCCACGCTCGAGGTTAAGCCCAAGCGTGTCGGTGGCGCTACCTATCAGGTCCCGATGGAGGTCAACTCCCGTCGTTCCACCGCTCTGGGTATCCGCTGGATCGTCAACTTCTCCCGCGCTCGCAAGGAGAAGACCATGGCCGAGCGTCTCGCTAACGAGATCCTCGACGCTTCCAACGGCCTGGGCGCTTCCGTCAAGAAGCGTGAGGACGTCTTCAAGATGGCCGAGGCCAACCGCGCGTTCTCTCACTATCGTTGGTAAGTTAAGGTAAGGAACTAACATGGCTAAGCCTAAGTACAAGCTTTCCGATACCCGTAACATCGGCATCATGGCTCACATCGATGCCGGTAAGACCACCACGACCGAGCGTATTCTTTACTACACCGGTAAGACCCACAAGATCGGTGAGGTCCATGAGGGCGCTGCCACCATGGACTGGATGGTTCAGGAGCAGGAGCGCGGCGTAACCATTACCTCCGCTGCTACCACGTGCTTCTGGAACAAGGACGGTAAGGACTACCGCATCCAGATCATCGACACCCCGGGCCACGTTGACTTCACCGCCGAGGTCGAGCGCTGCCTGCGCGTCCTCGATGGCGCTGTCGCCGTCTTCGACGCCGTTGCCGGCGTTCAGCCCCAGTCTGAGACCGTTTGGCGTCAGGCTTCTACCTTCAACGTTCCCCGCATCGCCTTCATCAACAAGTATGACCGCGTGGGCGCTGACTTCTTCAACGCTATCGAGACCATGAAGGATCGTCTCGACGCTAACGCCGTGGCCGCTCAGGTCCCGATGGGCGCCGAGGATAACTTCTGGGGCGTCATCGACCTGGTCACCATGACCGCTTGGGACTTCAAGGCCGATGAGAAGGGCATGACCTACCCCGAGCCGATGGACGAGATCCCGGCTGAGTTCGCTGACATCGCTGCCACCAAGCGCGAGGAGCTCCTCGACGCTGCTGCCAGCTTTGACGACGAGCTCATGGAGAAGATCCTCATGGAGGAGGACTTCACCGTCGAGGAGCTCAAGGCTGCTCTGCGCAAGGGCGTTCTGGCCAACGAGCTCAACCTCGTCTTCGTGGGCTCCGCCTACAAGAACAAGGGCGTCCAGGAGCTGCTCGACGCTGTCGTCGACTACCTGCCCAGCCCGATCGACGTCGAGGCCGTCACCGGTACCGATCCGGACACCGGCGAGGAGATCGAGCGTCATCCTTCCTTCGACGAGCCCTTCTCCGGCCTGGTCTTCAAGATCATGACCGACCCGTTCGTCGGTAAGCTCACCTACGTCCGCGTTTACTCCGGCCGCGCCGAGTCCGGCTCCTACGTTGTCAACGCTTCCAACGGTCAGCGCGAGCGCCTCGGCCGCATCCTCGAGATGAACGCCGCCGAGCGTATTGACCGTGACGACGCTGCCGCCGGCGACATCGTCGCTTGCGTCGGCTTCAAGAACTCCACCACCGGTGACACCCTGTGCGCCGAGGGCAAGGAGATCGTCCTCGAGAAGATCGAGTTCGCTAAGCCCGTTATCGACGTTGCCATCGAGCCCAAGACCAAGGCCGAGCAGGACAAGATGTCCCTGGCTCTGACCAAGCTCGCCGAGGAGGACCCGACCTTCCAGGTGTCCACCAACCACGAGACCGGCCAGACCATCATCGCCGGCATGGGCGAGCTGCACCTCGAGATCATCGTCGACCGTCTGCTCCGCGAGTTCAAGGTTGACGCTAACGTTGGTAAGCCCCAGGTCGCCTACCGCGAGACCGCTGGTCACGACGTCGAGAAGGCTGAGGGCAAGTTCGTCCGTCAGTCCGGTGGTCGCGGTCAGTACGGCCACGCCGTCATCAAGCTCGAGAAGATGGAGGAGGGCTTCGGCTACGAGTTCGTCAACGCTATCGTCGGCGGCGTCGTGCCCAAGGAGTACATCCCGTCCATCGACAAGGGCATCCAGGAGGCCCTGAACACCGGTGTTATCGCCGGCTTCCCGGTCCTCGACGTTAAGGTCACCCTGTTCGACGGTTCTTACCACGAGGTCGACTCCTCTGAGGCCGCCTTCAAGATCGCCGGTTCCATGGCTATCAAGGACGCTCTCAAGAAGTCCGACCCGCAGCTGCTCGAGCCGATCATGGCTGTCGAGGTCGAGACCCCCGAGCAGTACATGGGCGACGTTATGGGCAACCTCTCCGGTCGCCGCGGCAAGATCGAGGGCATGGAGGATCGCAAGAACAGCAAGCTCATCCGTGCCAAGGTGCCGCTGGGCGAGATGTTCGGTTACGCTACCGACCTTCGCTCCCAGACCCAGGGCCGTGCATCCTACACGATGCAGTTCGACTCTTATGAGCCCGCGCCCAAGTCCATCGTGGACGAGGTCATGAGCAAGAACGCCTAAGTTCGAGCTCCCTGTTACGTAATCCGCGAGAACATCTCTCGCACTCTTTGGAGGTTTAAGTTGGCTACCCAGAAGATCCGCATTCGCCTCAAGGGCTATGATCACGAGGTCGTCGATCAGTCCGCGAAGCTCATCGTCGAGACCGCTCAGAAGACCGGCGCTCGCGTTTCCGGTCCTGTCCCCCTGCCCACCGAGCGCAACCTGTACACGGTTATCCGCTCGCCGCACGTGAACAAGGACTCCCGTGAGCAGTTCGAGATGCGCACCCACAAGCGCCTCATCGACATCCTCGACCCCACCTCGGGCACCGTTGATTCGCTCATGCGTCTCGACCTCCCCGCTGGCGTCGACATCGACATCAAGCTCTAAGCGATATCGCTCATAGCTTAAAGAACCCCGCTGCCATTACGGTAGCGGGGTTCTTTTGTTTTGAGCACTGGTTTTGGGATGGCTGGTGAGAGATTGGCGAGCTGGTGGCCGCAGCGCCCTATCCGTTCAGGGGGCGCAATGATGCCTCTTCAAAATGGAAGGAGCGCAAACCGTCTTCGGTTTCGATGCACGCACGGCCAAAGTCATCTACGGTCCTAAAGATTCCGCGTGCCAGCTCGTCTCCGGCGGGGGAGCGGGCGATAACGCGCTCACCGATCCAGTTGAGTCGAGCGATATACCCATCGCGTACAGGCGCGAGCGGACCGGCGTCATCTGCTAGAGCATTGAGCTGCTCGGCCCAGGCGTCTACAGCGTCCATGACCGTGTGATAGACCTCGTCGAGAAGCGTATCGACCGAGGGAAGGCTCTCGTTGAGGTCCGAGAGGCCAATCGCCGGCAGACCGCCGTCGGGAACCTCTTGGGGTGTGTAGTTCACGTTGACACCAATGCCACAGACGGCGAAGGGCTTGCCTTCATTGTCGCGTGCCGCCTCGACCAGGATACCGCCGAGTTTGCGCCCTCGCGCGACAAGGTCGTTGGGCCATTTGAGACCGATCTCGGTGGCGAGGCCCTGTTTTTCGAGTGTTTTGAGCACCGCAAGGCCGCATACCGCGGCGAGTCCGGAGTACTTGGCAGGGTTAACATTTGGGCGCACCACAATCGAGAGCAGCAGGTTTCCCGCCGTCGAATCCCACGTGTGACCGCGCCGTCCCCGTCCGGCTGTTTGCGCGCGGGCGGCAAGGCCGGTGCCGTGGGGTGCTCCCAACTTTCCTGCTTCGAGCAGGTCATCGTTGGTCGATCCGGTTACATCGACCACCGTCAAATGAGCATCCATAACGGCTGCTACCTCCTTAATAAACAAAGCAATCATGCAATGACGTCGAGCGATAGGCACAATGTGAAGCCTTTGTCGCATTTGGACAATTTAATGTTAACACGTCAACAAAGCAAAGAATGCGCTATCCTCTCTTGGTCGATGTAAACACGTCAACAACTCAAAGGAGGTTAGTGATGGGTTTCACGATACTGGGAACGGGCTCGGCACTTCCCGGGCGCAGGGTTTCCAATGACGAGCTGTCCGAGTTCCTCGATACCTCGGATGAGTGGATTTTTACCCGCACGGGTATTAAGAGCCGCCATGTCTGCACCAACGAGTCGCTCGACGACCTTGCCGTTGCAGCAAGCGAGCGGGCACTCCAAGCGGCCGGAATCGACGCGAGCCAGCTGGATCTTATCGTCTGCTCGACGACGACAGGCGATCATCTCGTTCCCGCCGAAGCGTGCGCCGTTGCCGAGCGCCTGGGCGCCGCATGTCCTGCCTTCGACGTCTCGGCTGCCTGTGCCGGCTTTGTATTTGCGCTCGATGTCGCCGAGGGCTATATCGCCCGCGGTCGCGCAAAACGCGTACTTATCGTCGCAGCCGAGCAGATGACGCGTGCGCTCGACTGGACCGATCGTGCGACGTGCGTGCTCTTTGGTGATGGCGCGGGCGCTGCGGTCATAGAGGCCGGGGGAGAGAACCCCCTTGCCGTCGAACTTTCGACCGCACCCGATGTCGAGACGCTGCGTGTACCGGGGCTGGCCGGCACCTCGCCGTTCAAAGCTTCCGTGGACCGCGAGAGCATGCTCTCCATGAACGGCCGCCGCGTGTTCAAGTTTGGCGTCAATGCGATCTGCGACACGGTCAACAAGCTCGCGAGCGACGCAAGTATCGCGGTTGAGGACATCGACCATTTTGTATTCCATCAGGCCAACGAACGAATTTTGAGCCAGGCGGTCAAGCGCCTAGGCGTGCCGGACGACCGCGTGGTCCGTACGCTGCGCGAGACCGGCAACATCTCGAGCGCTTGCATTCCGCTTGCCCTCGACCGGCTGGTAAACACTGGCGCGCTTTGCCCGGGCGACACGATCGCCTTGGTTGGATTTGGCGCCGGTCTGGATATAGGTGGCTACCTGCTTCGCTGGAAGTAGTTGCACATAGGACATAAAAACGCCCCCAGGGCACAAACAAAGGAGAACTACCATGGCAGATCAGAAGACCTTCGAGCGCGTTTGCGACGTTATCCGCGAGACCGCCGGCCTTGACGATGTCGAGATGAAGCCCGAGTCCACGCTCGAGGAGATTGGCCTCGACAGCTTGGGCACCGTCGAGATCCTCGTCGCCGTCGAGGACGAGTTTGGCATTCAGCTCGATACCGAGGAGAACCCCAAGACGGTCGGCGAGTTTGTCGATACGGTCGAGGCGGCATTGGAGAAGTAGTAATGCTCAAGACTCCTCTCTGCGACCTGCTTGGCATCGAGAAGCCTGTGTTTCAGGGTGGCATGGCCTGGATTGCCGACGCCTCGCTGGCGTCGGCCGTGTCCGAGGCGGGTGGCTTAGGCATCATCGCGGCTATGAACGCCGATGCCAACTGGCTACGCGATCAGATCCACGAGCTGCGCGCCAAGACGGATAAGCCCTTTGGCGTCAACGTGATGCTCATGAGCCCGTTTGTCGACGAGGTGGCACAGGTTGTGATCGACGAGCGGGTGCCTGTTGTCGTGACGGGTGCCGGCAATCCCACCAAGTACATGAAGGCCTGGAGCGACGCGGGCATCAAGGTCATTCCCGTCGTTGCTTCGGTGGCGCTGGCGCGTCTCGTGGCACGTCGCGGGGCTACCGCGGTGGTTGCCGAGGGCACCGAATCGGGCGGCCATATTGGCGAGACCTCGACGATGGCGCTCGTCCCGCAGGTTGTCGATGCAGTCGATATCCCCGTTGTGGCGGCCGGCGGCATTGCAGATGGCCGCGGCGTGGCAGCCGCCTTTATGCTCGGCGCTGCCGGCGTCCAGGTGGGCACGCGCTTTTTGGTTGCAGACGAATGCACCGTATCCGAACAGTACAAAGAACTGGTGCTCAAGGCGGGCGACACGTCGACGCGTGCGACCGGTCGCTCGACGGGACATCCGGTTCGCGCTCTTAAGAGCCCCTTCACCAACGCCTATGCCAAGAACGAGGCGGCAGGCGCAAGCCCCGAGGAGCTCGGTGCCATGGGTACGGGTGCGCTTCGTAAGGCCGCCAAGGATGGCAATTACGAAGAAGGTTCGTATCTGTGCGGGCAGATTGCCGGCATGGTCAACGAGCGCCAAAGCGCGCGCGAGATCGTTGACGACCTGGTCGATGGCGCCGAGCGCGTTTTGAAGGGTGCGTCCGCATGGGTAGCGTAGCGTTTCTGTTTGCCGGCCAGGGTGCCCAGCATCCCGCGATGGGCGTCGACCTGATCGAGGCATCGCCGGCGGCTGCCGAGGTGTTCGCAATCGCCGATGAGGTGCGCCCGGGGACCAGCGAGCAGTGCCGGAGCGCCTCGAAGGAGGAGCTCTCGCGGACCGAGAACACGCAGCCTTGCGTGTTCGTGCACGACCTGGCCGTCGCCGCCGCCCTGCGCGAGCGCGGCGTGGTGTCTGCCGCCTGTGCAGGATTCTCGCTGGGCGAGGTCTCGGCACTCACCTTTGCGGGGGCATTCGATACGCGAGCGGGTTTTGAGCTCGTGTGCGAGCGTGCAGCATTGATGGCCGCGGCGGCCGAGCGTCACCCCGGCGGCATGCGCGCCGTCATCAAGCTCGATGCGGCGCAGGTCGAGGACCTGGCAGCGCAGGCGGGCGAAGACTGCTGGCCGGTCAACTACAACAGCCCCCAGCAGACAGTGGTGGCCGGGGCGCCCGAGGCACTGCAGGCGCTCGACGTCCTGGTAAAAGAGGCGGGCGGCCGTGCCATGAAGGTCGCGGTGTCGGGCGCATTCCATAGTCCCTATATGGCCGAGGCGACCTGTGGCCTTGCCGCATATATCGAGGCCGGTCACGCGCCGTCCCCGTTGCTGATTCCGGTCGTGGCGAATATGACGGCCGCACCCTATCCGGCAGACCCACAGGCGGCCTCCGATGTGCTGGCCCAGCAGGTGAGCCATGCCGTGCACTGGGTCGACACGCTGCATGCGCTGCAGGATCAAGGTATCGACACATTTATCGAGGTCGGTCCCGGCAAAACGCTGTCGGGCCTGGTCAAGCGCACGTTGAGCGACGTTTGCGTGTATTCGTGCGAGACGGCCGAGCAGGTTGCGGCCATCGCCGATGAGCTTGCGTAGCGAATCGGTTTCTACTCGAAAGGAATGACATGGGCAATGTATGCGATGGCGCGCTCGAGCGCGACGGTTCGCGCCGCGTGGCGCTGGTCACGGGCGGATCGCGCGGCATCGGTCGCGCTTGTGCCGTGGGTCTGGCGGAGGATGGCTACGATATCGCCGTCGTCTATGCCGGCAGCGTCGATGCGGCGCACGAGACGTGCGAAGCATGCGAAGTGGCCGGCGCCACGGCGCGCGCATATCAATGCGACGTGGCCGACCCCGATGCCGTCAATGCGTGCGTGGAAGCGGTTCTCAGCGACTTCGGTTCCATTTGGGCGCTCGTCAACAATGCCGGCATCACCCGCGATGGCTTGCTTATGCGCATGGGCGACGACGCTTTCGATCGCGTGCTCGATGTCAATCTGAAGGGCACGTTCAACACGACGCGTGCGCTCACCAAGACCTTTATGCGCCAGCGCGGCGGTTGCGTCATCAACATGAGCTCAGTCGTGGGTCTGATGGGCAATGCCGGGCAAGCAAATTACGCCGCCTCCAAGGCGGGCGTCATCGGCCTGACCAAGGCGGTGGCGCGCGAGCTTGCGCCTCGCGGCGTGAGGGTAAACGCGGTCGCCCCCGGCTTTGTCGAGACCGATATGACGGCAAAGCTCTCGGATAAGGTGCGCGCGGCGTGTGAGGAGCAGATTCCCCTTAAGCGCATGGCGCGTCCCGAGGAAGTTGCCGGCGTGGTGCGCTTTTTGGCAAGCGATGCGGCGGCCTACATTACGGGCGAGGTCGTGCGCGTCGACGGCGGAATGGCGATGTAGAAATCAGAGCTGGCACATACATCGGCTTGGATGAGGAGACCATGATGGAACAGAGAGTTGCAATCACCGGCATCGGCGCCGTATCGCCACTCGGCAACACCGCGCTTGCCACCTGGGCGGCCATGTGTGCCGGTACGTGTGGCATCGGCCCGATCACGCACTTCGATACGGACGCGTTTGCCGTCAAGGTGGCGGCCGAGGTCAAGGGCTTTGACGGTACCGAGTACTTTGGCAAGCGTGACGCCAAGCATCTCGACCCCTGCGTTCAGTTTGCGATGGCGGCTTCGGACGAGGCCATGCACGATGCGGGGCTCGATGCCGAAGGCGCGATCGACCACGAGCGTCTGGGCGTATACGTGGGGTCAGGCGTGGGCGGCATGACGACGCTCGTCGACAACGTCCATACGATCGCCGATCGCGGACCCCGCCGCGCATCGCCTTACATGATCGCGATGATGATTCCCAACATGGCTTCGGGCAATATTGCGATCCGTCACAAGGCAAAGGGCCCGACCCTGCCCGTCGTGACCGCGTGCGCGACCTCGGCCCATGCGGTGGGCGAGGCGTTCCGCGCCATCAAGCACGGCTATGCCGACGCAATCCTTGCGGGTGGCAGCGAGGCGGCTATCATCCCCGACGCCGTTGCGGGCTTTACGTCCTGCCGCGCGCTCACCACCAACCCCGATCCTCAGACGGCGTGCCGCCCGTTCGATGCGAACCGCGACGGCTTTGTGATGGGCGAGGGTGCCTGCGTGCTCGTGCTCGAGGGCATGGAGCATGCACAGGCTCGCGGCGCCCATATTTACGCCGAGGTCGTGGGCTACGGCAACACCGACGATGCCTACCACATCACGAGCCCCGATCCCGAGGCGACCGGCATTGCCCGCGCGATTTCGCAGGCCGTGGCCGAGGGCGACGTCAAGCCGTCCGAGGGCCTCTACATCAACGCTCACGGCACGTCGACCAAGCTCAACGATTCGTCCGAGACGGCGGGTATTAAGCGAGCGCTTGGCGAGGATGCGGCGCGCGCCGCGCACGTCTCGTCGACCAAGTCGATGACCGGGCACATGATCGGTGCCACGGGTGCTATCGAGGTCATGGCTTGTGCCATGGCGCTCGAGCAGGGCGTGGTGCCGCCGACCATTAACTATAACACGCCCGATCCCGCCTGCGATCTCGATTACACACCCAATCGCGCGGTTCGTGCCGACCTTACCTGGGCGCTTTCGACCAACCTGGGCTTTGGCGGCCACAACGCCGCCATCGCGCTGCGCAAATATGCAAGGAGCTAGAGCATGGATTCCAAAAGACTTGCCGAGATAGCCGATGTTATGGAGGACCGCGGCCTCACGCGCGTGCGTGTTGAGGAGCCCGATGGCACCGCGGTCGAACTCGAGCGCGCGAGTGCCGCGCAGCCGGTTGCCGTGCCCGTGCCCATGCCGAGCGCCGTGGCTGCTCCGGTTGCTGCTCCTGCAACTGCACCTGCCGCACCGGAGCCCATGGGCACCGAGGTGACCGCTCCCATGGTGGGCGTCTTCTACGCCGCCCCGGCGCCAGGCGACGAGCCGTTTGTGCATGTGGGCTCCAAGGTCAAGGCCGGCGAGACCCTCTGCATCATCGAGGCCATGAAGGTCCTCAACGAGGTGACGGCAGAGGCGGACGGCGAGGTGCTCGAGATCTGCGTGGCCGACGGCGACCTCGTCGAGTTTGGCAGCTGCCTTATGAGGATCGGATAGGTGATATCCATGAACAAAGAAGAGCTTAAGGAACTGTTGCCGCATCGCGAGCCCATGCTCTTGCTCGATGAGGCAGAGCTAGTGGGCGACGAGGCCCACGGCAAGATCACGATTGTGGGCGATGAGTACTTTTTGCAGGGGCATTTTCCGGGAAACCCGGTCGTCCCCGGCGTGATTCAGTGCGAGATGCTCGCTCAAAACTGCTGCGTGTTGCTGATGGGCGACGAGGAAGCGCGCGGTGCGACGCCGTTCTATACGAGCCTGGACAAGGTGCGCTTTAAGCGTCCAGTGCG
>ERZ870052.120-NODE-120-length-28540-cov-6.498472_pt1 | contig 28540 bp, 27 predicted proteins | sample MGYA00520889_ERZ870052 | MGnify/ENA primary metagenome ERZ870052 (study PRJEB32232, sample SAMN07284988) | human gut metagenome | biome: human-associated habitat; material: feces | host: Homo sapiens | place: Tanzania | collected 2014-08-14 ...
TTTAATAAAATTTTTATTGACTATTCGTAAAGATAGAATGTAGAAGAATTTTGATAAAAAATATGAGAGGAAAATCCATTTCTTTTTGGCAGATAATATATAGCAAAGAAGCAAATGGAAGATTGATTTATGAACAAATAAATGATAGAATGATATCAGATAAAATATTAGCTATTTTGAATGAAATAGTGTGATTTTGGATAAAATATTATCTATAGAATAAGGAGAAATAAATGGAACAATTAGTATGGGAAACAGCAGAAGAACTGGATCAAAAGCTTGCACAAAGAGTGCGCAATATTAGAAAGAGACGTTCGATTTCACAGGAAAAATTAGCATCGATGAGTGGTGTGAGTTATGGTTCAATTAAAAGATTTGAGACGACAGGGATGATTTCATTACTTTCCTTAACGAAGATCGCGATGGCATTGGATATGGCAGATGAACTTAGGGATATTTTTACAAGTGTGCCGTATAAGGATATTCAGGAGGTTATTAATGAGACGAGACAATATCAAAGAGAAAGCAGGAGAAAATTATGAGTCACATCACAACATACACAGGAAACCATTTTGATCCGATCAATCCGGATCCGGAGTTGATCAACATTGTAGATATCGCCCATGCGCTTCCGATGATCTGCCGGGGGAACGGCCAGGTCAGTACGTTCTGGTCCGTGGGAGAGCATTGCATTCTGTGTGCAAAGGAAGCCGCCGCCAGAGGATACAGCAATCGTGTGATCGAGGGCGCGCTTCTGCATGATGCAAGTGAATGTTATATGTCAGACGTACCGCGTCCGCTGAAACAGTTTATGACAGTATATAAAGAACAGGAAAATCATTTGCTTGATGTCTTATATACCAAGTTCCTGGGTTCACCGCTTGATGAGCAGGAAGAGAAGCTGATCAAAGAGATTGATGATGCGGTATTATGGTATGATATGAAATATCTGTTGGGCGAAGATTCAGAAGGAGACAAGCCGGAGACACATGTGGTACCTGATTATACAATGAGAGCATTCAAGGATGTTGAACAGGAGTATCTGGAAATATTTGAAAAATATAAGGTGTTATAAATATCAAAATGATGAAGAAAGGACAGAGATTTCTGATTGAAAAATGTCAGAAATTTCCGTCCTTTTTCAGGAGTAGGGAAATCTTTTTATTTTGAATCACAATGTGTTTTACGGTATTCGCCGGGAGTCATTTTATAAGCTTTTTTAAAGAGACGCATAAAATGCTCTGGATTTTCATAGCCGACAAGTTCACAAATTGCAGGGATACTCAGCTGGGTTTCACGAAGGGCTCTGCATGCCTGGCTGAGTTTGATCTCCTTGATGATTTGTATAAAGGTTCTTCCGGTACCTTCCTTGATCAGTGTGCTGAAATGTGAAGTACTGTACCCAAAGCGATCTGCAACGTCATGTAGAGTCACGGTCTGATAATTCTTGCTAAGATAATCTAAAACTTCTGTAATGGAGCTACCGTTCGTTGTTCGGGTCAGAACAGATTCAATGTTCTGTTCATGATAACGCAGAAGCTGTGCCCAAAGAAGAATCAGCAGGGAATTCATAAATGCAGAACGATATTTCTCATGCCGTAAATATTCAATATAGAGTTCTTCCAATGTAGAACAAATCCGTTCATCATTTCCAGTATGAAAAATCAAATAATTCCCCTCTGTCTTCTGATATAATACATGCTGAAAGAAGCTGGTAAGCGCACTGTCAGAAGTAAGAGACTGAAAGAATGTGGATTGGAAGGTTGCAGTCCGTACAATGATATTAAAAGCAACACTGTCATCAAAAACGGCAATACTATGCTGGGTGTTTGGCGGAATGATACAAATATCTCCGGCAGTCAGCGTATGAGCGATTCCCTGGATCTTTGTTGGGACAGTTCCACTGTGAACACACAAAATCTCGAAGAATTTATGCTTATGAGTGAATTCAGGTGTGTATCGATAGTGTTTGCTCAGCATGATGTTTCCGGGGATGTTGATGAACATATCACTTTCATCCATGACCGGGAACCATGGTTCATCCCGCAGTTCTGGAACGAATAATTTATGATTAACAATGTAGTCGCGATCCAGAGATTCGAGATACCTGGAAAACGTCTCAGGATGCATCTTTCTTTCAGTATAAACTTCTCGGTAGAAATTCTCATCTTCGGTATATTCTGACAAAAATTCAGAAAAATCAGATCTTGAAATAAGCATAGGAAACCGTTAAAACCTCCCTCGTATATAGGATAAAAAAAGCATAACATAAGAAATTCCAATAGTCAAAAAGATTATTTGGCAGAAAACAATGAAAGAAAAAAGATCAGTTTTTTTTCGAAAAAAAGTCAATGGGAGAAATTTTTAAATCCGTTATGATAAAGATAACAAAAAAACGGAGGTAATTAAAAAATGAACGAAGTGGAAAAGAAAGTAAAGGCAGGTCTTTGGCGCCAGCGTATCGGATATGGCTCATCAGACTTTGCGTGTAACCTGATCTGGCAGATGATCTCCTTATATCTGCTGTATTTTTACACAAATGTAATGCACCTGAATGCGGCGGCAGTCAGTGTAATGTTCCTGATCACAAAATTTATTGATGGTATTTCAGATCTTATCGTTGGATTCCTGATCGATAAGACAAACACAAAATGGGGTAAATCAAGACCTTGGATCTTGTTTGGGGCGATTCCGTTTGGTGTAACAGCAGTACTTGCATTTAGCGTTCCGAATATCAGTCAGACAGGAATGCTGATTTATGCATATGTTACTTACATTCTTTTGTCAACATCTTACACAATTGTAAATATTCCGATGGCATCAATCCTTCCGGCATTGAGCGAGGATCCACATGAAAGAACTGTTCTGGCGTCCTGCCGTACATTCTTCTCATCTATCGGTTCTACAGTTGTAAGTGCATTTGCATTAACTCTTGTTGACAAGTTTGGAAATGGAAATGAAGCATTAGGTTTCCGTATTGTAATGATCATTTTCGGAGTGATTGGATGTCTGGTATTTTTCTTCTGCTTTGCAAACACAAAGGAGCGAGTAAATACATTTTCAGAAGAAGTCAGCCTGAAGGCAAATATCTTAAGTCTTGTACATAACAAGCCGTGGAAATTATTTGCACTGAATATTATCTGGTTCTTTGGTGGTTATGTGATCCAGGCCAGTGCAGTAATCTATTACTTTACTTATGTAGTTCAGAATAAGGCACTTGTACAGGTTGTTGCAACAATCACAACACTGGTTCCGGTTGTTACAAATCTGTGTGCACCGTTCCTTGTAAAACTTACTTGTAAGAGAAATCTGATGATAGCCGGAAATATCGGACATATCGCAGGACTTCTTGTTATCTTCTTCGGAGGAACTAATGTACCGGTACTTGTTGTTGGTGCAGTGATCGCAGCAGCAGGATACGGACTGAAGGGAAGTATGCATTTTTCAATGCAGCCGGACCCGGTTGATTATGGTGAGTGGAAGAGCGGCGTAAATACAGCAGGAACTCTTTCTGCAGTAAATGGATTTATCGGAAAAGTCGGAATGGCAATCGCCAGCAGTGTTGGCGCAGCACTTCTTGCTATGGGAGGATTTGACGCTACGGCAGCAGTACAGTCAACAACTGCACAGAATTATATCGCAGCAATGTATATCTGGGTACCGATCGTTATGAATATAGGTTCTATTGTTACAATGATGTTCTACGATCTGGATAAGATTTATCCGGACATTATCAAAGAGCTGGATGAAAGGAGAAAAGCAGCATGCCAGAAGTAAGTATTGATCTTGAGATGGTACGTGTGACAAATGAAAAATTTTTAGAAAAGGCAGAGAAATGTGCACCGAAGCTGAAAGAGACGGTTGTACGTCCGGTTGGTATTGTTGAAATCAAAGAGAATGGCGATGTTTATCCGGAAGTGATCTATAAGGATACACCAGATCATCTCGGTGAATATCAGATGAAAAGAGGAGATCATATTTGTCTGGATTTTGGAGATCATCAGGTCGGATATGTGACATTGAAGCTTTTCTCAGCAGGAAGTCCGCAGGATGCTCCGGCGTTCTTTAAATTGAAATTTGCAGAAATCGCAAAAGAGATCACAGAAGATTCAGCTGATTATGATGGATGGATCAGCAGGGGATGGATTCAGGAAGAATATCTTCATGTCGATGTACTTCCGGCAGAGATTAAACTTCCGAGAAGATATGCATTTCGTTATATGCAGTTAGAAGTGATCGATACTTCTTTAAAATGGCAGCTTGTTGTAGATGATGTGATCTGCAGAAGCGTTTCCGCAGTAGCGGAAGAAGAGGCAGAACCGATCCGGAGTGAAGATGAGATGATCAGCAGACTGGATAAAGTAAGCCGTAGAACACTTCAGAACTGTATGCAGGATGTTTTTGAAGACGGACCAAAGCGTGACCGTCGTCTGTGGCTGGGTGACTTGAGACTTCAGGCACTGGCAAACTATGAAACTTTTAAGAATTATGATCTGGTGAAGAGATGTCTGTATCTCTTCGCCGGACAGACGAAAGATAACGGACAGGTCAGCGCATGCCTGTTCACAGAACCGAAAGTAATTGCAGATGATACATTTCTTTTGGATTATTCCATGTTTTTTGGAGCAACATTAGCGGATTATTATGAAGCTTCAAAAGATATTGATACATTGCGTGACCTGAGTGAGTGTGCTTACCGCCAGATGGAGATCGCAGCAGAATATTTTAATGAGCAGAACGTGATTGTTCCGGAAGAAGGATTCTGGGGATTCATTGACTGGACGGAAGGACTGGATAAGCAGTGTGGAGTTCAGGGCGTATATATTTATTGTGCAAAAAAAGTAAAGAAGATTGCAGAAATTCTTGGAGATGGGAAGAGAATTTCACAGATGGAAGAAGAAATACAGAAGAAGACACAGGCAGCCTGGGAGCATCTTTACGATCAGGAGCAGGGATTATTTGTAAGCGGAGAAGAACATCAGATCAACTATGCAAATCAGGTTTGGATGATACTGGCAGGTGTGACAGATCAGAAACAGGCAGGAGAAATCCTTGATCGTGTAATTGAGATGGAACCAGAAAAAGGAATGGTTTCTCCATATATGAATCATCATTTTGTAGAAGCACTTCTTCAGTGTGGAAAGAAGCAGCAGGCGATGGATTATATGAAATATTACTGGGGAGGAATGCTTGGACATGGAGCAGATACCTTCTGGGAACTTTATAATCCGAAGAATCCGGCAGAATCTCCATATGGATCAAGTATTGTAAACAGTTATTGTCATGCATGGAGCTGTACACCGACTTATCTTCTTAGAAAGTATTTTTAACATAAAATATGTGGAAAAGTCAGTAGAAAACATCACTAAATGTGGAAAACCATTGAATATAAAGGAGATTAAGAATGACAGAGAGAATCGTAAGAATTAATTCAATGAAAGAAGCAGATGAATTTAACAAAATCTGTTCGAAATTTGCCTGTGATATGGATCTGGCAAGCGGAAAATACTATGTGGACGCAAAGTCTATTATGGGAATTTTCAGTCTTGATCTGAGCAGTTCACTGAAGCTTCTTGCAGATACAGAGGATGCAGCAGCAATCGACGAAGCTTTTCAGAAATTTATTGAGAAATAGCAGATAAAAAAGGAGATAGGATGATGGCAGATATTAAGAATATTATCAGTCAGATGACTTTGGAAGAAAAAGCAGCAATGTGTTCCGGAGCAGACTTCTGGCATACAGAAGCAGTAGAACGTCTGGATGTACCGCAGTCAATGGTGAGTGACGGACCTCACGGACTTCGTAAACAGCCGGAAGAATGTTCAGGAGATCATCTGGGATTAAATGCTGCAATTGATGCGGTTTGTTTCCCGGCAGCGTGTGCGACAGCCTGCTCTTTTGACAGAGAACTTTTACATGAAATGGGAACAACATTGGGACAGGAATGTCAGGCAGAAAATGTATCCGTACTTCTCGGACCAGCTGTTAATATCAAGCGTTCCCCGTTATGTGGAAGAAACTTTGAGTATCTGTCAGAAGATCCTTACGTTGCAGGGGAATTGTCAGCAGCTTATATAGAGGGAGTTCAGTCTCAGGACGTTGGAACTTCAATCAAACATTTTGCGGCAAATAATCAGGAACATGAAAGAATGTCCACTTCAGCAGAAGTGGATGAAAGAACACTTCGTGAGATTTACCTCCCGGCTTTTGAGACAGCTGTAAAGAAGGCACAGCCTTGGACAGTCATGTGTTCCTACAATCGTCTGAATGGTGTTTATGTATCAGAAGATGAGTGGCTTCTGACGAAGGTGCTGCGTGATGACTGGGGATTCAAAGGATATGTGATGTCTGACTGGGGTGCAGTCCGTGACCGCGTACAGGGAATCATTGCAGGACTGGATCTTGAGATGCCGGGCAGCGGTGGAGCAAATGATCTGGCAATTGTGAATGCAGTAAAAGAAGGAAGATTGAAAGAGGAGACCTTGGATCAGGCAGTTGAGAGAATTTTAAATATTGTATATCGCTATGTAGAAAACCACGCAGCACATGAGGATGCAGTATTTGATAGAGAAGCAGATCATGAAAAGGCAAAAGAGATTGCAGAAAAATGTATTGTTCTTCTGAAAAATGAGCTGAAGAACGGAGAAAAAGTACTCCCTCTGAAAAAAGAAAAGAAAACAGCATTTATCGGTGGCTTTGCTGAAAAGCCGAGATATCAGGGTGGCGGAAGCTCCCACATTAATTCTCATAAAGTTGTTTCTGCAAGGTCTGTTGTTCAGGAAAAACAGAATGTATATGGAGATGTTCTGTATGCAGAAGGATTCTCAGCCGAGGAAGATAAGATTGATGAGCAGCTGATGATGCAGGCGTTGAAGACAGCAGAAGCTGCAGATCAGATTGTTGTATTCGCCGGACTCCCGGATAGTTTCGAGTCTGAGAGTTATGACAGAAGCCATATGAACCTGCCACAGTGTCAGAATATTCTGATTGAGAAACTGACCGAGCTTGGAAAACCGGTTGTTGTAGTACTTCACAATGGATCTCCGGTAGAGATGCCGTGGGCAGATCAGGTAGAAGGAATTGTGGAAGCATATCTCGGTGGTGAGGCAGTTGCAGAGGCATTGATCCGCATTTTGTATGGTGAGGTGAATCCGTCAGGAAAGCTTGCGGAAACATTTCCAAAGAAATTAGAAGATAATCCGAGTTTCCTGAATTTCCCGGGAATGGATAAGAAAGTGAACTATGCAGAGGGACTTTTTGTCGGATACAGATATTATGATAAGAAAAAGATGGATGTACTGTTCCCGTTTGGCCATGGACTCAGTTATACAGAATTCGAGTACAGCAATTTCGAGGTGAGTCATTCCACAATAGACAGTGGTCTGCTGGCAGGAAATGAAGCAGCCGGACAGAATGCAGTGGAAAAAATCCATCTCAGTGTCGATGTGAAAAATGTAGGAAATGTTGCAGGACGTGAAATTGTTCAGGTTTATGTGGCTGATAAAACTTGCTGTGCAGTTCGTCCGGATCAGGAACTGAAGCAGTTCCAGGCAGTAGAACTTGAGCCGGGAGAGACAAAGACGGTAGAGATGGATCTGGATTATCGTTCTTTTGCATGGTATGATGCGGAGCAGCAGGCATGGTATGCAGGAAATGGAGAATACGAGATTCGTATTGGAAAGTCCTCACGAGAGATTGAGTTGACGGAGACAATTCTGCTGACAGGAGCAAAAGATCGCATGTCGGAGATAAACAATCATGTTATGATTGGAGACCTTATGGATTGTGAGGCTACGAAAGCATTTGTAAATGAAAAGCTGATGTCGTATGTAAAGGACTTTATAGGAACTGGATGTATGGAAGAAATGGATGCTATGGAACGTAATATGGTATATTATATGCCACTTAGTTCCCTGAGAAGTTTTTCCGGAATGGATAATGAGATGTTGGAAAAGCTGGTTGAGGAATTGAAAGAGCTTGTAAAATAATAATAATTACTCATAGCCAGATAAATTTCAGATGAAAAAGGACGGAGATTTCTGATTGAAAATGTCAGAAATCTCCGTCCTTTTTTGTAAAAATTACTGTTCAGTTATCTTACAACAGCTGTCGCGTTCAATCAGCTGATGCGGCACGATAATCTTTGTCGCAACAAGATTCGGATTCTCAATATGATTGATCATCTGTGATGCCGCTTCAATTCCCAACTGCTTGGAATTAATATCGATTGAAGTAAGCTGTGGTGATGTTGATCTTGCAAATAAAGAGTTGTTGAAAGATATGATCGACAGATCTTCAGGGATTGAAACATGATTCTGAAGACACACTCTTTCAAGTGAAACAGCAAGAATATCATCACTTACAACGATTGCAGTTGGCGGTTCATCCTGCAGTAACAGAGAAGAAATTGCTTCTGTGTTATCCCCTGATACATTCAGGACTTCCGTGCAGTATTCCGGTCGGAACGGGATTCCGTGTTTGGTCAATGCCATCTGGTAACCGGTTTTTCGATCTGCAGCAAAGATCAGGGAACTGTCAGAACCAAGATAAGCAATTCTTCTGTGACCGAGCTGATAGAGATATTCAGTCGCATCTTCTCCGGCCAGCAGGTTATCGTTATCAATATATAAAGTCTGGTTTGTGTACTGTGTCGCTTTTCCAATCAAAATATAAAGAAGTCCCTCACTGAATAGATAATCAATGACCGGATCGTCCTTTCGAGAGTAAAGCACGATAAATCCATCGACTTTTCCACTTCGTGACATCGACTGGATCGCTTTCAAAATCTCATCTTCATCCTGACCTGTTACAACAGTTGACATGTATTGCCTCTGATTACAGTAGTGGCTGATACCGCGAATTGCCTGAAGATAGAAAGCATTCTCGTATACTTCACGGGCGGATGCCGGAAGAATGATCCCGATCGTGCGGGAATACTGTGAAGCAAGATTGCTTGCCTGAAAGTTTACTTCGTAACCCAGTTCAATCATTGCTTTGCGGACTTTTTCTTTCGTCTCTGTGCTGATGGAAGGGTTATTCTTACAGGTTCTGGAGACCGTGGAAGGTGATACACCTGCCAAAGCGGCCACATCTTTAATTGTTACTGCCATATTTTTCCTCCTGAATGAGGGAATGAAGTGTCAGATGCCTGACACTGTTTTCCTGAAAGTTTGTTTTCTTCTATTTTAGTGAAAGAACGCAATAATGTCAAATTTGTTGCATGACTTTTTGCATAGAAACTGTTGTGAGAATGTACAAAAACAGAGCATGTAAATTGTGCAAAAGGCAGAAATAGAAAATAGAGCCTTAAATAGAATTGCATTTTGTGCAAAACGTGCATATAATTAATGCAAACGGTTGCATAGAATAATGCAACAAAGAAAATGCATGCCACATGATGCGATGGTATGCAAGGAGATCTAAAGGAGGAATTTAAAGGTGGAAACGAAAGGAAAGAAGAAATTCAATCTTAATTTTGATTTGCTTCAGAAATTAGGTAAAGTTCTGATGACGGTTATCGCAGTTATGCCGGCAGCAGGATTGATGATCAGTATCGGTAAGCTGGTACAGATGGCAGGAGCAGATCTTTCTATCGTAATGACAATCGGAAGCACGATGGAGAATATCGGATGGGCAGTTATCAATAACCTGCATATCCTGTTTGCAGTTGCAATTGGTGGATCCTGGGCGAAGGAACGTGCCGGCGGTGCATTTGCAGCGTTGATCACATTTATTCTAATCAATCAGATTACAGGATCTATTTTCGGAGTTACATCTGACATGTTAAATGATGCAACAGCAGTGACACATACTCTGTTTGGAAAAGAAATTCTGGTCAACGGATATTTCACTTCCGTATTAGGTGTGCCGGCATTGAACATGGGTGTTTTTGTTGGAATTATCGCAGGATTTGCAGGAGGAATTATTTATAATAAATATTACAATTACCGTAAATTACCGGATGCACTGTCTTTCTTCAATGGAAAGCGTTTCGTACCAATGGTATGTATTGCATGGTCAGTAATTATTTCTCTGATCCTTGCAGTTGTATGGCCGGTTGTACAGTCAGGAATTAACGCGTTTGGTGTATGGATTGCAAACTCATCCTCTACATCACCGATCCTGGCACCATTTATCTACGGAACATTAGAGCGTCTTCTGCTTCCGTTCGGTCTGCATCACATGCTGACAATTCCGATGAATTATACTTCATTTGGTGGAACTTATACGATTGCAACAGGAATTAACGCTGGAAAGCAGGTATTTGGACAGGATCCGCTGTGGCTTGCATGGGTAACTGACCTGATCAACTACAAAGATGCAGGAAACATGGAAGCATATAAAACTCTGCTTACAACAGTAACACCGGCTCGTTTCAAAGTTGGACAGATGATCGGAGCAACAGGTCTTTTACTTGGTGTTGCACTTGCGATGTATAGAAGAGTTGATGCAGATAAGAAAGATAAATACCGTTCTATGTTTATCTCAACAGTACTTGCAGTATTCCTCACAGGTGTTACAGAGCCACTGGAATTCATGTTTATGTTTTGTGCATTGCCATTATATATCGTGTATGCAATCCTTCAGGGATGTGCATTCGCAATGTCAGGAATCATTCATCTGAGAGTACATTCTTTCGGAAACCTTGAGTTTATTACAAGAATTCCGATGTCGATTAAAGCCGGTCTGGGCGGAGATATTATTAATTTTGTAATCTGTGTGGTTGTATTTTTCATCATCGGATACTTTGTAGCATACTTTATGATCGGTAAGTTTAAGTTCGCAACACCGGGAAGACTTGGAAATTATATGGATGATAATGCAGAGGATGAGCCTGCTTCAGCATCAGCTTCAGCAAAATCTGAAGGTGGAAAAACAGACGCTAAAGACAGCAAGGCAGAGAGAATCATTGCATTGCTCGGAGGAAGAGAAAACATTATCCTTGTGGATGCATGTATGACAAGACTCCGTGTCACAGTAAAGGATTTGGATAAAGTAGCAGAGCTTTCCGCATGGAAGTCAGAAGGCGCACTTGGGTTAATTAAGAAAGACAATGGAATCCAGGCAGTTTACGGACCGAAGGCAGATGTGTTAAAATCAGATATTAATGATATCTTATAAAAGCAGTTTATAACAGACAGCAGACCGGAGAAGGGACTCTAGAATCTTCTCCGGTGTTTTTACAGGAGTGAGAAGAGAATGAAGTTAATGACATTAAATACGCATAGTCTTGTAGAATCATCTTATGAAGAAAAAAAAGAAAAGTTTATAGAGATGTTAGCAGCCGAGCAGCCGGATGTGATTGCTCTTCAGGAGGTGAATCAGACTGCAAGTGCCGGAATCATTCCGGATGTAATGCTGGCCGGGTATAAGAGATGTATGGATTTCGGACTTCCTGTAAGAGAAGACAACCATGTGAAAGAAGTTGTTGAAGCACTCAGAGAAAAAGGAGTGTATTACTATTGGACCTGGCTGTCTGCAAAGATCGGATATGGAAAATACGATGAAGGAATGGCTCTTTTATCAAAGAAACCGATTATGAGAGTAAAGCAGTTCCTGATCAGCCAGACAGATGATTATGATAACTGGAAGACAAGAAAAATTTTAGGAATGCAGACAGAAGGGAACGATGACATTTTCTTTACAGTCCATATGGGCTGGTGGAACGACGAGGAAGAACCGCTGAAGAAACAGTGGGAGAAAATAGAAAAGCTGACGAAAAGTCTGGAAAAGAAAGATCGCACCATCTGGTTGATGGGAGATTTCAACAGTCTCGATAATGTAAAACAGGAAGGGTATGAACTGATCTGCGAAAGCGGATGGAAAGACAGTTACTGTCTGGCAGAACAGAAAGATTCCGGTGTTACAGTGGAAGAAGAAATCGATGGATGGCGCGATGGAGAAGGCGGTGGAGCAGTGAAAGATGCCAAACGTCTGGATTACATTTTCTGTAATACGCAGCAAAAAGTAAAGTCATCACAAGTGGTATGTAATGGTAAGAATTACCCGGTAGTATCCGATCATTATGGAGTAATGATTGAGGTAGAAGATTAAGAGGAGGAAGATAAAATGAGCGAAAGAGCAGCAGGTATTTTAATGCCGATCAGTAGTTTACCGTCAGAGTATGGAATTGGTTGTTTTTCAAAAAGTGCATATGAATTTGTAGATTGGCTCAAAGGAGCAGGCCAGAGTTACTGGCAGATTCTCCCACTTGGACCGACCAGTTATGGAGATTCTCCGTATCAGTCTTTTTCTACATTTGCAGGAAATCCGTACTTTATCAGTCTGGACGAACTGATCGAGGAAGGTGTTCTGACCCGTGCAGAATGTGAGAAGGTAAACTGGGGAAAACCAAAGGGATCCATTGATTACGAAAAAATTTATAACGGACGCTATCCACTGCTTCGCAAAGCTTATGAGAGAAGTAAGATCAGTGAGAATCCAGAGTATCAGAAGTTCGTGAATGAGAACAGCTGGTGGCTGTCAGATTACGCATTGTTCATGGCTGTAAAAGGACGATTTGACAATGTAGAGTGGACAAAATGGGCGGAAGATATCCGTCTTCGCTGGAAATGGGCAATGGATTATTACAGAGAGGAATTGTATTATGACATTGAATTCCAGCAGTACATGCAGTTTAAATTCCATGAGCAATGGATGAAGTTAAAGGCATATGCAAATGAAAATGGAATCAAGATCATTGGAGATATCCCGATCTATGTTGCTATGGACAGCGCGGATACCTGGGCGCATCCGGAATTATTCCAGTTAGATGAGGAAAATATTCCGACCGCTGTAGCAGGATGCCCGCCGGATGGATTCTCTGCGACAGGACAGCTGTGGGGAAATCCACTGTACCGTTGGGACTATCATAGGGAGACAGGATACTCCTGGTGGATTTCAAGACTGCATTATGTATTCCAGATGTATGATGTTGTCAGAATCGATCATTTCCGTGGATTTGATGAATACTTTTCAATTCCGTATGGAGCAGAGAATGCGATTGGTGGACATTGGGAGAAAGGTCCTGGAATCGATCTGTTCCGCAAAGTGGAACAGGCACTTGGATGGAAGCAGGTTATCGCCGAAGATCTTGGCTATGTGACAGATTCTGTCCGTGAGCTGGTTCGTGAGAGTGGCTTCCCGGGAATGAAAGTTCTGGAATTTGCATTTGATTCCCGAGATTCAGGATGTGCGAATGATTATCTTCCACATAACTATCCGGTGAACAGTGTGGCTTATACAGGAACTCACGATAACGAGACGATCGTTGGATGGTGGAGCAGTATCACAAAAGAGGAGCAGAAACTGGCGAGAGATTACATGTGTGACCAGTACACACCGGAAAAGGAATTATATAAATCTCTGATCAGCCTGATCATGCGAAGCAGTGCAAAACTGTGTGTTATTCCAATGCAGGATTATTTAGGATTAGGAAATAATTGTCGTATCAACACTCCGTCTACTGTAGGAAAGAACTGGAAGTGGAGAGTGAATACGAGACAGTTATCATTGAAACTGCAGAAGGAAATCCAGGAGATGACACTCAGATATGGAAGAATGAACTGGGAGACAGTTGAGTAGGATTTTGAAGGTTGCCCCTGAACAGTTACTAAGATTTTATTAAAAAGAGACGGAAGTTTCTGATTACAAGATGTCAGAAACTTCCGTCTCTTTTTCTTTAAGCGGTTATTTTAATCTACTGTCTTTTTTCTCAACGTCCAAAGTGCGACAATCAGTGTTAATATCTCAGCTGCCGGAACTGCCAGCCAGATTCCATTTAATTCCAGAAACCTCGGAAGAACTGTCAGGAACAGAAGCAGCAGCGCGAAGGAACGCAGGAAGGTAATTATTCCTGAGATATATCCTTTGCCATATGTCATCATACGGATCGACGCAAAGATATTGATTCCTGAAAATAAGAATCCGAGTCCATATAAGCGCAGTCCGGAAACTGCCATGTCAAAGACTGTGCTGCCGGGAGATGCAAAGAAACGTACCCCGATTGGTGCCAGCAGATAAGTGCATCCGTAGAGAATGATCGGTGCAATCGCAAAGAAGCGATAAGCGTACTTTTCTAAAACACGGCAGACAGAGAAATTCCTGTCTCCGTAAGCATATCCCAGTGGCGTTGATAGCCCCATGGAAAATCCAAAATAAATTCCGATACATAAGAACTGCAGGTACATGATGATCGAAACAGCAGCAACGCCGTCTTCTCCGGCGAAGAGTAAGGCACTTCGGTTGAAGACAACGGTTGTGATCGCAATCGCAAGCTGATTTACGAATTCAGAAGTTCCATTGACCATGCTATGAAATGCTTCCTTTATGGACAGTCCGCGGAATGTAAAATGAAGGAAGTTTGGATGTGTTACAAAGTAAACCACTCCCATCACGAAAGAAAGCAGAAGGCCAAGGAAGGTTGCAAGTGCGGCACCTGTGATTCCCATATGAAGCTGTCCGATAAAAATGTAATCGAAAATAATATTAAAGATTCCTCCGGAAAGTGCCGTCAGAAAACTGTACGTCGGAGAGCCGTCAACACGGATGAAATAAGTGAACATCTCTTTTCCAACTACGATCGGAGCACCGAACAGCCACCAGTAGATATAAGCTTTACAGTCGATCAGCAACAATGGGGTTGCACCAAGCATCTGCAGGATGACCGGCAACCGGAAAAGAATAAGCGCAGAGACAAGAGCACCGATGACAATGGCAGCAGTCATGCTTACCGAGAAAGTCCGGCTGGCTTCGTCATTTCTCTTTCCACCGATATGAAGCGCGGCAAGAGCACTTCCGCCTGTAGCGAAGGCAAGTGCGATACCGTACAGAATATTTACAAGCGGATAGACAACATTGATCGCGGCGAGTGCATTTGTTCCAACATAAGCGGAAACAAAGATTCCGTCAACGATCGTATAAACAGTAGTAAATAATGAGGTGAGATAAGTTGGAATGATAAAGCGTAATAATTTCTTTAATCGAATCTCATCTACCGAACGAAATATAAGAGTTTTTTCCATAAGGAAGCCTCCTTGTTTTTAAAATTTCCGTAACTGTTCGGAGTCAATCTCCAAAATGCTACAAATGTTACTGTTCACACGATGTGCGACCAGCAACGCATCTCGCCATTTTAAATCGCCTTTGGCGATGGGGCGAGATGCATTCAAGTCAAAACACGCATCCTCCGTGTCAATCAGCGGAGTGATTGACACGTGAGTGAACAGTAACCTATAAATTTCTTAGTATAGGATAAACCTTAAAGGTACTTGAAGGTCAATAAAAAGATTGCTAAAATACCAGTAGCAAGATGTCGGTATCTTCATGAACGATGAAGAGAAAAAGATTATCTAATCATCAAGAGGAGGTGGAAAATATAGCTTTGGATTTTCAAATAGGAGAGATATCCCATTTCTTTGACATTCCCGCATCTACATTGCGCTATTGGGAAGAGATGCAGGTTCTATCGCCGAACAAAGGGGAGACAAGTCATTATCGGGAGTATGCGGTAGAAGATCTGATGACAATTTCTGATGTGATCTTTTATAAAAATCTCGGATTTCAGTTAAAGCAGATCCGAGAGATGAAATCCAATACACCGAAACAACAGGCAAATCTGTTTGAACAGAAGTTATCGGAGCTTGAACAGGAACAGGAACTGCTAAGACTTCGAATGAAAAAACTGCAAAGGCATATTGAGGCGGTGAAGACGTTGGAGAAATTGAGACAGACGCCTTATCAGGAAACAGAGATCGATACGGAGTGCATTGTCTCTTTTGAATTGATCGAGCAGAAGAAGTTGCTCCAATATATTGGAGATCCGTATCTTTATTCCCGTGTGCAGCATACGGACACATTACAGCAGGAACAACGTGGCCTGACTGTGTTGCCGGATGCAGGCAATGTATTTGATGAGTCACACATTATCTGGCGTAAGCATGGCGGCAGATATATGACATTTCTTATGAAAGAAGAAGTCACTGAGAATTATCCAAATGACCTGCAGAAACATGTAGAATATTTGCAGCAACACTATAAAACAGGGGATGTGATCAGCCGATTCCTTCTTTGCGCACAGGAAGACGGTAAGGTATATGATTTCTATAAGACTTTTGTAGAGATTTACTGATCATTATGAATAAGAAGTAACGATACTAGCGTGGAAAAATATGCAAAACATAGAATTCCTAAATAAATCAGAAAATGGGATTGAAATTCGCAGAAACAGTGACTATAATTTTCACTTGGTAATAGAAGTAATGAGTGGATAAAAGATGTCTAAGGAGGAGTTAGATATGAGCAATCAGGAAAAAGTAGTTGAAACAATTTTAGCACCTATGACCGGTACAGCAGTTGCAATCACAGAAGTGCCGGATCCTATTTTTATAGAGAAGATTCTTGGAGACGGAATCGCAATCGTTCCGACAGAAGGTGAGGTTGTAAGCCCGGTTGACGGAACTGTATCAAAAGTAGCAGAGACAGGTCACATTTACGCTGTTACATCCGATAACGGAGTAGAAGTTGTAATACATGTAGGCCTTGAGACAGTCGCACTGAATGGAAAATGTTTCCAGATCCATGTGAAAGAAGGAGACAAGGTAAAAGCAGGAGATCTTCTTGCAGAAGCAGACCTTGAGTTTATCAAAGAGACAGGACGTAATTCCATCACACCGATCGTCATCGGTACAAGCCTTGAAGGGAAAGAACTTGTATGCGAAGAGGGAGAAGTTCAGGCTGGAAAAACTGTTATTATGGAAATCAAGCAGAAATAAGGATTCTGCGGATATTATTCTAGAACGAATTTGGTTTAGAAAGAAGGAATATCGTAGTATGAAAGAAGAAAGATATTCAATCATATTCAGCAGCAAAACAGGAAATACAGCAGAGCTGGCAAATGTGATCCGTGATGCATTGCCGCAGGAGAATTGTGATTATTTCGGAACAAGCGAAATCGAAGAACCGGTATCAGAAAAGCTTTATATTGGTTTCTGGACAGATCAGGGAAATGCAGACAAATCCGCATTGGAATTATTGCAGAAGATAAAGAATAAAAAAGTCTTTCTGTTTGGAACAGCCGGATTTGGTGAGAGTGAAGCATATTTCCAGAAGGTTCTGAATAATGTTAAGAGTTCTATGGATGAAAGCAATCAGGTAGTTGGTGAGTATATGTGTCAGGGAAAGATGCCGCAAGCCGTGAGAGACCGTTATGTGAAAATGAAAGAACAGCCGGATCATATGCCGAATCTTGATCTGTTGATCGCAAACTTTGACCGGGCATTATCACATCCGGATAAGGATGATCTGGGTAAGCTGAGAGAGCTGGTTAGAGGATAGAAATAGTAAAAGGAATGAAGAAGTCTTCAGTACATGAGTACGAGGGCTTCTTTTCTGATAGAAATTATAGCTATTATAATACAAACCCTATGATTAAAGGTACTTTTGATTTTCTAAAATTGGTTGTTGACAACTGGTTTAAGACTGTGTAGAATATATAGCACATAGAAAAAGTTTAACTTTTGCAGAGCGGCATTGTGAAAATGATGTTAGCTCTGTTTTTCTTTTTATGATAAATATAAGTGGAAATTAGAGTGAGAATCAAAGACTCTGAACGTACCGTTGGAAAGGAGGCAGGAAAGAATGAGTGAAATAACAATTAAGGCACCAAAAGTGAATCATTGGATTTTTGTGTTAAAAGACGGAAAATTTGTATTTGACAAAAAAACATTAGAAGCTATTGACAAGGTATATGCAATATTAGAGGCTGTTGAGCCTTGTGGAGAAGATAACCGAAGAGAACTATGGCTGAAAGCAGAACGTGGAACCATAGAAGATTATGACGACTACGAAAGGCTAAAGGATGAAGAGGTCATAGAGGATTATGAAGAGTTTGAAAAAATGTGGCATGATGAATATCCGGACGAAATAAGCTGGTATCATCTTGTGACAATAGAACGGAATGATTACAGGGCAATGTTTCTTGGAAGAGAGCTAATCTATCAGTCCAGGATTCTGGAAGCGCACTCTTCATATGAGTACAATGTTGAAGAACTATTTGTATGGATGCAGGATGCAGTTAAGAAATGTATTGCTCAAATGCAGGAAGAAACCTATAATGATGAAGTGAATAATAATCTGAATGCCAGACAGAGAACAGGTACAATATCAAGAAAAGATTACTGGGATATATTTCCTGAACGAAAAGATTCTTACCTGTCAGATATTACAGATGCGGAGGTTAAGAAATTTGTATCTTATATATCAGAGCAGCATGGCAACAAGCCTGTGGGAAGTTATCTTGATGAGATGACAGCAGAAAGATTTTATGAGTTTTGCTCAATGGGATACAAGGCAAATAAGTATGAGCATCTGGAAGGTTTAACAGCCAAGGAACAGTATTACAAAATGGCAGATGGCAGGGATAATGGATTGTCAGAAATAGATGGCGATTCACCCACAGAATTTGCAGACTGGTTGAATGACTTACAACGGCATGGAGGTCATCCATGGGAAGTATGCAGAGGTGGCAATTCAACACATGTTGGATTGTATGTACATCATAATGAAAATGGATACTATCTTGCGGTTGCCGGAAAGTCATGGTCGAGATCTGTTGAAGCAATTAAATTCTATAATGTTCTGCGGGATAGTGGAACAGCTGTTTATTTATATGAAGCAAAGGGAATTACTGACAGACTGCTCGGTCAGGATATTATTGGTATTGTGCCAGAGCATGTTATTCCTGTATATTGTGAGCAATGGTTTCCAGGAATGAAAATATTAGATTTCATGAACCTTCCATACGAGAATGAGCCTTATGAGAAGATGCTGGAGAAGATTGTATGGCTGCCAGAGGAAAAACAATATTTGAAAAAATAATATAAATATAGGAGTATACAAATGGGTCTTATATGAAAATTCTGTTTGACTTTTAATAAAACAGGAAATATAATAACTACAAACGAGTAGCAAGTAAGCGTAAATCCAGTTTACCTGCTACTCGTTTTCTTTTGTTAAAATAGAATATCGCCATGAAAAAGTGTGTAGCCTGTCAGCGTAAGTCCAGCTTATAAGACAAGGTGCGCACTTTTTTTGTGCAGAAAAGAGAGGAGTTAAAACAAAATGGCGGAAAGCAACAAAATGAAGGATATGCCGGTGAATAAGCTGATGGTCCAGATGGGAATTCCAATGATCTTATCCATGGCATTGCAGGCGGTTTACAACATTGTAGACAGTGCGTTTGTAGGAAATATGAGAGTGGGCAGTGAGGCCGCATTAAATGCATTGACTTTGGTATTCCCGGTTCAGATGCTTATGGTAGCAGTGGGAATCGGAACGGGTGTCGGAACCAATGCACTTCTGGCAAGGACACTTGGCCAGGGGAATAGTAAAAAAGCAGCAAAGGTAGCAGGAAACAGTCTGTTTCTTGGAGTGATCATTTATGTGGTCTGCTTACTGTTTGGTATCTTTGGAGTGAAAGCATACATTTCATCTCAGACAGTAGATGCAGAAGTACTTCAGATGGGGGTCAGTTATCTGCGGATATGCTGTGTGATTTCTTTTGGTATTATATTCTTTTCTTTATTCGAAAAGTTATTACAGGCAACAGGACGCTCCCTTTATTCTACGATTGGTCAGGTGGTTGGAGCGGTTGTAAATATTATCCTTGATCCGATCATGATCTATGGTATTGGACCTTGCCCGGAAATGGGAGTGAAAGGTGCAGCCTGTGCAACAGTAATTGGCCAGGCAGCATCCGCAGTATTGCTGTTCATTTTCCATATGAAACTGAATAAAGAGTTTGAGCATGGGGCGAAATATATGAAGCCGGATGGCGGTGTTATAAAAGAAATCTATGCGATCGGACTTCCGGCGATTATTGCACAGGCATTGATGTCTATTATGGTTTATGTGATGAATCTGATTCTGAAGTTTAATCCGTCAGCACAGACAGCCTATGGATTATTCTATAAGGTGCAGCAGTTTGTTCTCTTCCTTGCATTTGGTCTGCGAGATGCGATCACTCCAATCCTTGCATTTGCTTATGGAATGAGGAACAAGAAGAGAATTCGGGATGGCATCAAATACGGTCTGATCTATACGATTGCATTAATGATTTTTGGAATTGCCATTACAGAGATTTTTCCTGGGGTATTTGCAACGCTGTTTAATGCAGGGCAGTCAAGAGAATATTTTATAGGAGCAATGCGAGTAATCTCAGTCAGCTTTCTGTTTGCCGGAATCAATGTTGCTTATCAGGGAATTTATCAGGCGTTGGACGGTGGTATGGAATCGCTGGTTATTTCGCTTTTGAGACAGCTTATTATCATCTTACCATTGGCTGGAATTTTTTCGATATTTGTCAGAAATGGTCAGATGGGAGTCACATTAATCTGGTGGGCATTTCCGATTACTGAAATAGTCTCATGCTTTGTGGGATATATATTCTTGAAGAAAATCAAAAAAAATAAAGTTGATGTTTTAAGTTAAGGAGGAAGCAGAGATGGCAAAAAGAATCATTACAATCAGCAGAGAATTTGGAAGTGGCGGACGTTTTATCGGAGAAGAAGTAGCGAAGAAACTTGGAATTGCTTATTATGATAAAAATGTTGTTAATGAGATTGCAGAAAAGTCCGGGTTATCGCCGGAATATATTCAGGAAAATGCAGAATTATCTCCGAAAAGAGGTTTGTTTGCTTATGCATTTGCCGGACGTGATATCACGGGAAAATCAGTAGAAGACATGGTGTATGAGGCACAGAGAAATGTTATTTTAGAGCTGGCTGATAAGGAGCCTTGCGTGATCATTGGAAGAAATGCGGATTATATTCTGAAAGACAGAGATGATGTGCTGAATGTGTTTATTCATGGAGATGCGCCGGAAAAAACGCAGCGAATCCGTCAGATATATCATGTCAGTGAAAAAGATGCTGTTAAAATGATGGCAGACACAGATAAAAGACGTATGGCGAATTACAATTTTTATACGAATCAGAAATGGGGAAAAGCCAGCAATTATACGCTGTGTCTGAACAGTTCCCAGTTGGGGTATGACAGATGCGCATATTTTATGATAAGATGTGTTCAGTAAAGAAACTATAACATAATGATACAAGGAGATGATAGGAATGAAGCAGCAGGTATTTAATCCATATCTGCCAAGCTGGGAATATATCCCGGATGGAGAACCATATGTGTTTGGTGATCGAGTATATGTCTATGGCTCTCATGATTCCTTTGGAGCACCGATTTTCTGTGTGAAGGATTATGTTTGCTGGTCTGCACCTGTGACAGATCTTTCCGATTGGAGATATGAAGGTGTTATATATAGAAAAAATCAGGATCCTTCTAATAAATTAGGAATTCGCTGTTTGTATGCACCAGATGTTACACAGGGACCAGATGGAAGATACTACCTCTATTATGCTTTTGATTTTATGGGCGAGATGGGTGTTGCTGTCTGTGATACTCCGGCAGGAAAGTACGAATTTTACGGACATGTTCATTTTAAAGATGGACATGTATGGGGAAAAAAGAGTGGAGAACCATTTCCGTTTGATCCGGGAATATTAGTCGATGATGATAAGCGAGTATATCTTTATTCAGGATTTGCTACAAAGATTCCGGCTGTTGCTTCCAGAGGACATAATCTGACAAATGAAGGTGGTGTTGTTCTGGAACTGGAACAGGATATGGTTACAATTAAATCCGGCCCAGAACTTTTATTTCCTACAAAAGGGAAGAAAGGGGCTTTCCAAAATCATGCTTTTTTTGAAGCCAGTTCTATACGAAAAGTAGATGGAAAATATTGTTTTGTATATTCATCAGAACATAATCACGATCTTTGTTATGCAATGTCTGATTCGCCGAAAGGTCCATTTACTTATGGAGGCGTTCTGGTAGATATTGGTGATCTTTATCTGAATGGAAATGAGGATGAGACACATGCCTCTAATTATTTAGGAAATACGCATGGAGGAATGCTTCAGATAGAAGATCAATGGTATATCTTTTATCATCGACAGACAAATCGTAGTTCTTATGCAAGACAGGCATGTGCAGAGAAACTGGAACGTAGAAGTGACGGCGGATTTCAACAGGCGGAAATTACAAGTTGCGGTTTGAATCAAGGAGCGTTGAAAGGAATTGGAACTTATGAAGCAAGAATAGCCTGTAATTTGTGGTCAGCAAATGGAACAGGACGATATGATGGAAAGTCACCAAAACAAAAATTGAAAGATCATCCTTATTTCACGCAGAGTGGAAAAGATCGGGAAAATAATGGAGATCAGTACATTGCAAATATGAAGAATGGTGCGGTCGCTGGTTTTAAATATTTCGAAATGGGAGAGGCAAATCAGATTGGAATTACTATACAGGGGAATGTAAAGGGAACAATGCAAGTTTCTGACAAATCTGATTTTGGAAATATTTGTGCAGAGATTGAAGTGAATGGCAGAGGGAAAGAAATGCATACTTATAAAGGTGCATTAAACATCCGAAGAGGAAAAAGAGCATTATTCTTTAGATTTCAGGGAGAAGGTACAGTAGACTTTCATTCTTTTGAACTGATGAAAGATTAAAAATATCCGCAAAGGATCGTAATGGCAGACATCACAAAGGAAATGGAAATAATCCTCAGTGCCGGAATACCAAGGGTCAGCATTTCTGAACTTGCGGAAAATAATTGAAGTAACAGTCCGGGAAAGCACCAGAATATGATAGTTCCGCATAAGGCAATGATTGCTCCAGTAGGAAGTAAAACATTCGTTTGCAGAAAGATTCCCCAGCAATACACAAGATTAATAGAAAGATATTGCTTACAGAGTTCCTGAAGTTCTGAATCAGCTGCCATTTTAGTGGCAATTGCATCGGACAGAAAAATTCCAATCATTGAAAAAATAAGAGACGTAAGAAGCATCAGGAAAAGTCCGGTTGTGGCAGCCTGACAGGCTTCTTCATTTTTGTGTTCCCCAATTTTTCTGGAAAGTAATGCATTCAGACCTACTGTGGTACCGACACCTACGGCAATCATTAAGAACTGAATGGAATAAACCAAAGATGCAGCGGTCAGCGCCGTTTCAGACAGTCTGGCGACAAAGATACTGTCAACAATATTATAGAGTGATTGTACGAGCAAAGACAGCATCAGGGGAACGGCCATCGTGTACAGTAAAGGACGGATTGGCATTTCTGCCAGTTTGTTTCTGGAATTCATAAAACATCCTTATGGCATTGCAAAAAAATAAGCGTGAAATCTGTAAGGACAAGCAAATCCTCATGATTTCACGCTTTTACAAGCCGGCTTTTGTTATATTATTTTCTTCGGACTTATTATAAACGAAAGAGACGAGAAAATGCAAGAAAAATCGCTTGTACAGGAGTATGAGAAGTATAAAGCACAGGGTGGTACAAAGTACAAAATCCTATCAGAAAAACTTCTTGTTTTTTATGCATAATCTGGGTATTATAATAAAAAAAGAAAGAAGTAAGAATTATGTCATTAGAAAAAGCAAAGAAATATCTGGAAGAAAAAGGTTATGCAGATCATGTCATTGAATTGAAAGAATCAAGTGCAACGGTCCAACTTGCAGCAGAAGCACTCGGTGTAGAACCTGGGATGATTGCGAAGACGATATCATTTCTGACAGAGGCTGGTCCAATTCTGATCCTTACGGAAGGAACAGCAAAGATTGCGAATCGTAAATATAAAGATTATTTTCATGAGAAAGCTAAAATGATTCCTTTTGATGAAGTAGAAGATTATATCGGACATGCTCCGGGTGGTGTATGTCCATTTGGAATTAAAGACGGAGTCAAAGTATATCTGGATGAGTCACTAAAAAGATATGATACCGTCTATCCGGCAGCCGGCAACGATCATAGCGCGGTAAAACTGACGATTGTGGAACTGGAGGAAGTTGCAGGAGCATGCGGATGGATTGATGTATGTAAATAGATACCGATAGATGTAAACACTACTCACGAAAGAAGATGTTTTATATGGCTACAAAATCAGCAAATTTATATGCAAGGATTGAACCAGATGTCAAAGAAAAAGCAGAGTTCAATGAAGAATTGGAGAAAGGATATGCGGATATGCAGGCTGGACGGACAAAAAATGTGAAGAAAGCCTTTGCTGACATTCGAAAGGATTATGGCTTATGATATATGAAGTAGAAGTATCACTGTTCACAGCAAGCTGCAAACAGTAACGCATCTCGCCATTCAGAATCGTCTGCGACGATGGGCGAGATGCATTCAGGCCAAAACGTGCATCCTCATAGCTAATCAGCAAAGTGATTAGCTATGGTCTGAACAGTAACGTAGAAGTATCACTCCATACAAAATTTGGTTGATAAACAAGGTAAAAGTGATATACTAAATGCATAAGAGAAGAAACCGTGTGGACTTACAGTTTTGTTTTCACACGGTTTTTTAGAAAATGCGAGTTAGATATTACTAACATGAATATTGGCAGTTTTCTTGAAAATGAAAAAGAAGCCAGATTTCTATGAGAATATTGATTTTTAGTGCAGGTGTGATTGGAGGAAAATACATGAAAAACGAAGAATACAAAAAATTGTCAATCAACGAGTTTACAAAAGCAGCAGAAAGATATGAAAGTAACCATGCTGGAATTTATGAAATGTGCAAGAAGGATTATCCGGATATTCTGGAAGAATTAGAGAAGGAGCCATTTAGAGATTTATTAGATGCCGGATGTGGACCAGCTCCGATGATTTCTTTATTAGCAGAAAAATATCCGGACCGACATTATACAGGATTGGATTTGACTCCGGCCATGATTGAACAGGCAAAAAAGAAAAACATTTCAAATGCAACATTTGTTGTAGGAGACTGTGAGAATTTTCCTTTTGAAAATGATGCATTTGATGCAATTATTTGTTCTATGAGTTTTCATCATTATCCAAATCCGCAGGCATTTTTTGACAGTGTGAAAAGATGCCTTCGTCCGAATGGAAGATTGATCCTGCGTGACGTGACAAGTGACAATAAAGTATTGGTATGGCTGATGAATACATTGGAAATGCCTCTGGCAAATATATATGGACACGGAGATGTCCGAGTGCCAACAAGAGATGTGGTTATGAAATGTTGCAGAAAAGCAGGGCTAAAAGTGGAAAAATTTGAAATCCGTAAAGGTATGAGGATGCATTGCGTTGTAAGAAAAGCCTAAAGGAGACCAAGACTATGAAATTTTATGAAAGTGGAGACAATCGTAAACCAGTGATTTTTTTATTTCCGGGTACCTGTTGCCTGTATAGCAGCTTTGATCATGTACTAGATGGGTTACATTCTTATTTTTACACGGTAGCAGTTTCTTATGATGGATTTGATCCAAATGAGAAAACTGAATTTTATTCGATGGAAGATGAATGTGAAAAAATTGAGCAGGAAATCACGAAAAAGTACGGTGGCAGAATTAAAGCAGCGTATGGGTGTTCTCTTGGAGGAAGCTTTGTATCCCTTCTGATTCAGCGAAAAAGAATTCATATAGATCATGGTATCATTGGGAGCAGTGATATGGATGAAGCTGGTCAGCTTATGGCGAAAATTCAGTCATCTGTAATTGTGCCGATTATGTATAAAATGGTGCATACCGGTAAATTGCCTAAATTTATGCAAAAGAAGATAAATAAAGCAGATAAATCAAAGAAAGAACTGGTTGCTGGATTCTTAAATATGTTCGGTATTGACCAGGGAGGAAGTCCGTGGATTACGAAACAAAGTATTTATAATCAGTTTTATTCTGATCTGGTTACGAAAGTCCAGCATGGAATTGATGTGCCTGGAACCACGATACACGTGTTTTACGCAACAAAGATGGGCAGAAAATATGAAAAGAGATATTATACTTATTTTAAAAATCCGGATATTCGGAGACATAATATGCAGCATGAAGAACTGTTTTGCTGCCATAGTGCAGAGTGGGTGGAAGAAGTAAGAAAGGCAGTGGAAGGCGACAGACAATGAAAGAAAAAGTGAATGTGACAGGTGTGCCGGAAACGATGAAGATAAGGAAACAGTTTCTTACAGAAACAGGTCCGATATATCAGATTGCAAAGTCTGCTATGGATGATTCCTATATAGATGATATAGATTATCATTGTGAGAATGTTCTGGTAATAATCGAAGGGCTTACAATGTATTTGTGTGAAAAAGATATCAGAAAGATGTTTTCTATTATTGAAAAATCATTTCAGGAAGTAACCGTAATGGTCGAAACCATGTCGCCCTTTGTTGTAAAGCATGTAAAAGAAAAATCCATAGAGGGAAGCAATGCAAAATTCACATGGGGAGTTAAGAACGGAAAGGAGCTACAAAGAATCATACCGGCATTTTCTGTTCGGCAGGAAGTCAGTCTTGTTGAAGGAATGAAAGAACTTATGCCTGTTTATTGTGTAATAGGTAAGATTCCGGCTGTTCAGAATATATCAAATAAAATAATAGTTTTGGAGAAACGTAGCTGATATTAAGGAGATGATACAGATGAAGAAAAGACATTTCGATGTGGAATCAGATGGATTTTATGGTGCATACTGGAAATGCAAATCAGATTCAGACTGTGCGATGATTGCCATGATTGGAGATGATTCAGAGGATTATCTGGCGCGTACATCCGTGAAATGGTTACATAAACTCGGTGTGAATGTGATGACAATGTCACCTGGAAAAAAGGATTATGGACATCATAATTATCCGCTGGAACGTATAGAGAAAGCAATCAATTGGTTAAAAGTACATGGTAATCAGAAGATAGGAATTGTCGGGGCATCTACTACAGGAACACTTGCTTTAACTGCCGCTTCTTATTTTGCGGATATTACATTGACGATTGGTCTGACACCGAGTGACTTTATCTGGCAGGGATTTATGCAGGGCAAAAAAGATGGCTGTAAGGAATGGCCGATTGAGGGAGAATCTCTTTTTTCCTATAAAGGAGAACCACTTCCGTACATGCCGTTTTGTTATAAACATCCGGATTACTGGCATGTGATTGAAAAAGAAACGAAGCGAACCGGTGATATGATTAATTCAAGAAAACTGTTTGATGATTCGGAAAAGGCTCATCCAATCCAAGAAGACGAGATGATCAAGATTGAAAAGATCAATGGAACATTATTGCTGATTGGTGCGGAAGATGATGTGTTGTGGGATACTGCAAAATACATCCGCCGAATGAAGCAGCGTATAAAAGAACATCCGCATACATGCAGATTAGAGTCTGTAATTTATGAGCATGGAACCCATTTTGTTTTTCCGGAGAGCATGCTAAAGACAATGCTCCCGGTTGGATCCGGACTCTTTGTGAAACTGGCATTTCAGGCAGCAAGAAAACATCCGAAAGAATGCCGCAGTGCGCGTCTGGATATTGACCAGCGGGTAAGAAATGCTGTTGAAAAATGGAAGAGAGTAGAAAAGAAACAGATAAAAATCTAATCAGCATACTTGACAAATTCCTGTAATAAGTTAAAATATAACAGTGCTATATAGCACTGTTATATTTTGGAAAGAAGTTTAGAGGATACGAAAAGCATGTCGACGAAAGCAGAAGATACACAAAAAAATATATTAGATACAGCAAGAAAACATTTCCTGAAAGATGGTTTGACCGGAGCATCTTTAAGAAACATTGTAAAAGATGCAGGGCTTACTACTGGCGCATTTTACAAATATTATCCGACGAAAGAGGCACTTTTTGATGCACTGACGGATCCTTATATGGAACATATTTATCAGATTTATGATCAGATTGTTGAGGAGTTTGAGAAGCTTTCTGCCAGCGATCAGACAAGGAATATGTCGGACACATCCAGTGATGGGATGGATCAGATGGTTGATTATGTTTACGATCATTATGATAATTTCAGATTACTGCTGAAATGTGGAGACAGTGGAAAATTTGAATTATTCATACACAATATGGTAGACCGGGAAATGAAGTCCAGCCTGAATTATATAGAAAAAATGAAAGAGAACGGTGTGAAAATACCAACAGTAGAGGAAAGTCTTATGCACATGATCTATACAGGCTTTTTCTCATCGGTATTTCAGATCATTGAACATGATATAGACAAGGAAACCGCAAAGAAAAATGTGCATCAGCTGAAAGAATTTAATACAGGTGGCTGGGAACGATTGTGGAATATTGAATTTCCAGTATAACTGATCTAGGTGGCCAATGCCAGTAAGCCACCTATTTTATTATATATGAGTTAGAATAAACTAATGAAAGAAACAACAATAAAACCAAAGTAAGGAGTGAACGAATGTGAAAGAAAAAAAGAAGTCGGCAGTCAGCTGGATCCTGACATGGGCCGGACAAAAAAGAATTGCCTATGTGTGGAGTGTGTTACTTGCAATAGGAAATGTGATTTTTAAGATTTTTCCGTATTTTATCATTGCAGATGTAGTAAAGTTGTTTTTAAGTGGTGAAAAGGAGTTTGAACCATATCTTGTAAAAGCAGTTTTCATTGCACTGTCATTTATCATTGCAGAACTGTTTCATTCGCTCTC
>ERZ870052.121-NODE-121-length-28491-cov-9.152073_pt1 | contig 28491 bp, 19 predicted proteins | sample MGYA00520889_ERZ870052 | MGnify/ENA primary metagenome ERZ870052 (study PRJEB32232, sample SAMN07284988) | human gut metagenome | biome: human-associated habitat; material: feces | host: Homo sapiens | place: Tanzania | collected 2014-08-14 ...
CGAAGCCATCCGCAAGATGAGAACTCCATTGAGGGTCGTTGTAGACGACGACGTAGATAGGCTGCAGGTGTAAAGACAGCGATGTCAAAGCCGAGCAGTACTAATTGCCCGAGACTTTCTTCATGAGTAGTCGTGCTTTCAGTTGTTGTACAACTTTAACATAGGTTTTGCTTAATCAACGTGTCTATCTTATACGCACGCAACGAATTCAAAATTCAAGACTCAAAATTCAAAATTGTGAGTTAGCGTAGCGAACGAACTTTAGGCGGTTATTGCGGCGGTGTCCCACCTCTTCCCATTCCGAACAGAGAAGTTAAGCCCGCTTGCGCCGATGGTACTGCAATGCAATGCGGGAGAGTAGGTGGCTGCCTTCTTTTACTTGGGTCTTCAAGGTCTAACGACTTTGGAGACCTTTTTTTATGCTTGTATATTAACAAAAAAATGGCTACGACATTTATGCCGTAGCCTCATTAAGAATTTAGATTTTCACTTTCACGATACACTTGCGCACTTTGCCTTCGCCGATGATAGGAGCGTGGGCATCCTCGGGCCAGAAGATAGCAAACTGTCCTGGTTTGAGTGTGGAGTAGCTTGTGCCAGGCTCGTCGTAGAGAGCGCAGTCGCCTTCCTTGTCGTAAGGCTTGGTAAGGTTGGTGCAGTTGTCGAGAGGTTTCCATCCGATAGTCTCCTCACCTTCGAGAAGAATCTGAATGTCGATGTAGTCGCGGTGAACCTCGAGCACTTGTTCATTGGCAGCCTTAAGTTCAGGATTGCAGTTGTTGATGAAAATCTCATCACCCTGTACATCTATTCTTCCACATGGAGTGTTGAGAATGTCGTGGCTCTTCACATAGTCGAAAGCCTTCTTGAATAATGGATGCAGCGACTCGATGCGAGCGCTATCCTTAAGTGTTGATAAAACCATAGTTTTCTTGTATGTTTGATTATTTTAATTTGGATTAGTTCTAAACTATTGAAGTTAACATCGCAAAAGTACAACTTTTTTATTAATCAAACTAATATCTTATACATTTTTATTTTGTTAGTAATGTAGTATTTCCAAATTTCATGCGTTTATATAGTGTAAGAATCAGAAAAACTATATTCATTATGGAAAATAACAAAGAATATTTTGAACGCCTCGTGCGCAGCCATAAGGACACGATATATACCGTGTGCTATATGTTCTCGAAGGATGAGGACGAAGTGGCTGACCTTTTTCAAGAAACACTGATAAATATCTGGAAGGGATTGCCCTCGTTTTCGGGTGAAGAGGGAGCTTTGCGCGGATGGATTTATCGTGTGGCCTTGAACACCTGTATCTCCCTCGACCGCAAGAAATGTAGGCGCAACACGGTACCGTTGACAATGGATGTCAATCTGTTTGACCCATCGTGTGAGAGCCGTGTTCAGCGTGCCGATCAGTTGCACAACCGCATCTGTCAGCTCCAGCCCTTCGACCGGGCTATTGTCCTACTGTGGCTTGAGGACTTGCCTTATGAGGAGATAGGACAGATACTTGGCATATCGGCAAAGAATGTGTCGGTGAGACTGGTGAGGATAAGAGAGCAGATGAAGCGAATGAAATGATTGGTAAATGTTTAATGGTTAAATCTAACAAATAATATATTATGGAAACAAATGAAAAATATACGGATGAATTGGAGCAGATGCGCCATGACATGAATGAGCTTCGCTCGCTACTCAGTGAGCAACAGATAGTGAACGAACGTTTGATGCGACGAGCCATGAGCAAGGATATGGGTAAGGAGCGCAGCACTATGATTTTTTCTATAGTATGTGTTCTGTTTGCCACGCCAATATATTATATCTACATGCCCCAATGGGGAATGCCAATGTGGTTTACATTAGCTACTATAGCTTTCTTGCTGATTGCCGCTGCCGCTACAGTTTGGTCGGTAAAGCGACTTATGAAGGAGAGTTTGCTCACGGGCGACCTGCTTGTTGTTGCCAAGCACATCAATGATTACAAGCAGTTTTCCATCGACTGGCTCAAGTTTGGCATACCATTTATCATAGTTTGGCTTTCCGGTTTCTTCTATTATGCAAGCCGTAATATGGATACCGACTATCAGATGGGGTTCTTTTGCGGAGCAATAGTAGGTGCTGTTATTGGTGGAGCTATTGGAATATATCATCTTATACAATCGCGTCGCCGACTCAACAGAATCCTGAAGCAGATAGAAGAGATAAAGTCGGGAGAGTAGGGTGTAGGTTTTTTAGGTGCTCATATTTTGGTTAAAGTAAGAGGGTTTGTCCATGCGAGGCATGCCCTCTTTTTTATTTTATGTTAAAGTAGAAATGTTATTAATAACGAAGATAAAAGACAAATATGTTTAGTTAACTTGAAAAAAATGTTTAACTTTGCACTCGTTTAAAGTTATTGTAGTAATATAGTTATGGATAAGTTAACAAATAATTCATTTTTTATGTCAGCCCTTGCCGATGGCAATGAGAGGGCTTTTGATGCGTTGTTTGTGGAGTATTATCCTAAGGTATTGCAGTTTGTCATGCGTTTTTGCCATGACAAGAGTGAGGCAGAGAACATAGTTCAGGATCTTTTTATGGAATTATGGATAAAGCGTGAGCGCTTTACAAAAATAGAAAACCTCGACAACTATTTGTTTGTCTCAGCACGCAATTCGGCTATACATTATGTTAAGCAGTCGCTTGTGTGTGTCGATGATGAGTCGGCATGCAACGTCCAAAGCAATTATGTTTCGGGCGATATGAAGTTGTGCTATGAAGAACTTTATGGTTTTATAATGCGCGAGATAGACTCTATGCCCGAGCAGCGCCGCCGTGTGTTTGTGATGAGTCGTGTGGACGGACTGAGCAATGCAGAGATTGCTGAGCGTCTTGGCATAAGCAAGCGTACTGTAGAGACCCACATATCAGCTGCACTTGCCCACTTGCGTAAGATTTTGCCGTTACTTGCGATATTAACATTGCTTAACTATAAATAGCTACGTGTGACTATTGGTTTTTTACTCTTTATTGTAGAAAACCATTGATAGTTATGCGACCAAACAATAATATATATACAGAATCAGCACCCAAAGACGAGGCATTGCGTCGCCTTTGGAATAAGGAAGTGGCTGAAATACCAGAGTGTGAGATGTCGGATGCACTTGACATTTTCCGCAATCGCCGTATGGCATACAACAATGCCAAGCGTCGCAAGTTGCGTGTACTAAATGTCTTGAAATACGCCGCATTGCTCATAGCACCTATAATCACGGCTTTTTTAGCATGGAATTATTCGGCTGATTATTATGTGCAAGAGACCGAGTTGACACAATATTATGTGCCCAGTGGCAAGGTAGACAGTCTTATACTGTCGGACAATACCAGTGTGAAACTTGATGCCGGCACATCAATAATCTATCCTGCCCGTTTCAGCAGTAGAACCCACAACCGTAATGTGTATGTCAACGGTAAGTGTCATTTTGCTGTGACAAAAGACCGTATGCATCCATTTGTTGTAAACTTGGGCAGCCTGAAGGTAAAAGTGCTTGGCACACACTTCACGGTAGACTCATACAATGAGGATGACAACATCACTGTGACATTGGAGGAAGGACTTGTAAAAGTGTTTGACTCCAAGCAGTCGATAATCCTTAAACCCAATGAGCAGGTGGTTTACAATCGTAGGAGCGGCACAATGCGCAAGAATACTGTTGATGCTATGGCTTACGGTGCGTGGGTGAACGGCAATCTCGACTTCTCAGGACAGACATTAGCGCAAATACTCAAGACTATAGAGCGTCATTATAACGTAGAGTTTAGTGTGGCAGCAGGAATAGACATTAACAAGCGCTATACGATGAACTTCAAGAAGGACGAGTCGATAGACAATGTGCTTAGAGTGCTTACCTTGACATCTGGAAGCATCAGGTACAAAAAGGATGGAAACACCATTAAACTGTATTGACAAATTAATAAACCTATTAAAAAAATAAAACTAATAAACAACAATGAAAACCTTAAAGAACAAAAGGACTGCCGTTACGCTTGCGTTATGCTTGTCGATGTCGGTAGCAACGTTCGGACAGAACCAGGTGATTAAAATGTCACAGACAAAGACCACGGTGTCGTCCATCATCAAGGCTATCGAGAAGCAGACACAGATGTCGGTGGACTTCTCGCAAAATGCCATCAATCTTAACAAGACTGTCACGCTTGACTCCAAGTCGCAGTCGCTTGCCGAACTAATGGGCAAGATTTTGAAGGATAACGGCAATCTGACGTACAAGATTGTTGACCGCCACATTATTATTGTGAAGGGTACACAGCAGGGTACACCGACCACGCAGAAGGCTTCGGGCAAGTTTAAGATAACCGGTCAGGTGCTTGACGCGAATGGTGAGTCTATCATCGGAGCCACTGTTATGGAGCAGGGCACAAAGAATGGCACCGTCACAGATATTGATGGCAACTTTGTGCTTAATACTAGCAAGGAAAACCCCACACTCGACATTTCTTATATCGGCTTCCTCTCGCAGCAGGTAAAGGCTCGCAGCGGTGTGGCGGCAAAGGTAACAATGAAGGAGAACGCTCAGAACCTTGAGGAACTTGTGGTTGTGGGTTACGGCACAATGAAGAAGAAGGACATGACAGGAGCGGTGGCATCAGTAAAGATGGGCGATGAGCCAGTCAATACAGTATCTTCTGTAAGTCATGCACTTGCCGGCAAGGCAGCTGGTTTGCAGGTGAGCACCATTAGTGCACAGCCAGGTTCTGGAGCTTCTTTCCGTGTGCGTGGTGCGGCGTCGGTCAGTGCAGGCAATGACCCGCTAATCATTATCGATGGTTTCCCCGTGAGTGCTGTAGCCAATGGCTCGGTATCGGCAGGTGATTATGACACGGGTAGCGCCGACAATATTCTTGGCTCTATCAATCCCAACGACATTGAGTCAATCGAGGTGCTAAAGGACGCCAGTTCTACAGCTATCTACGGTGCGCGTGCAGGCAATGGTGTTATCATCATTACAACAAAGCGCGGCAAGACGGGAGCACCTAAGATAACATATTCTGCCACAGCTACATTACAGTCTATGGCTAAGAAGTATGAGGTGCTCAATGCTCACGACTTTATGGAGCAGTCGAATCGCTATGCCCATGAAAACTGGATGAAGGAGAACAATATTGGCATCTATGGAGGCAAAACCGAAGACCAGGCTAATAAACCATACTCGCCATACTATACCGACAATCAGGTGAACAATCCTGCAAACGATACCGACTGGTTTGATCTCGTAACGCGCACTGGATTTCAGACACAGCACAATGTGTCGATGAATGGTGGCAACGACTATACCAAGTATCTCGTGTCGTTCAACTACTTCAAGCAGAATGGTGTGGTTAAAAAGAGTGGCATGGACCGTTATACAGGTCGTGTAAACCTTGATCAGAAACTCAGCAAGACGGTAAAGACAGGCGTAAACCTTACATTCACACGTACCAACAACGATGATGTGGCGCTTGGTGCCGGACAGAACGAGGCGGCAAGTGTATTGGTGGGTGCTGCACAGTTTAACCCGCTTCTCCCCGTTAAAGATGATAAGGGCAATTATGTGCTCAACCAAGAGGCATCGTTCATCCCCAACCCAGTGTCGCTGCTTGAAGTAACCAATACCACAACTAAGGAACGTTTACTCGCAACAGCTTTCTTGGAGTATAACCCTATTAAGGATTTGACATTGAAAGCAAACTTCGGTATCGATCGCAACTATCAGAAGCATCGCGTGTATATGCCAAAGACCACTCTCTACGGAGCGAAGAGAAATGGTAAGGCTGATATCGTACAATACGACAAGAGCGACTATCTGTTGGAACTTACTGCCAACTATACCAAACGTTTTGGCGACCATAACATCACAGCCCTTGGTGGCTACTCCTTCCAGCGCTTCACAGACGAGTATTTATCGGCTGGCAATAGAGACTTTCTGATAGACGGATTTCTCTACAACAACCTTGGTGCAGGTTCGTTTGAGAAGCCTTAGGTAGGTAGTTCGGCTTCAAAGAACGAAATGGCTTCGTTCTTTGGACGTGTAAACTATACATTCAAGGATCGCTATCTTATGACAGCAACACTGCGTGCTGATGGTGCGTCAAACTTTGCTGAGAACCATCGTTGGGGCTACTTCCCATCAGTGGCTTTGGGTTGGCGCTTTAACGAGGAGGAGTTCATAAAGAACTTTACAGCATTGTCTAACGGTAAGTTGCGTGTGAGCTGGGGTCAGACAGGTAACTCTAATATCGGCAACAGGGCTGTGAGCTTCTATGGTACAGGCTATTCGTATGCATTCGGTGATGTGTTGACTCCTGGTGTTTACCTTAAGCAGCTTGGCAATCCAGACCTTAAGTGGGAGACGACAACAGAGTGGAACTTCGGTCTTGACCTCGGTTTCTTCAACAATCGACTTAATGTTACAGCTGAGTACTACCACAAGACGGTGAGTGACCTTCTTGCCACACAGTCATTACTATCATATCAGGAGGTAGGGTCTATAGCCGCCAATATAGGTAAGACACAAAGTCAGGGCTTCGAGTTGACAGTAAACACTGTGAACTTCAATACATCCAAATTCAATTGGACAACCGACTTCACCTTCTCGTTCTACCGAGACAAATGGAAAGAGCGTGATCCGAACTGGAAACCATCGGCTTATTCGCAGTACAACTCGCCAATACGCTATATGGCAGGTTATGTGTCGGATGGATTGATACAGGCAGGTGAGAAAGTTGATTGGATGCCAGGAAGCCTACCGGGACAGGTTAAGCTTAAGGACCTTAATGGTTATGTTTACAATGAAGACGGAAGCGTGAAGGTTGACAAGCATGGTATACCTTTGAAGACAGGTAAGCCTGACGGCAAGCTCGACGATGCCGACAAGGTTATCTATGGCAACTCAGACCCTGGTTATCTTGCAGGTTTGAACAATACCATACGCTATGGCAACTTCGACCTCAACATATACTTCTACGGTCAGTTCAGCGTACTTAACAATGGTAGCTATAAGGATCTTTGGTTGTCAGGAGAGGCTTGTACGGTAAAGAACCTGTATCGTGGCTACAACATGCCGACGAGTGTTAAGGAAGTTTGGAGCTCGGACAACCAAACAGGAACACGTCCTGGCTACTTCCAGTCGGAAAGCTCATACGGTGTAGGCGACTACTTCTTGAATAAGAGTTGGTTTGTACGCTGCCGCAATATCACCCTTGGATACACTATTCCAACCTCTGCACTGCGTGGTGTTCTCTCTAATGTTCGCGTGTATGCCGATGTCAACAACCCGTTCGTCATCTCACCTTATAAGGGACTTGACCTTGAGACCGACAACTCAGCATTCGCTTATCCTAATGTAAGAAGCTTCACCATAGGTGTTGACATCACATTCTAAACCTAAACAGAAAAAAATAATGAAAATAGTTAAGATATTGGTGGCTGCGATGCTACTGATGGGAACATCAGTGTCTTGTACAGACCTTAAATCGGAAATGTACGACACAATTAATACTGGTATTTTCCCCAAAAATGCCGAAGATGCCAAGGCGCTTGTTACAGCCTCAGCATATGGTCCATTCCGCTCTTCATGGTATAGTGGATTGTTCCAATCGGCTGTGTATGGTTTGCATGTATATACCGAAGTGACAACCGACATTGGCGATTGTCAGTGGGACGACGCAGTATGGAACGATTTGCGCAAAGTGAACTTTACACCAAATTCTGCGGGTGTTATAACTACATACCAGCAATACATAAACTTCATAAGCAAGATGACGCTTACCATGAACCGTATTGCCAACATAGATATGGATGAGACAGAAAAGGCTCGTCTTATGGCAGAACTTCATTGTGGACGTGGATGGCTTGCATACGTATTGTACGACCTCTATGGATCAATTCAGGTGGCTTCTGAGGAACTGCTTGAAAATCCTCTGAACGAGACCCCTGCTCCACGTCTTACACAGGAGCAGACAGTTAAGTTTATAGAGGACGACCTGGAGGCTGCCAAGGTATTGCCTGCACGTTATGACAAGAGCGACAGCAACTATGGCCGTTTTACACGTGGTTTGGTTTATACAGTACTTATGAAGCTCTATATGCACGAGAAGCAGTGGGAAAAGGCTGCCGCTTGTGGTGAGGAGCTTGCGAAGGCGGAGTATGGACTTGAACTTATGGATAACTATAAGGACATCTTCACACTTGAGAACGAAGGTAACAAGGAAGCTATATGGTCTTGCATTTGCGACCTGAACGACCATGGACAGATGTGGCTTGCACACGTTCTCTCAAGCCCATATCCAACAAAGAACGTGAATATCCAGAAGTGGGGTGGCTATCGTGTGCTGTGGAATTTCTACCATACGTTCGACCCTGCGGATAAGCGTCTTGAGGTGCTTGTGGGCGACTTCCAGGGAACTGACGGTCACCACTATACAGAGGCAAATCCTGGTACGGTTCTTGTCAAGGGTGCGCTCCCCGTCAAGTATGGCGAAGATCCTAACGCTACTGGTGAGGGAAGCCAGATTGATTGGATTGTATTCCGTTATGCCGACGTGCTGACACTTAGAGCCGAGGCTTTGGCAAGAGCCAATAAAGCCATCACAACAGAGGCTTTGGATTGTCTTAACGCAGTGCATACACGTGCTGGCCTTACAGCATATCAGATGTCAGACTTTACCGATGTGAACGACTTCCTTGATAAGGTGCTTCTTGAGCGTGGTCATGAGCTTTGGTTTGAGGGAACCCGCCGTAGCGACCTTATTCGTTATGGCAGATACATCGAATATGCAAAGACATACAAGGGCTCTACAACAGCCAAGGATTATATGACACTTATGCCTCTGCCACAGTCGGTTATCAACGAGAGCAAGGGTAAAGTAGCTCAGAATCCTGGATATTAATATACGATGAGCTTGTAAAATAAATGATGATTAATGGAGAGCCTAAAAACTCTCCATTAATATTATAAATATGTAATAAAACAGTAAATTTACAGATAACTTAAACTTATTTATAATTTATAGTCTCAATGAACAACAGAACTTTTCAATCTATACTATTCGCTATATTTGCAGGTTTGTCAACCATAGCCAATGCGCAGACAACACATCTGCGTGGCAACAACTGGGACTGCCAGATATCAACCGAAGGACATATAGAGCGCATCATATTCGAAGACAAGGCAGGCAACGACACCATTCCCTTCTTTATCGGACGAGGCAAACCTGGACCTTCCTTCTATGTTAATACTGGCTCTGACGACGTTGTGGCTCAATGGCATCCAGATGGCAGGTATACATATGTGGCAGAAATTGATGGCATAAACTGCGAGTTACAGTATACCAAATGGCGCAATCTTCCAGCCATACGCATAACCATGCACAACCGCAGCCACACACCCTTCCAACCTGTAAAGGCTGGATTGAAACTCGGTATAGATACATATATGGAGAAGTATCCAGAGTGGAACCATAAATTTTTTCCTACACTTATGCGCAATGAGAGCAGCCACTTTTATGGATACATGCAGACACCAGGCGGCAGTGTACTCGGTATAGTGTCGCCAGACGCTGTGGCTTCATGGAGTGTAGACTATAACTTGGGTTATCAAGATCCGCCACCATTCTGGTTTATGGGACATCGCATAGAGTCGCTCAATCTCGACTTGATGAATGCCTTGCCATTGCCGGCACACAATCCGCAGAACCAGTGGATGCTGAAAGATGGCGAGACACGCACGTGGACAGTGGCATTTGTAAACGTGGCATCGCTCAATGACTTTGAACACACAATGAACAAGCTTACGGCAATGCCTATGCTCGAAATGCCCAATACGGCTTGCGATGCCAACGGCAAGGTGGAGTTTGCTGTGTATGGATCAAAGCCAGAGGTTGGTGTTGTTGGTGCTAATGGCAAATTGGTTAGACTTGCACAGCGCACAAGTGGTGGACGCAGTATCTACTCGTGTGTGTTGCCAGAACCGGGACAATATGATGTAAAGATAAATGTCGAGGGACGCACACTGACAGGTGTGCTTGTTAGACCAAAGTCGTGGCAGTGGACTTTGGAGCGTGCACGCGAGGGAGCCTTGAAGTATCATCAGAAGGCAACATCCCATATTGAGAGTTGGTATGGTTTCCACTCTTCATTCATTGCCGCAAAGTATTTCAAGGAATCGAGGCTCGATTCAAAGTTGAGTCAACGTTTCGACTATCTATATACTCTTCTGCATGATACAGTTTCGGTTGAGCCAAAGTATTTTAAGAGTCGTATACAGAATACATCTGGAACGATAGGCATGCTTGTAGACAAATATGAGGCATACGGTAATCTTGCTGACTTGCGTCATGCCTCGCAGCTTGCCGACTGGCTTGTAGACAACAACCAGCGCAAGGATGGAGCCTACGTTAACCACAACATAGTATATACAAGTGTTATATATGTGGCAAAGAGCATTCTTGAGCTTGCGCTTGTGGAAAAGCGCCTCGGTGCTACCGACAAGTTATGGGCAGACAAGGCAGTCAGACATTACGAGTCGGCTAAGCGTGCAATAGACCAACTTGTAGGTGCCGATGGTGATTTTGAGACAGAGGGAGAGTTGACGTTTGAGGACGGAATGATTTCTTGTTCGGCACTTCAGATAGGTATGCTTGCACTTATGCAGAATGACGAGAACGCACGTCATAAATATAGCAATGCTATGTTGAAAATTCTCAACAGTCACGATTGCCTTGCACAGCTTCGTGTGCCAGATGCACGCAGACGTGGTGGAACTATGCGTTATTGGGAGGCACAGTACGATGTTCAGATGTTGCCCAATATGTTCAACTCGCCTCACGGCTGGAGTGGTTGGCGTGCTTATGCCACCTATTATGCCTATCTTCTTACGGGTAATGAGCGTTGGCTACGCGAGAGCTACAATGCCGCATCTGCATTCAGTTGTCTTGCCGACTATAAGACTGGTGGCCTGCGTTGGGCTTTTGTGGTAGACCCTTATCTGCGTGTGACACAGGCTTGCAGTGCCGATACACATGTTACAGCCGACTCGCTGAGTTTCGGAAATCCGCATCCAAAGCTCTACAAGACACGCCATTTCACTATTGGTGAGCAATATGTGCCTATGATTAGCGACTGGCAGACGGTAAACACACAGGACAATGATGTGCATGAACTGTTCAAGTTTATTGGTGAGTCGATGCTGACAAACGCCTTTGTCGTAGAACGTGAGGACGGACAGCTGTATGGCTATAACTGTAAGTTGACAAAGCATGGCGACCGATGGATTGTAGAACCTAATGAGCGACAGATGACAAATATCCATTGCAACCTGCGACATGCACATAAGATAACTTTCCGTGGAGAAACCAAGCAGCTTGCTGCAGGCTATCTTGATTGGGCTTTCGGAAGAAATGAATATAAGTTCTAAAATATACAATCTCATAAACAACAATCTTAAAACAATGAAACAAAATCGAACCTTATTGACAGTCTTTCTGTTCTTAATGTCTTTAGGACTGTTTGCCGCTACCCCTATCGAGGGCTTGCTTGAGCGTATCGACAAGGGTGCGTCTCGCAAGATTATGACAGAGATGGTTAGCGGCGATGCCGACTTCTTCGAGATTACGAGTCGTGACGGCAAGCCCCTTGTACGAGGCAACAACTACGTAAGCATAGCCTCGGGCATAAACTGGTATCTTAAGTATAGTGTGGGCGTACACCTTACATGGAACTCTATGCACGCCACACTGCCAGCAACGATGCCATTGGTACAGGGAGTGGAGCGCCATACTACAAACATAAAGCAGCGTTACTACCTCAACTATTGCACGCTGTCTTACTCGATGGCATTCTGGGATTGGAAGCGTTGGGAACAAGAACTCGACTGGATGGCTCTGCACGGCATCAATCTATGCCTCGATATTGTGGGTACAGACGTGGTATGGCGCAATGTGTTGCTTAAGCTTGGCTATTCAAAGGATGAGGCTAACCAATTTATAGCTGGTCCGGCATTCCAGGCATGGTGGCTTATGAACAACCTTGAGGGTTGGGGTGGTCCAAACTCGGACAATTGGTACCTGCAGCGCGAGCGTCTGCAGAAGCAGATAATGAAGCGTATGAAGGAGCTTGGCATCAACGCATGTTTGCCTGGCTACTCGGGTATGGTGCCGCACGATGCCAAGCAGCGCCTTGGTCTCAACGTGGCAGACCCTGGCAAGTGGAACGACTATAAGCGTCCTGCCTTCCTTCTGCCTACCGATAAACGTTTTGCCGAGATAGCCGCTATATATTATAAGGAGATGCAGAAACTCTATGGCAAGGCACAATATTATAGTATGGATCCCTTCCACGAGGGTGGCAACGCACGTGGTGTAGACCTCGGTAAGGCTGGCGAGGCTATTATGTCTGCTATGAAGGCTGCCAATCCAAAGGCGGTGTGGGTAGCACAGGCTTGGGGTGCATGCCCTTATCCCGATATGATAAAGCATCTTAAAAATGGAGATATGCTTGTGCTCGACCTCTACTCGGAAACACGTCCGCAGTGGGGCGACCCTGAGTCGACATGGTTGCGCAAGGAAGGATTCAACGGACACGACTGGGCTTTCTGTATGTTGCTCAACTTCGGAGGCAACGTTGGATTGTATGGCAAGCTGCAGCACGTGGTAGACGAGTATTATAAGGCACGTCAGAGCAAGTTTGCATCTACACTGAAGGGTGTCGGACTGACAATGGAGGGTATAGAGAACAACCCTATTATGTACGAGTTGGTGAGCGAATTGCCTTGGCGCAACAATAAGTTTGGCTGGCAAGAATGGCTCAACAGCTATGTTGAGGCACGCTATGGCAACATCAACAACACTAAGGTACACGATGCTTGGATGCTGCTTGCACGCTCGGTATATGGTGCATCAGACAAGGTGCTGGAGCAAGGATGCCACGAGTCGGTGCTGTGTGCTCGTCCGGCACTGGATGTATATCAGGTGTCGTCGTGGTCGGAGATGGAAGAGTTTTATGATCCAGATGATGTTATACGTGCAGCACAACTTATGGTTGAGGCTTCGCATGAGGTAAAGGCAAATGCCAACTTCCGCTACGACCTTGTAGACATTACCCGTCAGGCTATAGCCGAGAAAGCACGTTACGTATATGCCGAGATAGTGGCTGCATATCGGGCAAAGGATCGCAAGATGTTCGATTATACCACACGACGTTTCCTTGATATAATATTACAGCAAGACCGTCTTCTGTCGTCAATACCCGACTTTATGGTGGGTACTTGGATTCGAAGCGCACGCAATCTTGGAACCAATACCCAAGAGAGCAACCATTATGAGTGGAACGCTCGTGTGCAGATAACAACTTGGGGTAATCGTGACGCTGCCGAGAAAGGCGGTCTGCGCGAGTATGCCCATAAGGAATGGAATGGTGTGCTTGCCGACTTCTACTATCCACGTTGGAAGGTTTATTTCGAGGCTCTTGCCGATACTTTCGATGGCAAGCCAATGAAGAACATCGACTTCTATGCTATGGACGAGGCATGGACGCTTAAGCACAATGTCTATCCGTATGAGGCACAGGGCGACGCCGTAGAGTTTGCGCAGAAGGCAGCTGCTGAGGTATTATAAACGATGCTGTATAGTTTGCAACCCAGTTGCAGAAGATAAGCCTTAACTTTGCACCATAATTAATAATGTACTACAAAAATATTAAGATTATGGGCAAATGTAAATGTTGTCATACTCATGAGCATGGTCATAGTCATGGCCATCATCATGAGCACGAACATCATCACCATCATGAGCATGGCGAAGGAGGACTGAGAGGAAAGCTGTTGCTGATAGCGGCAACAGTTTTCCTGCTTATAGGAGCAGTGGTAGTGGAGCACAATACAAGTCTTGCCACATGGCAGTTGCTACTTGTGTATCTTGTGCCATATCTGTTGATAGGTCATGACACACTTGGCGAGGCATTAGAGGGAATAGCCAAGGGCGACATGTTCAACGAGGACTTCCTCATGTCTGTAGCTACGATAGGAGCCTTGTGCATAGGCTTTTTGCCGGGAGCCGAGACACAGTTTCCCGAGGCAGTGTTTGTGATGCTCTTCTTCCAAGTGGGCGAACTCTTCGAGGGTTATGCCGAGGGCAGGAGCCGTGAGAGTATTTCGCATCTGATGGACATACGTCCGGATGTGGCGAATGTGGAGCGTGACGGAACGGTAGAGTCAATCAAACCAGAGGAAGTAAGGGTAGGCGAGACAATCGTAGTGCGTCCGGGCGAGAAGATACCTCTCGATGGAATAATTGTAGAAGGCACCACATCGCTCAACACAATAGCCCTGACAGGTGAGAGTTGTCCGCGAGATGTAGAGGAAAGAGATGAGGTAGTGTCAGGTTGCATCAATCTTACGGGAGTGATACGCGTGAAGACAACGAAGACATTCGGCGAGAGCACAGTATCCAAGATAATCCGACTCGTGGAGAGTGCCGATGAGAACAAGTCGCGCAGTGAGTCGTTCATCACCCGTTTTGCTCGTGTCTATACCCCGATAGTAGTGTTTGCGGCATTGGCATTGGCCTTCATTCCGCCATTCTTCTCGGCAGAAGGTTATGGCACAGCATTCTCCACATGGTTGTATAGAGCATTGATATTCCTCGTAGTCTCTTGTCCTTGCGCCTTGGTCATCAGTGTACCGCTGTCGTTTTTCGGAGGCATCGGAGCGGCATCGCGCAGAGGAATACTCATCAAGGGCAGTGGATATATGGACACATTGGCAAGCCTTGGCACAGTAGTGTTCGACAAAACAGGTACACTGACCCATGGTGAGTTTGCTGTAGAGGCAGTGCATCCGAGTGATTTCGACGAGCATGAGCTATTGCATCTTGCAGCCCATGTGGAGCATTTCACCACCCATCCCATAGGAGCTGCCCTGCGTGATGCCTTCCCTTCGGAGGCAACCGATGGTTGCAAGATAGAGAATGTGGAAGAGATAGCAGGTCGCGGTATACGTGCCAAGGTATCAGGTCGCACGGTATGCGTGGGCAACGGAAAGATGATGGAAGACATAGGCTTGGAAGCCCACAACTGTCATTTGGCAGGCACAATCATTCATGTGGCTGTCGACGGCAAGTATGCCGGACACATTGTCATCAACGACAAGATAAAGGAGGACAGCGCTGAGGCTATATCCTCGCTGAAACGTCTTGGTGTGGAGAAAACGGTTATGCTCACTGGCGACCGTGAAGCCGTAGGCAATGATGTGGCAGAGCGTTTAGGCTTGGATGAATACCATGCCGAACTCCTTCCTGCCGACAAGGTGGCCCATGTGGAGCGGTTGATAAGTGAAAAGACCGAAGGAAAGAGTCTTGCTTTTGTCGGCGACGGTATAAATGATGCCCCGGTGCTTAAGCGGGCTGATGTGGGCATAGCCATGGGTGGCCTTGGCAGCGATGCAGCCATTGAGGCAGCCGATGTGGTGCTCATGGACGATAAGCCGTCGAAGATATCCACAGCCATAGGCATAGCACGCCGTACAATACTTATAGCTCGCGAGAACGTGGTGTTTGCCATTGGCGTGAAAGTGGCAGTGCTTCTGCTTGCAACCGTAGGCCTTGGCAATATGTGGATGGCAGTGTTTGCAGATGTGGGCGTGACGGTATTGGCAGTGCTTAACGCAATGAGGACTTTGAGCAAAAAATGACGATATTAGTATACTCATTCCAGCTATGTGGGAAATTGCGGAGACCTATGCATATATATACATACAAAAAAATGAGGAGAAAGCTTCGGCATCTCCTCATTTTTTGTATATATGCAATTACTGCTGTTTAGTATTCCATTGAGAATGTGATGCCGCGACGCATCATGTCGTTGGCAGTTGACTTAAGGCGAACGAGGAAGTCCTCATACGAAGGCTTGTTCTTTGTCCATCCTGCCTCGGCAAGAGCAACGGCACGTGGATAGGCCTGATAGTAGATGCGCTCGGGAGTTGTTATGCACTCGCTCCAGAGAGTTCCTGCCACTCCAAAGAGGTTGTTCTTCTCGAAGTTCTCGTCATTGCCCCATGAAGGGTCGAGAGAGTAGGTGGCCTTGAGTGATGTTGTAGGCATACCCCAGTTCACTTCAGGCATGTCGCCCTTGGCCATAGGATAGTCGAAGTAGCAATGCTCGCCAGGGCAGAGCATGATGCGTGCGTTGTTCTCCACGGCAGCATCAAGAGCCTTCTGTGTGAGTCCGTGACGCCAAGCGAATGTTACGCAACCCGGCTGAATCTTCTTAAAGTCGGTCTCATACCAGAACATAGGAGTCTTGTGGTAGGTGTCGCGCAAGAGTTCGATGATGCGGTCGAAGAGATAACCCTGCAACTTCCAGTTCTCCGAACGGTCGGTGGTTGTGATGCCGAGCTTCTGCTTCAAGGCCTGACACTTAGGACAGTCGGTCCAGCAGTCGAGGGCAGGATTGCCTGCCTCGTCGCCACCAAGATGGATGTATTTCGACGGGAAGATGTCGGCAATCTCCTTGAACACATTACCCAAGAACTCGTAAGTGAACTCATTGCCAGGGCAAAGCAACTCGTTGGAAACACCGCAAGTGGTGCGGATAGGCACCTGGCGCTGGTGGCATGTGAGTTCAGGGAACACGCTGATAGCAGCAACCTCATGACCAGGCATCTCAATCTCAGGCACAATCTCAACGTGATATTGTGCGGCAAACTTCACCAAGTCGCGCATCTGCTCCTGAGTGTAATATCCCTTGTAAGGTCTCTGCAAGTCGTCCTGACCCCAACGTGATGAGGCCTGTTCAGTAAGCTGCGGATACTTCTTTATCTCTATACGCCAAGCCTGGTCGTCGACCAAGTGCAGGTGAAGAGCGTTGAGCTTATAGCGAGCCATTTCGGGGATAAAGGCTTTCAGTTCGTCAAGCGGAATGAATGTACGGGCAGGGTCGACCATCAACTCACGTACATGAGTGCGTGGAGTGTCCTTGATTGTGAGCTGAGGAATGGCATCAACACACTCCTTATTGCCCGAACCAAGGAGAATCTGGTCGAGAGTCATCAATCCCCAGAACACACCGCGCGGAGTCTTACCCTTGATGTTCACGCCCTTAGAGTCTACAGTGAGAGTGTATGCCTCGTCATCCTCGAGCGAAGAGTCGATATCAAGGAAGAGTTGCAAGCCGCGCTGACGGCTGTTCACTATGTTGCCGATGCGGTTGCTGAGCATTTCGCGGGCACGCTCCACCTCATTGTTCAATATAGTGCCGGCACCATCATTGTGCGAAACAACGATATTCCAAGCAGTCTGCACGTTCAGAGTCTTGGCACCCTTCTGTATTGTGAGCACCTGCGGCATAGGAGTGAGACATTTTGTAGGGTCGCTCACCTCGTTGGCCATCTTAGGCTCTGCATAGAAACGGCTCCATCCGGCAGCCTTCATATAAGCCTTCTCGCTACCCTTAGGAACGATGAGCTTCACGCTGCCCGGCTCAATGCCATAGAAAGAAGAAACGGCAGCCTTGGGCGGTATCTTAGAGTTCACCTTGACGGTCTTCAAGCCCGACAAACGTGAGAAAGCATATTCGCCAATGACAGGCGCCCCCTCGATAGTAAGTTCCGAAATGTTCTTGCATCCCGAGAAAGCTGCGTTGCCTATAGTCTCTACCGATGCAGGGATAGTGATGCTCTGGAGTTTGTCGCAAGCAAAGAAAGCCTGGGTGCCTATAGTCTTCAGCACTTTAGGCAGAGCGATGCCCTCAAGCTGATGGCATGAGTGGAAAGCGTTTTTAGGAACGTCGGTGCTCTGAGCATCGGCAAGGTCGATATTGCGCACCTGGAAACACAGGTCGCGCATCTGACGATAGTCGCCTTTGCGTTCAGTAGAAAGTTCACCCGTGAGTTTCAAGTTCACAGCCATTGACTTCTGCTCCGGCTTAAGGTCGTTCATTCGAGCGACAGTCTGAGCCGAGACAGCTGCCGACACGATAGCAGCGGCAGAAAGTAGAAAGAATCTTTTCATTTGTTGTTTAGATTGTTGTTTATAATTACAACTGCAAATTTACAGTCTTTTTCCGAAATAAACGACATTAAGCCACACTAACTTAGTGGCGATGGCTATACAAGCCCGTCGATATGCTTCTTAAGTTCCTTCAGTTCCTCGCGCACACTAATCAGAGTGGCAAGTATGTCGGCATTCTTGTCAACACCGGCGCGGTTCTTGTTAAGCATCTTGCGTGCGGCGGCAATCTTGAATCCTCGCACCTTCACGAGGTTGTGTATCACGCGAATTTGCTCAATGTCCTTCTCCGTATACTGGCGCACATTCTGTCCTACGGTCTTAGGTTTCAGATGAGGAAACTCCGTCTCCCAATAGCGCAATGTCGACTCGCGCACGTCGAACATCTGTGCCACTTCCTTGATGGAATAGTAGAGTTTCACGTTCTTGTTGGTGTTCAGTGCCATATTATTTATTAATTTATTTGCAAAAATAACCAAAACGGAGTATCTTTGCAAATGTTTTAGAAATAAATAAACAAATATAGATAACATATATACAATATGATGACAGCTAACGAAATCCGCGACTCGTTCAAGAAGTTTTTTGAGTCGAAAGGACACACCATCGTGCCAAGTGCTCCGATGGTAATCAAGGATGACCCAACATTGATGTTCACCAACGCTGGTATGAACCAGTGGAAAGACATCATTCTCGGCACACGAGAGCCAGAACCACGCCGCCGTGCCGACACTCAGAAGTGCCTCCGTGTGAGCGGCAAGCACAACGACCTCGAAGAGGTAGGCCACGACACCTATCACCACACCATGTTCGAGATGCTCGGCAACTGGTCGTTTGGTGACTATTTCAAGGAAGGAGCCATCGACTATGCCTGGGAATATCTCGTAGACGTACTTAAGCTTAATCCTGCCGACCTCTACGTCACAGTGTTCGAGGGCTGCGAGGAAGAAGGACTCTCACGCGACGATGAGGCTGCATCATATTGGGCAAAGCACGTGCCTGCCGACCATATCATCAATGGCAACAAGCACGACAACTTCTGGGAAATGGGCGATACAGGTCCTTGTGGTCCCTGCTCTGAGATTCACCTCGACTCACGTACACCCGAGGAGAAAGCCAAGACTCCAGGACGTGAACTCGTAAACAAGGACGACCCACAGGTGATTGAGATTTGGAACATCGTGTTCATGCAGTATGAGCGCAAGGCCAATGGCTCTCTCGTTCCGCTGCCTATGCACGTGATTGATACAGGTATGGGATTCGAGCGTCTTGTTCGTGCCATGCAGGGCAAGCACTCCAACTACGACACCGACATCTTCCAGCCAATCATCAAGGAAGAGGAGGCTATTACAGGTCTTAAGTATGGTGTAAGCGAAGAAACCGACGTGGCAATGCGCGTATGTGCCGACCACTTGCGTGCTGTAGCCTTCTCTATTGCCGATGGCCAGTTGCCTTCTAACGCCAAAGCAGGCTACGTAATCCGTCGTATCCTACGCCGTGCTGTGCGCTACGCTTACACATTCCTCGGACAGAAGGAGGCATTTATCTATAAGCTCATCCCCGTATTGACCCGTGAGATGGGTGAGGCATTCCCAGAGCTCAAGGCTCAGCACGACCTTATCCTCCACGTTATCAAGGAAGAGGAAGACTCATTCCTGCGCACACTTGAGAAGGGTATCAACCTCCTTTCTTCGGCAATGGAAGAGCTTAAGAAGCAGAACAAGACACAGCTCGACGGTGTTCAGGCATTCCGCTTGTTCGACACTTACGGTTTCCCGCTCGACCTTACCGAGCTTATCTGCCGTGAGAATGGCTTTACTGTTGACGAGGCTGAGTTTAATGCCGAGATGCAGAAGCAGAAAGACCGTGCACGCAATGCTGCGGCTGTAGAGAATAGCGACTGGGTGATACTCCGTGAGGGCGAGCAGCAGTTCGTAGGCTACGACTACACTGAGTACGAGTGCCATATCTTGCGCTATCGCAAGGTGACACAGAAGAAGAACACATATTTCGAACTTGTACTCGACAACACTCCTTTCTATGGTGAGATGGGTGGTCAGGTAGGCGACAATGGTGTTCTCGTAAGCGAGGACGAGACAGTGACCATCACCGACACAAAGCGCGAGAATGGTCAGTCAATCCATATCGTTAAGGCTCTGCCTAAGAATCCTGAGGCCGACTTCATGGCTTGTGTTGATGTAGACGCACGTGAGGCTTCTTCAGCAAACCACACTGCTACCCACTTGCTCGACTATGCCTTGAAGCAGGTGCTTGGCGACCATGTTGAGCAGAAGGGTTCGTTCGTATCGCCAACAACATTGCGTTTCGACTTCTCTCATTTCACTAAGGTGTCTGACGAGGATCTCCGCAAGGTAGAGCGTCTTGTCAACGACCTCATCCGTCAGGATCTTCCGCTTGACGAGCATCGCGACACTCCATTCGAGGAGGCTAAGAAGCTTGGTGCTATTGCCCTCTTTGGCGAGAAGTATGGCGACAAAGTGCGTGTTGTACGCTTTGGTCCGAGCTGTGAGTTCTGTGGTGGTATTCACGCAAAGTCTACAGGTCGCATAGGATTCTTCAAGATTATCTCTGAGAGCAGTGTTGCCGCTGGCATCCGCCGTATTGAGGCAAAGACTGGCAAGGAGTGCGAGGAGCTGATATATAACATTGAGGACGGCATGAAGGCTATCCGTGCATTGTTTAACAACGCTAAGGACTTGCAGGCTGTCATCGGTAAGTATATCGAGGAGCACGATGCAATGAAGAAGAACATCGAGCAGTTCCAGGCTCAGGCTGTGGAGCGCACCAAGACAGAGCTTATACAGAAGGCTCGCGAGGTGAACGGTGTTAAGGTTATAACAGCCGTATTGCCTATGGAGCCGGCTGCTGCCAAGGACTTGATGTTCAAGCTCCGTCAAGCAGTAAGCGAGAACTTGCTTGCTGTTATTGGTACTGTAGCTAACGACAAACCAATGCTTAACGTTGCAATGAGCGACGACCTTGTTAAGGATCACTCACTCAACGCAGGTCAGATGGTTCGCGAGGCAGCCAAGCTTATCCAAGGTGGAGGTGGCGGTCAGCCTCACTTTGCCCAGGCAGGTGGCAAGAACAAGGATGGTCTGTCGGCTGCTGTAGACAAGGTAGTTGAGTTGGCTCAGCTGTAATAAAGAATTATAAAAAAGGCATCGATAAGCGTTGCCGAATAAAATAAAAGGAGGTTGAGCGGAAACAGCTCAACCTCCTTTTTTTTGCTACTTATACACTTCCTTCTGGCATAATGCACGCAATGTAGTAAATAGGTAGATAAGTCACTCCGTCCTTAACTTCCACACTTTTTTTGCGTCTTAATCATTGCTTTCTAAGTATTTTATTCTAACTTTGCAGTCGAAAGTCCCTTGAAAAAGTGGCATAACTAAGCGAAAAGTCCCTTGAAAAACGTGCGTGTTATCAAGAAAAGTCCCTTGAAAAACGTGTGTAGCTTCGAGGTTTGTTTGTATAAATAATTGTAATTCAAATGTTTAAACGTAAAATAGAGAAAATCCTAAAGGAATGGAAGAGTGATGAGCATAAAATGCCACTCATCATTAAAGGATGTCGCCAATGTGGAAAGACATTCTCGGTACTCGATTTTGCCCACAAAAATTATGAGTATACAGTATATCTTGACTTTTTTCAACATCCAGAGTATAAGTCTGTGTTTGATGGTGGTTTGGACATAGACACCTTATGTATGACACTATCTACATTGATACCCAATGCTAATTTTGTATCTGGCAAGACATGTATAATTTTTGACGAGATACAGGAATGTCCACGTGCTCGTACATCCTTGAAGTTTTTCAAAACAGATGGTAGATATGATGTCATAGGTACGGGGTCTCTATTAGGAGTAAGTGGTTATCATACAAAAGCCTCGTCAGAAGCGCCTATTCCTGTAGGTTATGAGACAATAATTGATATGTATCCAATGGATTTTGAAGAATGGCTTTGGGCGAATGGCATTAAAGATATCACTATTGACTATCTGCATCGTTGTTTGGAAGAAAAGACCCCAGTACAGGAAGCCATTCACGAAAGAATGCGACAGTTGATGCTACAATATTGTATTGTAGGTGGAATGCCAAGAGCTGTTAGCGTGTTTGTAGAAACCCATAATATGCAAAGTGTACAGCGAATGCAACAAGCCATTATCGAAGAATATAAAATAGATATGTTGAAATATGCCCCACAAGCAGACAAATCACGTATTAGGGAATGTTTCGAGTCTATACCACGGCAGTTGAGTAAGGAAAATAAAAAATTCGCATATGCTACTGTACGCACCAATGGTAGAGGACGTGATTATCAAGGAAGTCTGCAATGGATAGAAGATGCTGGTATTATCCGCCGTTGCTACAACCTATTATCCACGGAACTTCCTCTTGAAGGTAATGCTATTCCTGATCAATTTAAAGTGTATATGGCAGATACTGGACTTTTTATAAGTATGCTTGAACCTGGTACTGCTGCAGATATTCTGCATGGCAATCTATTTGGCTATAAGGGGGCTATCTTTGAAAATCTTGTAGCAGACATATTTGGTAAGATGAATCGCAAACTCTATTATTTTCGTAAGGATTCGGGATTGGAGATAGATTTTGTTACAAGATATAATGGTGAGTGTACATTGGTAGAGGTGAAGGCGAGTAATGGAAACATTAAGAGTACCAAGACTATCCTTTCACATCCTGAAAAATATCATGTGTCGCAAGCTATCAAATTGGGAGATGTGAATGTGGGTACCGCTCCACAAACATTAATAATCCCTCTATATATGGCTTTTCTACTTGAAAATAAAAATTAAAAGTGTTACATCTGAATAAGAAATATTATCTTTGTAGTCAAATAAGAAAAACCTACAACCGTTACAAAATATTGATTTGTGTGAGAGGTTGTAGGTGGTTTATGTAAGAAGAAAAATCAATATTTGAAATAGAATGTTCTACGAACTTATAAGAAAGAAACGTAACGAGTGGCTGCAATCTACCGACTGCACCTCGGCACAAAAAGATGCGCCTTGGCATAGCGATTATTATATGAAGAAATTTGCTTATTCGTTAGTTTTATGCTTTAGTGCCTGTACATGGGGTTTTGTGCAACCAGTGCAGGCACAACTCTATAAGGATTCGTCGCGCACGGCCGAGGAACGTGCGGCCGACTTGCTTAAGCGTATGACCCTTGAGGAGAAGATAGCGCAGATACGTCATATTCATTCATGGGATGTCTTTGACGGGCAGCGGCTTGATACAGAGCGTATGCGTAGCTTCGTGGGCGATTGTTGCTGGGGGTTTGTTGAGGGATTTCCGTTGACGGGCGAGAGTTGTCACAACAATATGAACCGTATACAGAAGTATATGGTAGACAGCACCCGACTTGGCATACCCGTTTTTACTGTGGCCGAAGCCTTGCATGGCTCGGTGCACGAGGGTTCTACCATATTTCCACAGAACATTGCCTTGGCATCTACCTTCAATCCTAACCTTGCCTACAGACGTGCACAGGCTATTGCCGGCGAACTTCATTATGAAGGTATACGCCAGATACTTGCGCCTTGCATAGACGTTGTGCGCGATATTAGATGGGGACGTGTTGAGGAAACATTCGGCGAGGACCCTTTCCTCAACGCTGCGTTTGCATGCGAGGAAGTGAGAGGATATCTCGACAATGGCATATCGCCAATGTTAAAGCATTTTGGTGCACACGGCAATCCGATGGGAGGCCTTAACCTTGCATCGGTAAACTGTGGTGTTGGCGAGTTGCACGATGTCTATTTGTATCCCTTCCGCAAGGTTATAACAACGTTGCCCGTACAGGCTGTTATGTCGACATACAATTCTTGGAACCGTGTGCCTAATTCGTCTTCACGCTATCTGCTTACAGATGTGTTGCGCGACAAGTGGGGATTCAAGGGTTATGTATATTCAGATTGGGGAGCGATAGATATGCTTTACACTTTCCAGCGCACGGCTTCAAGCCAGGCCGAGGCTGCTGTGCAGGCTCTATCGGCAGGATTGGATGTTGAGGCTTCAAGCGAGTGTTATCCTAAGCTTATAGGTCTTGTCAAGGAAGGAAAGTTTGATGTTAGGCTTATTGACGAGGCTGTACGCCGTGTGTTGCTTGCCAAGTTTCGTGCCGGTCTATTTGAGGATCCTTATGGCAAACGTTATGCCTCTTCAGCACAACTACGTTCTGTAGCCAATGCAAGTCTTGCACGCGAGATAGCCGAGGAGTCGGCAGTACTTCTTAAGAACGACAATCATTTGTTGCCTTTAAACCTATCACAACTTGGTTCGGTTGCTGTAATAGGACCCAATGCTGACCAAGTGCAGTTTGGCGACTATTCGTGGAGCCGATCTAATAAGGACGGCATAACACCTCTTTCGGCTATACGTAGTATGGCCGATGAGCATGGGGTGAAGGTGCGCTATGCCCGTGGATGCAATCTTATGACTACAGATACATCGCATATTGCCGAGGCTGTGTCGGCTGCCAAGATGAGCGATGTGGCAATAGTATTTTGCGGTAGTGCCAGTGCTTCGCTTGCACGCGATTATGGTGGAGCCAATTGTGGTGAGGGATTTGATTTATCTTCTCTCTCGCTTACGGGTGCTCAGAGTGATTTGATACGTGCGGTTAAAGCCACAGGCAAACCAGTTGTGCTTGTGCTTGTTACGGGTAAGCCTTTTGCTATTGCTTGGGAGAAGGCTAATGTAGAGTCTATAATTGTGCAATGGTATGCTGGTGAACAGGAAGGCAATGCCATTGCCGACATTCTATTTGGCAAGGTCAATCCTTCAGGGCATCTTACAGTTTCATTCCCGCAGAGTGCAGGTCATCTGCCAGCTTACTACAACTATTTGCCGAGCGATCGTGGTTTCTATCATAAGCATGGCAGCTATACAAGCCCAGGACGCGACTATGTATTTTCTTCGCCCGATGCCTTATGGTCGTTTGGTCACGGAATGTCGTATACCACATATGCTTACTCTAATATGAGAGTAGACGCACAGGCTGATTCGGTTAAGGTGTATGTTGATGTTGCCAATACCGGAAATGTTGCCGGCAAGGCTGTGCCGCAGCTTTATGTGCGCGATATGTATAGTTCGGTGGCAACGCCCGTCAAGCAGTTGAAGGCATTTAACAAGGTATACCTACAACCAGGCGAGCGTGCAAGAGTGGCTTTGCATTTTGCTGTTGCCGACCTTGCCTTTACCGATGAGAAAGGTGATAGTAGGGTAGAGCCAGGCGACTTTGAGTTGCAAGTAGGCGAGTCATCCGACAGCATATTGCTTCGCGATACAATAAATATCGGAGGCATGTCGGTTGATAAGACCGAGCAAATGGTTCAGACTGTAGCTGTTAAGACAAAGGGACGCATTATTAAGATTACTGGAGTGGTGCGTGATGTGCAGGCTACACCTATCGAAGGCGTTGAGGTATATTCTGTAGGATCCAAACGAGTGGTTGCACTTACAGCCAAGTCGGGCAAGTATACAGCTGAGGTTGCATCAGATGATGTGCTGATATTCAGAAGAAGCGGACTCATAGACGAGTCGTTGCAAGTAGATGGACGCAAGGCAATAAATGTAAAAATGCGAAATAAGTAGTGTTTATCCAGCCAACTCTTCATGCAAGGCGAAAAGCATATACAAGGGGATGTTAACCATCCCCTCTTCCTTATTTTTGGAGTAGGGCAGTAAGCTTGTACGTAAGGATAGTCTGGGCATGTATTTTTGTCTGTACACTTTAAGACTCTTAGCATTCATTGTAAGCCCTGCTTTACATTCCAAGGGGAATACCTCCATACCGTCAGAGATAAGGAAGTCTACTTCGGCTGCTGAAGATGAAGTCCAGTAATAGTTGGTTTGAAGTCGTCTGAAGAGTTGAAGTTCCTGACATACGTATTGTTCTGTCAGTGCACCCTTGAACTCCTCAAATATTCTGCTGCCTTCGAGTATCACCTTAGGAGAAACACCACTCATACATCTAAGCAAACCTACATCCAACAGAAATACCTTGAAACTCTTCAAGTCGGCGTAAGCCTTGAGTGGAATATCTGGTTTGCTAATATTATATGTACGTATAATCTCTCCTGCATCACTGAGCCACATAAGAGAGTCTTCATATTCTCTTGCTCTGGCACCCTCGCGCACAAGGCCATAAACAAATTTCTTGTTTTCTTTGGCGAGTTGTGACGGTATACTGTCCCACACATATCTTATTTTCTCTATCATTTGTCTTGGGGCATGTTTAGAGAAGTCGTTCTCGTAGGCTGCAACTAATTGTTTCTGCACGTCGTCAACCTCGAAGAAGTCGTGAGTGTCCAACCATTTTAGTATAGCAGACGGCATACCGCCAATGACGAAGTATTTCTTCAGATAGTCAGTAAGTTTCTCTGTGAATGCAGCAAGGTCGCGGTTGCCATCCTTCAATATATAGTCTATCAGCATTCCCTCGCCATTAGCAAGCAGAAACTCACGGAATGAGAGTGGGTATAAATCAAGGAATTCCACTTTGCCTACTGGAAACGAAGTGCATTCGTGCAAAGCCACACCCAACAGCGAACCTGCACAGCATATAGCATATTCGGGTGCTTCTTCAGCAAAATACTTCAATGATGTCAAGGCGCGTGGCATCTCTTGTACTTCGTCAAATATTATCAGAGTGTCTTCAGGCAGAATCTTTTTTCCTGAGTAGACCGACAACTGTTCGATGATTCGTTTTGGTGACAATGTTCCTTCAAATATTGCACCCAAAACATCCTTCTGCTCAAAGTTTATATAGCAAACGTCTTTGAATGACTTTTTGCCAAAGTCTTTAAGCAGCCATGTCTTGCCAACCTGTCTTGCACCTCGAAGGATAAGTGGTTTGCGGTCGGATTTTTCCTTCCATTTCTGTAGCTCGTTTATCAGTATTCTTTCCATATCTATAGGTGTTTTTGCAAAGATACTAATTATCAATGGATTATATAGTGTTTATCACATTTTTGGCACGACTTTTAACTACATTTATCACATTTTTGGCACGACTTTTTATTGGTTTCATCACATTTTCGGCACGAGTTTGCGTGTTTTGCTGCAAAATACATAAGCTTATGTCGGTACGTTTAAGAACAGGAATACACCTCTTTGTTGTGATGAAGTGCATCAAAGAGAACCTACAGGCATTGCCGAACTGCTGTTCAAGATCCTCGCCGAGTTCGTTTATGTTCATGCCTTTCGGTAATTTAACTGTCTAATTCTGCCGTTGAGTGTTGACAACTTGCTTATCAGTTCCTCAAAAGAAGGCACCTGTCCGAAAATCATGTGCTCACACATGAACTTGTAGTCATCTTGCCATAGTCTTGCAATTTCCTCGTTGGGCACGATACATAATGTGGCAGGATAAAGCTCATCATAGTTGAATCCTTTAAGTCCGATGAACTTTCTGCGATGTTCAAGTACCGCCTTATACAGGGCTTCGTTGTGGATTGCACGGTCAGCAATTTTGTTTTCAGAATCCATCATCATTGCCAAATCATATATATGGCGAGACATACGCTCCACTCTGACCTCGTTCTTCCTGAACTCTTCATGCAGCAGGAAAACCTTTTCAAGGAATGTACGCTCTGGAATGACAGCGTTCACCTCAAATGGCTTTTCTGCAAATGGAGCTTTGCTGAAATGGGCGTCAATAGCAGCGTTGATTGCTTTTTTCTCAATAGGCTCCATCATCGATCTGCCGCTGATTTCTATCTTTACCGTATTCTTGATATATGGTGATACTTCATACAAACTATGATAGGTTATTGTTATCACTTCTGGGTCAGTTGTCGTGACTGGTGTGATTACAACATCCACAGAAAAAGCATCTGTTCGTATGCCCAAATCCACTAAAGCCTTCCTTACATCATGCTGCATCTTCTCTCTTACGAAAGAACAGGCGGCGCGACGTAGTCTGTCGCTGATTTGAGTCTTCGACAATTCACCGCTGAAACCAAGAAACTCTCTGCTGAGTGCAATATCCACGTCTTCGGAGAATCTGGCTATCAAGTTCCAGCATTTGCTGAGACTTGTACCTCCTTTGAAAGCAATATGTTCTGCATATGGCAAAGTATGAAGGGCTTTCAACACCTGCGTTACCCACCAGTCCTTTTCGATACTTGACGGCGGTAATCCGGTCTGCAATGCCACGGTATTGATAGCTTCACGTTGTCTATCTTCTGGTATGTCTATGAATTTCATCGTACAATTAGTATTTTGCGCACCCATGCAGGGGCTAGTTTTATATCATGATTGAAATCGTTGTCGTTTACATTCTTTGCGTGCTCGACTAGCACGTTGCGTTCCTCGTTGGTTATTTTGTTCTCGCCTATGGCGCGCATGGCTGTTACAACAAGCATCATCAGCTCTGATTTATAGGCAAAGTTCT
>ERZ870052.122-NODE-122-length-28405-cov-7.596936_pt1 | contig 28405 bp, 29 predicted proteins | sample MGYA00520889_ERZ870052 | MGnify/ENA primary metagenome ERZ870052 (study PRJEB32232, sample SAMN07284988) | human gut metagenome | biome: human-associated habitat; material: feces | host: Homo sapiens | place: Tanzania | collected 2014-08-14 ...
ATCAAGGCTATTTGTTTGATTTTTACAAATCAATGTTTTTCCTTTGACTGGCATAATAAAAGCTTCTCTTTAGAAGGTTAGCTATTTTTACCGCCAAAATCAAACAAATTGCCTTGATTTTTAAAAATCAAGGTGTAGTCTTTGATTTAACAAGGGAAAAGTATTATCTTTGCATCAGGAATCATCAAATTTAAAGTCTATGATAAAAGGTGTTATCACTGGAGATTTAGTAAACTCCACCAATATAGCTGCCAAATGGAGGCAAACGGTAGTAGATGCGTTGCATGTATGCGTTGAAGAATCCATTCCACTAACTCCAGTAAAGTTAGAGATGTATCGGGGAGACAGTTTCCAAGTTGTTGTTGACAAACCAGAATATGCATTAGCCATAGCCATTGCACTTAGGGCAAAAATAAAAGCCGAAACCCCAGATGGACAAAAGTTGTGGGATGCAAGATTGGCCGTTGGCATAGGTGAGATATCTTTTGAAAGCGACAATATAGTAACCAGTGATGGAGAAGCGTTCAGACTATCAGGTCATTCTTTTGACCATATAGGGAAAAAGAGGCTGAGCATATCAACTCCATGGCCCGATTTTAATACCAACATAGAACTTGTCACTCGTTTTGCAGATGACTTAATTACATCATGGACAGCAAAACAAGCAAGGGTTGTATATCAATCAATGCTTTTTCCTAAACTTCAAAAGGATTTGGCAGAAGAATTAGATATGACAAGGCAAAACTTTAATTACCACTGGAGTTCTGCAAGAGGGCAGCTTATCTTGGACTACATTGAATATTTTAAATCGTTGATCTCAAAATACATAAGGTAGTAATATGGCAACATTCATTATACTTGTAAAGTTACTCTGTGCTCATTTATGTTCAGATTTCATACTGCAGACCGATAGAATTAACAGTGGAAAGCGCAAACCTGGCATAAAAGGCATTAGTTATTTGACCCTTCACAGTATTACACATGCATGTATAGCATATTTATTGGTGACAAATTGGTCATGCTGGCAAATTCCTGTCATAGTATTCATTAGCCATTTCATAATAGATTTGGTCAAGTGCAAATGCTGCAAGGAATCGCTCTCAACATTTCTTGCAGACCAGTTTTTGCATATCGCAATTATTGTAGTATTATGGTTCTCATTATATAAAGAAGGAATAGAGTTCTCATGCCTTAACGCCCTTTGTTCGGCAAAGGTTTGGTTGGCATTTATGGCATACATGTTAATGTTAAAACCTTCGTCAATTCTCTTGGGCTTGTTTCTTAAACAATGGACACCACCCTCGTCTAACTTACAGAGTCTGCCAAAGGCTGGACAATGGATTGGCTATATAGAAAGAATACTGATCCTTACATTTGTCCTTGTGGGTAGTTTTGAAGGCGTTGGTTTCTTGTTGGCAGCAAAGTCTGTATTCCGTTTTGGCGAGTTGAACAAGGCCAAGGAAATCCAAACAACAGAATATGTCCTAATAGGCACATTTGCAAGTTTTACTATTGCCATTCTTACAGGAATAGCAATAACACATTTATATTTGTGATATCCTTATATAGCATTGACTTATGAATAAAAATATTGAGAATTTCTTAAATGAATATATGAAAAACCCAGACCCTCAGTATGCTGTTTTTCTAAAGGGAGACTGGGGATGCGGAAAGACATTCTTTGTAAACAATTGGCTTGATTCATACAAAAAGAAGATTCCTGAAGAGCAAATACTAAAGCCTGTTATGGTTTCACTTTATGGCTTAAGTGATATTAAACAGATAGCAGCAGCAATCAATAAGTCTCTTTATCCAATACTTTGTGGTAAGGCTGCAAAAGTTGGTAAAACTCTTACTAAGTTTTTATCTGCAATAGTTTTAAAACATGAAGTTGATTTAGACAAAAATGGCAATTCTGATTTCGAAATAGAGCTTAGCTTGGACTCATTGTTGCTATTGTTCAATTCTGAAGACAAGAGCGTCAAAAAAGGAAAATTGTTGATATTCGATGATATTGAACGTTGCGATATGCCAATGAAAAGGCTCATGGGGTACCTTAATTATTTTGTAGAGCTATGTCATAGCCATCTTATTATCATCGGTGATGAGAGTAAAATGACAGATGAGCAAAAAATCATATTCTCTGACTTTAAAGAAAAGACTATCGGTCGTGAATTTGAGATTAACACCAATGTAGGAAGTGCTATTAAAAATTTTACAGAACAAGAGCCAACCAATGAGTTTGTTCGCAAACATATCACTGCCATAGAGAAAGTATTCTCAATGACAGATTGCCAGAATCTACGTATATTGAGACAAGCGCTATGGGACTTCGGAAGATTTGAAGAAACCATGATAGACTTCTCAAAGGAATCCAAGTATGAGCATGTCATGCTGCATATTTTAGGCTCATATATTATATCATATTGTGAATACAGAGGCGAAAATCACGATTTGTTGGATAAATGGGTTAAGTATAATTGTAATTGGGAGACAACAAATAAAGACGAGATAAACATGTTAAAGCAACAACTTGGGAATCTCTGCCAGAGATATAACAATAGTTCGATATCCCCTTATCAGACTTTCAACATCAGCTTGGTGGAGAAAATCATCACAGAACTAAACACCGGAATTTCTATTAAAGATTTTGCAGAAGGGTATTTTGCACCAGATGTTGATGAAAACCCTTGTACAAAAATCCATGATTCTTTTTCCATGGACAATGGGACTTTTTTTGTATTCTACAACAAATTAATAGACGACATATGCAATTTAAAGATAAAAGGATTTAAAGATTTGGGGTATGCACTTACCTACTTGTTTTCTTTAGACTTTCGAAAGACAAAAGAAATCAATGAAGCAGATTTCAACAGACTTCGTGATGCCCTTCTAAATTATTTAATAAATATAACAACATCAGAAGACCTCTATTTTGCAAAATTAGAGTTTAAAAGTGGCATAAACTCTTATATGACAAATGACGAACTTCCGCGTTTGTCTATCATATGCTCGACGTTTTATAATGAATGTGAGAGAAAAATTAAGGCGAGTAAAAATATTATGACTCTAACATTGGAAAAACTTACAGATTTAAATGTGGAAGATTTATTCGATATCAACAATGAAGCCTTGCCTGACCATAGTGGTACTTATGAAATGGTTTCAATATTCAATAGTATTGATATATCTTTATTGTTCGATAACTTAGGCAAGCTTAATAATGCTTCATTGCAGACATTTAATAGTTTTATTCGAGAAAGATATAAACTATCCTATAAAATGGGAAATTGGATTAGCAACACAAATGATGATATAAAACCATTGCAGGAATTAAAAGAAAAAATAGATTCACACATTCTCAACGAACAATTAATGAGAAAGGAGGCTTTTCGTAGAATATCGGATTCTCTGGATGGAGCTATAAAAAGATGCCAAGGAGTATTAGACGAATTATAAGTCTTGTTTATTTGAAATGTACTACCTCAAATATAGAGTAGAATAGGCGTATAGTATGTATACACTATAAAAAACGGGTTTCATCACTATTCGATGGGATCCGTCTTTTTTGTTTGTATCCGTATCATTTATCCTTTTTCTTTGGTCAGCGGATTTCTTATTGAAAAAGCACATTATAAGACATCTATAACCGACATGGACAATGTCATTATTCAAATAAGGCATTGTCACACAACTATAGGTTTTCAAGTATGAAAATCAAGTTTGATTTTGTTTTTATCTACAATTGATGTTAAGAAACAGTCCTCGATGGGGCTGTTTTTCTTTTATCCCAATCTTTCGGAGTTTCTTTGCAACCGTTTTCGGAAGGGCGCACAACCAAACGGCATGGACAAAAGAGATATTTTATCTGTGGGCATGTGCAGCCTTTCCTAACCCTTCAAGCCAATTACATCATATATGAGAATTGCTTGTTGGGTAGTCTGAGAAAACGAAAAGAGACAATAGGAACAACAATGTATAATCAAACTTAAAAGAAATGAGTTCATACTTGATATTCGTACTTGTATTGACAGCGGTATATATCATCTACTACGCTGTTATAGTCACCAAAGACCTCTATGGCAAGAAGGATAATGCCAAGACAACGGAGGAAGTATTTGACGTTAGCAATATGGCTGATGCAGAGGAAAGCATCACCGTAGAAGAAAACAACGGAGGATTCAGTATTGGTGGAAACAGCTATGACACATATGTGGATGCGGTGGCAGACTATGGTGTGGGAGAAGCTGCGAATAAGCTGAATGGCTACAATGATAACATTGCCGAAGCAGGACAGGAAGAATCCGACAGAGTGAACGGAGGCTACGTCGGCAATGAAACCAATGTTTCATCTGGAGAATCTGGTGATACAGACAAAGAGAGTGCTTTTGAGAAATTGAAAGCAAAGATGGAGGAACAGTTGGAAGAAACGGAAACGTATATGTCCAACCCACTGACCGACAAAGAACTATACACGGCAATGATTATGCGAGATCCGAAGCTAAAATGGCAAATGGTGAAGAACGAACTATGAAAATGGAACGGTTTCATTGGGCTTTGTCCGCATTGGTGTTGGGCATCCCCATTCGAGCAAGTGCCAAGTGTGGCGGTGTGAACTATAGTTGGGGAGCGGACGCACTGGCAAGCATGCACGACTACGTGGTGACAATGATGCTGTATGTGCTCTATCTGCTCTATGCCATAGCAGCCATAGTAGCGGTCATATCAGCATTGCAGATATATATCAAGATAAACGCAGGAGAAGACGGAGTGACGAAATCCATTATGATGTTAGTAGGCGCATGTCTGTTCATCATTGGAGCTTCTATCGTGTTTCCGGCATTCTTCGGGTATCAGATATGGTAGGTGTTAGATTTAGGATAACGGTATCAGACAGGTAAATAGATTTTAGGATAACAACAGACTCAACTGCAGACGAGTATATAAAAAGTAACGATTAACAAACAAAAGGAAACAGAATGTTTAACAAGACAAAGAATTATTTGAAGAAGAAGGCAAAGAATGTGATGTCTTCTGGACGTTTAAAGGCAATGGCACTTATGCTCTTGGTGGGTTGTGGTGCAGCAATGGCGCAGAACTCGGCAGGTGACTACACAGCCGGCACGACAGCGTTGACGCAGGTAACGGAGGAAATCGCCAAGTATGTGCCCATTGTGGTGAAATTGTGCTATGCCATTGCAGGTGTAGTAGCTGTAGTGGGTGCTATCTCGGTGTACATCAGCATGAACAACGAGGAGCAGGACGTCAAGAAGAAGATTATGATGGTGGTTGGTGCGTGCATCTTCCTGATTGCAGCAGCCCAGGCATTGCCTCTGTTCTTCGGTATCGGATAATGACACATAATCCGAACAACAGCAAGAAGTGAGATTGTCAAAAAGAGAGTGATAACGCAAAGAAACTATTGTTATGGACGCAGATAAAGAAGAACGCTATGCGGACTTCCCCGTGTTCAAGGGATTGCAAAAACCGCTTGAATTCATGGGATTCCAAGGACGCTATATCTATTGGGCGGCAGGTACGGCAGGTGGAGCCATTGTAGGTTTCATCATTGCTTACTGTTTGTTGGGATTCGTTGTAGGGCTCGTGGTGCTTGTATTTGCCATTTCCACAGGTGCTGCCCTCATTTTCCTCAAACAGCGAAAGGGACTGCATACCAAGAAGAGCGAAAAAGGAGTGTATATCTACGCCCATAGCAAGAGCTTCTGATAAGGGAATCAAAAGAAGAACCATCATGAGAGTTGTTGGGTTGATTGCATATTGAAAGAGGTAGGTTCGCTCCGACGAAAGAAAGAGTGAGCCTACCTTTATTTGTTGCTTCCTGAAAACAAAACGCAGGAAGGAAATGCAAAAGAACAGCCACAGAGAGAATAACGAATAACCAGAAAGGAAAGAAATGATACTATACGTCATCTTGTTTTTCATTGCACTATGTATCGGCATGGCAACATCCGTATATGCCTTCGGTACTGGAGGCAAACGGAAAAAGATATTCGAGGACATCTACTTCTCTGTGGAGGAAGTGGACGGCATCGGTGTGGTGTATACCAAGAACGGTGACTACTCAGCCATACTGCGTATGGAAAATCCAGTGCAGAAATACTCCGCCAACATTGACAGCTACTATGAGTTCACCCAACTCTTCACCGCTATCTGTCAGACCTTAGGCGAAGGCTATGCCATCCACAAGCAAGACGTGTTTACACGCAAACACTTTAGGGACGAGAGTACTGACAAGCATGAGTACTTGTCGGAAGCCTACTTCCGCTATTACGAAGGACGTGAATACACAGACAGTAGCACCTATCTGACCATCACCCAAGAAAACAAAAAGAGCAGTCTGTTCTCTTTTGACCATAAGAAATGGCGCGACTTCATGGTAAAGGTTCGCAAGGTACATGACCAGTTGAAAGATGCAGGAGTGAAGGCATCCTTCCTCGGCAAGCAAGATACACAAGAATACGTAGACCGCTTCTTTGCCATGAACTTTCGGGACAAGACCGTAAGTATGACAGGCTTCAAGGTGGATGAAGAGACCATCGGCATGGGCGACAGACGTTGTAAAGTGTACAGTCTGGTAGATGTAGACTGCGCCAATCTACCCGGTGTCATCCGTCCATATACCAATATGGAAGTGAATAACACCAGTATGCCGGTGGACTTGCTGGCGGTGGTGGACAATATCCCCGGTGTGCAGTCGGTAGTATATAACCAAATCATCTTCATGCCCAACCAGAAGAAAGAGCTGGCAGTATTAGACAAAAAGAAGAACCGTCATGCCTCGATGCCCAATCCCAGCAACCTGATTGCCGTGGAGGACATCAAGCGAGTGCAGGATGTGATAGCGAGAGAGAACAAGCAGCTCGTCTATACACATTATAATATAATAGTGACCGTGGCACCCGATGTGGATATACAAAAATGCACGAACCACATAGAGAATGCCTTTGGCAGAATGGGAATACACATATCCAAGCGAGCGTACAACCAACTGGAACTGTTCGTCAACTCATTCCCAGGCAACTGCTTCGGAATGAGCGAAGACTACGACCGTTTCCTCACCCTATCGGATGCAGCCGTCAGTTTGATGTACAAGGAGAAGATCGTACATAGCGAGGACACTCCTTTCAAGGTGTTCTATACCGACCGACAGGGAGTGCCAGTAGCCATCGACATATCGGGAAAGGAAGGCAAGAACAAGTTGACAGACAACAGCAATTTCTTTGTGCTCGGACCTTCAGGCAGCGGCAAGAGTTTTTACGTCAATTCCATGGTACGCCAAGCCCATGAGCAGAATACCGACATCGTGTTGGTGGACACAGGTAATTCGTATGAAGGACTGTGTGAATACTTCAACGGTAAGTATATTTCGTATACCGAAGAGCATCCCATCACGATGAATCCTTTCCAAATCAAGAGAGAAGAATGGAACATCGAGAAATTAGGCTTCTTGAAAAACCTTGTCATGCTGATTTGGAAAGGCAGTCAAGGTACGGTAACAAAGACAGAAGACAAACTCATTGAGCAAGTCATCAACGAGTATTACGAGGCACACTTTGGAAAAGACAGTATTGGTCGTTTGTGTTTCAACAGCTTCTATGAGTTCAGTACAAGGCGCATACCGGAAATCTGTGATGAGAACGGACTGCGAGGAATCGACTTGGCATCCTACAACTATCTGTTGAAAGAGTTCTACAAAGGAGGCAGTCACGAGTTGACACTCAACGAGAACATGGACAGCAGTCTGTTCGATGAGACCTTCATAGTGTTTGAGATCGACAGTATCAAGGACGACCCGCTACTCTTCCCTCTTGTCACACTTATCATCATGGACGTGTTTCTGCAAAAGATGCGCATCAAGAAAAACCGCAAGATGCTCATCATCGAGGAGGCATGGAAAGCCATCGCATCGCCCATGATGGCAGAGTACATCAAGTATCTGTACAAGACCGCCCGTAAATTCTGGGCCAGTGTTGGTGTGGTGACTCAGGAGATACAAGACATTATCGGCAGTGAAATCGTGAAAGAAGCCATCATCAACAACTCCGACGTGGTGATGTTGCTTGACCAAAGCAAGTTCAGGGAGCGTTTTGATACCATCAAGACGATACTCGGTCTGACGGATGTGGACTGCAAGAAGATTTTTACGATTAACCGACTTGACAACAAGGAAGGACGTGCGTTCTTCCGAGAGGTGTTCATCCGTCGTGGGCAGACCAGTGCCGTGTATGGCGTGGAGGAACCGCATGAGTGCTACATGACCTATACCACGGAGCGAGCTGAGAAGGAAGCATTGAAACTGTACAAACGAAAGTTAGGATGCAATCATCAGCAAGCTATCGAGGCATATTGCAGGGATTGGGATGCAAGTGGCATCAGCAAGTCTTTGGCTTTCGCTCAAAAAGTGAACGAAGCAGGACAAGTGCTGAATATCGGTACCTCTTCTAAGGATAAGCCTTTCTAAGCCTCCTTATGCCTTTCTGGGGTAATAGTGGTTTGTGAATTTGCAAAACAAAGACGCTGACATGTCAGTGTAATTATAAACAAAACAATAGCAACGAATGAAACGACTTCTAATCATCATGCTGACAATCTGTGTATGGACCAATAAAGTCTGTGCCCAGTTTCACAGCATGAACTACGACAAGGAAACAGTGGCAGCAATGGCTACAGCTTTCGGAGCGGAAGCCGTGGCAGAAGGCTATTACAGCGAGCAGGTAGGTGCAATCTTGAAGCACTACAATGCAGCAGAGTTGGCGGCAGCAGGGATATTCGCCAGTAAGTTTTTGGAACGCAAGGCAATGACCGATTTGGGATTGTGGAACAGCAGTACGGAGAACTACTATTACAAGCGCATCTACAATATGGTGAGTCATAAGATAATGCCAAAGATATGGACAGTCTCGAAGATGATGCTCCACTCTCCTCAGACCGCTTTGTATTGGGGAAGTTATCTGGTAAAGGTATGCGATGACACCAAGAATCTGTGTATGCAGTTTGAAAGTGTCGTCACCAACTCCACTTTGACATTTGCAGACATACAGTTTCTGGAAATCAACAAAGAGATAGCAGCCATACTGAAACTGTCGGACATCGGCAATGTAGACTGGAAAGGAATGCTGAATGATTTGGCGAAAGTACCAGGAAACTTCACGGTGGACAATCTGACGGCAGACATCGACAACCTATACAATATGGGAGTGGGACTTGCCACATCTGGCATGACCAATATCGGTGACGCACTGTTGCAGAAAAGTGCGTTCAAAGAAGTGTTTAATGGCAAGGTGAGCAAGGTCATAGACATATACAATAACTATAACGACCTGTTTGAGCAATTTGACAAAGATGTGGGCAACACCTTATTGGGTATGGTAGGCGGCAAAGACAATGTCGCAGGACTGTTCAATATCGCCGACTACAATCTCACGTCGTGGATAACCGACTATATGAGTGAGGCAAATGGACAGTACTACACCCAGCGCTGGTATATCTACCGTAGGGACAGAGGATCCGAAACACTTGTGGAGTATAATCCTCCGACGGACGACAACAGCATATTGAAGGGCGACCACTGGTATAGGATAAGTACCAAAGACCCCGACTTCAAACCAGACGGAAATCAGAGGGAAGCCATTTTGCAAAACTCTGAGAACCATGCCGGATGGTCACGAACCAAGGTGCAGCAGCTGAACAATCTAAATGACGGATATAACTACAATATAAGCTATTGGTTAAGCAGCTATACCATCAGTAAAAAGAAAAAGCAGAAGCAAAAGGCATTCGCCTATCACATATTGGTTACAAAAAGTTGGGACAGAGAAGAAACTGTCTATGAAGACGTGTTCGACTCCTATTCAATGGACTTAAACACCTTCAAGGCACAACTGCAAGCACGTCTGTCTGAACTGAACGACAATGAAGAAGGCTACACCTATTATATAGGTAGCGACACACGCAACTACTATCAGGCAACCGATGCAGCCAAGCTGAAAGGATGCGAGAGTGTAACCATTAGTGTGACTTGCTCAGACGGTGTGACCTTGGGACAAGGAACAACGCAATACAAATGCAGCGAATGTGGCAAGTCGCTCAATGCACACAGCAAGGAATGCGCAATGAGGACAACCGTAACGGAAGGCAATTTGGATTTGTCGGAATTTGACAGAATGCAGCAAGAAGCCGACAGCAAAGTAGCTGTGCTTCAGGTGCAGATAGGACAGTTGGAGGCAGAAAACAAGGAGTTGCTTCGCAAGATAGCCAATTCCAGTGTAGAAGATGCTGCCGTCTATCGCCAACAATACAATGCCAACAAAGACCAGATAGACAAACTGAATGTGGAGTTGGCGACATGGCGACAAAAGCAGCAAGAAATAGCAAAAGCCAAGGAAGAAGCAAGCAAGGACAATGACGTGGCAACCGATGACTACTATCACATTCCAGCCATCATGAACGATTGCAAGACAGCCTATAACCTCACTTGGCAAGACAAAGGAGTGTGGAATGGCTACGTGTATACACGTAAGGCTACCGTTCCAAACATCAACGGCATCGTTACCTTCAAAGCAACATTGTCGATAGCGAGAAAGCCCAAGATTGTACTTGGTGTAAAGGTACACCGTGCCATCATGCAGATAGCATGGGACTTGACATCGGAATACACAAATACCAGTGTGGTAGACGTGATGACGCTTGACAGAAGCAAGTCAGAGCAAGAAAAAGCCGACGAAGTGAACCGCCGAATATCCGAGATAGCAAGGGAATATCCATCGTGCAAGATAACCACCGAATATGCAAAGAGTGACCCGATGGAAGAGCAAACCAACAGCGATGTGAAACATCTGTTGTGGTCGAGTGACCGACTGGAGATAGCACGAGAAGTGGACAGCCGTATCACAAAGATTTACGCTGACTTGGTATCGCTGGAAAAGATGATGCACTACAAGCGGAGCATCATAGATGTACTAAAAAGTGCATTACCAGAGATTGACGATAACATGGGACGCAGACAGACCATATTGGAAGAATGCTATGAGCGTTGGATCAATGGAGCCAGAGACAGAAAGGAGGCAAGTGGATGAGGACGACTTTGATGATAGTAATGCTATTGACACTGCTACCCAATGCAGCAAGAGCCCAATGGGGCTTTGACGTGTCGAGTGTGGAAGCCTATATCAATGACCACAAAAAACAGCGTAGTCTGCTCTTGGCACGAAGTACATTGGAATACAGCAACCAATTACTGCACGACTATAGCCAGAAAGAGACAGGTGAATACAAGACACTGAATGTGGAATTGGACAAATACACCAGGGCGTTTGATGTGATAGACGTGATGTACCAGTCGTTGCGCACCGTGCTGAACGTAAAAAGTACCTATGAGAATGTGAGTGAACGGATTGGCGACTACAAGCGGTTGTTGGAAGACTTCAACAGAAAAGTGGTGAAGCGCAAACATATAGCCCTTGCCGACACCATGCTATTATCCATCAATGCCAGAGCCATCAAGCAAATAGCAGCAGATGGAGAACAGCTATACAAGAGTGTGAACGATTTGGTGCTGTATGCTACAGGAGCGGCAGCTTGTTCCACATCAGACTTGATAATGGTATTGGAAGCCGTCAACAATTCGTTGGACAATATTGAAAGGCATTTGAATAGAGCCTACATTGAGACTTGGCGGTATGTGCAGGTGCGCATGGGATATTGGAAAGAGAAAGTGTATCGGACAAAGACCAAGGCAGAGATATTGGATGATGCGTTTGGACGATGGCGAAAGGCAGGAAAATTGGGTAAAGAATAAATAGCAAATGCAAATGGGACAAATAAGATATATAAGGATGTTGGCAATTTGGGTGGTTGGAGCTGCTGCAACAACAGCATACGCCCAAGGCGTGACATATAATCACGACCCAGCGAAGAAGAACCAGATAATGGTGATGGAGACAGGAGGAGGTTCGCTGACTCCAGAACTATACTACTGGACATTTCACAAGAACTATAAAAAGTCGGCAGCAAGCAAGAACAAGCTGACCTATCGTACTGTAGCAGGTCTGAACGCCTATAATCAGGTGGCGTATGCTGAGAATATAGACTCTGCGCTGACAAGCAGAGCTGCGATAGAAGCATTGAATGTGGCAGATAGACAAATAGACTTGGCGTGGACAGCCGAAGGCAATAAGATAGAAGCGGCAATGGCAAGGTTCAAACAGAACATAGACCGTATAATGTTCGTTGGTGGCACAGTCAATGAAAAGCTACGCTGGACAGAGTATTACAATATGTACAACTGCGCCATCAATGCCACAAAGGATGCCTATATGCCCAATGCACAGCGAAAGAAAGAATACCTACGCATCTATGAGGATATGGTAAGGCAGAACGAAACACTGTTGCGCTACCTTGTGCGACTACATAGTGCATCACGCACCAACACCTTGCTTACGGCAACACATGAAAGGACGTTGCATAAAGAAAATATTGTGAACGAGGCAAAGAGCAGATGGAACGAGGCAGTAAAAAGATAAATGCCTTTTATAGGGTAAGCCTTTCTGAGCCTTCTTGGGAGGACTAAGCCATTAGAGAAACGATAAAACAAAATACGACATGGATAATAATATTCAGATTTTCAACAATGAGGAGTTCGGAACGATACGCATTAAGGGAACACCTGATGCGCCATTGTTCTGTTTGGGCGATGTATGCAAGATGTTGGGTTTACGTCAAGGTCATGTGAGAGAGCGACTTGACGATGGGGTCGTTTCAACCGAACCCATCCTCGACAGTCTTGGAAGAGAGCAAGTTGCAAACTTCGTTACAGAAGATGGACTGTATGATGTAATCCTTGACAGCAGAAAGCCGGAAGCAAAACGATTCCGCAAATGGGTGACATCAGAGGTGTTGCCTACCATCCGCAAACATGGGGCGTATATGACCAAAGACGCATTGGAACGAGCCATCGCTGAGCCCGACTTTTTGATACAGTTGGCAACGACGTTGAAAGAGGAAAAGGCGAAGCGGTTGGAAGCGGAACAGCAATGCGAGGCACAGAAACAAATCATCGGAGAAATGGAGAAGAAAGTGAGTTATCTTGACTTGATACTCTCTTCCACCAGTACCATGACCATCACCCAAATAGCGCAGGACTATGGTATGTCAGGACAACGAATGAACAAATTACTGCACGGATTACGCATCCAATACAAGGTTGGTGAACAATGGATATTGTATGCCGAATATAAGGACAAATGCTATGTGAGCAGCGAGACCATCCATTTTATGACCAACGAAGGAGTTCCATGCACCACACTCAATACCAAATGGACACAGAAAGGACGGCTGTTCCTCTATGACATACTGAAGAAAGAGGGCATCTTGCCCAAAATGGAATGGGCGAAAAAGGTCGCGAGGGACAAAAACGCCCCAAACGAGACAAGAAATAGCAACGATTTAGAGTAAAACGCATATGGCAGACAACAGTAATATTTTATCCGACTTCGGCATCAATCTCCTTGAAGAAGATATAGATGACGTGATATTCCAGACCAACGAGTTCCTGTGTGATGCCACATTCACAGGCTCACAGGGACCATTTTGGTGGATTCTGCAAATGAGTATGGCATTGGCTGCGCTGTTCTCAATCATCGTAGCGGCAGGTATGGCGTACAAGATGATGGTGAAGCATGAGCCATTGGATGTGATGAAACTCTTCAAGCCATTGGTCATTTCAGTGATACTCTGTTGGTGGTATCCACCGGCAGATACAAACATGACAAATAGCGGCAGCAGTTGGTGCGTATTGGATTTTCTATCCTATATACCGAACTGCATCGGCAGTTACACTCATGACCTATACAGTTCGGAGGCGACACAAATCAGTGACAAGTTTGAGGAAGTGCAGCAGCTCGTCTATGTACGAGACACGATGTACACCCACATCCAAGCTCAGGCAGACGTGGCACACAAAGGAACCTCGGACCCCAACCTGATAGAGGCTACAATGGAAAATGCAGGAGTGGACGAAGTGACGAATATGGAAACCGACGCATCCAAGCTATGGTTCACCTCACTGACAGCAGGAGCTGTGGTAGGTATCGACAAACTGGTGATGTTGATAGCATTGATAGTGTTCAGAATCGGTTGGTGGGCAACGATATACTGCCAACAGATACTCTTGGGAATGCTGACGATATTCGGACCGATTCAATGGTCATTTTCCTTGCTGCCGAAATGGGAAAGCAGTTGGGCGAAGTGGCTGACACGCTATCTGACCGTGCATTTCTACGGAGCCATGTTATACTTCGTCGGATTCTATGTATTGCTGCTGTTTGACATCGTTCTATCCATACAAGTGGAGAACCTTACAGCCATCACAGCCAGTGAACAGACAATGGCAGCCTATCTACAAAATGCGTTCTTCTCAGCAGGTTATCTGATGGCAGCAAGTATAGTGGCTTTGAAGTGCCTTAACCTTGTACCTGATTTGGCAGCTTGGATGATTCCAGAAGGAGACACAGCATTTTCAACAAGGAATTTTGGTGAAGGCGTGGCTCAGCAGGCTAAGATGACGGCATCTGGAGCTATGAGCAGGATAATGTAGTAGATAATGTTCATGCGGAAAGTGAAGCGATTGGATATTTGGTAGGGCTTGGACAAAAACCGTAAAAACCGTTGGTGCGCTCTTAGACGGTGAGCATCACTCGGAAAACAGTAACGGTGGTAAACAAAAATAATGACAAAAACAATAAAAAATAACGAATTATGGAAAAGAATGCAATGAAAGAGTTGGGAGAAAAGATTGATAAGTGGCTTGAAAACGAGCAGTTCGTGGCATTTGCCAACGAACGAATGAACAACGTGCTGTTGAACAAACGACATCCCATTGATCCGATGTTTGAGGAGATGGACGAAGGGTTTGACGAGGAGGACGAGTATGTAGTGCCGATGGTGGAATACCTGAGCAGCCGATTGCACAAGGCGAAGCTCTGCAAGAACAGACGCAAGCGTGAGAAGGAACTGTGGTGGGTTTGGTATGAGATTGCCATGCAGGGCATCTATATCAAGGTGTTCTACTGCTACTATGAAAATCTGGTGGAAGAACTACGACTGGAGATTATGCCGATGCTGTACAGAGAGTATATGCAGTTGCAGAAGAAAAGCAAGAAGTAAGCTATGGTAATCAAGAACTTAGAAAACAAAATCAAGTTGGTGGGCATTGTTTGCACCGCCTTCTTGATTGGTTGTATCATCATCAGCGTGTCGAGTGTATGGACAGCAAGATGTATGGTGACAGATGCCCAGCAGAAAGTGTATGTACTGGATGGCAACGTCCCCATATTGGTAAACCGTACAACGATGGATGAGACCCTTGATGTGGAAGCCAAGAGTCATGTAGAGATGTTTCATCACTACTTCTTTACACTGGCACCTGACGACAAATACATCAAATACACGATGGAGAAAGCCATGTATCTGGTGGACGAGACAGGATTGGCACAGTACAACACATTGAAAGAGAAAGGTTTCTATTCGAATATCTTAGGTACAAGTGCCGTGATTTCGATATTCTGTGACAGCATCAAGTTTAACAAGGAGAATATGGAGTTCACCTACTATGGACGACAGCGCATTGAGCGACGCAGCAATATCCTGACACGAGAACTGGTGACAGCAGGACAATTGAAGCGAGTGCCAAGAACGGACAATAATCCACATGGACTATTGATAACAAACTGGAGAACGCTGTTGAATAAGGATCTTGAGCAGAAGACCAAGAGTACGTATTAGACTAAGAAATGATATACGACAATGAACATCAAGCGAATGATATTCGGGGAGAAAATGCCCGACAAGGACGATCCGAAATATAAAGAGCGATATGAGCGAGAAGTGAAGGCTGGACGTAAGTTTGCGGAGACGCTGCATATAGACAAGTTTGCAGCAAGCATACAGCGATTTGCAGACAGACACCGAACTGCGTTTCTGGTGATAGTGTTCGGATTTGTGGTAGGCAGTTTTGCATGGAACATCTACCGATTGGCAGTAGTGTACAATCACAAGCCCAATCAACGGACAGCGACAGAAATGCAAGACAGTCTGTTGAGAGAACGACACAAAGCGTTGGAACATCATAAAGAAAAGGTGGACAGGGAGCGTGAACAAGAAGTAGAACCCATAAACAGACAAGGCAATGAAGATAACAGAAAAGATAAACTTTAGACAACCGAAGTATATGCTTCCTGCCATACTCTACTTTCCATTGTTGGGAGCCTCGTATTTCATCTTTGACTTGTTCAATGCAGAAAAAGCCGAAGTGACGGACAAGAGTATGCAAACCACAGAATACTTGAACCCCGAACTGCCAGGAGCAAAGACAAAGGGAGACGGTATCGGAGGCAAGTATGAGAACATGACCAAGGCATGGGGGAAGATTGGCGATTACACCGCTGTGGACAACATCGAACGAGACACCCCAGAAGAAAATCAGGAACAATATGAATCAAAATATACAGAAAACGACATTGCCCTGCTTGATGAGCAAGAGAAAAACAAGGCACAAGCAGAAGCAGCCGATGCCAAAACGCGTGAGAAAGAAGCAATGGCGGAGTTGGAGAAGGCCCTTGCGGAAGCGCGATTGAGAGGACAGACAAGTGCAGGTGGCGGCAATACGAAACATGGTGAATCAGCAGCCATCAACGGAACGAATAATCCAAATGGAAGCAATCAAGCATCAGTAGAGCTTTCAGGAAAGATTTCAACCGACCCAAATGCCGTGAACAAACCATCGGATGAGGAAAAGCCAAGTGAGATGGTGAAAAAGGTGAGGACTACATCAGACTATTTCAATACCCTTGCCCAAAATGAGCAGGAGCCAAAGTTGATAAAAGCCATCATTGATGAGAACGTGAAGGCAACGGATGGATCGAGAGTACGCTTGCGACTGTTGGATGATGTAGAAATCAATGAGCATGTAGTGAAACGAGGTTCTTACCTATATGCCACAATGAGCGGTTTCGCGTCGCAAAGAGTAAAAGGCAGCATCAGCAGTATTATGGTAGATGACGAACTGGTGAAAGTCAGCTTGTCACTATATGACACAGATGGATTGGAAGGACTGTATGTGCCGAGCAGCCAATTCAGAGAGACAACCAAAGATGTGGCAAGTGGAGCTGTGAGTGGCAATATGAACATGAATACATCCGGTACTGGCAGCGGTTTCTCGCAATGGGGAATGCAAGCCATGCAGAATGCCTATCAGAAGACCAGCAATGCCATAGGCAAGGCTATCAAGAAGAATAAGGTGAAGCTGAAGTACGGGACATTTGTGTATATCATCAATTCAAAGGAAACCAAAAAGTAACAACACATGAATATGAAAATCATTCAGAGAATAGGTTTGGCAGTAGCTGGACTAATGGCAACAATGACCATGCAAGCGCAAGAAACGTATCAAGAGCTGGAACAACTGACAGTCAATGAGGAAGTGACCACAGTTATCACGGCAAGTGAGCCGATACGTTTTGTAGACATTTCTACAGATAAGGTAGTGGGCGACCAGCCCATCAACAATACCATCAGACTGAAGCCCAAGGAAGGAGGTCATGCAGACGGTGATGTTTTGGCGATTGTAACCATTGTAACAGAACGCTACCGTACACAATATGCCCTACTCTATACGACACGCCTAAAAGAAGCTGTAACAGACAAGGAAATACGCAAGCAGGAGAAGACCGCCTATAACAACCCAGCAGTGAGTATGTCCACAGAAGACATGACACGCTATGCATGGAAAGTGTGGAACTCACCAGCAAAATTCAGAAATGTGGCAAGCAAGGCACATCGAATGGTGATGCGCATGAATAACATATATGCAGTTGGCGACTACTTCTTCATTGACTTTTCCGTAGAGAACAAAACAAACATACGCTTTGACATTGATGAGATACGTGTGAAATTGGCAGACAAGAAACTGTCGAAAGCCACCAATGCGCAAGTCGTAGAACTGACACCAGAGTTGATGTTGCAAGGTAACAAAAGTTTCAAGTACGGCTACCGAAATGTCATGGTGCTGAAAAAGATGACCTTCCCCAACGACAAGGTGCTGACCATCGAAATGACGGAGAACCAGATAAGCGGACGCAACATCAGTGTGAGCATAGACTATGAAGATGTGCTGTCGGCAGACTCGTTTAATGTGGTAATGTTGGAGGAGGAATGATGAAAATGAAGAGCATAATGATGGCAGTGGCATTGATCGCCACTGCTTCAACGACAAAAGCGCAAACTAATAGCGACAGAATATCAGTTGGTGTTGGTGCGCTCTATGAGCGAGGATTGGATATGACCATATCCTATGAGCATGAGACAAAATACCACAATGCGTGGGAGTATTTCGTGAATGGTTATATCAAATGGGATGAATGCCAGTCGTGTGGCCACATATGTCCTGACTCCTTTTGGAGAAACTATAGAAGCTATGGTTTCGGTATCGCCTATAAGCCATGCGTGACCAGAGGACGTAACCATCATGGCAACCTACGCATCGGAGCTTCAGCAGGAAGTGACACCAAGGATTTCTTGGGAGGCGCACATTTCGGTTATGAGCACAACTATACACTGCGTGGAGGTTGGAAACTCTATTGGCAAGTGAAGAGTGACATAATGATAAAAGGTGAAGACCTATTCAGAACAGGTGTTGTATTAGGTGTGAAACTGCCAGTAAAGTAAGAAAGAAGGTGAAACCAAAGAAAGACGAATGATGAAACGAAGATATACACATTATATAATAGGAGTGCTGATGGCAGTGCTGTTGGTAGCCTGTGACGCACATCGTGATTTCCCAGATACAGCAATGAAGCCCTGTCATATTCTGTGTACGGATGGCAATGTCATGTCGTATGCAGACTATGAGAAGTCGGGAAAACAAGCCATAGCCGTAGTGTTCCATATCAACCAACGAGAAGATGTGGAAGGAAACGGTTATGCCGTTTATCTATGGGATATAGCTTCAGAATCCTTTGCTGATAGTATCGGTGTGGCACAAGGCACGTCAGCAGACCTAACCGCTTATGATGGAAACACCAATACCTTCGCATTGTATGGTACGACCGACACCTTCTCCCCTTTGGCAGAGAAAGTGTTCGACATTTGGAGATACGGACAGAGTGCCTATATCCCGAGTGTAGCACAAATGCGACTGCTGTATGCTGCCAAGGCTGTAGTGAACCCCATCATCGAGAAATGTGGTGGAGACCCATTGCTGGATGAGACCAATGACTGTTGGTATTGGACATCGACAGAAGTGAAAGGACAACAGGCAGCCAAGGCATGGCTCTACTCTTTAGGAAGTGGAGCCATGCAGGAAACGCCAAAAATCCAGGCGCATAGAGCGAGACCGATAATTACGCTGAATGATTGAGGCTGAGAATTTGGATTTTTAGACACCGCTCAATCTTGGATAGGGTTTCAAGGGACAAGTTTTCTTGTCCTTTAAGAACCTTTGAGACATATTGCTGGCTACAGCCCATCAGTTCAGATAATTGCTTTTGGTTCATTTTGAGTTCTTCCATCTTGTCAAGCATCATCATGGCAATATGCTGGGAATAGCGTAACCACGATTTGTTCGCTATACGCCATTCTGCATTCTCACGCCATTTTGACGGAGTGGATGACTGATGTTTCTTCAGATTGGAAATGATTTCATTTGTAGATTTCATAGCAACCTCCTTTTCTATATGATTTCATTTAAGAACTCCATAAAGGAATCCTTGTCGGCTATATCGTTCTCTAACAAGAAGCGTCTGACTCTTTCCATCCGAGCGAGTTCAACCAAGGTATGTTCACGCTCTTGCATAGTACGAGTCAACTTGATGGCACCACCTGTAATAATGTAAATGCCTGGTTCAAGTTTGATGGCATATATGCGGAGCCAAGAGGCATGACGTGGAGTGTTGTGAAGACGAGCTTTTTCTTTACCAAGAAGCATCTCTGATGTTCGACTATTCTCCAATGGTCGGAAAATGCTGTCAAGATTAGCATCTGGAGATATATCCATTATTAGACATTGCAGTCTTTCACTATCCTCGATGGTGTCATAAATGGCTTGATTGACGTCTGTTATTTTAAAATATGAAGACAAATCGTCAATGTTCTGTTTGAAGAAACTGCGCAACCAGGTCACATCATTCCATTGTCCAAGAATGGAATCAAGGACATTGTCAAAGCAGTCATCATATCTGACAGCCCAAAGACGTTCATTTTCAGTAATAAGATCAAATTTCATATTCTATGATTTTGATACAAAGATACAATGAATATACGAATCGTACAACTTATAGGTTGATTATTTAAGGAAATTTATGGAAGAAAGTAAGGAGTTACAAGGGTTCTACAAGATATTCAGGGCGGTGATTTATATCTCCGTACTGATGGAGTTCTTTGAGTATGCTATAGACCCAAGCCCGATGGGAAGCATCGTATGCGACTTGCATAGTCGTATCAAGCAGTGGATGATATATCAGGATGGGAATATGGCCTATAGCAAGATTGCCACCTTTCTGTTGGTGTGTATCACTTGTGTAGGCACGAGAAACAAAAAGCATCTGGAGTTTGACGCAAGGAAACAGGTGCTTTATCCATTGGTGAGTGGTGTAGGCTTCATTGTGTTATCCGTCTGGTTGTTCAATACACCGATGGAAATGCAAGTGTATATGTTCTCGCTGAACACCTTATTATATATGGCAACATCCATCATAGGTGTGGTATTGGTGCATATAGCCTTGGATAACATCAGCAAGTTCCTGAAGGAAGGGCTGTTGAAAGACCGTTTTAATTTCGAGAACGAGAGCTTTGAACAATGCAAGGACTTGCAGACCAATGACTACAGTGTGAATATCCCCATGCGCTACTATTATAAGGGTAAATTTAGAAAGGGATGGGTAAACATTGTCAATCCCTTTAGAGGCACATGGGTGGTTGGAACGCCAGGCTCAGGAAAGACTTTCTCCATCATCGAACCATTCATCAGACAGCATAGCGAGAAAGGATTTGCGGTCGTCTTATATGATTATAAGTTTCCGACACTTGCGACTAAGCTGTACTACCACTATCTGAAGAACAAAAACGCCAAAGACAGCAAGATGCCTAAAGGTATGAAATTCAATATGATAAACTTCGTGGACGTGGAATATTCAAGAAGAGTGAACCCTATCCAGTTGAAGTATATCAACAATTTGGCAGCTGCGAGTGAAACGGCAGAGACCTTGTTGGAGTCGTTGCAGAAAGGCAAGAAAGAAGGCGGTGGCGGCAGCGACCAGTTCTTCCAAACATCAGCAGTGAACTTCTTGGCTGCATGTATCTACTTCTTCTGTAACTGGGAGAAAGAACCATACGACAAGGACGGCAACATGCTGATAGCAGAGAAGGTGCAAGACAAACAAACGCTGCGTATGATACCCACAGGAAGAGTTTTCGACAAAATGGGGAAAGAAGTGGAACCTGCCTATTGGTTGGGCAAGTACAGCGATATGCCCCATATCCTTTCCTTCTTGAATGAAAGCTACCAGACCATCTTTGAGGTATTGGAAACAGACAACGAAGTGGCACCATTGCTCGGTCCGTTCCAAACAGCATTGAAAAATCGTGCAATGGAACAGTTGGAAGGTATGATTGGTACACTGCGTGTGTACACCTCCAGACTCGCCACCAAGGAAAGCTACTGGATATTCCATAAGGACGGAGACGACTTCGACTTGAAAGTCAGCGACGCGAAGAACCCAAGTTATCTGCTGATAGCAAACGACCCCGAAATGGAAAGCATCATTGGAGCATTGAATGCCCTAATCCTCAATCGACTTGTGACAAGAGTAAATACCGGGCAAGGCAAGAATATCCCGACAAGCATCATCGTGGACGAGTTGCCCACCTTGTATTTTCACAAGATAGACCGACTGATAGGAACGGCACGAAGTAACAAAGTGAGCGTGACGTTAGGTTTTCAGGAGCTTCCGCAGCTGGAAGCCGACTACGGAAAAGTCGGAATGCAAAAGATTATTACCACAGTGGGTAATGTGGTGAGTGGTTCGGCACGAAGCAAGGAAACCTTGGAATGGTTGTCCTCGGACATCTTCGGCAAGGTTGTACAGTTGAAGAAAGGTGTCACCATTGACCGTGACAAGACAAGCATCAATCTCAATGAGAATATGGATAGTCTGGTGCCAGCCTCGAAAATATCGGATATGCCGACAGGATGGATATGCGGTCAGACAGCACGTGACTTTGTGAAAACCAAGACAGGACGCGGCGGCAGTATGAACATACAAGAGAGCGAGGAGTTTAAAACCAGTAAGTTCTATTGCAAGACGGATTTCAACATGGCAGACATCAAAAAAGAAGAAGATGGCTATGTGGCGTTGCCCAAGTTCTACACATTCAAGTCAAGAGACGAACGGGAACGCATCCTATATAAGAATTTCGTGCAAGTCGGAGAGGATGTGAAGTCGATGATAAATACGATACAGAGGTATAAGGTGAAGTAAATGCAGTCTTTGTTATTGAGCCTTACTAAGCCCCTTAGGCAGACTAAGCCAAGGGTGCTGAGATAACAGATGATAAGAGTAATGACATGAACAGGATAAGAAAAACGATAGTGGTGGCGTTGATGATGTGCTTGTGCCTGATGGTACAGGCACAGACTACAGTGCAGAGCCAGTCGGACTTGGGAATATTTCATCTCCCTCTTTTTGAACGTGCGGTACGCTGCATCAAGTTCTATGAAGGTTGGCACGACATCAAGCGCAACTACCCCTATATAGGATGGGGACATTGTGTGCAGCCACATGAGAACTTCAAGAAAAACCTGACATTGGAGCAAGCGGACTCGCTGCTACGAAGTGACCTAAGAACCTTTTGCGGAATGTTCCGCAAGTACGGCAAGGATTCGTTGTTATTAGCAGTACTTGCTTATAATGTGGGGCCATATAAAGTGCTTGGAGATAGAAGAAAGTTCCGTAAAAGCCGATTGTTGCAGAAGATAGAGCGTGGGGAAAGGGATATAGAAAGGGAGTATCTGGACTTCTGCCGATGGAAAGGAAAGGTGATTGCTTCGATAAGGCGAAGACGGAATACGGAGCTTAGGCTGTTGTATGAGCCTTGAATATTTTGGGGTGCTTGTAGGTGCGGTAAACAGAAAAACCGTTGGGGCTTGCGAAATTGTGCTGTCACTCGGAAAACATAAATAAGGTCTTGTTCCGACAATATAGTTAGGACAAGACCTTATTTATAGGTAGTAATAACCCGTAAAAACAAACATTTAATGGCAACAATAAAATTGAAATTCCGTCCGTCGTCAGTATCCGAGACAGAGGGAACGCTGTATTATCAGGTGATACACAAGCGAAAAGTAAAGTGGATAAGCACTGGGTATCATGTATACCCATGTGAATGGGACGAAAAGACAGGCGAAGTGCTGATTCCGCCAAACAGCGAACGAAAAGCAGAATTAGAAAAGATGCAGCGCCAAATAAATTGGGAGTTGAAGCAATGGGACGGCATTATCGTGGAAATGGGAAACCTGCATAAGAATGTCACTATAAATGAACTGTGCGATGCATTCAATAAAACCAAGACCCAAAAGACCGTCTTTATGTTTCTACAAGAACAGGTGACGAAGAAAGAGCAGATGAAACGGCAAGGGACAGCCATGACATACTCTAACGCCTATCGGCGGTTCAAAGAGTTTCGTGAAGGCCAGGACTTGACCTTTGACGAACTCACTCCGGATATGATGGAGTGTTATGAGGCATGGCTAAAAGACAGAAGATTGAAGCAGAACAGTATAAGCTGCTATCTGCGTACACTATGCACCTTATTATATAAGGCAACCGATGAAGGAGTGAGGATAGACAGCAATCTGTTCAGTCATGTGCGTCTGTCATACGTCAAAACCACCAAACGAGCCATCAGCGAAAAAGAGATGAGAGCCATAGCCACGTTGCAATTGCCCGAAGGTACGTCTATAGCCTTTGCCCGTGACGTGTTTATGTTCAGTTTCTATATGCGAGGAATGCCGTTCGTCGACATCGCCTATCTGCGGAAGAAGGACTTGAAAAATAAAATGTTGGCTTATAGCCGCAAGAAGACCAACCAATATCTGACGGTGGAATGGGTAAAAGAGGCGCAAGAAATAATCGACCGATACGCACAAATAAATCCCGTCAGTCCCTATCTTCTTCCTATTATTCAGCAAGATGACGGAACCGAACAAAAACAATATCATCGTATGTTGGAGAACATCAACTATAATTTGAAGAAGATAGGTGAAATGACAGGATTGAAAATGCCACTCACCACATATACCGCACGGCATACATGGGCAAGCATAGCGAGAGACATGGACATACCCATTCCAATAATCAGCGAGGGCATGGGACATAACTCCATAAGGACAACGCAAGTGTATCTGAACTCCATTGATGTGTCGAAAATCAACGAGGCAAACAAGAAAATAATACGGAAAATAAGGAAAAATAATGTTTAACAAATGAATGTCTCTCATCCGTATTTTGTACGTCAAAATACGGATGAACCGAATTGGAACTGAAAATCAAGGCGTTTTATGGTGCTGATATGGCAGATTTATTAAACATTTCTAGGTAAAATCGCAAAATGGCGGAAGATTTTCGGGAGAAGATGATAATAAATGCAAGAAAAAATGTACCTTTGCAGCACGTTCCGTATTTTGACGTACAAAATACGGATGAACGGATAGAGACATTAAGCCAAATGAGAGAGGGTAAAGCCAAAACTATTGACACTCCTCTCAGACTGGACAAACATACAGTTTAATAGTATGATTTTATGAACAATGTTATTGTAAATCTGGCACAGTCATCCCAAGTGATGACAGCCAACAGTGACATAAAGTAGATAAGAAAATGACGCAGGTCAGCTCACTTCCTTCTTCTACAGCCGACGTAAATGATATGTATAACAACAAGCGTTTACCAAAGGGCATCCACGTTATTCGGTCTGATGAAAAATCGGCTCGAAAAGTAGAAGGAATGTCCGAGAGCGAAGTAGAAGGAACGCCATGGGGATACCTCTTTATCCAACATTTTGCGGCAGAAAAATTTGAAAAAACACTTGAAACCGTCAAGCTGGAAGGCGATTTCAAACCTAATTGTTTTATCCATCGGACCATCACTTATAAGCGTAAGCCAAATGGCAAAGGCGTTATGAAAGAAGAAAAGCCAAGTGTCAGCGGTCTTGTGTTTTTGCAAGGAGAGACAGACAAGCTTAAAGTCTTTCTCCAAAAAAACTTTCCACGATACCATCTTGTAAACAATTGTATGGATGGAACCCCAGCTTCCATTAAAGACAGCGTAATGCGCCCCTTTATGCAAGTGATGGAATCAGAACCAGAACGTATTACTTTCTTGCGTGATCCGTTTGTGAAGTTTGCCAAAGACCATGTAAAGCTTCGCGTATTAACAGGAATCATGGCAGGACAAGTAGGCTATGTAGTGCGTATATTGAAAAATCGTCAGCTCGTTATGGACTTCGGTGGCTATGCAGTGGCTATCAATGATGTGCATAATGAGGATTTTGAGATAGCAGAATAATCCACACACCATTATTTTTCACAAGATGAAAAATGATTTTTTTACGTATTCTCGTCAAAAAATAGAAAAAGACAAAGCAGCTGGCAGATGTGATGTCGCCAATAACCGTGGTGCGGCACTCAAATGCCTGTCCAAATTCTTAGGCAAAGAAGAATTGACGTTCGGTGAGTTGTCACTAGAAATGATGACACAGTTCAAGGGATGGCTAAAGGCCAATGGACGCAAGGAATCAACCGTCCGCCTCTATTTGTACCAGATTCATACGCTCTACAAAGAAGCGGAGAAAGAAGCCATTGCCCCACATCTGCCGTTGCTGAGTGGTATAAAGTTGCCTTTGCCATCCAAACAGAAGTGCGAGTTGCTTACGGAGGAGGAATTGCGTAGAATGCGCTATGCCGACCTGTCTGATTCCATTTCACAGACATTTGCCCGTGACATGTTCTTCTTCAGCATCTATTGCCGAGGAATAAGTTTTACGGACTTGGCCCATATTAGAAAAAACGACATCAAAGGTTTCACGCTCACGTACACCTCACAAGTGCTCACCCCATCCATCGTCACGGTACAATGGGACGTAGCCATGCAAGCCATAGCAGACCGCTATCCATCAGCCACCGACTATCTGTTTCCTATCATCAAATCCGATGACAAGATAGTGGAAAGTCGAGAAATCGGAAGAGTTCGTGAAAATATCACAAAAGCTCTGAAACTAATCGCTACACGTTGCAATCTGTCCGTGGTACCCTCCTTGAAAATGACCAAGGACATTTATCAGCGTGCAATTGACAATGTAAGTGTGAGCAAGATAATATAATGTGAAAACACATAATCATATTGAGAAAACTAAATCCAAAAAATATGCGTGATTTTAAAGACATCAAAGTCGCAGTAGCCGGTACTGGCTACGTGGGACTGAGCATAGCTACATTGCTATCTCAACATCATCATGTAACAGCGGTAGACGTAATTCCTGAAAAGGTGGAAAAACTAAACAATAAGATTTCACCAATTCAAGATGATTATATCGAAAAGTATTTGGCTGAAAAGCCATTGAACCTTGTAGCCACGCTTGACGGCAAATCAGCCTATTCAGATGCCGACTTTGTAGTTATCGCAGCACCTACCAATTATGACCCTGTAAAGAACTACTTCGATACTACTCATGTAGAAGAAGTCTTAGATTTGGTATTGGAGGTTAATCCTAATGCCATCATGGTCATCAAATCAACCATCCCTGTTGGCTATACACGTAACCTCTATTTAAAATATGCGCAGAAAGGAGTTAAGAAGTTTAATCTTCTATTCTCTCCGGAGTTCCTTCGTGAGAGCAAGGCACTTTACGACAACCTTTACCCCAGCCGTATAATCGTTGGTTATCCCAAGATCATCAACAAGCCCGAGTTCGAGGCTGAGAACAAGGCTATCGAATCTGTAACAGATGTTGATATGTTGATTGAAGCAGCTAAGACTTTCGCTGCACTTTTGCAAGAAGGAGCCATTAAGGAAAACATCGACACCCTCTTTATGGGCATGAAAGAAGCCGAAGCCGTTAAGCTCTTTGCTAACACATATCTTGCACTCCGTGTAAGCTACTTCAACGAACTCGATACTTACGCAGAAGTTAAAGGCTTGGATAGCAAGGCTATCATTGAAGGTGTGGGTCTTGATCCACGTATCGGCACACACTATAACAATCCTTCATTTGGTTACGGCGGCTACTGCTTGCCGAAAGACACCAAGCAGCTCCTCGCAAACTATCAGGATGTCCCACAGAATATGATGTCTGCCATTGTAGAGTCAAACAAGACTCGCAAGGATTACATCGCTGATGCAGTGTTGCGCAAGGCTGGCTATTATGCAGAAAATGGTCAGTGGGATGCTAGTAAAGAACACAATTGTGTGATTGGCGTATATCGTTTGACCATGAAGTCTAACTCAGATAACTTCCGCCAGTCAGCTATTCAGGGTATTATGAAACGTATTAAAGCAAAGGGTGCTGAAGTCATCATTTACGAGCCGACCCTTGAAGACGGAACCACTTTCTTTGGCAGCAAGGTCGTTAATAATCTTGATGAATTCAAGGAACAGAGCAAGGCAATCATTGCAAACCGCTTTGATGACTGCCTGAAGGATGTAGAGGATAAAGTATATACACGAGATATATTTAGAAGAGACTAAGCGATGGTAGAATATAATGTAAAATTAGAAGACAAGACGGTTCTTGTAACAGGTGCTGCTGGCTTTATTGGCAACAACCTTGTAAAACGTCTTTTCCACGATGTGAAGAACATTAAAGTGATAGGTATTGATTCTATTACCGATTACTATGATGTTAATATCAAATATGAACGTTTGAAAGAAATAGAGGCTTTGAATCGTGACTGGACTTTTGTTCACGCCTCTATCGCCGACAAGGAAGCCGTAGAAAAGATTTTCACCGAAAATAATATCTCTGTTGTAGTAAACCTTGCAGCTCAAGCAGGTGTTCGATATAGCATCACCAATCCCGATGCTTATATCCAGAGCAACCTTATCGGCTTCTACAACATCCTTGAAGCTTGTCGTTACCATGAGGTAGAGCATCTTGTATATGCTTCATCTTCATCTGTTTACGGCAGCAACAAGAAGGTTCCGTACTCAACCGACGATAAGGTAGACAACCCTGTGTCTCTTTATGCAGCTACCAAGAAGAGCAATGAGTTGATGGCACATGCCTATAGTAAGCTCTATAACATCCCCTCAACGGGCTTGCGTTTCTTCACAGTGTATGG